>Ga0335081_10016545_pt1 | contig 11939 bp, 10 predicted proteins | sample Lox_Sample_35_FD_206713 | JGI IMG/M metagenome (GOLD analysis project Ga0335081, IMG submission 206713) | Soil microbial communities from Loxahatchee National Wildlife Refuge, Florida, United States - Lox_Sample_3.5 | ecosystem: Environmental > Terrestrial > Soil > Wetlands | place: USA... | reverse complement strand
TAACAAGCTTCAGTTCTGTAAATTCCCTGAAAATCCTAGATCCCGAAGACGATGTAGTTTTCGTTCTAGATGCGGTTAGGGCAACGAAGAAGCGGTTGGCTGAGAGAGTGCCATTGATAGGATTTTGCGGAGCCCCTTTCACTCTGGCTAGTTACATTATCGAGGGGCACCCAACGAGGGACTTCGTCAACGTCAAAGCCCTCATGTACCGGGACCCGAAAACGTGGCATCTGCTTATGAACAAACTTGCCCAATCGATGTCCAACTACCTTCATGCCCAGGTCAATGCTGGCGTAGACGCAGTACAATTGTTCGACAGTTGGGTTGGATTCCTCAATCCACAAGATTACAGAGAATACGTGCTCCCATACTCGCGCCAAATCCTTGAAAACTTGAAAGATTGTGGAGTGCCTCGCATACACTTCGGAACAGGCACCTCACATTTGCTTGAAGAAATGAAAGATGCCGGCGGAGACGTTTTCGGCGTAGATTGGAGGATCCCAATCAATATTGCTTGGGATCGGCTGGGGGCAGATGTTGGGATCCAAGGCAACCTCGATCCCTCAGTGCTACTGGGCGACATGGAACTCATCAAATCTAGGGCATCCGATGTTCTCAAGAGAACCGCTGGTAGAAGGGGACACATATTCAATCTGGGGCACGGCATGTTACCCGACGCCTCTCCCGAGAACACTGCTAAATTAGTTGAATTCGTTCACGAATCGACTAGGAATTTCAGGTAGGCGTTCAGGTTGTCTGAAACCGCAGTCCTTCTGATGGCTTACGGCACACCAAGCACGCCTGACGAGATCGAACCGTATCTTGCAGATATTCGGAGAGGACGTACACCTTCTCCTGAGGCTGTTCAAGAACTCAAGAGTCGTTACGCGAAAATCGGTGGTCGTTCTCCCCTTCTAGAAATCACGAAAGCCCAAGCCTCAGCCTTGGAACGCCAGTTGTGGTCGAATGGACTGGACGTCAACGTCTATTTCGGGATGAAACATTGGCACCCATACATACGAGAAGTAATTCCACAAATCATCGATAGTGGTTCGAGCCGAGTCATTTGCGTGGCACTTGCTCCTCATTTCTCCGAGATTAGTATCGGTGGGTATAGGAAGGCGTTTGATGAAGCAAACGAAGGGCGATTGAAGGCTGATTTTGTTGAGAGCTGGTACAATAATCCGCTTTTTCACGTCGCAGTCGCCGAGAAGGTCAAAGAGGCTTTCAAAAAATTCGCTAATCCTGACACTGTAGAGTTAGTATTCACAGCTCACAGCCTCCCAGAACGCATTCTTGAACAAAACGACCCTTACCCTACTCAACTTCAAAGCTCTTGCAAATCAGTGGCAGAGTTATTGAAGCGTGACCGTTGGTCGTTTGCTTACCAAAGCGCGGGAATGACGCAGGAAAAATGGCTTGGGCCAGACCTTCTTGAATTTCTCGACAAGCTAAGTAAGTGCAACGATTTGGAAGGAGTTCTCGTAGTGCCCATAGGATTCGTAGCCGACCACCTCGAGATATTGTACGACATCGACGTTGAAGCCCAAGAATACGCCAGAAAGCATAGCCTGCATCTCGAAAGGACTGACTCCCTTAACGCAACCCCAGCCTTCATCTCAGCCCTAGACGACATTGTCCAGAAGCAAATGAAGCAGAATGCGCTTTCCTAGTCAAACGATTTCGGCACTCAGGTTCTAGTTATATGGTTTCCAGAAATCCAGCAAGTACTCGAACGTAGTACCCATGGTTATGTAGTTAGATGGCCAACCAAAGATACCAACTCGGTTGACGAGGTTCATTCGGTCCCAAATGAGCGTATTACGTAACTCGTAGCCAGCGTCAACCATCGCATGATATACGTAAATGTGAATCGGTATTCGTTTTCCTCCGTCGCCATTACTCCACCACATGTCAGGGACATTGATGACGCTATGTCCGTTTGGCCTTAGAAGGGGAAGCATCTTTCCGTAGATTTCGCCTAGCTGCTTGGCATATGTTTCGATTGTCAGCGTGCCCAAGTCTCTTGAGTCTTGACTGTACTGTTCGACCTTAAGGAATTGTTCGTTCTTCCGATCGTTGCCCCTGCGGCTCTTATTCAAGCGGGGTCTATTCAGAAGATTCGCGTATGGTGGTGAAGTTACTATCAACGCTAAGGATTCTGGGTTAAGATAGTTCATTATGTTTCTTGCGTCATCATTTACTACTAATTGCTGGGTTTGGCCTTTAGCTTTCTGTTGAGTCAAGCGTTTTTCTGCGAACGAGCAATACTTCTTGTTGATGTCGAAACCCATTGCGTTGCGTTCTAGATCTTGGCAGGCTAGGAGCGTAGTCCCAATTCCATTGAATGGATCTAGAACGAGCTCACCCTTGTGCGTGAAGAGTTCCACTATCTTCTTCGCTAAAGCAATCGGCATTACTGCTGGATGGATTTCTTTGTCTCTAACGTCTCTACCTTCATAGTAGACTCGCCACACTCCCATCTGTGCCTTAATCCACTCTTTCGCACTCATGCAGTTCAGATGTTTAGGGGGACACGTGCACAACCGTTTGTTTTGGAGGAGATGTCTCCCGGCAGCTTGCAAATCCCACTTTCACAGCTCCTAGAAGCGGTCTAACGAGTAGTATTATGATTTACCATGTCGATGTTCACATATGCGTCTGTTAGATAGAGCTAATCACCTTCAAGGAATACGGAAGCCTCTTAGTCGAGAAGGAATTCAAAGAGAATGTAGCGTTATGGCCCAGAAACCAAGTTGATGCCTACACGATCGAATGCTCGTCAATGTAAAGAACGGTTGCGTTGTCGCTGAAAACTTCAGTATCCTTTGAGGTTGCTTTGCCCTCGAGTGAGGCGAATGCATTCTTCATTGCGCTTACGTCATCAAACGATAACTCCACTACGCCATGGTAATCTGGCTCACGGTTTGGCGGCCGCCTAACGATATTTACTACGTACCTCCTAATCCCCGGCATCTTCTTCGCTAGAGGAGCATGCGTTTCCAGCAAGTATTTCGCAAAATCCGCATCACTAAGTGTCGATTTCTTCTTCAACAAGATTACGAGTTTGAACATCCAGCAACACCTAACGAAAGCGATCATGCGTGGGCACAATATGACAAAGATATTGCTTTGTCCGTGATCGTAGTTCCTATTTTCGCCAGGCAGCAACCGCATAGACTATGCGTTATTGGTTCTGGACTCATTTGACGACAATTAATCCTGTACTCGGCCTTTCCGGTTGAAATAGCTCGATTTTTCGAGATATATTCACACCATGTCGCGTCGTGCAAGCCTTAGGAACTCATTCTGGCCTTTTGTATTATTCTGCCAAGTGTGTCTTGTAGAAGTCGGTTATTTTGTTGTAGCAGGTGACTTGATTTTTGAATTTGATTACGTCGTGGCCCTCGTCTTCGAACACTAAGTATTCTACTGAGAGTCCTCTCGATCGTAATCTTTCAACAACGTCAGCCGTTTCTCGTTCGACGACCCGTGGGTCATTGCGTCCTTGAATCATGAGCATTGGGCATTTCACGTTGTCGATGTGTGTTGAAGGTGAACGTTCGAGGAGGAAATCTTTGTCCTTCTCAGGGTCTCCTATGGACAGGCGGAAGTGAGTGCGCCACGCTGGGGGTATGCGATTAATGAAGGACACGAGATTGTACGGGCCAAACATGTCAACGCCTGCTTTCCAAAGATCAGGAAACTTGGAGACTAGTGTCAGGGTCATGTATCCGCCGTAAGATCTTCCGATAACTCCGCGCTTGGACGAGTCTATGCGTTCGTCTTTCTCGAGCACTTTCAATCCTTCCACGAGGTCTAGTGAATCTTTGCCTCCCCAATCGCGGTCAATCATTCTCATGAACTTCAACCCGTAGCCACTGCTGCCGCGTGCATTTGGAACGAATACAGCGAATCCGTTGAGTGTCAGATACTGTATAAGGGGCATTGAGAACCAAGTGAAGTCCGGGCGCTCCTGCCCCTGCGGCCCACCGTGAACATAGAGAACCAAGGGGAAGGGAGTTTTGAAGCCAAGTAGTTTTGATGGTGTATAGAGGCGTGCGCTGATGCGTAGGCCATCAAATGTCTTGTAAGTAGCATCCTCACCTGGCGACATGTACTTCTTATCTATACCGATTACGCGTTCAAATGTGAGCTGGGTGTACTGTTTTGAACTCGTTGCTTTCTTTTTGAAAAGGTAAAGTTGGGATGGCTTCATAGCAGTAGCGAACGAAAAGGCATAACTGCCCACGCTTCTCTTCTTCGCGGAATCGTACCAAGGCTCAATTCCAAGAACCACTCCATCAGACGTCAATCCTTTGCCGACAATAGGATCATGAACGGTGAAACTTGGCTTGGGGCCTTCGTTGAAATTGCCTGGGTATATCCAGGAACAACCGTCAATGTTGTAGGAGAGAAGGTGTTGTTCGCCTTCGATTCGTTTGATGTCAACCAGTTCGCCTACGCCGTGATGCCTAACACCCTTCACTGGTACCTTGGTGAGTTTCGACGGTGTACTTAGCGCTAAGTGGCCTAGGGATCCTTCATCGTCGAAGAGGGTTGTGCGAAAGATGATGCCTCTTCCATTTTCGGTGAAGCTACAGGTGAATATTCCCGAGGCAGGATATTCTTTGCCGGGGTCACGGTTTTCGATTGATGTGCCAAATAGTAATTCTCGTTTTCCTGATCGTTTCTTCCACAGATAGAGCACATGATCAGAAGTTGTGTACGCGTCCGCTAGAATTGCCTGTGAGTGATCTTTGCTGACGCCTAGGCAGTAGTTGCCGTAGATGCTTGTGCCCAGAGATGTCTCTTCTGAACTCTGCAGATCGACTTTGATGCATTCCTTCTCCTCATTTTTCCTATCATCATGATAGAAATAGACAACGTCAGCCTTACGGTCGTATGTCATGCAGCAGAGCTGGTGTCCCTTGTACCTGTCGCCAAGAATTGGTTCAGGAATTCCTCCTTCCAAGGGAATAAGGCTGGGTTGATAGTTTTCGTCGCCATTATGATCGATCATGACGAGAATTTTCTTAAGACGAGGGAAAACAACGAAGTTGTCTCCGTTCATGAGGTGCGGATTCTGCAGTGCTAATCCTGAAGGCAGCAAGACTTCAGGAAAACTTCCCTTCGCCTCCATCCTGTAGAGGCTAATAACGCCGCTGATGTCACTCAAGAAGTAGATGTAGTCGTCGATGAGTTGCGGCGACAAAAGCCGCCTAGCTGAAAGCAATGACTCCAACGGAAACTTGCTCAATCCAGATTCCACACCCTAATCGCACATGATTTCCTGAACATAATTTGGAGTTTTCGCAAGCAGCATTCGCCATGCCAGAACACAAACACTCATCAAACCAGGAAGCATTATTGAAATCCGAACTTGGAGATGAAACAGATTTGGACCTTAGCGGTAACACGGTGCTTGTGACTGGAGGAGCAACGGGAATAGGATACGCGCTGGCAAAGGAATTCGCTGAGGCTGGAAGCCAAGTTATAATCTGCGGCCGACGCAAAAGCAAACTTCAAACCGCAAAACGTCAACTTCTCAGTCTCAAGGTAAAACGGTGCGATGTTGCTGTAGAGTCGGAGAGGAGGAGTTTACTCAAATGGACAACGACGCACTTTCCAGGCCTAAATGTGCTCGTCAATAATGCCGGAATTCAGCGAAAGGTTGACTTTACGTCGCCGAGGATCTCGAAGATTATATCATCAACGGACGATGAGGTCACGATTAATCTATCCTCGCAGATACGGCTATGCGCATTATTCACGCCACATCTTCTGAAGAAGGAGAACGCGTTGATTCTCAATATTTCTTCTGGATTAGCGTTTGTACCAATCGCATCTATGCCCGTCTACTGCGCAACGAAAGCAGCAATCCACTCCTTCACAACCTCACTACGCCACCAACTCCGAAACACGCGCGTTCGGGTGATTGAAGCAGTACCTCCTGCCACAGATACGGAGCTCGACGCAAGCTTCGCTGGGCCGGAGGAGAATGCATACCGCGGAATCAGCCCAAGAGAGGTCGCCAGTGCGATCATGGAGGGGCTGCAAGCGGGTCGGGAAGAGATATTCGTTGGCGATGCGGAGCGCTTCTACCAAGCATCACTGCAGGATCCAAAATCGATCTTCAACAAGTTGAACGGTTAACGATGGTAGTGCTATCGTTGACTAGGCGTGTCTCTAGGAGATGTCACATTTGCCTTTGTACTCTTGCAGGTTGTGGGCACCGTCTATGACAACGTTCTGTCCCGTGACGTAAGAGGACTCGCGCGACGCTAGAAATAGGATTAGATTGGCTACCTCTTCTGGTTTCCCTGCACGTTTCATTGGGCCGGCAGCTCCTGCTATTGGGTTCAGTTTCCTACCCGTTTCGATCCATCCGGGGCAGACAGCGTTGACAGTTATCCCATGCTCTGCAACTTCAAGTGCCAACGCTTTCGTTAAACCGGAAACAGCTGCTTTGGCTGCGGAGTAGGCTGTCGAAGTTGGGGAGGCTACGATCGTGCCGGTGACGGATGACAAGTTCACTATCCTTCCATACTTCTGTTTAATCATTGTCGGGAGTACGGCTTTGATGCAGTTGAACGTCGTTTTCAGGTTCACCGCTATCTGATAGTCCCATTCTTCCTCAGCCAAGTCAATGAAGAGCGTGCCGTATAGTCCGGATCGCCTTGCCCGTGGGCCTATTCCCGCATTATTCACAAGAACGTCAACCTGCCCATGCTCCTGCAGTATATCCTCCATCATAACTCTCACTTCATCAGATCTTGTGAGGTCCAACTTGTATGGTCTCACTACGTATCCAAGAGATTGCAGTTCCTTCGCCCGTTCATACACATCGTCTGAGGTGGAGACAATTCCTACCGTCGCTCCTGCCTCTCCAAGTTTCTTCGCGGTCGCGAACCCGATCCCCATTTGCGTTCCGACGCCGGTCACCAAGCCGACTTGGTCTTTGAGGCTAAATTGATTCAACTAAGCCATCGTCTTCTGATCTTTCCTTACTGGGACGTAGGAAAAGAAAGTAGAAAAAAATGGAAGGGCTTACGCGCGTAGTGCGTAAGCTTAGTCAGGTGGGATTTCTTTGAACTGTATGTCCATTCGGACTTTGCCGACTTTCGTTCGATAGTAGTAATAGCCATAGAATATGCCAACAGGTATCAGCATTAGGATAAGCACTGTTGTGACGAAGGGGTAGAACGTGTAGAGTACGTTGTTTCCAGATATTGCGGGGACGAACGTTGCCCAAGCTATGTAGAGCGAGATAATCACTGTCAAGATTCCCATGATTGTTATGACTGGTAGGCCGGCGATTTTCCTTCGAACGATGTCGGGTGATTTGAGGAAGATTTCCTTCCGTTTCCACGGGAAGACTATTGCAGCGATTCCTAGTATGACCCATGCGAGTGCCCAGACACATGTCGTGTAGCCTATAAGTCGGAGGTATTGTGGGAACCATACTTGGAGTGTCGTCCAGATTACACAACCGATTGTGGCTATTGTCACTGCTCCTACTGGGACTCCTCGACTGTTTACCTTGTTTGCGAAGGATGGGAAGACTCGGTCGAATCCCCAAGCGAAGATTGCTCTTGTGCTGAAGTACAGTCCACCGAAGCCAACCGCCCAGTCTGAGGCTACAAAGCTGTAGGTAACTATCGTTGTCAATGTTGGATTGTTGCTCGCAATGGCGGTCAAGTATGTCCATACGGGTTCGATGGGTAACGGGTTGAGTCCGTTCATAAAGAGGTAAGCTGATGCGCTGGTAAACTCACGACCTCCTACTTCATAGAGCATGAGGTATTGGGGTAGCCAGAAGACGACCATCAACGCAAGTGAGCCGAATAGTGCGAAGAACGCGGACTTCTTGACTTCCTTGACTTCCCCTGCGACGGTGACTACTCCTTGGTTGCCGAGTGTGTTCAGCATCACGTACGTGACCCCCGCGTAGAGCGTGGGCATCATAGCGAAGCCACTCGTCCATCCGTTTGCCTGCGCCTTTGTGATAATGGACTGATATGACACTCCAGTCATTTTCAGTAGGTTGGCTTGGAAGAATGTTGGTGAGGGCATTGAAAGCCACGCGTACACCATTGCAATGAGGCCGATTAGTGAGATGACTAGGATTGTGTAGAAGGTGATCATGGTAAGTTTCGTTCCCCGCCAGACTATGAATCCGGCGAGTAGTGCGAGCAACACTGACCCTACCCATAGTGTCCAGGGGTCGCTCATGATGAAGAGCCCTTGGTTGATCATTGCTTGGTTTCCAGACATCTCGCCGCGCGCGACAAGGTCGACGGCGGGACCATACTGGAACGCCAACACGTTATTGAGTCCACACCAGGTCCAATAGACGACGGAGAAGGTCCAACTGGTTACCATGCCTAGCACTGGGGTGAGTGTTCGTGAGACGTACATGTAGTCTCCACCGGATCGGGGCATTGCTACTGAGAATAGGTAGAAGACGGCCATGACAGGCAGTAGTAGTACTATTGCGGCGTTTGATGCGGGCTCGTAGGCGTTCGGGAACAGGCCTGCACCCCATTCGCCCAAGAAAAGTGTGTTTAAGATGCCCGGCATTACCACGGCCATACCTAGAGCACCCCATGGGCTAATTGTTCGTACAAGTCCTGACGCGGTTCTAACAAACACTTTTGACTGTTCTGACAAAAGAACCCTCTGTAGAAGGAGGAGTGGCATTTAGAAGCGATTTAATATTTTGTTATATAGAGTACGTTAATCTACGAATTACCATGCGTGTGGTGGCTGGTTGACATGGAGGCCGAAGGCTGAATGACTGTTCCCAAATTGGAACACGTCAATACATTCCTGAGAGTCAGCTCGGCTCGACAACCACTTCGTACGCCCGTCGGAAGCCCGGTTTCTTTTCAACTCGTATTGAATTGTAATCCGTGTTGTACAAATTGAGGGGATGCTTGAGGGGGTCAACCTTTGAGGCGCGGAAATAGCGTGAGAGTGAATTTAGTAGTCGTTGAACGAAATCTTTGACCTGCGCAAGGTCGTTTTCATGCTGGGCGCGATGCTGGTGAAGGTATGAGTTCATTCGCCTGTTTGAGTAGTAACTCGTGAATCCAGAAACCGCCAACGCGATCAATGCTATGTAGAATGAGCCGAAGAAGATTAGTGATGTCATTCGAAGTGTGACGGACACCATTGCCAACATCACTAACACCATGCCGACAACGAGCGAGCCAGACCTTAGTTTCCAAATCAATTCTATGCCTGGAATTGATCTTCCAGCTTTTTCGATTCTCTGGAGTGACGGGTAGGTTTCCTTCCAAGCCGATAAAACGTCAGGCCCGTACTTGCGGGCGACTATTTCTTTGTCGAAGGAATCTAGTTTTGTGAAGATGAAGTTGCGATAGGCGTCAAGTGTGGTTGCTAGGTTGAGAAGGTCGTTAATGTTTGGTTTAGGGGGAAGTGCGAAATGCGTGCGTGCCGGCGTATCGGTTTTCAATTGGGTGAGACGTCACCGGAATTGCTCTCGTTTATTTCGGCTAAGTGAGATGCCCTCTCAACTTCTTCGACCTCGTTATACCACTTCTTCTTTGTTCCAACTTTGGCTCTCATCTTCCATCCGAAGGATTTGGGTTGAGCTTCTATGGCGGCAAGTAAAGCGTCCAACCTCTTGTTAATGATGGCCTTGTCTCCTTCCGCCACATTGTATGTATCCATGAAGCCCCGTATCTTGTTCAGGTTGGTCGTTACCGTATAGTAGAACCCCCAGTCGTCCGACAATGTTTTCGCTATCAACTCAGCGTCCACAGTCTCCTTATCGCCTCCCCCTACCCCGTGTTCTAGTAGCAACACGAGTGTGTCCTTGATGTCTTTCTCGTTGAGTCTAACGATCTGCATCTTTTGAAGGATGAGGTGCGCGAGAGAAACGGTTGGGTAATCAAGGTCCAACTTTCCTTTGTAGTCAATTGTGTGACACATCTGTAACTGATCGAGGAAGATGTCGATGTGTTTGCTCGGATCCTTGGTGCCCATGAAGATCATTCTGTTGACCAGCAATCCTGGGGTAAGCGACGGTTTGAGTTCATCATACCCGGCTTTGGTTAATAGCTCGCTGATCTTGTCTTTCTGCTTGCTGTAGCCGACGAAATCTATGTCGGTAATGTTTCGTTTCAGTGTTTGGCTTTGTTCGAGCATACGAGTTGCGTGTAAGCGGATTGCAACTGCTCCCATAATTCTAATCTTTACCCCATTCTTCTCGGCGTTATCGACTAGTTGTAAGGCCTCGTCGACAAATGCGTCGTTAGCTGCGCTCATTCTCTATCAACTACCCCGCAAAAAACGTGTAATCGACAACCTTGTCAGGAGCAAGCGTGACAAGAACGCCCCGAAGCACTCCTTCGCCATATTCGCTTCCGGGGTTGATGCATGTCGTTCTACCAAGTTTGACCGCCGCTCTAGATTCGTGTATGTGACCATGCAGGCCGATGAGAGGCTGGTATTTGTCTATGACCGCCCGTACCGCCGTGCTGCCGACATGCCTCATTTTGAAGCCCCCCTCGGTTCCGGACATTCTGGGCCTTAGATTCTCATCTAACTCTGGGGCCAGATCAATCGGGGTGTCGTATGGTGGAACGTGAATATTAAAGATCGAGCGCTTAGGATCCTTTAGTTGGTTTGTCATTTCTTCGAGTTTCTTGGCAATTTCTTCTTCAGGTATGTCTCGTGGACATTTCCAAGGAGTTATGTTACTATATCCTGAGCTAATCATTTCGTGTCCCCCCACATCAACTACTCTATCTTCAGGGTTTATGATCCCCGGGCTATTCTTGAGCATGTCAGTTATGGAGTAGAAATCGTCGTTTCCACCCGTTATGTACACGTCTATTCCAGAACCCTTCATTCTCTCCTCGATAAGCTTCAACCAGTCTTTCAGGCGACTCATTACCAGGTCATGAAAGATCGCTTCGGTCTTCTCTTTGCTTTGGCCGATTTCCTTGACCTCGTCGGGGGTAGTTGGATAGTCATAATGCCCAGAGTCGGCGATGACTCTGCGTATTTCTTTCAATTCCTCTTCTTTCTTGGCGGAGTATTTGGTTCCCTGAAATTCTGTGGTGAAGCCGTCCGGTCCCTTGACTATGGGTACGACGAACTTGCCTGTTACGTCTCCACCGATTATCAGCGCATTGGCCTTGTACATTTTAGCTCCATTTAGAGCCTTCTTCAGACAGACATTGGAGCCGTGCAGGTCTGTTACAAATAGCACTGTGTAATCCAATCAGTAACGCCTGAAACAATTAGACTACTCACGATCTGGCCGCGAAATAAAGAAAGCGGAGTGGCCTTGGTTATGAGAACGATTCTCGTCCTTCGCTGCGCACAAATGCCTTTGTCCACGTTTCCTGATATAGGCACGACCAGTCATTGCCCTTTTCTGAGCGTCTGTCACGGGGCTAGAATCAATTCTTGATACTGATTGATTCGTTGTCCGGTGTCTCTTCGACGAACTTTGGATTTGTATATGTGTCGATTTAGTACGATTCTTGGAGAGAAATTCTCAAGCTGTTTGTCTGCTGTTGACCATGAGACCAATTACGATTCATGTAGTGATCCGATGATTGAATTTAGTTTTATGATGGCTGACCTGTTTGGAGACAAGTTAATACCGGATAATATCGGCAATTTTTGCGAGCTGATTCAGTTGGCACAGGGGCCTATCGCGTCCGTCGTTATGCAATTGAGTTTGAGGTATGTGAAAGCAAGTCTAATCTACTTACTCGCGGGCGGAACTCTACTTCTGCTAACCTTCTCCAGGCTGCTCCCGTTTGAGATGGCGGCTTTCTATTTCATGCAGCTCTACGGTTTCGTCGCTATGATGATCTTCGGCTTGTCCTACCTATTCGTACCCTCTTTCGCTCACGCGTTCCTTCACAGCCTAAGACTCGCGAAGATGCAGTTCT
>Ga0335081_10016544_pt1 | contig 11940 bp, 12 predicted proteins | sample Lox_Sample_35_FD_206713 | JGI IMG/M metagenome (GOLD analysis project Ga0335081, IMG submission 206713) | Soil microbial communities from Loxahatchee National Wildlife Refuge, Florida, United States - Lox_Sample_3.5 | ecosystem: Environmental > Terrestrial > Soil > Wetlands | place: USA... | reverse complement strand
GTTCGCTCGAGGATCGCCTCCAGCGCGCCGCTCATCTGCGCGGCGCGCACCGCGGCGCCCATGGCGAGCACGCGCTCCTCGTCCAGCCCCGGCCGCGGCGCGCCCAGCGCGAGCGCCGGCACGGCCTCGAAGCGCAGCAGGTCGCGCGGTTCGCACGCCTGACTCTCACCCGGCGTCAGGGCGCATTGCGCGCGCGCGGCGAGCGCCACCACCGCCTGGCCGTCGCGGCGCGCCACGAGCGCGACGTGCGCGGCGTCGCGGGCGAAGGGCACCGCGCGCGCTGTGCCGGAAATGCGCCCCGCGCCGTCGATCGCGAGCCGGTCGGCGGCGCGTGCCGGCGCCGCCGTGAGCGCGCCCGCGGGCACCTCGATCCCGCCTTGCGCGAGCAGCCAGCCGGCAAGCAGCGTCTCGGCCAGCGGCACGGCGACCGCGAAGCTGCCGGCGACGCGCAGCACCTCGAAGCCGTCGGCGAGCGAGGCGCCCGCGCCGCCGAGCGATTCGGGCACCCAGGCGCGCGTGAGCCCCGCCTGCTCGAGCGCACGCCACAAGGACGCGCGCCGGTCTGCGCTTGCCGCCGCGTCGAGCGCCTGCGGATCGCCCAGAGCGCGGAAGACCCGGCTCGTGGCGTCGGCGGCGAGATGGGAGATCTCGGACATGCGGATTGCCAGTCTACTCGGCCGCGGCGGCATTGAGAGGCGGGCCGAAGTCCGGTAGACTCCTATATCCGTGCTCGCCGTTGATTGATGACCAAATATGTCTTCGTAACCGGCGGAGTTGTTTCCTCTCTGGGGAAGGGCATCGCCGCCGCGTCCCTCGCCGCGATCCTCGAATCGCGCGGCATCCGAGTCACCAACATCAAGCTGGACCCGTACATAAACGTCGATCCCGGCACCATGTCGCCGTTCCAGCACGGCGAGGTGTTCGTGACCGAGGACGGCGCCGAGACGGACCTCGACCTGGGGCACTACGAGCGCTTCCAGAGCTCGAAGATGCGCCGCAGCAACAACTTCACCACCGGCCAGATCTACGAGTCGGTGATCAAGCGCGAGCGCCGCGGCGACTACCTGGGCGGCACGGTGCAGGTGATCCCGCACATCACCGACGAGATCAAGGCCTTCATCAAGCGCGGCGCGGGCGAGGCCGAGGTCGCGATCGTCGAGATCGGCGGCACCGTGGGCGACATCGAGTCGCTGCCCTTCCTCGAGGCGATCCGGCAGATGGGGCTCGAGATGGGGCGCGACAAGGTGTGCTACATCCACCTGACCCTGGTGCCCTACATCGCCAGCGCGGGCGAGATCAAGACCAAGCCGACCCAGCACTCGGTCAAGGAGCTGCGCGAGATCGGGATCCAGGCCGACGTGGTGCTGTGCCGCACCGACCGTCCGCTGCCGGAGGACGAGAAGCGCAAGATCGCCCTGTTCTGCAACGTGCAGAAGGAAGCGGTCATCTCCGCCTGGGACGTCGACTCGATCTACAAGATCCCGCGCATGCTGCACGAGCAGATGCTGGACGAGATCGTGTGCCACAAGCTCGCCATCCTGGCGCACGCGGCCGACCTGTCGGGCTGGACCCGCCTGGTCGATGCGCTCGAGCATCCCGAGCACGAGGTCGACATCGCCTTCGTCGGCAAGTACATCGACCTGCAGGACTCCTACAAGTCGCTAAACGAGGCGCTGATCCACGCCGGCATCCACACCCGCAGCCGGGTGAGGATCCACTACGTGGATTCGGAGGAGATCGACAAGTCCGGCATCGGGCCGCTGGAGAAGATGGACGGCATCCTGGTGCCGGGCGGATTCGGCAAGCGCGGCACCGAGGGCAAGATCAAGGCGATCCGCTACGCGCGCGAGAACGGCGTACCCTATCTCGGCATCTGCCTCGGCATGCAGCTGGCGACGATCGAGTTCGCGCGCAACGTCTGCGGCCTGGCGGGGGCGAACAGCACCGAGTTCGACCCGGACACGCCGCACCCGGTGGTGGCGCTGATCACCGAGTGGCTGGACCGCACCGGGCGCATCGAGCGGCGCAGCGAGCAATCCGATCTCGGCGGCAGCATGCGCCTGGGGTCGCAACGCTGCCCGGTCGAAGCCGGCACGCTGGCCGAGCGCATCTACGGCGCCGAGGTGAACGAGCGCCACCGCCACCGCTACGAGGTCAACAACGTCTACGTGCCCCAGCTCGAGGCCAAGGGCTACAAGGTCTCGTCGCGCACGCCGAGCGAGAACCTGCCCGAGATCATGGAGCTGCCCGGGCATCCGTGGTTCGTCGGCTGCCAGTTCCACCCCGAGTTCACCTCGACGCCGCGCAGCGGCCATCCTCTGTTCAAGTCCTTCGTCGCGGCGGCGCTCAAGCAGCGCCTGCGGGCGAAGCGCTCGTCGCCCGGCGGTTCCCTGTCCGTCGTGGCGGCATGAATCTCTGCGGGCATGAAGTCGGGCTCGAGCGGCCGCTGTTCCTGATCGCGGGACCCGACACGCTGGAGAGCGAGCAGCTGTGCCTGGACGTGGCCGGCACGCTGAAGGAGCACACGGCGCGCCTGGGCATGCCGTACGTGTTCAAGGGCTCCTTCGACAAGGCCAACCGCAGCTCCGGCGCGAGCTACCGCGGCCCGGGAATCGAGCAGGGCCTGCGCATGCTCGAGGCGGTCAAGACGCGCATCGGCGTGCCGGTGCTGACCGACGTGCACGAGGACACGCCGCTGGCCGAGGTCGCCGCGGTGGTCGACGTGATCCAGACCCCGGCGTTCCTGTGCCGCCAGACCAATTTCATCCGCAACGCCGCGCGCCAGGGCAGGCCGCTCAACATCAAGAAGGGGCAATTCCTCTCGCCCTGGGAGATGAAGAACGTGGTCGACAAGGCGATGTCGACCGGCAATCGTGCGATCATGGTGTGCGAGCGCGGCTTCAGCTTCGGCTACAACAACCTGGTGGTCGACATGCGCGGGCTCGCGGTCATGCGCGATACCGGCTGCCCGGTCGTGTTCGACGCCACCCACTCGGTGCAATTGCCGGGCGGGCAGGGCAGCTCCAGCGGCGGACAGCGGGAGTTCATCCCGGTGCTGGCTCGGGCCGCGGCCGCGGCGGGGGTGGCGGGGGTGTTCATGGAAACGCACCCGAAGCCGGACGAGGCGCTGTGCGACGGCCCGAACTCCTGGCCGCTCGCGCTGATGGGCGAGCTGCTCGAAACGCTCGTCGGGATCGACCGCATGGTGAAGAATAGAGGCTTGGCCGAAAACAAATTGAGAGGGACCCAGTCATGAGCTCCATTGTCGATGTGGTCGCGAGGGAGATCCTCGACTCGCGCGGCAATCCCACGATCGAGGCCGACGTGCTGCTCGAATCGGGCGTGATGGGGCGCGCGGCGGTGCCCTCGGGCGCGTCGACCGGCAGCCGCGAGGCGCTCGAGCTGCGCGACGGCGACCCGCAGCGCTACGGCGGCAAGGGCGTGCTGAAGGCGGTGGAGAGCATCAACACCGAGGTCTCGGAGGCGATCGTCAGCCTGGACGCCTCGGAGCAGGCGTTCATCGACCAGACCCTGATCGACCTCGACGGCAGCGACAACAAGGAGCGCCTGGGCGCCAACGCGCTGCTGGCGGTCTCGATGGCGGTCGCACGCGCGGCGGCGGAGGAATCCGGCCTGCCGCTGTACCGCTATTTCGGCGGCTCGGGACCGATGCAGATGCCGGTGCCGCAAATGAACGTGATCAACGGCGGTGCGCACGCGAACAACAGCCTCGACATCCAGGAATTCATGATCGTGCCGGTAGGCGCGCAGTCGTTCCGCGAGGCGCTGCGCTGCGGCGCCGAGGTGTTCCACGCGCTCAAGAAGCTGATCGACGGCAAGGGGATGTCGACCGCGGTCGGCGACGAAGGCGGCTTCGCGCCGGACCTGCCGACGCATGCCGCGGCGATCGAGCTGATCCTGGCCGCGATCGACAAGGCCGGCTACAGCGCGGGCCAGGACGTGGTGCTCGCGCTCGACTGCGCCGCCTCCGAGTTCTACCGCGACGGCGTCTACGAGCTCGAGTCCGAGCGCCTCAGCCTGAGCGCGTCGGAGTTCAGCGACTACCTGGAGAGCCTCGCCGACCGTTACCCGATCGTGTCGATCGAGGACGGCATGGCCGAGAGCGACTGGGAGGGCTGGAAGCTGCACACCGAGCGGCTGGGGCGCAAATACCAGCTGGTGGGCGACGACATCTTCGTCACCAACACCCGCATCATCCAGCAGGGCATCCGCCAGGGCGTCGCCAACTCGGTGCTGATCAAGGTCAACCAGATCGGCACCCTCTCGGAGACTTTCGCCGCGCTCGAGCTCGCCAAGCGCTCGGGCTACACCACGGTGATCTCGCACCGCTCGGGCGAGACCGAGGACACCACCATCGCCGACATCGCGGTGGGCTGCAACGCGCTGCAGATCAAGACCGGATCGCTGTCGCGCTCGGAGCGGGTGGCGAAGTACAACCAGCTGCTGCGCATCGAGGAGGACCTGGGCGATTCGGTCGGCTACCCCGGGCGCGAAGCCTTCTATCAGCTCAAGTGACGTGAAGCCCCTGGCAGGCATCCTCGCCGCCCTGATCGTCCTGATCCAGTATCCGCTCTGGCTCGGCAAGGGCGGCTGGGTGCACGCCTGGGATGCCGAGGCCAAGCTGGCGGCGCAGCAAGCCAGGAACGGCCAGCTCGAGCTGCGCAACGCCGCGCTGGCGGCGGAGGTGGCCGACCTGAAGCAGGGCACCGACGCGATCGAGGAGCGCGCGCGCTACGAGCTCGGAATGGTGAAGCAGGACGAGGTATTCTTCCAGATCGTGGAGGAAAGGAAATGAAGCTGACCAAAGCCCAGCTCGAGCAGTTCGACCGGGACGGCTACGTGTTCTTCCCGGGCCTGTTCTCGGAACGTGAAATACGCGTGCTCACCGACGAGGTGCCGGCGCTCTACGCCCAGCGCCGGCCGGAGAACGTGCGCGAGAAGACCGGCGACGTGGTGCGGACCAACTTCGCCGCGCACATGTACAGCGCGCCGTTCGCGCGCCTGGCGCGCCATCCGCGCATGATCGAGCCGGTCGAGCAGGTGTTCGGCGAGAAGCTGTACATGCACCAGTTCAAGATCAACGGCAAGATGGCCTTCGACGGCGACGTCTGGCAGTGGCACCAGGACTACGGCACCTGGAGGAACGACGACCTGATGCCCGAGGCGCGCGCCATGAACGTGGCGATCTTCCTCGACCGGGTGAACGAGTTCAACGGCCCGCTGATGTTCATCCCGGGCAGCCACAAGCTGGGCGTGATCGACGCCGCGCACGACACCACCACCACCAGCTACCCGCTGTGGACGATCGACCACGAAACGATTTCCAAGCTGGTCGCGCGCGGCGGCATCGTGGCGCCGAAGGGGCCCGCCGGCTCGATGATCATGTTCCACTCCTGCCTGGTGCACGCCTCGACCTCCAACCTGTCGCCCTGGAACCGCGTCAGCGTGTATCTGTCGCTGTGCGCGGTGTCGAACCACATCCGCCGCTACAAGCGCCCGGGCTACATCGCGCAGCGCGACTTCACGCCCATCGAGTGCCTGCCCGACGACTGCCTGCTTAAGGACTACGACGTGCCGCTGCCGTGGAAGGACGGCACGCCCGCGGAGGAACTGGAAGGCAACCTGAAGGCTGCCTGACCCGAAATCAAAATCGTAATCGGGGTCAGAGTCCAATTACGCGATAATTCGACTCGGGCCCCGATTATTCATTCTCTTCCCAAAGATGAATCTCTACTCGAAACTCCAGCAGCGACAGGACAACCCGCTGCGCGTCGGGCTGATCGGCGCGGGCAAGTTCGCCGCGATGTACATCGCACAGGTACCGAACACGCCCGGTGTGCATCTGGCGGGGATCGCCGATCTCGCACCGGACAAGGCGAAGGAAAACTTGCAGAGGGTCGGTTGGGCGCCTGAGCGCTTCGGCGCGGCTTCGCTCGATGGCGCATTAAAGCTAAATGCAACTCACGTGTCGCAAGACTGGCGTGCGCTGGTGGCGCATCCGGCGATCGACATCGTGATCGAGGCGACCGGCAACCCGATGGCGGCGGTCGAGCACGCGCTCGCCGCGTTCGCGCACGGCAAGCACGTGGTGATGGTGACGGTCGAGGCCGACGCCTACTGCGGGCCGCTGCTGGCGAAGAAGGCCGCCGACGCGGGCGTGGTCTACAGCCTGGCCTACGGCGACCAGCCGGCGCTCATCTGCGACCTGGTGGACTGGGCGCGCGCGGCGGGGTTCAGCGTGGTCGCCGCGGGGCGCGGCCACAAGTGGCTGCCGCACTTCGCGCAATCGACGCCCGAGACGGTATGGGGCTATTACGGCCTCACCCCCGAGCAGGCCAGGCTCGGCGGGCTCAACCCGAAGATGTTCAATTCCTTCCTCGACGGCTCCAAGCCCGCGATCGAAACGAGCGCGGTGTGCAACGCGACCGGCCTGACGCCGGCGCCGCACGGGCTCGCCTTTCCGCCGGCGGCGGTGGACGACATCCCGTTCGTGATGCGGCCCAAGGAGGAGGGCGGGCAGCTGCACCACAAGGGCCAGGTCGAGGTCGTGTCCTCGCTCGAGCGCGACGGGCGTGCGATCGGCTACGACATCCGCTTCGGGGTCTGGGTGGTGTTCGAAGGCGAGACCGAGTACGTGCGGCGCTGCTTCATGGAGTATGGCGTCAAGACCGATCCGTCCGGGCGCTACGCCTGCATGTACAAGCGCTGGCACCTGATCGGGCTCGAGGTCGGCATCTCGGTCGCCTCGGTCGGACTGCGCGGCGAGCCGACCGGCTGCGCCACCGGCTGGCGCGCCGACGCGGTGGCAACCGCCAAGCGCGACCTCAGGCCGGGCGAGCTGCTGGACGGCGAAGGCGGCTACACGGTGGTCGGCAGGCTGATGCCGGCCGCGGACTCGCTCGCCCAGAGCTGCCTGCCGCTCGGCCTCGCGCACGGCTGGAAGCTGCTCAAGCCGGTCGCCGCCGGCCAGGCGGTCAAGTGGAGCGACGTCGCGGTCGACGCCGGCGCCACCGCGGTCAGGTTCAGGCGCGAGATGGAAGCCCTGTTCCGCGCTCCGGCGCGCAACGCGGCCTGACGCCGTGAAGAGATTTCTTCTCGCCGCGCTGCTCGCCTTCTGCCTGCCGGCGTTCGCCGGCGGCGCGGCGGTATCGAACGCCTGGCTGCGCTTCGTCCCGGGCGGCGCGCCTGCGGCCGGCTATTTCACCCTAAGCAACCAGGGCGACAAGTCCCTGAGCCTGGTCGGCGCCGAGTGCGCCGATTTCGGCATGGTGCTGATGCACCGCACGATCGAGCGCGGCGGGCTTTCCACCATGCGCCCGGTGAACGAGGTGACGGTCGCGCCGGGCGAGCGGGTCGAGTTCGCGCCCGGCGGCTACCACCTGATGCTGATGCGCCCCAAGCATGCGCTGCGCCCGGGCGGTCGGCTGCCGGTCACGCTGCGCTTCTCCGACGGCTCGAGCCTGACGGTCGATTTCCTGGTGAAGTCGCTGGAAGCGCGCTGAACCGGTGAGCGGCTGGCTCGCCTTCCTGCTGCCGTGGGAATTCTCCCCGCTGGCGGCGGCGCTGGCGCTGGGCGCCGCGGTCGCGTTCGTGCGCGGCGCGCGCCGCGCGCCGCCGCCACAGGCGGTCGGCGTCGCGCGCCGCATCGGCTTTTTCGCCGGCCTGGCGCTGCTGTACTTCGTGATGCAGACTCATTTCGACTACCTGTCGCAGCACATGTTCTACATCCATCGCCTGCAGCACCTGGCGCTGCACCACGCCGGGCCGTTCCTGATCGCGCTCTCGCAGCCCCAGGCGGTGATCGCGCGCGGCCTGCCGCAGCGGCTGCACGAGCGCGTGCTGACGCCGGCCTGGCGCCATCCGCTGGTGCAGGGGCTGTACCGCCTGCTGCAGAACTGGCTCGTCGCTCCGGTCCTGTTCGTCGGCCTGATCTTCCTCTGGCTCACGCCCGAGGTGCACTTCTACGCCATGCTGAGCGGCCCGCTGTACCACGTCATGAACTGGAGCATGCTGCTCGACGGACTGCTGTTCTGGTTCCTGATGCTCGACCCGCGCAGCAAGGAGCAGGGCGCGCTGCTCAGCCTCGGGCCGCGCATCGGCATTCTGCTCGCCGCGGCGGTGCCGCAGCTCGCGCTCGGGGCTCACATCGCTCTCGCAGACCACGACCTGTTCGACGTCTACGCCATATGCGGGCGCGCCTGGGCGATCAGCCCGCTCGAGGATCAGGAGGTCGGCGGACTGGTGACCTGGATCCCGGCGGCGATGATGCACGGGGTCGGCACCCTGGTGGTGCTGTCGTACTGGATGCGCAGCAAATGAGCCCGCGCCGGCGCGCATGGCTGGTCGCGCTCGCGCTGCTGCTCGCGTCCTGCGGCGGCGGGGGGCCGTGGCAGCTGAAGGACATCAAGGGCGTGGTGCCGGACCTCGCGTTCAACCTGACCGACGACTCCGGGCGCAAGGTCAGCGCGGCGGACTACCGCGGCCGGGCGGTGCTGCTGTTCTTCGGCTACACCAACTGCCCGGACGTCTGCCCGACGACGCTGCTCAAGCTGTCGGCTGCGCTCAAGGACCTGGGCCCCGCGGCGCAGCGCGCACAGGTGCTGTTCGTCACGGTCGATCCCGAGCGCGACACGCTCGAGGCATTGCACCGCTACGTGCGCGCCTTCGGCCCCCACGTCAGCGGCCTGCGCGGCAGCGCGGCCGAGCTGCGCGAGCTCGCCAAGCGCTACCGCATCAGCTACAGCTACGGCACGCCCGATGCGAACGGAGATTACGAGGTAAACCACAGCAGCGCGGTGTTCGTGTTCGACGCCGCCGGCGACGCGCGGCTGCTGGTGCTGCCCGACAGCAGCGAGCAAGCCATCGCCCACGACCTGAAGATCCTGCTCGGCGCGCCGCAGGGCTAGAATCGGCTTTGTGAGCGCGCCCGCCTCGATGTTCAAGTACGGCTTTCGCATCCGCACCCGCAGCGGCACGCCGGTGGAGAACCTCGTGGTGCACGCGCGCGACCAGGCCGAGGCCGAGCGCAAGATCAACCAGGTCTACCCGCACTGCGAGATCATCGAGTGTCGCGTGATCCACACCGCGATCGGCGACGACTCGCTCAATCTCGAGAACATCATCTCGCTCATTTCGCGCCAGCGGGATGACAAGTCCGGGGACTAGACTGGCCGTCGCACGACGCGCAAGGAGGAGTAAGCCCGAGATGGACAAGGTGAAGAGCGGCACGCCGCGCTCCGACGCGCTGGTGGTGTTCGGCGCGACCGGCGATCTCGCCCACAAGATGATCTTCCCGTCGCTGTATGCGATGGCCAAGCGCGGCGCGCTCAAGGTCCCGGTGGTCGGCGTCGCCTCCTCCAAGTGGAGCCTGGCGCAGCTGCGCAAGCGGGCCAGAGACAGCATCAGGAGCTCCGGCCGGATCGACGACCCGGGCGCGCTGCAGCACCTGCTGTCGCTGCTGCGCTACGTGGATGGCGACTACAACGACCCGGGCACTTTCCAGGCGCTGAACAAGGCGCTGCGCAACGCACGCCGCCCGGCGCATTACCTCGCCATCCCGCCCGCGCTGTTCGGCACCGTCATCAAGGGCCTCGGCGCCGCCGGCCTGGCCGAGCAGGCGCGCGTGATCGTGGAGAAGCCGTTCGGGCGGGACCTGGCCTCGGCGCGCGCGCTCAACCGCGTCGCGCGCTCGGTCTTTCCGGAGGACTCGATCTTCCGCATCGATCACTTCCTGGCCAAGGAGGCGATCATGAACATATTGTATTTTCGTTTCGCCAATTCCTTCCTCGAGCCGATCTGGAACCGCAACTACGTCGCCAGCGTCCAGCTCACGCTGGCCGAGGATTTCGGCGTCGGCACCCGGGGAGCGTTCTACGAAACCGCGGGCTGCCTGCGCGACGTGATCCAGAACCACCTGTTCCAGATCGTCGCCCTGCTCGCGATGGAGCCGCCGACCTACCGCGGATTCGGCGCGGTGCACGGCGAAACGGCCGACGTGTTCCAGGCCATGCGCCCGCTGCGGCGCGACGAGCTGGTGCGCGGCCAGTACGCGGGCTATCGCAGGGAGCGCGGCGTGGCGCGGGATTCGGACGTCGAAACCTTCTGCGCCCTGCGCCTGTGGATCGACTCGTGGCGCTGGCAGGGCGTGCCGTGGTACCTGCGCTCGGGCAAGTGCCTCGGCGCATCGGCGGCGGAGGTGCTGGTCCAGCTCAAGGCGCCGCCGCAGCGTCTGTTCGAGGACTCGGCGCCGTCGAACGGCCGCACCAACTATCTGCGCTTTCGCCTTTCTCCCGCCTCCGCGGTCGCGCTCGCGGCGCGCGTCAAGCGCGCCGGCAAGGATTTCATCGGCGACCAGCGCGAGCTCTACCTGCTGGACGAGCAGCCGGGCGAGGAGACGCCGTACGAGCGGCTCCTAAGCGACGCCATGGCCGGCAACGGCGCGCTTTTCACGCGCGAGGACGCGGTCGAGGCGGCCTGGGCGGCGGTCGACCCGGTGCTGCGCAATCACCGTCGCGCGCAGCCCTACCGGCGCGGCGGCTGGGGGCCCAAGGCCGCCGACGCGCTGATCGCGGCCGACGGCCGCTGGCACAACCCGGTACCGGCGCCCCGGCGCTGAGCGGGCATGGACTACCGCGGCAAGTTCATCGTCGAGCCCGGCAACAAGGTCCGCCTTGCCCGGATCGACCCTTCGTACACCGGCAAGCACGCGTCGCAGCGCAAGGCGATGAAGCTGATCGAGCGGGACGTGGCGCGCATGGACAGGCTGCAGTACCTGCTGTACGCCGATGGCGGGCAATCGCTGCTGATCGTGCTGCAGGCGCTCGACGCCGGCGGCAAGGACGGCGTGGTGCGCCATTTGTTCGGCGGCCTGAACCCGCAGGGAACCTCGGTGGCCTGCTTCAAGCAGCCGACCCGCTACGAGGCCGCGCACGATTTCCTCTGGCGCGCGCACCAGCACGCACCGGCCAGGGGCGAGGTGGCGATCTTCAACCGCTCGCATTACGAGGACGTGCTGGTGGTGCGCGTGCACAAGCTGGTGCCGAAGCCGGTCTGGCGCAGGCGCTACGAGCTGATCAACGATTTCGAGAAGATGCTCGACCGCAACGGCACGCGCATCCTCAAGTTCTACCTGCACATCAGCCCCGAGGAGCAGCTCGCGCGCTTCAAGCAGCGGCTGGACGATCCGGCGCGGCGCTGGAAGATCAGCGAAGCCGACTACAGCGAGCGCAAGCTGTGGCCGCAGTACGTGAAGGCGTTCGAAGAGGCGATGGAGCGGACCAGCACCAGGCACGCGCCGTGGTTCGTCATTCCCTCGAACCACAAGTGGTTTCGCGACCTCGCCATCTCGCAGATCGTCGTCTCCACCATGGAAGGCATGGGCCTGAAGCTGCCGCCGGCGCAAGTGGACCTCGCTGACATCCGGCGCAAGTATCACGCCGCGAAGCAGGCGCGCGCGAAGACGGCAATTTGATCGAGCGCAACAGGCGGCGGGGCGGGGTTCGATAGGCTCTGCGCTCATGAAGCCAAGTCCCTTGGCGGGCAAGCCGGCCACGCCGGACCTGCTGGTCGACGTGCCCCGGCTCGTCACGGCCTACTACACCGGCGTTCCGGATCCGTCCGTGCCGGCGCAGCAGGTCGCGTTCGGCACCTCGGGGCATCGCGGCTGCGCGTTCGAGAACTCGTTCAACGAGCGCCACGTGCTCGCCATCGCGCAGGCGATCTGCGATTACCGCAAGGGGCGGAAGGTCGACGGGCCGCTCTACCTCGGCATCGACACGCATGCGCTGTCGGTGCCGGCCTGCGCCAGCGCGCTCGAGGTGCTCGCGGCCAACGGGGTCCAAGTCATGCTCGCGGACAAGGACGAGTACACGCCCACGCCGGTAATCTCGCATGCGATCCTCGGTTACAACCGCGGGCGCA
>Ga0335081_10016542_pt1 | contig 11940 bp, 7 predicted proteins | sample Lox_Sample_35_FD_206713 | JGI IMG/M metagenome (GOLD analysis project Ga0335081, IMG submission 206713) | Soil microbial communities from Loxahatchee National Wildlife Refuge, Florida, United States - Lox_Sample_3.5 | ecosystem: Environmental > Terrestrial > Soil > Wetlands | place: USA: Florida... | reverse complement strand
TGACTCGGAGAGCTGTTTCAATCCTCGTATAAGGCCGTGCGGCCGTCGTGCCCGGCGGACCGCGATAGCCGGAATCTGAGCGCCAGGGGGCCTGGCGCCGGATGGAATTCAGATCAACTCGGTACGTCAATATGAGGGCGAACCTATCTCAGGGTTTTCCGGTATGTACAGACAACCGTATGACTCGCACTATAAGCTGCCGGCGCCGGGGTTCCCGGCCCCTACCGCGCTGCTGGCAACTTCGATCGGGAATGCAGTTTGCCGGCACGAATACTGATCGTGGACGACCATGCCGTTGCGCGGACGACCATTCGGTCTCTGCTCAAGTGGCACTCCTTCGAAGTGTGCGGCGAGGCCAAAGACGGCGAAGAGGGCATCGAGAAAGTGATCAAGCTGAAGCCCGAGGTTGTCCTTCTGGACATCAATATGCCGGGCATGAACGGAGTCAAACTCGCCTACGAAATACGGCGGATCTCCCCGGAAACGAAAATCGTCTTCCTGACAAGCCATGACACTCCCGCCGTTGTGCAAGGCACTCGCATTCTGTCGCACGGGTTCGTCTCCAAAGGCGCCGCCGGCATTGAATTGATTCCGTTTCCGCTGCTGAATCGTCTCACCGGAATGGGCGGCGAAGAGCCGCCAGGTGGACCCGTAAATTCACGTCGCGCCGTCGCATAGCGGCAAACAAGAGAGCGCAGCGCCCTGAGCGGAGACCCCTTCAAACGGAAGGAGAGCTATCGGCGCGGGCTTATCTTTTTTTCTTTCGTTTTTTTGCCAGCGATCTTTGCAGCGTGCGCAGCTTTCTGAGCAGGGCTCGCTCCGCCTTACGGTCTTCACTCTTCCATCTCAGGTAGGTTGCCCAGAGGCGCTTCAGGGCGCGCTTAATCGTCCTTATTTGACGGGGTAAGTCCGCGTGGCTATGCCGGGCGGCCTTGGTCGCACGACGCTTCCCACGCTTCGCCCTTGAGCTCATTTACCGAGATTACAATGTTCGTCGTGGGATTGAGAGGGGGTTAGTTTTGGTATTTGAGGATTTAGAGTCCAAAGCAAAACACTTGATTGCCCCGGGGGGGGATAGCCGCCAAGTCAAAAGCTTGTCAACTCTCCGAATTCTCTTGACTACCCTCCGTAGCAATGCTAAATGGACGCGCATATCGGGGCCTATTGGGCTTGTTTCCGTAATCTACAGTTTCGCCTTCGGTTAAAGAAGTTAGCGTTTTACATGGGGAAGCCGAATGGCAAAGGCTCGGTTGGTACCATGCTTCTGCTGCTCGCACGATGAGGTCGCAACTCGAAGTGTGCGAGCGCGTGGCGCAAAGTTGCCACGAGCGCTGCCTCTTCCCATTTCCGATCTCGCCTATCGTCGTTGTCTTTCGATCCGATCACGCATGGAACGGAACGCTTCGCAAGCGCTCGCGGGATTCGTTCGTTTAGAGGTGAGAGTACAAATTGCCTAGGGGGGAATATGAGTCGCAGCAGATCTCAGTCTTTACGGCCCAGCATTCGGAATTTGGCGCAGGCATTGGCGCTCGCTTGTGCCGTTCTCCTGATTTGCGTCACGGCCTTTTCACAGGCCAATACCGGACACATTGAGGGAAACATCACGGACCAGACCGGCGGCGCGATCGTCGGAGCCACCGTGCAAATCACCGAAGTGGCCACCAACGTTACGCGAACGCTCACCACGGATGAGGCCGGAGCCTACAACGCTCCGAACCTGACACCAGGGACGTACAAGGTGAACGCGTCCTACACCGGATTCAAGAGCATCGAGCGCTCGGATATCGTTCTGGAAGTCGGCAAGGAGATCCGGGTGGACCTTTCGCTGCAGCCGGGCGAGCAAACCGAGAAGATCACGGTAACCGAAGCGCTGCCGCTGGTGGAAACGACAAACGCGGTGCTGGGCGGAACGCTGCAGCCCGGCGTAATCGAGGACCTGCCTCTGAACGGCCGGAACTTCATGAACCTGCTGCAACTGCGGCCGGGCATCACGATCTTCCCGGGGGGCGGCGCATGGACGCAGACGACCAACGGGCTGCGCCCGGAGCACAACGTTTACCTGCTGGACGGCATCACCACGATCGAGATCTTCAGCGCGCAGAGCACGGTGAATTCGGTGAGCTTGTCGGGCGACGCGGCGACGGTTCTGCCAGTGGATGCGATTCAGGAGTTCAACACGCAACAGAATCCCAAGGCCGAATACGGATGGAAGCCCGGCGCCATTGTGGATATCGCGCTGAAGGCCGGCACCAATAACGTGCACGGGACGGCCAGCGCCTACGGGCGTACCGACGCCCTGGATGCGCGCAACCCGTTCCAGGTGAATCCCGATCTGCCCAAACAGCCGGTCGACTTAAAAGAGTTCGGAGGCACCGTCGGCGGCCCCATCAAGAAGGACAAGATTTTCTTCTTCGCGTCTTACGAGGGGCAGCGGTACGACGTCGGCAATCCGGTCGAGCAGAGCTTCCCCACCATGGCTCCGGGGAACATTCTGACGCCCGGCGGGAACACGGCGAGCGTAATTCAGGCTTGCTTGAACAACCTCGCCGGAATCAACTCCGGCGGCGCCCCGAGACCAAACAGCCCCACGAGCCTGGCATTATCGGGGCTGAACGCCAGCTGCGCGCCCATCCCCGGTGCGTTTACAATCTTTCCCAACAACCCCACCGCCCTCGGAATCTACGATTTCCCGACCCTCTTCAATACCAATACCGGGCTCGGCAAGATCGACTGGCACACCGCCAGGAGCACATTTAACGCCAAGTTCTTCACGGGCGAGGATACGGGCTCGGCGGTGAATTCCTCAGCCATCACGCAAGAATACTGGGTGCCCAACGTATCCGCCTACTCGTACGCCTCCGGATTCAACTGGACGTTCACGCCTTCATCCGCATGGGTGAATGAGCTGCGTCTCGGTTGGACGCGGTTCACCCAAGGTTTCACGACGGCCGATTGTCCCGGGACGCCGGGAGCGCCCACCTACCCCATCGCGCTGATCAATAGCCCGCCAAACTGCGGAATGACGCCGGTGACGATCACGGGTTTCGATGGAACGATCGGCTGCTGCGGAAGTTTCCCGAAGTTCTATGGACCCGACACGATCCTGGACGTCACCGAAGACGTCTCCCGCCTGGTGGGAAAGCATACCTTCAAGTGGGGCGGCAGCCTCTATCACACCATCAGCGGCGCCCAGGGCACGTTCAGCAACGGCCGGGGCAGCGCGCCATTCGGCAACAATGCGACCGGCGCGTTGGAAGATTTCATGGCTGGGGTAATAACCAACAACAATTCGAAGCTCTTGCTGGGAAACCCGCGGCGTCATGAGGTCCAGGACTGGTACGACTTTTTCTTCCAGGATGACTGGCGAGTGAAGCCGAAGTTGATTTTGAATCTGGGCATTCGCTACGAATTCGTTACGGCCATCAAGGAAGAGTTCAATCGCCTGGCGAACTTCGACCCGGTCAATGGATTCCAACAGGTGGGAACTTCGATCACACAGCCGTGGAATCCCGATAAAAATAACTTCGCGCCTCGCCTAGGTTTCGCCTATGACGTGATGGGCAACGGCAAGACTGTCATCCGGGGCGGCGGAACATTGATCTACGTGACGCCGCCGATGTGGACCTATCTCTCACAGCAAAACTCTACAAATCCACCAACCGGCCTGAATACCAATCCTGCCGGGGCGCTGCTTTGCAACGGCGTGGTGGACTCGACGCCGGGCGTGTGCAACGCGAGCACTCCCTCCGTTACGGGCTCCACGCCTGGGACGCTGGCGACCGCTGCGATAACGCTCAACAACTACGGCGCCACGGCTACAGGGCTGGCTCCGAACCCAAACGGCGCAGCAGCTGTGGGCCAAGTCAACTGGAACGAATGTAACGGCGTGGGCACCAGCCTTCTCGGTCCCACAGCGCTTTGCAATGGCGGCGGCCTTTACGGCGGGAATATCTTCCCGAGCTCCAGCACGAGCGGGCTACTCAAGTGCGGAACGAACCGGCAATGCGGAGCGCAGGCGACGGACTATAACCTTAAGGAAGCCTACGTCGAACAATGGTCGTTCGGCGTTCAGCGCGCGATCACCAACAATATTTCATTGTCGGTGGACTATGTAGGCAATCATGCGCTGAAGCTGCTCGGGCAGGAGTCTCTCAACGATCCGCCGCTCGGCGCGGGATGGACCGGGACAACAAGCGCCGCGGGCAGCGGGAGCTTGAATAGCTGCCTTGCCTCATTCTCTGGCGGAGCCTCAGTTAACTGCAAAACGAACGCCACGGCGCAGCAAAACGCGCGGCCCCTCGTAAACAGCTTCCCGTACATGAACTACGTGTGGACCGTAACGAACATGAACTACTCGTTCTACGATGGCATGCAAGTGGCCCTCACAGCGCGGAACTGGCACGGATTGGGCTATACCGCCGGTTATACCTGGGCGCACGCCCTGGATTCCGGCGGGACCGACCGTGGCGGCGGGCTCAGCCCGATCGTGAACGTTCCTCAATCCGCCTATGGCGATGGCGGCTTCGATATCCGCCAGCGCTTCACCTTCACCGCCAACTACGTCCTGCCTGGCAGGAAGGGCTACGGCCAGATGCTGGAAGGCTGGAAGATGAACGGAATCCTCAATCTTCAGGCGCCCCTTCCGTGGGACATCGCGGGGGGAAACACGACCAACGATCCGAGCGGAGTTCGCGAGGGCGGAGACCGCTGGCTGTTCTACGGCGACCCGTCCGACTTCAGCGGTCTCGGGAGCACTGGCGTTCCCTTCTTCCCCGGAAACTACACGGGCACGGACAAGCTCGTGTATGCGAACACCGCGGCGAATCAGGCCGCCCATACTCCGAAAGCCGCCTTGGCCCCGCTGCCGGCAGCTTGCGTGAATGCAGCGAACGCATTGAATCAGTCGGGAACGAACCAAACAGGTCTGGCATCCCTTTACGATTGGGGCTGCTACGTGAACGGGAGCTCGATCCTGGTGCCCCCGGCACTCGGTACCTATGGGAGCCTCCGGCCCGTAACGTTCCGAGGCAATCCTGTCCACTTGGTGGACTTCTCGGTGCTGAAGAACTTCAGGTTCAACGAAAGGCTGAGCGGCGAGTTCCGCGTCGAGATCTTCAACCTCTTCAATACGACTACCTACGCGAACCCAGGGAATTTCAACACTTCGGCGACGAACAACCCATACACGCAGGGGAGCACGTTCGGCGCCGCCCTGCTTTCGCCCGACGTGGCCAACAACAACCCCCAACTTGGCAGCGGCGCTGCGCGCTCGATCCAGTTGGGCTTGAGGCTGACTTTCTAGCCGGATCGAACCGGGGCCGGCAAATCCGCGGCCTCGCAGATATCCAAAAGGGCCGGACAGAAGTCCGGCCCTTTCTTTTTTCGACGGGCTTCGCCGGCCACTGCCAGCGTCACAAAGGGAGGGAAATAGCGCGAACGCCACGAGGTGTCAGCGACTGCCGTGAGTTGTTGGTGCCCAAGAAGGGATTCGAACCCCTACGCCGTTGCCGGCACTAGACCCTGAATCTAGCGCGTCTGCCAGTTCCGCCACTTGGGCATTCGTGGGGTCAACCGAGGCAAGAAAACAAAATCATTTTGCGCGCCGCTTCCACCTTTGTCAACGCACGCCATCGCGGGCAAGGACAAAGCAGATCCCTCACCCCCATTTCGCAAAAAGCGCGACTGGGTTCGGGACGCCTCGGGCACACGCGCAACCAAGCGCTCCGCCGCCTCCGCCGCTTGACACCCTCGAGGCGGAGCGGTGCTATAATCCGCGCAACGCGGGGAACCCGCGTAGGGCAGAGACTGTTTTCAATCTGAGGTTCCATCTAGGGAAATCCGGCAACATCTGACGTTTCTTGCAGGGAGGAAACCATGGGAGATATATCGGGTCCATTGGCCTACCTGTTACTTTCCTGGGGGTTGATCACCACCGCGCTTGTCGTCCTGCTGGTCTACCGGGCTACGCTATCGAACAGAGAGGACGATCAGCTTTACCTGAACAAGGCCGAAGTGGAAATGATGGGCAGCGATCAGGCGGCGCTTGTTACCAAGCTAAATCGCCTCGGCAGGCCGATCTGGGCTCTGGCGATACTTTCCGGGATATTGCTGGTGGCCAGCGCGGGCCTTTGGGTGTGGATCGGGTTCAACACCCAATAGCTCGTTCGCCGGCTCAGCAATTGGGCGCCGAAGCGCCTCTGGCTTCACTTGCCGGCGGCTGCGACCGCACTGGTGGCGTCACCGGCTTTGGGAGTTGCGGAACTCTCCGGGGCCGGTTGATCGGTGGGTATCGCTGAAGTGTGATTGAGCACGATGAGCCACGTGCCGGCCCTTTTCTGCAGCACCAGCGAAGCGTGGCCATAGGCCTGCGCCGTCCTGCCGTCCACGATGCCGACGTACTGCCACTGATAGGTGACCCAAGCCGTATCGCCCATCACTTTGATGTACGAATTGGTTCGCTCCAGCCGCGACTTGGACGAGCGGGCAATCTGCGCCTGGTAAGCGCGCGCGTAATTCTCCCATCCGATCAAGGGCGGCTCCCAGCCTCCGCTTACCACGACCACGTCGTCCGCATAGAACTTCCGCATGGCCTCTGCGTCGCCCACTTGCCATGCTCCGAGCATCTGCGTAACGAGCATGTCGATCCCGGAGTTGTCGGACATCACGGACACGCCGCTAGAATCGTCGGCCTGGTCCTTGCTTTTCTTGTTTTTCTTATTCTGGCCGTGCGCCAGGCCTGCGCCGCACAGCATCGCGACGACGGCGAGTAGCGCGATGCGCCGAGCGCCCGACAAGCGTTTTCCGGCGTGAACGCTGCCGCGCCCAGCCGCGCGCCAGTCGCTGGAGTTACTCTCAAGCTGTGATGTTTCCCGCATCTGCCCTCCGATTTTCTCGAAGGTCGAAGATAGCAGAAGGGGATGGTGCGCGGAGGGCCAGCCCGGAGGCTGTTGGCCAATCGTTCACGGGTGGGGTGCGTTCGCCGGCTGGTCCATGGGGCGATTTCAGAGCGGTCGCGCCACACGGAAACCATAATCCGCGTACTTGAATTCCGGAGGAATGCTGGACCTCGCCGCGCACCGGGACACCTTGATGTGGTGACGCCAGGCGCCGCCTCGCGAGGCGCGCCGGCTGCCGCCCTCCGGCCCTTTCGGATTTCGGTCAGGACTGCGCGCATAGTAGCCGGCGTCGTACCAATCGGCGCACCATTCGTGCACGTTGTCGCCCATGTTGAATAGCCCGTACGGGTTGGGCGCGTAAAGTCCGACGATCTCCGGGCCGCTCTTCCAGCGCCTGCCATAATCGGGCAGGTCTTCGGGCGGCATATTTCCCCAACTATAAGGCTGTCCTTCGGTGCCTCCGCGCGCGGCCCGCTCCCATTCCGCTTCGGTAGGGAGGCGATATTTCCGGCCGGAGATTCCGCTCAGCCACTCGCAAAATGCCACCGCATCGAACCATGACGGCCCCACTACCGGCTGCCGCGGCTCTTGAAAATTGGGATCCTCCCAGAACGGCGGGGCCTCGCGCTGCGTCCGGCGAAGGAATTCGGCGTACTCAGCGCGGGTCACCTGATAAATTCCCAACTCGAAACGATCCACCCATACCCGACGCTCCGGCTTTTCGTCGTCGCGCCCGTTTTCGCTGCCCATCGCGAACCAGCCCTCGGGGATCGTCGCCATGGCGGGTTTGCCGGTCGACGAAGGTATCCCGGGTTCGTCCGGTTCGAATTGGGGATTCGTCGCCGGCATTTTTCACGCTCTAATCTCGGGATTGCGCGTTAACAGCATGTGAAATTCTCGCTGGATAGAGAGCATAGCAGACTCCAATCGGCAAAACGCCGGGCCTGCGATACCATCGCCGTATGGCGATTCTGGGAGTGATCCTGCTGTCGTGTACGGTCACCGTACTTGTCGCCGAATTCCTCCGGCGGCGCGCGCACCCCCTCCCGGCTTACGGCTGGATCGGGCTGATCTCCTTAGTGATTGCCGAAGCTCTGATGTTCCGCGGCATTGAACCCGTGGCTACCTTCTTCACGCCGATCGCATGGACCTTCTATGTGCTCATTGCCGACGCCGCCGTCTTTGCCCTCCGCGGCCACTCCCGCCTGCGCGATGCTCCCGGGAAATTCGCGCGCCTCGCCCTGCTTTCCATCCCCCTTTGGCTGATCTTCGAAGCCTATAATCTGCGGCTGTCAAACTGGACTTACGCCGGCGGCTGGCAGCTGCCGCTGCCGATACGTTGGTTTGCCTATGCCTGGGCTTTCGCCACGATCTGGCCGGGAATTTTTCTCACCGCCGATCTCGTGGAATCTCTCGGCTGGTGGGATCGTCCTTCGCGGCCGATCTCCTTCTCGCGTGCAACGCAAAACGTCTTTATGGCCGCAGGGGCGGTGTTGCTGATCGTGCCCGTGCTGGTGCCGGCCCGGCAGGGAGCCTATCTTTTCGGCGCCGTGTGGGCGGGATTCATTTTTCTCCTCGATCCCATCAACTTCCGGCTGGGACTGCCTTCCTTCGAAGGCGACCTGGCTTCAGGCCGGCGCGGTCGTTTCTTTTCCTTTCTTGTTTCCGGCTGGGTGTGCGGCTGGCTTTGGGAGTTTTGGAATTTCTGGGCTGCCGCTCAATGGCATTATATTTTCCCCATCATGCAAGGAAGCAAGATCTTCGAGATGCCCGCGCTGGGCTTTGCCGGTTTTCCGCCCTTTGCGGTGGAATGCTTGGTGATGTACTACTTCGCCGCCTGGCTCCTCGGATGGGAAAGGCCACTGCCCGCCCAAGAGACTCCCCAAAGGCAGGAGATGCGGCCCCAGGACGTCAGGGCCGCGTCCCGGCCTTTTGCCATGCTTCCCTGGATCTTGCTTGCCGCTTTGCTCTCCCCGCAGCTCGCACATGCCACTTCCCTCAATTTGCCGGAGTCAGCCCGGCACGGGCTCGATCTGCTCTACGCGGGCCGTTCCGAAGAGGCCATGCCCCTGTTCCGACAGGTCCAGTCCTCTGACCCCGACAGCCCGCTTGGCTATATCCTGGAAGCTGAAGCGCGTTGGTGGCAAATCTATTGCGAAGCCTGCGAGGTCAAGTGGAACACCATCGACGCGTGGCAACGCCCTCGTACCGCCGCCGATCAAGATTATCTCGACCTCACGGATAGAATCATCACCATCGCGGAATCACGCATCGCGCAGGCCGATTCGGCCGAAATGGAGCTCTACGCCGAAATGGGCTGGGCGCTGCGGGCGCGGTTCGTCGCGTTGCGCAACGAGCGCATGGCCACTGCCCGCGCCGGTATTAATGCACGGGCGCACGCCCTGCGCTGCCTGCAACTCGATCCGCAGATGGCGGACGCCTACACCGGGCTCGGCCTCTATAACTATTTCGCCGACGCGCTCTCGCCCATCGCCCGCCTGCTCCGCTTCCTCATGCGCATTCCCGGCGGCTCGAAAAAAGAGGGCATCCGCCAACTCGAAATCGCCATGAATCAGGGGGACGTGTTGCGCGTGGAGGCCCGGTTCTATCTGGCGAAGAACTTGCGCACTTACGATTTCGATTACGCCCGAGCCTTAGATATTATCGGGCCGCTTATCGATCAGTTCCCCCGTAACGCTATTTTTCAGCTGATCCGCGGCGACATCCTCGCGAAGCTCGGGCGCGGGGAGCAGGCTGCCGCTAGCTTTCGCGAGGCCGAGCAATTGTCATCCGGCGACACGCTTTGCGACCGGCACATGCGAGCCCTGGCTGGGCAGTCGGCCACCGCTTTTGCCGGAATCAGCACCGGTCATTGACCTCCGCGGCAGCTTTCCACGGTTTTGATTGCTATACTTTCGGATCTGTATTGGGGATCTGTATTGGCGTTTTGTATCGCCAGCGGGCTGGGAAGATGCTGATGATCTCCGCAGGCTCACACAAGAGGGATTAAGCAACAGGTCTGCGGCGATGGGCATCCAACCCGAAAATCAGAGAATCCCAGGCATGTGCATTTGCCTTGGCGCTGCCGGGTGATCACAGGAAGAACTCGCTTGCCGGGTAGATCTCGAACTATCTTGAAAGAACGCACCGCGCTCGGAGCATGCCTCCAACAGCGCCTCGCTGATTTCATTCCCACGATTTGCTGCTCGACGCGCACTGCGTGGCCTTCGCGCGCGTTCAAGGTTTTCCTCGGCATCGCCTCCTTTTGCGTTCTGGCTGGTTTGCCCGGCTGCAATCAGTACAACCCCTACCTCGGCGCCTCGCCCACGGTCAGTTCTGCGATACAGTCGATCACTCCAAGCGCCGCAACCGCCGGTCACCCGGACATTCTCGTGACCGTGAACGGCGCCGGCTTTGTGGCGGACTCCAGCGTGACCTGGAACAGTTCCGGCAGCGCCAGCACCTACCTCAGCTCCAATTTCATCAGCGCCAACCAGATGCAAGCGAATATCCCCGCGTCTCTTCTCGCCACGCCGGGAACTTTCTTCGTCGGCGTGATCGCGCCCGGACCCACGCAAGGCAACAACGCCGGAAACAATATCTCCAACTTTATGCCTTTCACTGTGTGCGCTGCCTCGGGCTGCCCTTCGGTTGTCACCGGCGCGGATAGCGGAGCGTCGGCCAAGCTCTCCACGGCCCGGCTTTCCGTACTGATCCAATCGGGTCCCCGCTATCAAGCCGTGGTGGCGGATTCGGCGGACGGGTCCGTCGAACCCGGAGGCGGCATCGCCAAGATTTTCCTGCGCGACACCTGCCTTGGCGCCGCCAACTGCGCGCCGCAAATCTTCCCGGTCTCCGTCGGATGGAATGGCGCCGACCCGAACGGCCCGAGTAGTTCGCCTTCGGTTAGTGCTGACGGCCGCTTTGTCGTATTCGCTTCCGAAGCCGACAATTTGGTGAAGGGCGACACCAACGGTTGGAGCGACATTTTTCTCCGCGATACTTGCCTCGGCTCGGCATCCACCTGCGTGCCCGCCATCATTCGTCTCTCTCTGGGACCCGGCGGCGACGAAGCCAACGGCCCCAGCTCGTCTCCGGTCATCAGTCCCGATGGGCGCTTTGTCGCGTTCAAATCGTCAGCCACGAACCTGGTGCCGCAGCTGGCCGACTCTCTTCCCGCAAGCGCCGCTCCTCCCCTGTTCCTGCGAGATACCTGCTTCGGCGCGGCCTCCGCGTGCGTGCCCAGTGTGTCGCCGGTGATTCCGGCGGAAACGGCGTCGCAGAAATAGGCGAAGCCGGAATCGTTTCCGTCTTCATCAAGAAAATTTGTCTTGCGAATCAGCTGCGGTTACGCGCGGCCTGTTCCTGATCGAAGGCATGGTAGGAAGAGCGCACCAAGGGGCCGGACTCCACGTGACGAAAACCCATCTCGTGTCCGAGCTGCTTGTATTCGGCGAACTCCTGCGGATGCACAAACCTCACTACAGGCAGATGTTCCCGCGTCGGCTGCAAATATTGCCCGAGCGTCAGGATATTGGTTCCCTGCGCCGCGAGCTCACTCATCGCCTGCAGCACTTCGTGTCGCTCCTCGCCGAGGCCCAGCATCATGCCGGTTTTCACGGGCATTCCCGGCGCCTGCTCCCTGGCGCGGCGCAGCAGTTCCAGTGATCGCCCGTAGATAGCGCCCGGCCGTACCTGTCTGTAAAGGCGCGGCACCGTCTCTACATTGTGATTGAGAACGTCGGGGCGCGCCGCGACCACCGTCTCTAAGGCTTCACGGCTTCCGCGAAAATCGGGAATGAGAACTTCCACCTTGCAATCCGGAACGCGCGACCGGATGGCGTCGATGGTGCGCGCAAAAATCCCAGCCCCGCCGTCGGCCTGGTCGTCGCGATTCACGGAGGTCACCACCGCATATTTCAGATTCATCAACTCCACGGCACGGGCCACCCGCTCGGGCTCGCCTTCGTCCGGCGGGCTGGCTGGCTTCCCCGACGTCACCGCGCAAAATCCGCACGCGCGGGTACACACATCTCCCAAAATC
>Ga0335081_10016541_pt1 | contig 11941 bp, 9 predicted proteins | sample Lox_Sample_35_FD_206713 | JGI IMG/M metagenome (GOLD analysis project Ga0335081, IMG submission 206713) | Soil microbial communities from Loxahatchee National Wildlife Refuge, Florida, United States - Lox_Sample_3.5 | ecosystem: Environmental > Terrestrial > Soil > Wetlands | place: USA: Florida... | reverse complement strand
GCTAGGCCATGGCCTTCGACCCAGGTGCCGCCGCCCTCCCCGGCTCGGGCGTCTTCGGGCTCGGCCACTCCGAGGAGGAGGCGGCGGTAGTCCTCGTCCCGGTGCCGTTCGAGGCCACCGCCTCCTACCACCGGGGCAGCTCGGGGGGTCCGGCCGCCATCCTGGAGGCGAGCCGCCAGGTCGACCTGTTCGACCTCGAGACCGGCCGCCCCTACCAGGAAGGCATCCACCTGCTCGCCGCTCCCGAGGCCGTGCGGACGCTCGACCTCAGCGCCCGCGCCGCCGCCGCGCCGGTGGTGGCTGCGGGCGGGGTCCTGCCCGGCCGCCCCGACCTCGCCGCCGCCGCCGCCGAGGTGAACGCGGCCTCGCACGCCCTGAACGCCCTCGTGGAGGGCGAGGTCGGGCGCCTCATCGGGCGCGGCAAGCGCGTCGGGGTGCTCGGGGGGGAGCACTCGGTCGCCTTCGGCGCCATCGCCGCGCACGCGCGGGCCTTCCCGGGGCTCGGGATCCTGCAGCTCGACGCCCACGCCGACCTGCGGCGCGCCTTCCAGGGGTTCGCGCACAGCCACGCCTCGGTCTTCTACAACGCGATGGAGGAGCTCCCCGGGATCGCCCGCCTGGTGCAGGTGGGCCTGCGCGACGTCTGCGAGGAGGAAGTGGACTACGCCAAGGCCTCGCGCGGCCGGGTGGTGGCCTTCGACGACGCGGCCCTGGCGGCGGCGCGCTTCGAGGGGGAGACCTTCGGCGCCCAGGTGCGCCGCATCGTGGAGGCGCTCCCCGAAGAGGTCTACCTCTCCTTCGACATCGACGGGCTCGACCCCTCGCTCTGCCCCCACACCGGCACGCCGGTGCCCGGGGGCCTCGGCTTCCAGGAGGCGGTGGCCCTCCTCCGGGGCGTCGTGAGGAGCGGGCGCCGGATCGTGGGCTTCGACCTCGTGGAGGTCGCCCCTGGCCCGCCTGGCCAGGGCCTCGACGGCGACGTCGGCGCGCGGCTCCTCTACAAGATGATCGGCTGGATGCTCTCCTCCCTCAGGGGACGCCCCTGAAGGTGGTGCCCCCGCGCCCCGGCCAGGCGTTCCCGAACGCGCCGTGGCGCCGCGCCAGGGCCACGAGCTCGCTCCCCCGGGGATCGGCCGAGAACGGGCCGAGCCGCACCGGACGGCCGAAGGCCGCGAGGAGGGAGAGCGCGGTCCAGACGACGAGCGCGGCCTGGGCGCTGCCGAGGAGGGCGCCGAGCCCCCGGTCGGCCCCGCTCCCCCTGGTCGGCCCGGCGAAGAGCGCGAGCACCCCCTTCGCGAGGAGGCCCGAGACGAGCGCGCAGGCGACGAAGGCGGCGAGGCGCGCGGACGGCTCCGCCGCGAAGAGCGGCAGGCGCGGCCTCAAGGCGGCGGCCAGGGTCGGGCCGAACAGGCGGGCCCCGACATAGCCCCCCAAGACGGCGCCGAGGTGCGCGAGCTGCGAGAGCGCGCCCAGGAAGGCGCCCGAGAGGGCGGCCAGGACCACCACCAGGAGGCAGGCGAGATCGAGGGTCACGAGGGTCCCCGGCCCTCACCTTATCTTGAAGGGATCGACCTTGGGCTTGCTCTTCTCCACCTGGGCGAGGAGCTCCTTGAACTTGGCGTTGCCGGGCTCGTACATGAGCGCGGTCCTGAGGGCGCGCTCGGCCACCTCCCAGCGCTCGGCCGCCATGTCCTTCAGCGCGGCCGCGTAGAGCTTGCGGCCGTTGGGGGTCTGCCCGAACTGCTCCTCGAGCTTGCGCTTCTGCGCCTCCTTGTGGGCGGACTCCTCCGCCTCGGTGAAGCGGAGCTTCGCCGCCCGGTCGGGGCCGGTGACGTCGGCGGCGTAGCGGCTGCGCTTTTCGTCGTCCCGCAGGGTGGTGTAGGCCTCGTTGACGCGTCGGTAGATGCGCCCGACGAGATCGCGCAGCTCGGGCGAGGGCAGGGCGGCAAACCGGTCGGGGTGGTAAGCGCGCGACTCGCGGTAGTAGGCGGCCTTCACGTCGGCGACCCCGGCGGTGTAGGGCAGGTTCAGCACCTGGAAGTAATCGAGGTCCGGGAGGGCCTTGGCGCGCTCTTCGATGGCGATGATGAGGTCGACGTCCATGCTCGGAAAGCGCCCCTAGGCCGTCGGGTGGTCCACGAGCGCGATGTCGGCGTTGTGGTCGATGGCGGTCTGGATGTCCTTCTCGGAGAGGCCCGAGGAGAGGCTGATGGTGGTGGAGGCCCGCTTCTTGGTCTCGAGATCGGTGGCCGAGACGTTGACGATGCCGTTCGGGTCGATCTCGAAGGTGACCTGGATGGCCACCTCGCCCCGGTAGCCGATGCGGAAGCCGGAGAACTCGAACTCGCCGAGCAGCTCGCACCCCTCGGACTTGCTCGACTCGCCCTGGTAGACGCGGATCTTGACCCGCTCCTGCCCGTCGCGGCTGGTGGTGAAGGTCTTGGACTTCTCGATGGGGATGGGCGTGTTCTTGTGGATGATGAGCTCGGTGAGCCCGCCCACTGTGCCGACGCGCAGGGAGAGCGGGGTGACGTCCAGGAGGTAGCTCGCCTGGCCGGCCACCGCGGCCCCGGCGTCGAGGAGGGCGGCCGCCTGGATGCTGGCCCCGAGCGCGACCACCTCGTCGGGGTCGATGCCGGTGAGCGGCTCGCGCTGGAAGTAGTGGCGGACGCTGTTGCGGATGATGGGCAGGCGCGTCGGGCCGCCGACCAGGATCACCGCGTCGATGTCGCTCGCGGTGAGGCGGGCCGACTGCAGGGCCTCGTCGCACACCTTGAAGGTGCGCTGGACGAGGTCCATCACCATCTTGTTGAACTGATCGGCCTGCAGGGTGTGGGCGAGCTCGAGGACCTGGCCCTCGGGCGTCTGGCAGATGCCGGGGACCTGGATCTGCGCGGTGCCTTGGCGGCCCACGTCGATCTTGGCCTTCTCGCTCGCCTCCTTGAGCATCTGCAGGCAGTACTTGTTCTGGCGCAGGTCGAGCTGGTGCTTGGCGAGGAAGTCCTCGGCGAGCCAGGTCATGATGCGGTCGTCGAAGTCGTCGCCGCCGAGGTAGGTGTCGCCGGCGGTGGAGAGCACCTCGAAGACGTCCTTGCCGATCTCCAGGATCGAGACGTCGAAGGTACCGCCGCCGAGGTCGTAGACGCAGATCTTCTGGTTGATGTCCTTGCCGAAGCCGTAGGCCAGGGCGGCCGCGGTCGGCTCGTTGATGATGCGCAGCACCTCGAGCCCCGCGATGCGGCCGGCGTCGCGGGTGGCCTGCCGCTGGTTGTCGTTGAAGTAGGCCGGGCAGGTGATGACCGCCTTCCTGATCTCGTGTCCGCGCGCCGTCTCGGCGATGGCCTTCATCTCCTTGAGGACCAGGGCCGAGATCTCGGGGACGGCGAAGGTGCGCCCAGCCACCTCGACGCGCACCGAGTTGTTCGGGCCCTCCACGATCTGGTAGGGCATCACCGCCTGGGCCTTCTTGACCTCGTCGGAGAAGTAGAAGCGCCCGATGAGGCGCTTCGCCGAGTAGACGGTGCTCTCGGCGTTGGTGATGATGTTCTTCTTGGCGTTGTTCCCGACCAGGACCGAGCCGTGCTGCAGGAAGCTCACCACCGAGGCGTGCGTGTGCTCCCCCCACTCGTTGGGAATCACTTGTGGGACGCCGTCCTGGACCACCGCCACGCAGCTGTAGCTCGTCCCGAGATCGATGCCGACCGCGATGTCGTCGCTCATGGAGTTCCGCTGTCGTTCCGCCTGCTTGGCTGGAGAGTCCCACCCTTGCGGCCCGCCGGCTGCACGCTCCGCCCTCTCCTACGCGCTCCTCGCTGTCCGGGAGCCCCGGACGTACCGGCCTCGGGATGGTTCCGGGCCCAAACGCCATTATAGAGTAGGTGGGCGCGAGAACGACGCCCGGGAGCCGAAAAACCGATGGGTGTGCTGGTTGCGATTCTTCAGAGCGATCCCAACCTGCTCCGCTGCCAGGTCCAGCGCCTCGAGGAGCACGTGGCGCTGCGGGAAGCCGAGCGGACGCCGGATGGCTACGGGTTCGGATACTACAAGGGGAGCGACGTCCTGCTCGGCAAGCGGCCGAGCGGAGGCCCCTACACGTTCACCCTCACCCAGCTCGCCGGGGCGGTCGACAGCGAGGCCTTGCTGGCCCACGCCCGCTACGCCACCGTCGGTCCACAGAAGGACGAGAACACCCACCCCTTCCGCTTCCGGCGCTGGCTGTTCGCCCATGACGGCACGGTGGAGGCCTTCCGGGAGGTGAAGCCGCGGCTGCTCGCCGCCCTCCCCGACTTCTTGCGGCGCAACGTGGAGGGCGACACCGACTCCGAGCACGCCTTCATGCTGTTCCTCAAGTACGTGCGGGAGGCGGGCCACCTCGACGACCTCGACGTGGACGCCCGCACGGTCGGCCGCGCCCTCGCCCACGTGACCCGCGACCTCGACGTCTGGAGCCGCGAGGCGAGGGCCACCCGGCCCTCCTCCCTCAACTTCGTGGTGACGAACGGGCGGGTGCTGGCGGCGACTCGTCGGGGGCGCCCGCTCCACTACGCCCTCCTCGAAGGCATCATGCCCTGCAAGCGGGAGGGCCTCGGGCCCGGCACTCCGGAGAGCGATCCGCGGGTGCGGCCCCACCGGCAGGTGAAGGCGGTCTGCTTCGCCACCCGCCTCCTGCAGTCGAACGGCTTCCTCGAGGTGCCCGACTCGAGCGCGGTCTCGGTCGGCCGCACCCTTGAGGTGTCGGTGGCGAACCTCGCCAACGCCTGAGGAGTCCTTCGCCCCGCCCGGGGGCTAGACGATGGCCCAGGGGCGCGGGACGGCGATACCCTCCCAGGTCTCGAGCGCGAAGCGGTCGGTCATCCCGGAGACGAAGTCCGTCACCGCCCGCTCGAGCGACTCGCCCTCGCGCGGCGCGACGCCGAAGCGCTCCTTGAGCCGCTCGCCGTCGTCGCACAGCCAGCCGAACAGGTCCTTCAGGATGCGCTGCGCCTTCTTGAACTCCTCGCTCACCACCGGGTTCTCGTAGACCCGCTGGTAGAGGAACTCCCGGAGGGCGATGAGCGCCCCGTGGACCTCGGAGGAGATCTCGATGTGCCCGCCCCGGTCGAGGTCGGAGCACCGGATGACGTCGGCGATGAGGGTGGCGAGCCTTTGCGAGTGCCGCTGGCCGAGCACCCGCCGGATCTCGGAGGGGACCTCCTCCTCGGTGAGCAGGCCCCCGCGCAGCGCGTCGTCGAGGTCGTGGTTCACGTAGGCGATGACGTCGGCGAGGCGCACCACCTCCGCCTCCAGGGTGAGCGCCTTGGCGCCGCTCCCCTTCATGAGCACGTTGCCGCGCCCCTTGGAGTGGCGCAGGATGCCGTCGCGGACCTCGGTGGTGAGGTTCAGGCCCCGGCCGTCGGCCTCCAGGACCTCCACCACCCGCAGGGACTGCACCACGTGGTGGAATCCCCCCTCCACCACCTCGTTCAGGACCCGCTCGCCGGCGTGCCCGAAGGGCGTGTGGCCGAGGTCGTGACCCATGCAGATGGCCTCGACCAGCATCTCGTTCAGGCGCAGCGCCCGCGCGATCGACCGCGCCACCTGGGCCACCTCGAGGGTGTGGGTGAGCCGGTTGCGGTAGTGGTCCCCCCGCGGCGCCAGGAAGACCTGGGTCTTGCCCTGCAGCCGCCGGAAGGCCTTGCAGTGGAGGACGCGATCGCGGTCGCGCTGGTAGCACGGCCTCAGGTCGTCCTCGGGATCCGGGCGATCGCGGCCGCGCGACCGGGCGGAGAGGGCGGCGCGCGGGTGGAGGGTGCGCGCCTCTTGGTCCTCCAGCATCTCGCGGATGGAGCCTCGCATGAGCGAGTTGTAGCGCCGCGGCCGCCCCCCGCAAGCGCCTTGGGGCCCACCCCCTCGGCCAAGGGCCTCCCTTTCGGAGCGCCCGCCGGGCCCTCACCCGTAGAAGCTCGCCTCCAGGGTGGCGATGAAGAGGTTCGCGAGGGCGTGGACCACCACCGGCGCGGCGAGATCCCGGGTCCGCTCGCGCGTCCAGCCGAAGAGGAGGCCCGGGAAGAAGGTGGCGAGCCGCCAGGGCTCCAGCACCACCAGGTGGCCGGCCGCGAAGAGGGCCTGGGTGGCGAGGAAGCCCGCCCCGAGGCGCGCCCCGAGCACCCTCACGCCGCGCCCGGGCGCGGTCCCGGCCCAGGTGGTCTGCATCCACCCGCGGTAGAAGAGCTCCTCGGGCAAGGCCACCACCAAGAGCTGCACCGGGATCATGAGCGCGAAGCGCGCGGGCAGGCGGAAGCGCGGTACGGGCGGCGCGGCGTAGGGGGCGAGGGCGTGGGCGAGCCCGGGCGGCAGGGAGGGCAAGAGCCGCCCGTAGATCCAGAAGCCGGCCAAGAACAGCGGGAAGACGAGCGCGCACACCGCGAGGGCGAAGAGGGCGCCGCGCCCCCAGCGCCCGAGGCGTTCGCGCACGCCGAGCCCGGCCCAGGAAAGGCCGTAGTCCGACCAGCGCCGGCCCTCTGAGAGCATCCGCCGCTCGGGTAGGAGGACGAAGACCACCGCCGCCACCCCGGCGAGGTTCCCCTTCAAGAGGCCGGTCGGCTCGACGGCGGCGAGGAGCTTCGCGGAGGCGAGGAGGGCGATGGCGACCGCCCAGGTGACGACGAGCCTGCGCCGCACCGTCCCTGCGGCGGCGGCCCCGGCCGATCTCGCGTGGCGCGGCATAGGGCCATTGTAGCCTCGGGGCGCCCCGCCACGAGGGCCCCCGAGGACGGAGCGGGCCTCGAGGGCCGACGCCAGGGGTCCGGTCGCTCCTTACGGGCAGGTGGAGGTGGGGCCCACCACCGTGATCGGGAGGGCGTTCGAGACGAGCGGCGTCGTCCCGGGGTTCACCACCGTGACCTGGTAGGTGCCGGCCGGCACCGCGGACAGGTCGGCGCTCACCCGCAGCTGACCGCCCTGGCACTGCCCGGAGGCGGCGGTGCCGGTGAGGCAGCTCGTGTCGAGCGGCGAGTTCACGATCGAGTTCGAGGTTCCGGTCACGTGCACCACCGAGTCCGGATAGAGGTAGGTGCCGGTGACCGAGCCGGCGAAGTTCGCGCTCGCGACGACGCAGGCGCCGCTCGTCCCGGTCACCACGCTGATGTTCGGCACCCCGTCGGTCACCGTGAAGGTGAGCGCGTTGGAGGTGGCGCCGCCGGGGTTCGTCACCGTCACGCCGTAGCTCGCCTTGTCGAGCGTGTTCGGGGCCGGCACGGTGGCGTTGAGCTCGCCCGCGCTCAGGAAGGTCGTGGGCAAGGCCTCAGAGGTGCCGCCCGACGGCACGAGGTTCACCACCGCGCCGGAGATGAACCCCAGCCCCTGCAGGTCGAGGGTGAGCGTGGCCCCCTGGTCCTGCTGGGCCAGGGCCGGGCTGAGGGTCCGCGCCACGAGGGCGTTCACCACCCCGATGGTGAGGGTGTTCGAGACGAGGCGCCCCGGCATGTTGAGCAGGCTCACCTCGATGGTCCCGGTGGCCTCCCCGTTGAGCTGCATGGACTGCGCCGGCAGGGTGGCGGTGCCCGATCCGGAGAGGGTGAGCGGGAGCTCCTGGGCCGGGACGGCGCCGGAGAGGCGGACCGAGAGCGCGCTCGGCGCGGTGGCGAGCCCGTCGAAGGTGAAGGTGAGGGCCGGCGAGGCGCCGAGGCCGAGCGTCGAGGGGGAGACCGAGACGAGGTGCGGGTTCCCGGTGGCGAGCGCGCAGGCGCCGCTCGAGCAGGAGAAGCCGTTCGCGCAGGCGCGGCCGCACTGGCCGCAGTTGTTGCTGTCGCTCGCCAGGGTGACGCAGGCCGGGCCGCAGGCGGTCTGGCCGGCGCTGCAGCTCTTCGCGGAGCTGCCCTTCCCGCAGCCGGCCGCGCCGACGAGGACCACCGCGCCGAGGGCCACGGCGAGGGCGGCGGAGGGCCTCGGGACGCGCACGCGGCGCAGGGCCAGGAGGAGGAGTACCGCGCACCACCAGGCGAGCCCGCCCGGACCGGAGGAGGAGCATCCGCCGCCCTTGCCGCTCGACCCGGACGGGACCGCGTTCTGCGTCGAGGGGGTGATCTGCCCGCCGGTGCACTGGCCGGCGCTGCAGGTACCGACCGGGCAGGTGACGTGCAGGCAGGGGTTGTCGATGCAGCTGCCCAGGCTGCACACCTGGTTGGGCGCGCAGGTGACGCCGGTGCAGGGGTCGGCGATGCACGAGCCGGCCTGGCACACCTGTCCGGTGGGGCAGGCGGGCGAGCAGGCGCCCTCGCAGAAGCCGTTCTCGTCGCAGCTCTCACCGCTCGGGCAGGCGACGTAGCTGCAGGACCGGACGCAGTCCGCCACGTAGCTGCCGCCGACCATGGGGCCGACGCGGCAGAAGGTGCCGGTCGGGCAGGTGAGGGCCAGGCAGGGATCGGCGACGCAGGAGCCGTCGAGGCAGACCTTGGTCGTGTCGACCGTGCCGCCCTGGGTGAAGCAGGCGCCGCTCGTCGAGCAGCCGCCGGCCACGCACTGGCCGCCGGAGCAGGACGAGCCGGAACCGCAGGCGACGCTGGCGCACGGGTCCACGCAGGTGTTGCCGGTCCCCGAGCAGACCTGCCCCGCCGGGCAGGTGCAGTTGGCCTGGCAGCTGCCGTTGTTGCAGGTGAAGCCGGTCGGGCAGCGCGCGTTCTCGCTGTTGCAGGCGACGGGCAGGCAGACCCCGTTCTGACAGGAGTAGCCGGTGTCGCACAGGCTCCCGCCGGAGGGGGCGTCGTCAACGGTGCCGTCGCAGTCGTCGTCCTTGCCGTTGCAGACCTCGGGCTGCGGCGTCACCTCGCCGACGCAGGGGCCCCACAGGCCGCCGGCGCAGGTCTGGGTCCCGGCCTTGCAGATCCCGACCCCGGCGGTGCCGGCCGGGCCGTCGTAGCAGCTCTGGGTCGCGCCCTCCTTGCAGGCGGTGGGCTGGCAGCCCTGCTCGTCGGCGTCCGGGATGCCGTTGCAGTTGGCGTCGGCGCCCGGCGTCACGCAGTCGAGCGCGCCCGGCTGTGGCCCGACGCAGCTCAGCCCCCCGCCGTTGGCGCACTTGAGGACGCCCTGGGCGCAGGCGCCGAGGAGGCCGGTGGTGCAGGCGGTGTTCGGGTCGGAGCAGCCGAAGCCGAGGTTGAAGAGGGTGTTGAGGACGATGCGGGTGCCGGCGGACTGCCCGTAGTAGCGGTGCCCGCCCAGGTAGGCGATGCCCCCCTTGGTGACGCCGTCGGGCGCGGTGATGATGGTGCTGGTGGCGGCGTCGAAGTTGAGGGCGGTGGCGAGCGTCGTGGTGGTGGTCGAGGTCGTGCTGTTGGTCTCGTAGGCGAGGCGGGTCACGCCCGCCTGGTAGTTGGGCGTCGAGGAGGTGTCCGGGAGGTAGGCGGGGACCGAGCCGGTCACCACCGCGTAGACGAAGTCGCCCACTTGCATCTTGGGGTCGGTGGTGGCGGCGTTCTGGAAGGTCGCCGGCGTGGTCCCGCTCGTCGGGACCTTGGTGACCTCGGTCATGCCGGCCGAGTTGTTCGACTGGAACCGGGTGATGGGCAGGCCGTACTCCTGGCCGCTCGAGCCCTTCCCGCCCTCCAGGGTGACGATGGCGTGGCACTCGGCGAACAGGTTGTTGCCGGCGTTCACGAAGCCGCGGATGGAGGCGAGCTGGGTACCGAGGATGTCGGCGGCGGTGGTGGGCGGGACAGCCGGCGAGGCGTTCGCCTGGGTCCCCTCCTCCCAGTGCGGGGCCCAGAGGAGCTTGTAGCCGCCCTTGGCGAGCATGGTGTCGGCGTACTGCCCGCTCGCCGCGTAGAAGTCGTTGTCGCACAGGATGTCGTAGACCTGGCCCGGGCCGCTGTTGAACTTGGGCTGGCAGTTGTTGTTGGCATCGCAGGTCTGGGCGTAGCCCGGATCGCCCGACGGGCTGGCCAGGTAGGCGTAGAGGGCGCTGAGGTCGCACCCCTGCCCCGGGGTGGTGGTGTTGTTGACGCCGTTGCCGGTGACCCCTCCGGCGCAGTCGCCGGTGCCCTGGCAGGGCCAGGAGAGCCCCGCCGCCACGGCGTACTCGTACATCACGTTGACCGAGGTCTTCTTGTTGTTGGGGTTGATGTTGAGGATCGCGATCTTGGGGGGCGGACCGCTCAGCGGCCGCACCTGGGGGGCGGTGAAGCCGTTCTGCACGCGGTGGATGTCGACCATAGCCTCGCTCTGGAAGCGGGCGAAGTCTGCGTGCGCGCTGTCGGAGGCGTTGGTGAGCATCGAGACCACCGCCGCCGCGTCGCTCGCGTCGACGAGGAAGGGGCCGCCCAGGTAGTTGACCGGGTTGCCGGCCGGGACGAGGTCGGTGAAGGAGCCGTCGGTCCAGCTCATGTGCTGGGCCACCGATCCCGAGGCGGGCGCGGGCACCACCACGTCGTAGCCGGTCAAGGAGGCCTTGGGGGTGGCGCCGTCGATGGCCCAGTAGACGGTGATGTTGTGCTTGAGGAGGAAGTAGACCAGGCCGTAGGCGCGGAAGACGCCATCGTCCGCGGTCGCATTGCACCAGGAGTGATTCTCGGCCGGGGTGGTGGTATCCCGCTTCTGGTAGCAGTTGTCCATGGGGATGACGAGCGCGCCGGCCGCGAACGCCCGCTGGGCGGGGCCGCTGGTGCTGCACTGCTGAGCCCCGATGGCGACCGCGCCCAAAACCGTGAGGAAGCTCGTGGTGAGCACGCTGCGCCGCATGGAGGTGTCTCCCGGTCGAGTGACCCCCTCATCATAGACCAGCGCCCTCCGGGCACGCGCGGTGGGTCCCGCGCGTACTTTCACTCACCGGCATGTCCGGCCGGGCCGGGCGCCGCCGCCTGACAGGTGCGTCAGGGTGCGCCGACCGGTGGCCCTATGCCGCTGCGCACCGCCTCGAGCGCCACCTGTGCGTCGAAGGGCTTGCGGAGGACCGCATCGGCGCCGAGGCGCCGATATTCGTCCACCTCTCGCTCGGAGATACGGGCGCTCATGATGGCGAGGAAGGTCCTCTTCCAGTGGGGGTGCGCCTTCACGACGCGGCACACGTGCGCGCCGTCGAGCCTGGGCAGGTAGACGTCGAGCAGGAGCGCCTCCGGCTCGAGGGCCGAGAGCTTGCGGAAGGCCTCCTCGCCGTCGGAGGCGAGGCCGACCGCGTAGCCGGCCTCCTCGAAGGCGGCCTGGAGGTCGTCCCGCAGGGCCGGGGAGTCATCCACGATGAGGACCGTCTTCAGCTTGCTCATGGCCGTCCGCCCACTATCTCATGGGCCGGATGGACCGCGAACCCGCCGTGGCCGGCACCTTCTATCCTGGCGAACCGGCTCGCCTGGCGAAGGACGTCGCCGGCCTCCTCCGCTCGGGGGGGCCCGCCCAGAAGGCCCTGGGCCTCCTCGCCCCGCACGCGGGGTACGTCTACTCGGGCGCGGTGGCCGGAGCGACCTACGCCCGGGTGGAGGTGCCGGCCCGCGCGGTGGTGCTCGGCCCCAACCATACCGGGCACGGGGCGCGCGCGGCCCTGTGGCCCGACGGGGCCTTCCGCACCCCGCTCGGCGAGGTGGCCATCGACCCCGAGCTCACCGCCGCCCTCGCCGCCTGCCCGGGGGTCCGCGGCGACCGCGCCGCCCACCTGCGCGAGCACGCCCTCGAGGTGCAGCTGCCCTTCCTGCAGGTCCGGCGGCCGGGGGTCGCCATCGCCGCCCTGTGCCTCGGCCCGCTCAGCCTGGCGGAAGCCGAGGAGCTCGGCGGCGCGCTCTCCGAGGCGGTGAAGGGCCGGGAGGCGCTCCTCGTCGCCTCGAGCGACATGAGCCACTACCTCGAGGAGGCGCGCGCGCGGGCCCTCGACGCCCGGGCCCTCGAGCGGCTCCTCGCTCTCGACCCGCGCGGCCTCTACGAGACGGTGCGCCGGGAACGCATCAGCATGTGCGGGGTGGTACCGGCCACGGTGATGCTCTTC
>Ga0335081_10016540_pt1 | contig 11941 bp, 11 predicted proteins | sample Lox_Sample_35_FD_206713 | JGI IMG/M metagenome (GOLD analysis project Ga0335081, IMG submission 206713) | Soil microbial communities from Loxahatchee National Wildlife Refuge, Florida, United States - Lox_Sample_3.5 | ecosystem: Environmental > Terrestrial > Soil > Wetlands | place: USA... | reverse complement strand
TCGCGGCCCTCGGATAAGCTTCCATGCTCCGCATGGTCTCTTATCCTCGCCGCCCGCAAAGCGGACATATCACCTGCTATCTCAACCGGACATATCATGTGCTACCGACAAGCGTGTCTTTTAGCGTTGACAGCTCAATGGTTTTGCGACAAACTTACTCCCAATCGCGCTTTCGCCAAGTCCATTCGAGGCGGCTTCGTTTCTGGCCAATCTAGCGTTTTTGTGAGTAGTCCCATGGGAGATTTGCCGTTTCCGGCAACCTCAGACCCCGGTGTATTTCACCGCTCTGTGCAAACGGTTGCGCTCCAGGCATTTGAATCCGACCCACCGCTTTCCGACGGTTCGTCGCTGCTTGGCATCCTTCGCCAAAGCCTGGCCACGGGGACGCAGTCGACCGACTCCATTCTGAATGCCGTTGCCGGAACGGCCCGCATCGTAAGCGGTGCCGATGGAACGGCTCTGGCCGTCCGCACCAACGGAGTAGTTCTCTGCCGGGCCCGTAATGGCGACATCGCTCCCGAATTTGGGGCGCCAGTGAATGTGGATTCCGGAATTTCGGGCGAGTGCCTGCGGTGCGCGATGACTCTGGTCTGTCATGATTCCGAAGAGGATGAGCGCGTTGATCCGGACGTCTGCCGGAGGTTGGGAATTCGTTCTATCGTGGTCGTTCCGTTGCGCGGATCGCAGGGGATGATCGGGATACTGGAAGCCTTCTCAGCCCGCCCCGACGCCTTCGACGGCGGGCAGATCAGTTCCCTGCGGGCGTTGGCAGAAATTGCCGAGGCAGCGTGCGAACGCGACCGGGATGCTCCGCCGATCGAGCTTGCCGCGCCGCCGACCATCATTCCGCCAGTCTCGATTGCAGCTCCAAAGCCTGCTCCCAAGTTTGAATTCGACAAGATACGTCGGCTGCTCTCAGCCAAGCGTTACTGGATTCCAGTTGTGGCGGCGATTGTTCTGCTGATGGTTGGGCTGGTTGTGCGATTGAGCTGGAAGCAAACCGGTGATGAGATTGCCGCCAGCACTGCATCCCGGCCTCAGAGCATTGCGGAGAGCACAGCGACGCCTTCATCGCCGCAGATTGTTCCGCTCAAACCCAACGCGGCGATCGTTGTCCATCAAGTGACACCTTCGACGTCGAAGAAAGCGCTCCAGAATGCGGCACAGCTGCAGCCGGAGACCGACACGCCAGAAGCTCCAATTGCGCTGAAGAATCCGTCTTCCAGCGAAGGGGCCGGAAAAGCTTCTCGCCACCCCGCAGGCGCTGATGAGTCGGCCGTACCTCCGCCTTCAATCGAAGTAGCGGAATCCTCTGCCCCGAGTGATCTGGTTCGAGCCGCTTCGGGACCGACCGAGATGCCGGCCTTCGGGGCAAAAATTTCAGAAGGAATTGTTGAGGCAAATCTCGTCCGTAAGGTGGAACCGACCTATCCCGCGGATGCGCGGCTTCGGCGGTTGAGCGGACCCGTCACCCTCGATGCGACAATCGGTGTTGATGGTTCGGTGAAAGCGGTTTCTGTAGTGAGCGGCACGGCGATTCTGGCATCGGCAGCCAAGAGCGCGGTCCGCGAATGGCGCTTCTCGCCCGCGAAGCTCGATGGCAAGCCGATTGAGACTCAGAAGCGGATCACGGTTGTGTTCCGCCTTCCGCAATAGCGCGCAGCTTAGGTGAGGTTCAGCGCCTTCTTGATGGTGCCGCGCTCTTTCTGGATCTTGTCCTGCAACAACGTGATCGCGTAGATCAACTGCTCGGGACGCGGCGGGCATCCGGGAACATACACATCCACTGGGATGACCTGGTTCACACTCTGCACCAGCGCGTAATTCTGGAACACTCCGCCGGAAGTTGCACAAGCTCCCATCGACATCACCCACTTCGGCTCGGGCATCTGCTCCCAGAGCTGGCGGATCACGGGAGCCATCTTGTTCGAGACGCGTCCGGCGATGATCATCAGATCGCTCTGACGGGGAGACGGGCGGAACACTTCAGCGCCGAAGCGCGCAATATCGAAACGCGACGCGCCCATCGACATCATCTCGATGGCGCAACATGCCAGCCCGAATGTCATGGGCCAAATCGAGCTCTTGCGCATCCAGTTGACGGCCGAATCGAGCGTGGTGAGGACGACGCCCTCGGGCGTGGGATTGCCGAAGGTCAGATCCTTGACGACCTTCTTGCCGTTTTTAAAGTCGACGTACGGGCCAAAGTTGAGTTCGCGCGACATTATGAGATTATTTTAAACCACGCGGGACACGAAGGGCACTAAGTCGCTGTCTCATAGCGTCAGCACAACCTTGCCGAACATCTGGCTTTTCTCGAGGTATTCGTGGGCCGCTCGCACTTCGCTCAGCGGGAATATGCGATCCACGACCGGCTTCAAACGGCCGGCGAAGACATGGCCCAACACGTCGTGGAGTTCGCCCATTGTCCCCATGTACGACCCGAGCAGCCGCAACTGCCGCGCGAAGAGATGACGCAGGTCGATGCTGACATTCGGCCCCGTTGTTGCGCCGCAGGTCACGAGCGTTCCGGCGGTCTTTAGCGAACGCACGCTCTCGTCCCATGTGGCCGCGCCGACGTGCTCGACGACAATGTCCACGCCCTCTTTGTTCGTCAGCTTGCGGACTTCTTCCGAGATCTTCTGCTTGTAGTGATTAATGCCGTAATCGGCGCCAAGCGCTCGAGCCTTTTCGAGCTTCTCTTCGTTTCCCGCGGTGGTGATCACCCGGCAATGAAACATTTTTGCAATCTGGATGGCAGCGATCCCGACGCCGGAACTCGCTCCGAGAATCAGAACGGTCTGCCCGGGGCGAACACCGGCGAGTCCGACGAGCATGTGCCATGCCGTCACAAACACGAGCGGGACGCTGGCTGCCTGCACGAAGTCGAACAAATCGGGAATCGGAATCACATTTCGCGCCGGAACTGCGATCAGATCGCAGTTGCCACCATCAACACCGTTGCCGAGGACGGTAAATTCGCGACACTGATTCTGCAGTCCGGCGAGGCATTTCGCGCAGTGTCCGCAATAATGCATCGGCGCGACGATGACGCGCTGGCCAGTGCTGAACCCGGTAACGTATTCCCCGACTTCGGCAATCTCTCCAGCAATGTCGCTGCCGAGAATATGGGGCACATTCACTCCGGGGAGTCCTTTGCGAACCCATAGGTCCAGATGATTCAGGGCACAGGCTTTCACTTTAACCAGCACTTGATCTTTGCGCAGCTGCGGATCAGGGATGTCTTCGTATTGCAGAACCTCGGGACCACCGAACTGGTGAATGCGGACGGCTTTCATGGATTGCTCTCCGAGAATAACGGTACTACAACTCATAGCCCGTTCCGTTCTGGGAAGCGTCCCAAAATTATTCTCGCGTTTGTGATGTGGATCACAAAGAGAGACGATTCCGAGAAGTAGCATCCACATCGGCAAGAAGTGTCTAGAGGGCGTTTCCAGTGGGTACTGGACACGACTTGCCAAGTCGGTGAGTGGTCATCAGCCACTGCGGTTCGACTCCGCCGCCCTCGGTGGTCCACTCACGAAAGATTGTTGACACGCACGACCAATCGCGCCACCATAAGGAGACTTGGCGAGTCGTGTTCAGTTTTTACTGGTTTAACGCCAAAAGCCCCGGAGTGATGACCGGGGCTTTTGCTTTGCCCGATTGACTACCCACTGTTAACCAACCGATAATCAGCAGAGCGGCTCGTAGTTCGCGCATGGACATTTACGAACAAATCGTCGAACTTCGGCGTCAGGGACGGCGCGGCGCGGTGGCTACCATTGTCAATGTCCGCGGATCGATCCCTTCCTTCCAGACCGCCAAAATGCTGGTTCGCGATGATGGATCGATCGTCGGCACGATTGGCGGGGGCTGCGTCGAGGCCGACGTCTGGCAGGCGGCACGCGAAGTCATGGAATCCGAGGCGCCCCGAACCTTAAAGTTCAACTTGAACCAGGATCCCAAGTACGACACCGGGCTGGTCTGCGGAGGAACACTGGAGATCTTCGTCGAGCCGGTTCTTCCTCCAGCATTACTTTATCTTTTCGGCGCAGGTCACGTCGCTTCGAACGTTTGCCGAATTGCCGCAAACGCAGGATTTGAGATCACCGTCGTCGACGACAGGTCGTCCTATGCGACGAAAGAACGATTCCCGGCGGCGCACGAGGTCCATGCGCTTGAATTCGACGAGGCCATGAAGAAGTTCGATCCGAACGAATCCTCATTCATCGTGATCGTAACCCGCGGCCACCGCGATGATATGCGCCTGTTGCGCTGGGCGGTGCAGACGCGTGCGCGATATATCGGCATGATCGGATCGAAGCGGAAGGTGATCGGCATCTTCAAGACTCTGCAGGAAGAGGGACTGCCGGCGCACCTGTTCGAGCGCGTGCATGCGCCGATCGGCATCGACATCGGCGCCGTAACGCCGGAGGAAATCGCGGTCTCCATCACCGCCGAACTGATCGCCTTCCGTCGTCATGCAACGTCTGCCCTGCCACACATGAGTTGGTTCAAGGGCAATCGAGGTGCGGTCGAGACCGTAGAAAAGGCATCTGGCAAGGACGACTGCTGCCGGTAATCTGTCTCACTGACTTTCTCCCCGGATTCTGCTATCTTCCGCAACATGTTCCGCGCGCCAAGCTTTGGAGGGGTGATTCTCGCGGCCGGGGAATCGTCGCGCATGGGTAGCGACAAGGCGCTTCTTGCCTGGCCGCCCGTTGCGGAGGGGAGAACGCCGTCGGCTGAAACGTTTCTTTCCGCCGCGATCCGGTCGCTCGAGCGTTCGACCGATTTCATAGTGATCGTTGCGGGAAAGAACGCACACGCCCTGGCGCCGATCGTCTATTCTCTTGGCTCCTCGCTCGTCACAAATCCCGATCCAGATCAGGGGCAATTCAGTTCGCTGCAGGTAGGGCTTCGGGAAGTGATGAACCGCGGGCGCGATGCCGCGATCATCACCTTAGTCGATCGCCCGCCCGCGGCGATTGCGACCGTGGAGCATTTGCGCCGGGCGTTTGAGGCCGCTCCATCGAACATATGGGCGGTTGTCCCTGAGTTCTCGGGAAAGCATGGGCATCCGTATGTCATCGGCCGTGAGATGATCGAGCACTTCCTGCAAGCACCATCCACCGGCAACGCCCGCGATATTGAGCACCGATACCAGGATCGCATTGAATACGTTTCCGTGAATGATCCATTCGTAGTGACAAACATCAATACTCCCGAAGACTATGCGGGGCTTATCACGAAGTCGTCGTGAACCTTCCGACGTTGCGCAATCCTCGCAACCCACGTTATCGTCAAATTGCATGAATCCTGTCAGCACAAGTGCTCCAACTCTTTCCAGCCGAGACTTTGTCGAATCGGTTTTGCGGATCGCCCCGCGAGTGGCGGCGTTTGATTGTGATGGAACGCTCTGGTCCGGCGATGCCGGCGAGACGTTTTTCGACTGGGAAATTCGAACGGGCGTGGTCAGCACCGAGGTGGCCCGCGCGATGCGTGCCCGCTATGCCGAATACAAAGCAGGAAAAGTCAGTGAAGAGGATATGTGCGGCGAGATGGTCACGATGCACAAGGGCCTCGCCGACGCCGCGGTTATGAGCGCCGCAACTGAATTCATGGGATCCGTTTTCCCCGGGCATGTTTTCCCTGAACTTCGGCAACTCGTCGACCGGTTGCACGACAACGGCTGCGAAGTGTGGGCCGTTTCCTCCTCGAATGAATGGGTGATCCGGGCAGGCATGGAGCAATTCGGGATCAAGCCGGATCGCATCCTCGCGGCGAAAGTTGCGGTCGAGAACGGCATTGTGACGGACCGGTTGCTGCGCGTCCCTTCCGGGCCGGGCAAGCCACAGGCATTGCGCGAAGCCGTCAAGAAGGAAATCGATGCAGCCTTCGGCAATTCGCGTTGGGACACCGAGATGCTGGCAATGGCGCGGCACGGATTTGCCGTGAACCCGAATCCAGATCTTGAAGCAGTGGCGATTGAGCGCGGCTGGACGGTCTATTTTCCGGACGTAACCGCTCGCGAGTAGCGGGGTCGCGTCATCGAAGCGACGCTGCAAACAAGACTAGAAACCCGAAATTCGAAACTGTCTTTATGTACTCTCCCCAACTGCTCGATCACTTCCAGAATCCGCGCAATGCTGGAGACATTGCGGAGCCCGATGCTTCGGCCGAAGTCGAGAATCCCGTGTGCGGCGATGTTGTTCGATTGACCCTGAAAGTGCAGGACGGGCAGATCGCCGAAGTCCGCTTCAAGGCGAAAGGATGCGTTCCGGCGATGGCCTGCGCCTCGGCGATGACGGAACTGGCCTTGGGCAAGAATATTAGCGATGCTCGAACAATTCGCCGGGAAGACGTCATCTCTGCGGTAGGGGAACTGCCGCAAGCTTCGGCTCATGCCGCACAGCTGGCAATAGATGTCCTTTCCACTGCGCTCCGCAAGCTCAAATAAGATCAATCTATGTCCTCCGATTATGCCGTCCGGCGCATTGCCTGCCTTCAGCCCAGCGCCACGGTGATCCTCGGCGCGGTAGGCGAACTCGGGCGGGTGGTGGCATGCACGCGGTATTGCGCCGATGTTGTGCCAGCCGTGTCGGACGGCTCCCGCACGATTCTGGCCGACTCCTGGACCGCGAATGCCGAACAGATCGCGGCCGCTCATCCCGATCTCGTGATCGCCTCGGTTCCCTACCAGGAGAATGCCGTCGTCGAGATTCTGAAGTCAGGAGCGCGTTTTCTTGGACTTGCTCCCAAGAATCTCGACGACGTTTACGCCGACATTGCAACCATTGCCGGACTGGTGGGCGCAGGCGAACGCGGAGATGCCGTGATCTCCGCCATGAAGCAAGCGATCGAGCAGATGCGGAGTCGAGTATCGGGGAGCGCACGCCCGAAGGTCTTCTGCGAAGAATGGGGCAAGCCAGTGATCGCCTCGCAAGAATGGGTGGCGGAGCTGGTCGGAGCGGCCGGCGGGGCGTTTCTCGGCGAGCCCGGCCGGACGATTCCTGCGGCTGACCTTGCAGCGCTTGATCCCGACGTGCTCGTCGCGGCCTGGTGCGGCGCAGGCGATCGCGTTCCGCTGGAAAAGATCGTCGCCGAGCGCGGATGGCAGCGAACATCCGCAGCCCGCTCCGGACGCGTCTTCTGCGTTCGCGACGAATTCCTCAATACTCCGGCGCCCACTCTACTTCGCGGCTTGGACGCGCTGGCCTTCGCGATCCATCCGGAACTTTTCCCGCAACCGGAAGGAATCCGTCAGGTTACGGGAGTTCGTGCCGAAAGCGCAGAGGATTTGGCCTACTGAGTTAACATTTCACTATGGCCGTTACCACGCGAATCGAAGAAGTGCGGAACGAACTTAACGAACTGGCGCAGTCCGCGCCCACAGCGCAGGACCTTATGCGGACGATGGTCAAACTTCTCCACGACCGCATGCTCAAGTACAACTGGGTGGGGTTCTATCTGCTCGAGCCCGGGACAAAGCCTCCTGTTCTGGTGCTGGGCGCGTTTGAGGGCGCCATGACGCCGCACACGCGCATTCCCCTGAATCAGGGAATCTGCGGCGCTGCCGCCTCCAGCGGACAGACGGTTGTCGTTGACGACGTCAACAAAGATCCCCGCTACCTCGCATGCTCGCTCGAGACGAAATCTGAGATTGTCGTGCCTGTCTTTGTGCATGGAAATGTCGTCGGCGAGCTTGACATTGACAGCCACTTCCCTTCCGCCTTTACCTCCGAACATCAGGAACTGGTTCAGCACTGCGCCATGCTGGTGGGCAAAAAGCTGGAACAAGCCTCGGCATGAGAGTGGAAAAAGGCAAGGTGCGCGCCCCGGAGATCGGCCGGGTGTGGCTGAACTCTACTCCACTCAGCTTCCGCCAGCTGCGCGGGCGTGTCGTGCTGGTCGACTTCTGGGACTACACCTGCGTCAACTGCATTCGCACGCTGCCCTATGTGCAGGCATGGCACGAGCGCTATCGAGAAAGAGGGCTGACGGTTATCGGAGTCCACACGCCGGAGTTTACCTTCGCTCAATATGAATCGAACGTTGAGCGTGGAGTGCGCGAGTTTGGGCTCACGTATCCCATTGTCATCGATAGCAATCGCGAGATATGGAAGGCATTCGCAAACCGTTACTGGCCGACGAAGTATCTGCTCGATAAAGACGGATATCTGCGCTACGGCCATTTCGGCGAAGGCGGCTACGCCGAATGCGAGCAGGCAATCCAGGAACTTCTGCGGGAGATCGATCCGAAAATAGAACTTCCGCCGCTGATGGAACCGGTCCGCGAAGAAGATCATCTCGGCGCGGTGTGCTTCCGCCCCTCCGGCGAACTCTATTTAGGCAATCGTCGCGGACGCATCGGCAATGAGGGCGGATTCAAGGAAGATCAGATTGCTGATTACGCCCACAGCGGCAAGCTCGAAGAGAATTTCTTCTATGCCAGCGGACGGTGGGCATCCACGGCGGAGTACTTCGAAGCAGCCGAAAGCGGGCCTCACACTTTGCGATTGAAATTTGAGGCCTCCGCCGTAAACTTGGTCATGGCTTCGCCCCATGCGCCGTCATCAGAAGTGTCGATTCTGCAGGATGGCAAGCCTCTCTCGCGCGCGCAATCCACCAGAGACACGCGATTCCGTTCTGAACCAGACGGAACGGAAGAGAGTTACGTCGTCGTCGATTCCGCCCGGATGTACTTCCTCGTCGATAATCACGAATTCGGAGAGCACGAATTAGAACTTCGATGCTCTTCGGGCGTAGCGGCCTTCGCGTTTACTTTCACCAGTTGTGTCGATCCCGTTGCCAGCGCATTGCAGGCAACTACACAGCCATGAAACGCGTCGTTGCAGGACTTATCGTGCAGAATGGCAAGTTGCTCGTGTGCCAGCGCACGCGGCATCAGACGATGCCGCTCAAGTGGGAGTTCCCTGGAGGAAAGATCGAGGAAGGCGAACAGCCGCGCGATGCGCTACGCCGCGAGCTAGAAGAAGAGCTGGGAATTCAGGCGAAGGTCGGAAATGAAATCGTCAGAATTCAGCACGAATACCCCAACCATGCGATGGTGGAGCTGCGTTTCTTTGAAGTCAGAGATTATCAGGGCGAGCTCGAGAACCGGATTTTCAAAGATATTCAGTGGTCTCTGCCGAAGGACCTGCCGAAATACGATTTTCTCGAAGCCGATTTGACACTGGTCAACGATCTGGCCGCGGGTAAGTTGCTCGAATTGATTTAGCCCCCGCCGACCGAAGCGTACATCCACGCGACCGATAGCACAATCACGACGACCGTCGTTCCCCACGCGACAATGTTCAGGAAACGCGTATTCGTGTATTCACCCATCAGCTCTTTCTTGTTCACGAGAATCAGCATGAAGATCAGGACAAACGGCAGCACGACTCCGTTGAGGACCTGCGACCATATGACGATTCTCACCAACTGCCCCGAGGGAATCACCAGCACGAGCGCTCCACCGGCGATGATCAGGAACGTGTAGAGCCAGTAGAAGAATGGAGCCTCTCCGAATTTCAGTCCGACGCCTGATTCAAAGCCCAACCCTTCGCAGACTGTATATGCAGTAGATAGCGGCAGAATCGACGCCGCAAACAGCGATGCATTAAACAATCCAACCGCAAACAGAATGTAAGCATAATCGCCCGCCAGAGGCTTCAAGGCTTGCGCAGCATCAGCTGCGTACTTTATGTCGCGGAATCCGTGAACATACAGCGTGGCCGCGCAGGCCACGATAATGAACCAGGCCACCACGTCGGTGAAGATGCATCCGGTAACAACGTCGAGGCGCGACGCATTATATGCACGGCGGGTCACGCCTTTTTCGACGATCGACGACTGCAAATAAAACTGCATCCACGGCGCAATCGTGGTTCCGACCACACCAATCACCATGAAAAGGTACGCCTGATCCCGGAAGGCGTGCACATCGGGTGGCTTAAATGTCGCGATGGTCGCATCTTTCCAGAATGGATGAGCGAGAATTCCGGCAAAGATGTAGGTCACATAGAAGAAAGAAGCAGCGAGGAAGACCTTCTCCACGCTCTTATATTGTCCCTTCACTACAATCAGCCACACGATCACGCCGCAGATCGGCACGGTGTAGATGCGGGGCAGGGCAAACAGTTCCAGACTGGTGGCAATACCGATGAATTCAGTCACCACGTTGCCGAAGTTGATGACCAGAATGCCGAGCATCATCAGGAACGTGATGCGCAGGCCGAACTCTTCGCGGATGAGATCGCTGAGCCCTTTGCCGGTGACCGCTCCCATGCGTGCGCACATTTCCTGCACGACCATCAGTGCGATGGTGATCGGGATCATGGTCCACAACAGAAGATGTCCAAATTGGGCCCCGGCCTGGGAATAGGTCAGGATGCCGCCGGCGTCGTTATCGACGTTGGCTGTGATGAATCCCGGCCCGACTACGGCGAGGAACAGCAGAATTCGGGTTTTCCAACGCCTCAGGAACCTCATTCGCACTTTTCGCAGACATAGGGATGGAGCAGTTTGGCTGCAAACGACGCCACAGGATAAATGGCCGCAGCGAATCTGACCAAACGAAAAGTGCTCAGGAAATCAACAAGCGGGAAATTTTGACCAGAGTCAAAGACCCGAAGGCTGGAAGCCGAAGCTTAGAGCTTCGCCCGCAACATGCTGATCACGTCGTCGGAGGTAATGACTCCGGTGAGCTTGTTATGTTCATCGACGACGGGAAGCGTTTGGAGATTGTATTTGTCGAAGAGTTCGGCGACTTCGTTATCCCCGACGCCTTCGTGGGCCAGGACAAGCGGCTCCTGGCTCAGCGACAACATCGGGGTCGAGGTCGGCGCCAGAACGATTCTAGCCAGCGGAACCGCGGCCAGCAGTGTGCCATTCGAATCCACCAGATAAATCGTGCTCACAGCCTCCACGCCACCTTCAAATTCCCGCAAGGAATCAATTGCGTTCTGCACGGTTGCCCCGACGGGCAAGGCCAGGAACTCGGTGGTCATGCGGCCGGCAGCGGTCTCTTCTTTATGCTCCAGCAGTTCGACCACATCCTGCTGGGCCTCGGGCTCCATCTGAACCAGAATCTGCTCGGTCCGATCCTCGGGCAGATCGCCGAGCAGGTCGGCAGCGGCGTCGGGATCCATCTCCTCGACGATATCCGCGGCGCGTCCCGAATCCAGTGACTCGACGATCGCCTTCTGAACCTTGGGTTCGACCTCTTCGAGGGCTTCGGCTGCGGTTTCTTCATCCAGAGTCTGGAAAACGGCCTGCCGCTCGTCCGGAGCCAGTTCTTCTACGATATCGGCAATATCAGCCGGATGAAGCTTTGCTATGCCTTCATGCGAAATCTTCAGTTTCACCCGCCGCGCTGGGTCAGTCTCGATGACGTCAACGAACTTCCATGGAATGCTCCGGGGCGGAATCTTTCCTAACAGAATTTGCAACGCGGGACGGGGCGCAACTCCGCGCAGAAGGCGGCGAACAGCACCGCGCGCACCAACGTCAACAGATTGAACCCTCAGAACAGGCCGGGCGGAACCGGCATCTTTCGGGGAATCGAACTCCAGATCGACATCGTTGACCCGGACCACCTTGCGCCCGTTAACATCGATCACCTGCTGATCGAGCAGATCGCGCTCGAGCAGGAACAATCCTTCGGTTCCATTGGCGGCAGGCCAGTCGCCGGAAGCTGTGCTCGTTCGAACTCCTCCGTTGATCGCCGATATCGCGGAGAATGGAAGCATGCGGTTGCCGGACTTAGTCTTGACGATGAGAGAGGCGATGCGGGAACGGTCTTCTTGTGGAGCAAGTGTGATTTCGCGCACGCGTCCTGCCGCGCCAGACGGGTCGTACACCGTGGCGCCGAGCAGTTCCGTGAGCGAGAGAGTCGACATTCCGCCTAGAGAATAACCAACTCCCGCGAATTTCG
>Ga0335081_10016538_pt1 | contig 11942 bp, 9 predicted proteins | sample Lox_Sample_35_FD_206713 | JGI IMG/M metagenome (GOLD analysis project Ga0335081, IMG submission 206713) | Soil microbial communities from Loxahatchee National Wildlife Refuge, Florida, United States - Lox_Sample_3.5 | ecosystem: Environmental > Terrestrial > Soil > Wetlands | place: USA: Florida... | reverse complement strand
CCAGCGCAAGGCGACAGTCTGGTCGGCGCCGAGAAAACCGGTCACGCGCGAAACCCCGTTGGTCCGGGCGGCTTCCAGCAGCGTGCCGTTGAGCAGTCGGACTTCGGTGTTCGTGCCGGCGGCTTGGGCGGTGATGGAGGCAATTGTCGCGGCCGGTCCCGCAAATGAAATTTCGTTCCACGGCTCCTCACGCCGGATTTTAGCGACGACCTCGAGCTTGAATTGAAAATGCCCCGGACGGGATGCGACCAGGAGATAGCGGTCGCCTTCGCGGACAACTTTCAGCGCGTCCGGCAGTTTTACCGGCAGCACCGCCACGTCACCCTCGAGCAAAGGGGCCGAGCCTTCACCGCTGGCCCCAGCTTCGGCGTCAATATCCAACGTGAACCGCGCTTCGTCGTCGGTGAGCTTGCCGTCGTAACGGACTTCGCGGAAAGTCAATTCGCCGGCGGGCGAAACGGCTTCACGGGCCATCGGTCCGCCGGCGTCGTAAATCGCGCGAATCTGGCGCTGGTTGAGCGCACGCGAATACAACGCCATTTCGTCAATCATTCCGTGGAACGGCTCGTTATAACTGGTGCCGCCGATGTTGCCGATGCCGATGGCCGGATTCTGCGTCGGCTCCAGCTCGCCCAGCGGTTTGAGCGTCGTGTTGGTTTGGGCCGCGAGTTGTCCGTTCACAAATAGAAACATGTTGCCACGCGCGCCGAAGGTGGCGGCGACGTGCTCCCATTGATTCAGTTTAATCGGCGCTTCGATGCGCACGGTTTGATTCTGGGGGTCCGTAATCTGGAAGCCGACAAAACCTGCAGTTCTCAGGTCCACTTGCCACGGATCCAGGGCCGGACGGTCATCGCCGCGGAAGAAAATGATGCCGCCAAATTGCCGGGGATAGATCCAGCCTTCGATGGTCAATGCTTTGGTTAACTTGAAATCCGGACTGTCGGGAATGCTGACGCGTTGGCGGCTGTTGCCATCGAAGTCGAATGCCTGCCCGATTTTGCCGGGGGCATAGTTTATGCCGAAGGGCAGTGTGCCGTCATGTCTTCCGGCGCTGTCTTGCGCATTGCCCTCTGCCCGCCACCAGCCGACCAGGCCGGATTGGGGAATGGGCTGGGCAACAGTTGCAGAGGTGAGCAGACAAACCAGAAGGGTGACGGTTGATTTTTTCATAGCGATTCCCGCGGTTAAAAATTGAACACCAGCGAATGAAATCCGCTTCAACGAAAAGCGGTTTGCATAAGTTGTGCCGGGTTTCAATTCCGCAGAAAATTCAGGATTTTGACCCCAACCGCCGGTGACGGTTTCGGAAACCGCGCGTGGAATGCACGCAGATTGCGAAATTTTCACGCGCTCGAACGGCCCGTTCATATCGGGTCAGACGGAATCCGGCGCAAAATGCTCCCGCAACCTTTTGATGGAACAGAAGGCAACAAAGTTAACGAAGAACCGGAGAGGTAAAACGCAATCAAATTCTCCGTTGCCTTTGTTTCCTTCCGTTTGCGGAAATTCTGTTCAAACGAACCGGTTTGAAATAAAGTCAAAGCCGCATGGATTCGGAAGCCGCACTGCTGGCGCGCTGCCGTCGCGGCGAAGCCGACGCGTGGGACGAGTTATTCGACCTGCATTACGCGGCGGCGGGGCGCTTCATCTTCCAGCTTGCGTCCGATTTCACCCGCGAAGACGCCGAGGAAATCTGCCAGGAGGTTTTCCTGTCGGTCATCAAAAGCCTGGAGGCTTTCCACGGAGAAAGCCGGTTCCAGACCTGGCTGTTCCGCATCGCCGCCAACAAGGCGCGCGATTACCGCGAAAAGCGAATTGCGGCCAAGCGCGGCGGCGGGCAGGCGACGCTTTCGTTGCAGGCCGAAGACCCGGTAACCGGGCTTCCGCCCGATCCGCCGGGCAATGCGCCCGGGCCGGATGAACTTTTGATGAACGCCGAGCGGATGGCCGGTGTGCGCGAAGCCCTGGACCGGCTCGGCGAGCCGTGCCGCGAAATCATCGAATTGCGCTATTTCGGCGACTTGAGTTACGAGGAATTAAGCGCGACGTTGAAGCTGAATCCGAAGACGGTCAGTTCGCGCCTGAGCAAATGCCTGGACCGGCTCGAGGAAATCGCGCGCGGAATCTTTGCGCGGGAAAATCCGGGTGTTTTCCCGTCTAATTAAATGAACGATGGAGCCAGAACGTAAAATTGAAAAACTGCTGCGGGCGTACGCGCAGAAACGCCGCGCCGAAGCGGGCGAGCCGCTGAACTTGCATCCGGCGAACCGCCGCGCTCTGCAAAGCGAAGCCGCGCGGCGTTCACCGGCACCTGGCGAACATGGCAAAGACAATCTGCTTCTGCTGTTATTCGCCGCGTTCCGGCGCCGGCTCGTGTTTGTCCTGCCCGTCATTATAATTGCCCTACTCGCTATCCTGTACCTGCCCGCCTTGAATTCGGCGAAACACCGGGAGCAAAGTCTCGGTGCGGTGAGCAACCTCAGGGAAATCGGCATGGCGACCCGCCAGTTCGCCGAAGATAACAAGGATGTGTTGCCGGCTACGCTTAACGAAGTGACGAATGGGTTGGCGTCGGAGCAGGCTTTGTTGGATCCGGCAACCGGCAAACCTTTTGTCTATGCTGGCGCCGGCAAAAAGCTGGACGAATTGCAGAGCAACACGGTGCTCGCGTATTCGGCCGGTGAAGAAAAAAGTCACGCTGTGCTGTTCGCCGACGGACGTGTCGAAACCGTGACCGGCGAACGGTTTGCGGAACTGACAAATCAAATGCCGGTCGAGTTTGCCCTGGCGGAAAAAGCCGGGCGCGAACAGTCTGCGGAAATTCCGACCACAACTGCACCGGCAGTTGCCACGACTCCCGCTGTCGCCCCACCTGCCCCGGACAAGGCAAAACTGGCTCAGACCAAAGAGCAACTCAATGAGACCGATTCCGGAGTGGCGGCCCGCAGCGCGGGTGAACCCGCGCGCCGGCAACCCGAAATCGCCAAAGCGGGGCCGGCGACAACGCAAGCGCCGATTGGCGCGACTTCGTTGGGTGAGATTGAATCAACTTCCTCGTTGAACGGCTCAATTTCCGGGAATTTGGCGGCGGTCGCAAATTCCGGTGCCGTGTCTCAAAATCAGTCTTTTGATCGGCTCGTGACACAAACGAATTCCACGCAACTGAACTTTGCCACCTCTCAAAACTTCGTTCAGGCCGGCGTTTACAGTCTGCAAAATAATTTCAAAAACGACGTCTCCTCAGCTCAAGCCACGCCGGTCCTGCAATCGTTCCAGGTGCAACAAAACGGCGATGCCATTTCCGTGGTGGACCGGGACGGCTCGGTTTACCAGGGGTCCGCGCAGCCCGAGACGGCCGCGGTTCGCAACGAGCCGGCTTCCGGAGGAACGTTTGCCTTCCGGACCGTGCCGGCGCAAGCCGAAGGCAAGCCGGGTCAAGCGGCCGAAGACCAGCAGTCGGCGAACCAAAACTATTTCTTCCGCGTGGCGGGAATGAACCGGACGTTGAACCAAAACGTGGTATTCACGGGCAGTTTTCAGGCGAACACCGGCACGCCGCAGGCGGCTCAAATCAGTAATTCCTTCGGGGCGTTCGGCGGTACCGGTGGTGGTGGCGGTCGTGCGGGTACACAACAGGTTCAGCAAGCAGCCGCGAACACAGCGCACCAATATTTGCTGTCGAACTCACGTATCGTCGGGACCGCAGTGATTGCCAACACCAACCAGATCGAAATCAACGCCGTGCCGGCCACGCAGTGACCGGTTGTAGCGGCGCTCGGCGAGCGCCGCCGGTCAAAGTGCGGCGGTCACAGACCGCCGCTACAGCTTTTATCATGGCACACCATCAAACACATCGCGGCCTGGCCCCGCAAGACGAACGGCTCTTTGCCGCGCGGCAGCTTCCCGTGCTGCGCGCCGCCGCGGCCGACCTCTGCTGGTTGCTGGACCGCGGCTACGCCGCACGTTCCGCCGTTGAACTCGTCGGCAATCGTCACAACCTCACCAGCCGCCAGCGCAATGCCGTCTCCCGCTACGCTTGCGCGGACGAGGATGTCCAACGCCGCGGCCGACTGCGCGTTGAACCCGGGCGACTGGCGGGACACGAACTCTGGCTGGACGGTTACAATGTGCTGACCGTCCTCGAAAGTGCGTTGGCCGGTGGGATTGTTTTGCTCTGCCGCGATGGCTGCTGCCGCGACATCGCCGGCATCCACCGGCGCTATCGCAAAGTTACTGAAACGCTTCCGGTCCTGCGCCTCGTCGGCGAAGCCGCGGCCAAATGGGGCGTGAGCCAGTGCCGATGGTGGTTGGACAAACCGGTGTCGAACAGCGGGCGCCTTAAGGCAGTCATCCTCGACGCCGCCACTGCGGCCGGTTGGAAAATGGACGTGGAACTCACGTTCAGTCCCGATCACGTCCTGTCACATACCGACGAAATCATTGCGACTTCCGACGGCATCGTGTTGGACCGTTGCCAACGCTGGATTAACCTGACCCGATTGATTATCAGCGATCAGCTCCCGGAAACGCGGCTGCTGGATTTGTCGCCAGGCTGAGGTTGAAATCCGAATACGAAGCCAGAAATTGATTGGGCGAACCATCAATTCACTTGTTTTTCGAACAATTGGGCTTTGTGCTTCTTTCGGATTTCGGCATTCGGCTTTCGGTCCTCCCTTTCAGTCCCACAAGCGCCACGGAAATCCGTTCTGCTCGAGGTAATTGCCGCAACGCGGGCACCGGCCGGGAGCGTTCCAGATTTTAACCCGGTGCGAACCGACCACCGGACAAATCAGTTTCACATTTTCCCAATGCCATTGCTTCGCCGGACTCGTGGAACGCCGCGCCGATGAGAAAATGCTCCAGACATTTTCCAACAGTCGGAGGGGCGGGATGATAATGCCCGTGGGCAACAACTTGCGACCGGACCTGGCCGGGACGCTGGCGGGAACCGGTGTGTCATGGTCCACCGGCCGCCGCCGGCGGGTAAACACGTCGAAAAGCTGGCGGCAATCGAGACAGACGATGGTTTGCACGGCGCAGTTCAGGCCGGTGTCGGCGCCGCCGGAAACACACGCCCGGTATTGGCAATGCGGACAGTCGAAGTGATACGTCCTGCCCATGTTTCCTAAATACAATTTTGGTGGCTTTCTGGCAATACCTGCGTGTGACTGTTCCAAATCCGAATGCCGAATGCCGAAGCCCGAAAGAAATCCGAACCCAGAATCCCGAATCCGGAAACATCGGCGCCGGACAATCGTCGCTTGGCATTCGGGCTTCGGATTTCTTTCGGATTCCGGGTTTCGCGCTTCGGTTTGCCTCGCCATCAGACTTGCCTTCCAGCTCCGTTCCGCGCAAGAGAAGGGCATGATTTACCAAAAACAAATCCAACAGGAAACCCGGGGCCACCGGGAAATGCACGACCTGACGGCGGACGTGGAGCGGATTGTGCACGACTCCGGCGTGCGTGCGGGCACGGCGCACGTATTCAACGTCGGCAGCACCGGCGCGCTGGGCACCATCGAATTCGAGCCGGGCCTGCTCGAAGACCTGCCGGACTTGTTGGACAAACTCATTCCGCCCAGCCGCCAGTACGGACACGAACGGGCCTGGCACGATGGCAATGGCCATTCGCATTTGCAGGCCACGCTGCTCGGACCATCGTTAACCGTGCCGGTGGCCGACCGGAGACCGGTTTTGGGTACCTGGCAGCAAATCTTCCACCTGGAATGCGACGTCAAACCGCGCCGTCGCACCATCGTGGTAACGGTCTCAGGTGAATGAGGTGATGGGCTATTTTGATTGTAGCGGCGGTCTGTGATCGCTGCTGGTGGTCGTCCGCAGGGACCGGCGCTCATAGAGCGCCGCTACCGCGTCGAATTTTCAATATAGCCTACTACTGCGAATGAAGTTCGGCCGGGAACTGAAGGATGGCCAACGCAGAATCTATTTAAGCCGAAGCTCCACGACAGCGGCCGTTGCGGCCGGCACCGTCACTGCGCATTCACCCGCCTTCACGCTTTTGAATGAGGTCCATTTCCCCTTCCACGAACCGTTGTCGGGGATGGGCGCGCCGCCCAATGTTACGCCGGTTTTCGCCGCCACGTTGCCATCAGGCGCACACAGGAAAATCTGCCTGCCCCGGCCCGAAATTCCTCCTGCGTTGATTGTCAGTTCGGCATTGCGTCCTCCCGGGCCGTGTTCCTTGTTGATGATGGTCACAAGCAGTTGCCGGCCACCGCCGCACACCGCATACGCAGTCAGGTCGAGAGAATCAGGATTGGAAATCGTCAGTGGCAGAACGCGGCCGTGCCCGCCAAGCTCAAAGGTTTTGACGCCGTAACCAACAGGATGGACGTTGTATCCGCGGTCCGCGGTCCAAAACACGGCGTAGCGACATGGTTTGTTCATGTCGCGGGCGGCCACCTTGTCGCCCGTGTGAAAATTGACGCCACTGGCGCCGTGGGCAGCCCACCAGTGCAGGAAATCCAGCCCCCACAACGCCGAAGCGAACGTGTCACTCACATCCACGGCGCCGCCGTCGTAAAAACTGTTCGCCTCGTCATACCGATACGGCAAATTGTTCGATACGGCGGTCGCGGCAAACGTGGCGTAGAATTTGTCGTAATGCTCCAGCCAGGCCGGTGACAGCATTTTGTCACGGGCAACGACGACATTGGTGGCGCGCCGGCTGTCGCCGCCGGGATAATCGTGCTGCGTGATGTAGGTGATGAGGCCCGACTTTGCAAAATCATCGGCGAACTGACGCGACCAGGCCACGCGCGTGGGTGTGGCGCACGGCCCGCAGAATTTCGTCCCGGGCGCCACCGCCGTGATGGCCGCGACGTATTTTTTCCATTCATCGCGGTACACCGAATATTCCCTGGTGAAAACGTCGGGTTCGTTGCCGATCGCGAAACACGCGAGTTGCGCTGAATAATGTTGTTGGATGTATTCGGCGATGGGCACGACGTCTTCGGCGCTGCCCTGGCGGAGGCGCAGCGTGTAAATCACTTTCACACCCGCAGCTTTGGCGAAGGCGAACAGGCTGTCGGCATCCGCCGGACCGGGCACCGCGACGCCCGGCCGGTCGGCGGTGTTGCCGCCTACCCGAAGGTTTTTGATCCCGAGCGTCTTGAACATGGCGATGAGCGGCCGGTTTTTCGGGCTGAAATAGTATGTCCCGTTCGTGCCGGGCAAAACGTATTGCATCTCAAAACTCAGCCCGGCGTAATCATCCGGAATCACGGCGCCGGGTGACTGGGTGTCAACGGCGATGGTCACGGGCGATTGAGCGAGCGCCGTTCCGGCCAGCAGACAGCCGGCACAAATCAGATTTAAAATCCTGTGCTTCATTTTCATTTGCTTTCTGACCTTCGTTTTTCCAGTTCCGCGTGGATTTGCGGTTCCAGCATTTCATATTTCCGGTAAAAAAGAACGGGGACGATGCTGAGTGCAAAGAAGACCGCCGGCAGCCAGATGAACCCCAGCTCGATGCCTTTCAACGAGGTTGCCGTCTGCTCCACCTTGGCAACATAGCCATAGTGCTCCATGATCCTCGCCGGCAGGAATCCGCCCAGACCGCTCCCGGCTTTCAAACAAAATGCGGCGCCGATGGCGGTCAAAAATCCCGGGGCGCGGATGCCCGTTTTCCATTCGCCGTAGTCCACGCTGTCGGAAAGCAGTGAAAATGGCATGGCCATCGCAAAACCGCTCGCCAGAAACCCCAAAATCCAGCCGGCCGCCATCCAGACGATGGAGTTGCCGTTGCACACGCCGAGATAAAGGAGCAACTGTCCGATGACCATTCCCAGCAGACCGAGCGCCCAGGCGTTTCGTTTGGACGACAACTTGCAGAACCACGGTAGGAAAAACACAGTCGCCAACGAGACAAAATCCATCGCGTTGGCCCATTTGATGAGCTCCTTGCGGTGCAATGTGTATTCGCAGAAGTAAGGCACGACCGAGACCCGGGAAATGAACGCGATCCAGAAAAGCAGGCTGCTGGTGAAAATGATGATCCACGGCCAGTTGCCTTTGATGGCTCCGAAACTGTCTCTGATTGGCAGCGATTGCTTTTTTTCAATGACCTTTTCCTCCAAGTTCCAGAAAGCGAGCAGGAACAACAGAATTGTCCCGGTCGCGTAAATCGGCAGGGCCAGCATGAAACCTTTTCGGTCATCTCCGTGCCCCAGCCAATCCACCAGCTTCAAGGCGGTCAAGTTCACTATCAACACGCCCAGTTTCGACCCGAACATCCGCCAGCAGGTCAGCATCACCCGTTCCTGGGGATTCGGCGTCAAAGCCGACAAAATGGATGTTACCGGCGTGTTGATGCCGGTGTACAGAATACTGCAGATGATGTAGGTGCCGGCCGCATAACAGACCTTGGCCGTGTGCCCGAGATCCGGAGTCAGGAACGTCAGCACACCGAAAGTGGCGAAGGGGACGCAAAGCCACAGAAACCACGGGCGGCTTTTGCCCCATCGGCTGTGGGTTTTGTCGAAAATAATTCCCCAAATCGGGGCGTCAATCGCGTCGGTGAACCGGGCAATCAATAAAATTGTGCCGGCCGTAGCGGCCGAGATGCCGAAGACATCCGTGTAAAAGTAGAGGAGGTAAAACGAAATCCAGCAGAAGACGAGCTGCCCGGCGATGTCGCTCGAGGCGTAGCTGAATCGTTTGAGATAGGAGATGCGGTTCATGAATATACCGCCAGCGCCTGTCCATCAGCCGAATCGCCAGACGCAAAACCGGGTTGTGAATTTTCCGAAAATCGGGATGCAATTCTCCCTCTCCCCTCGGGAGAGGGCCGGGGTGAGGGGAAAACGCGCATTGATCTCATTCGCGAATTGGCAGCTTTTGTCCATCACGCAGGTATAACGGGATTTTTTCCAGTGGCGCAGCGGCGGTGATGGTTTGACCGCCCATGAATTTTTTGCCGGTCCAGCCGTCCGTCCACATTGCGCCGGCGGGCAGATAGACTTGCCGCTTTGTCACTCTGGATTGCAGCACCGGCGCAACCAGCAATTCCGGACCGAACATGAATTGATCATCAATTGCGCCGCAGCCGGCATCATCGGGAAAATCAAAGAACAACGGTCGCATTGGCGGTGTGCCTTTCGTGCTGGCCAGCTTCATCTGCTTCATGATGTAAGGCCGCAGGCGTTCCCGGAGAAAAAGAATCTCGCGAATAATTTTGTAAGCCCGTTCGCCAAAAGACCAGACTTCGTTTGGCCCGCCGCGAGTAGGGTCGCTGGTTTCGGGATGAGCCAGCGAACTGTTACGCCAGCCGTGCAAACGGAATAGCGGACAGAACGCGCCATACTGGAACCAGCGCACAATTAATTCCTGGAAATACGGCGTGTCAATTTCGCCGCCGAAAAAGCCGCCGATGTCGGTCGTCCACCACGGAATGCCGCTCATGGCAATGTTCAGCCCGGCGCGGACTTGCTGCTGCAAATCTTCCCACGTCGAATGAATGTCGCCCGACCAGATGGCCGCGCCGTAATGCTGGCTGCCGGAAAAACCCGCGCGACCAAGCGTGATAATTTCTGTTTCGCCCGCCGACTTCATGCCCTCGAACAATGCCTGCTGCTGGCACAGCGGGTAGAGGCAGCCAACTTCAAGCCCATTGCCAGCGTGGTAACGGACATTGTCGTGGTCGTAAACAGCCATCTCCGGTTCGATGGCGTCGAGCCACCAGACTTTGATGCCGTGGCGATGATAATTCTCGCGCAGCTTGTTCCAGAGGAATTTCCGCGCCTCGGGATGCGTGCTGTCGAGCAGATGCGAAATGACCGTGTGTTTGGCGTTCGTGTCGGTGAACCGGATGAACGTGTTCATCCCGCGCTCCGCGCGAACCAGCAGGTTACGCCGTTCCAACTCGGCGTAATTTTCACTGTCGGGATTGACCGTCGGCCAGACGGAAACCATGACTTTGATGCCCAGTTTGTCCAGTTCGCGCACCATGGCCGCCGGATCGGGCCAGCAGACCGGATCGAACTTCCATTCGCCCATCTTCGTCCAGTGAATGTAATCCACCACGATGACCGACATGGGCAGGCCGCGGCGGTTGTGCTCGCGGGCGGCGGCGAGCAATTCGTCTTGCGTCCGGTAACGGAGTTTGCATTGCCAAAAACCCGCCGCCCATTCGGGCAAAACCGGCGAATGACCGGTTAAATCCGCGTATCGTTCCATGATGCCGGCATAGCCATCACCGGTCATCACCACGTAATCAATCAGCCGCGTGGCCGCGGCCACCCAACGCGTTTGTGTGCGGCCCAGTTCAACGCGCCCCATGCCGGGATTGTGCCAGAGCAAACCATAACCGCGGCTGGAAACGAGGAACGGAATCGAAATTTGTGAATTGCGATGGGTTAACTCCAGCACACAACCTTTTTGGTCGAGCAAGCCATGCCGTCGCTGACCGAGACCGTAGATGCGTTCGTCGTCGAATGCGGTGAAGCAAGCCTCGGCGTGATGCAAATTGCCGCCGACGGATTTGAACGTGCGCGATGGCGGACAATTCGTGCGCGCAAAAATTTCTTCGCAAAGCGGTTCACTGTCGCCGGTTTTAAAAAAGCGCACCCGGCCGGATTTGGCGTCCACGGTCGCCGTGAGTTTGCCGTTGATGACAGTGGCACGGGCATCCTGCCCGTTCGAAACTGACAGGCGAGACGCCTGAGCCACTTTTGTCGGCGGCAGCAGGCTCCAGTCGCGCTCCGGCATCTCCGGCAGAACGGTGGCGCGGACGCGGAAGCAGTCTTTGCCCCACGGTTCAATCCAGAGAATTTGTTCCTTGCACCGCCATATCAGGCGATGGCCATCGCGATTGAAAATTTTGGAATCCGAATTCATGCCTGCGCGGATTTTTGTGCGCGGCATCTTACGCCAGCCCCGTCAAATCAGCCAGTTCATAACGGACGAAAACCATGCGGTTTCTGACACGCGATTCAATGGGTTGTAGCGGCGCTCTGTAAGCGTCGCTGAATGAAAAGGTGGAAAGTGCGGCGGTCGCAGACCGCCGCGACAGATATCAGATCGTTTCCTTCTTTTTGTCCGGGAAGGGGCCGAATTTCTCCTCGGTGTCACCGGCGTGGTCGTAAACCACTTTGCCACCCTTGAGAAACGGCGTGGCCATCGCCCAGGGTTTGCCGTCGGGACGCAGGATCGGCGCACCGCTGTATTGCGGCAGATAAACCCGGCGCATCCGGTTGGTCCGGTTCGGACCGCTGCGATGAAAGACGAAGCTGTCGAACGCCACGATGCTGCCCGCTGGAACAATCAGCGGGTCGCCGGGATCCGGCCCGGTATAGCCGATGAGGTCGTTGCTGCCTTCTTCCTTGTGGTGATCAATGATTTTGCCGCGCGTACCGGCGCGGGAATGAGGCAGGATATAAACCGTGCCGTTCTCCTCATTCACGGCATCGAGGGTGCACCAGCAGGTGACGTAGGGTTTGTGGTTGGTAGTGGGGTCGTACCATTTCACGTAGCCGCTGTCCTGGTGCCAGGAAAATTTCATCCCCTGCTCCGCTCCTTTCACCACCCATTGCTCGTGGAACAGGCAGGCGTCCGGACCGACCGTCGCTTCGGCGACCTGCGACATCAGGTCGCTGAAAATGAACTGCCACAACCGCTGGCTCAGCCGGTAGCGGTTGTTGATGAAATAACGCTTGCCGCGATGCGTGATGCCGACGGATTGGACGTTTTTGGAATCCATCAGGGCATCGTAATAGCCGAGGTAGTAGGAACATTCCTCGCGCAGCATTTCGAGCTGGCTGGTCGGGATGACCCCGGGCAAAATCATATAGCCTTCGGTCTGGTACAGTTCGCGTTGGGCGTCGGTGATTATATTCATGATGTCCAAAGCTTATCATGATTTGCCCCGGCGGGGCTTCTCATTTTGTCTGCGTCTTGTTATCATTTTTTGTCGCTGAGGG
>Ga0335081_10016536_pt1 | contig 11943 bp, 9 predicted proteins | sample Lox_Sample_35_FD_206713 | JGI IMG/M metagenome (GOLD analysis project Ga0335081, IMG submission 206713) | Soil microbial communities from Loxahatchee National Wildlife Refuge, Florida, United States - Lox_Sample_3.5 | ecosystem: Environmental > Terrestrial > Soil > Wetlands | place: USA: Florida... | reverse complement strand
ACGAGTCAACGAACGGGTCCCATGTCCAGCCGGGTAGGTCGGCTAGACGCTTTGCACGTTCCTGATCAAGTCGTCCCTCCGAGAAGAACCGGCGCTGCGTCCTCGTCCACTGCCCAAGCTTGAACTGCCCTGTCCCGTACTCGACCGGCACTGCCGCGGCGCCGCGTTCCCCAACGAAGGTGAGCAGCTGTCCGAACCCCTCCTCCCAACGCTCCAGTGTTTCATTCCAGGTCCAGCCTTCTAGGGCCTCCAGCCGAGTCACGCGATCCCTGGACAGTCGACCGCTCTTGTAGTGCGTCCTTTGGTTTCTCACCCACGCTCCCAGCCTGATCCCTTCCTCGACATGGGTCTGTGGCACACAAGCGTGGCCCTCCCGTCGCACGAAGGTAAGCAGCGAACTAAAAGCGCGTTCCCACTGATCGGTGTACGGGTGCCACGTCCAGCCTGGTAGAGCAGCCAGCCGATCTGAACGGTCGTCACCAGGTTCCTTGCTCAAGGCATGACGCTGCTTTTTCGCCCAGTGTCCTAGCTTGTAGCCGTCCTCGACGTAGTCTGACGGCACGTCGGCGGTGCCGTGACGCGCGACGTAGGCGAGCAGATGCCGGTAACCCTCTTCCCATCTCTCGTCCCGAGGCGTCCACGACCACCCGGACACTGCTTCGAGTCGAGCAGCGCGCTCGGGCGCGATCTCATCCTTGGCATACAGCCGCCGTTGAAGTGCTACCCACACGCCGAGGCGATAGCCGCCGACGACGTACCCCTGTGCGACACGCGCGTGACCTTCGCGCTCGACGAACGCAAGTAGCTGGCCGAACCCAAACTCCCAACTCGACGTGGACCTCTCGACGACACGGATGTCGAAGGCCGAGGCAAAGTCCAATCCAATCCGGACGGGCAAGTCGAGCTGAATCTTCGGAGGGAGCGTCACCGACGACGCGCCCGCGCCGAGCTGTCGGCGGAGTGAGTCGAGCTGCTCAGCCAGGTCTGTATCGTGCGCACGCAGGGCGCGGATCACGTCCCAAACGGCTCTGAATGCCGAGTCGTCCAATGCCGCCTCTGGGTCCTCGTCGGAGCCGATAAACACCGGGAGCACAATGGTGCCGACCTTCTTGGCGGGGTCTTTGCGGATCGCCCTGCCCACAGCCTGGATAATGTCGATGACCGAGCGGCGCGGATCGATAAAGGCAACGCCATCGAGGGCTGGAACGTCTACGCCTTCGCCCAGGCAACGGGCGTTGCTCAGCAGTGCCCTTTCTCCCGGCGCGAGGCTGCGGAAACGCAGCAACGTCCGGTCGCGATGACCACTGGACATAGCCCCGGATACGTGGTCGCTCCAGATCGCGCCGGTCGGTCTTGCGCTGGCGGGCATCCACGCGAGCACGTCCGGCATGTCACGGCTGAACGCGCGTGCGGCCTTGACGCGACTATGGAAGCTGATCATCCGATGCACGTTGTACTTACGCATCGCTTTGGCTACGGCGATTTCTCCCGCCAGCGTGCGCGCATCTGTGATCGTGTTCCCCTCGCGGGTGACGAACTCGCCACGCTTGGCCCAGGCGCGGTACGTCTCGTCATCGACTCCTACGACGACGACCTGGTAGTCAGAGAGCAGCTCGCGCTCAATCGCCTCGCCGAACGTCAGCCGATGAAGAACTGGCCCGAAGACGCTCTTGTCGTCCATCGACGCGACTTCAACGTCGAGGAGCCCCGCCTCCCTGCGCAAGCCTGGCGTGTAGAAGCGAGGCGTGGCGGTCATGAACAACCTACGCCTGCTCTTGATTTTCCCATTGTCGAGGATCGTCGCGAACTCTCCCACAACGCGCCCAGCGCAGCGGTGAGCTTCGTCCGCGATAGCGAGATCAAACTGCGGCGTCCTTTCGCGATACGCGGCCGCGACCTGCGGAGAGGACTGATATGTCGCGAACACCACCCGCGTTCCGCGCTGGCGCAGGAATGACGCGATCATGTCGGGATCGGTCGTAACCGGCAGTCCTAGCTCTGTGGTGTGCTGCACCCAGTCGTCCTCGCCCTCGGTCACCGTCTGATCCGAACAGACTGCGAGATAGTCGAACCGATTAGAGGCGTTAGCGCTCCATTCACGCAGCGTCTGGGCCAACAGCGACAGCGACGGCACGAGCACGAGCGTCCGCTTGCTCTCCAGACGCTCGGCGATCCACATCGCCGCCAGCGTTTTGCCCGTCCCGCACGCCATGATCAACTGGCCGCGCTCCTGGTCCGCAAAAGCCCTGACGGTCGTGTCGATTGCTTCACGAACGTGGGGAAGCGGCCTCTTGCGGGCCGGTCGCCGAGGTCGCAGGTCATCTGGCGAGAGCGGCCACGAGACGTGCGCAAGCTCAAGTTGCGAGCGCAGCAGATAGCCAACCGGCTCGCGTTGCGAATCAAGCGTCCGGCGCGCGGTCGGACCCAGGTGGTCGGTCGTCGCGATCAGCAGCCGATATGAGAACTGTGGGCGGCTGGACTCGCTCAGAAACGAGTCCACGTCAGCCTTCTTGATCGCGGACGGGTCATATGCCTTGGCTTGGATCGCCCAAAGCGACCCGTCGTGCTCTTCGGCCACGAGATCGATGCCTGCATCCGCAGCCCACGCTCCCGGCCACTCCGACCACAGCCACACCTGTCGGATCCGCTCGCGGTACTCGGGAGCGTTGCGCAGATACCACCGGCAGATGCTCTCGAACTGGCGCCCCCGCACGCCAGGGTGTGGATCGAGCTGGCTTAGAAGATCAGCACGGGTCATGCCACTCCCGGCGGGAGCCTATCGCCCGGTCGTCCTGTTGCACGCATGGTCCGGCCTATCAGCGGCGCGGCACAGTGGCGAACTGATGATCGGCTGCGCGTGATACCGCTGGGAATGGACGAATCACCGCTGCGGGTTCCGTTCCTGGTAGAGCGCCCTGGGGCAGTCAGGCTGACACGCGCCCAAACGATCTCTGGGCCACCGAACGGGCGCAGGGCTCTTCCCCCAGCGGCGAACGGAACGAGCGGCGGTTCCCGGTTGACCGGCGGCAACCGCCGCCGGGAGCCGCGACCCCTCACTCGCGGGGGCTCCTCACCTGCTGCACGACTCGCGCGCTCAGAGACAGTCCTCGCGCAGTAGCATCGCACCAGGAAGCGAGAGCCGGGTGTGTCGTTAGAAAAGCCCGCAGGTTGCGGGTAGTACGCTTGAACGGTCGCGGGGGCTCGCCTACGGTGGCGGTCATGGTCGTGTTCTGGTGTCTGATCCCGCTCGATGGACCGTTGCCGCTGTGCGAGCGTTGCGGTGCTCCCGTGGAGCTGACCGAGGACAGGCAGTCTGTGCTCGTCGAGGAAGGGTTCGTCTGCGACGGGTGTCTCACGCTCGCGGAGGCCCTCGCTGCCATAGAAGCCCATATAGACAAGATGGACGAGCTGCTTTCCGAAGCCGCGCGCGAACCTGGCATTTCCGATGAGGAGTGGTTGGAGTGCGCGCCGTGGTGGTTGAAGCTCAGGGCAGAGGCAGAGGAATCGCTCCTTGCAGTGCTCGACAACCTGGTAACTAGCGCAAGGTCCGGGCGGAAAGTCTCTTTCGTAGCTGACTCGTAATCGTGGACGGCTCGCACCCAGGGCCTCTGGCGTACTGAGGGGCAAACTGAAGGCGTAAGAAAGAGTCGCATCTAGCGGGATGCCGTCCGACGCGCGCCGCTGAGGGCGTCACACTCTGCCCCGTAAGACGCGGCGCGGCTCCCAGGAAAGCCCTTCACGGGAGTCTCCAACGAACCACTCGCGTGTTAAGAACGGCATAACGAACGGTCGGGGTGATTTGTCTGTTCTACTTTAGGATGCTCGACACGTACGTACGTGTCGCAACTCAGGGCCGCCAAGGAGACCGGTCGATGACCGAGCGCGCAGGGTGCCGCAAGTGCCACTACTGCCAAGCATGCGCGGAGCCGATGTCCGTGGACGAACTCACGACCAAGGTCTACTTCGCGGACACCGATCATCCGCTGGTCTTCCGGCTCTGCTCCGCGTGTGTTCAATTCGCCGCTCTCGGGGGTTCCAGGAGAGGGCAATAGTCTGTTGACGCTCAGCACGAGCGATTCGTTCCCTGCGCTCGCAGGTACTAGGGATTTCCGAAACGTCAGCGACATCGGGAGGCCGCGGCCCCTCGGGGAAGCAATCGCGGGGAGCCGCTCGTTTCCCCTTTTCGCGGCCCGAGGGGCGACCCCTTCCGCTTTCGTGCGTGATGGCCGTTTGTGCGCGCCTGACCTGCGGGGGCGCAGCCAGTGAGTGAACTCGCCGCCCGTGAAGTGCCGACGCGCTACTCGCGCTAAGGCACTCCCGACGTTTCGCCATCGCTCACGCGGCAATGACGGCGGTATCACTCCTCCCGAACCCGTCCCCCGGCTTCAGGGTGAACGGGCCGATGCCGAGCGCGAGCACACGCCAACCGATAGCGCGCACGGACCGGTTTGCTGCGCACTTCCGCACCGTCCAAGCAGGGATGCTCTCCCGATCGGTGATAGTGACAGGCCAGGCTATTGAACCCTCGGATGCCGTGAGCGAGACTTGGCCGCACCCGGCGTCGAGAACCGGGCAACTTCTAGCCAGGAGGATTTGCCGATGACGTTGAGCAGCTACAAGGTCGGCGCAGCAGTCGCTGTCTCAGACATGAACCGTGCCAGGGACTTCTATGAGGGCAGGCTTGGCCTGAACGCGCACGGTGATGATGCCGACGGCGGACGCACCTATCCGTGCGGCGACCAGACGACGCTCCATCTCTTCCCCTCCGGGAGCGCACGAGGGTCTGAGGCGACCATCGCCGGATGGACTGTGGACGATCTAGAAGCAGTCGTCGATGAGCTGACGGCAAAGGGCGTCAGGTTCGAGCGCTACGACGAGCTGCCGCTCAAGACCGACGAGAAGGGGATTGCGGTCATCGGCGACAGCAAGAGCGCTTGGTTCAAGGATCCCGACGGCAATATCCTCGCGCTCGTCCAGCAATAGCGGCGACTCTCGGCAGGCGCGCAAAAATGAAGTTGACCGCCTGGGTTTACCTTCCGTGGTTTGGCGTCGGAACCGTAACCGAGTACTGCGCCCACTCGTGCAATCGCGCATGAGCTAGCGGCTGAGTTGCCGCGAGCGGGTCGGCGCAGTCAGGCCAACACCGCAGCGGCGAGACGAGCGTGCAGCACCGCCGTCTGCTCGGCTGAGAGCTTGACGGGGAGTCGCGCCAAGTGTCCAGGAAGCATCCGCGCGGGAAGAATCACGACGCCCTCTCGGCGGCAGACGGCCGGGATGAGGTATGCACGACTGAATACCAGAAGCGGCTGGACCTTCATGCCGGTGATCCGCTCGACGAGCTTGGCCTCGGCATAAGCCTGCTTGAGCATCCGCGACTCGATCCGGTCGCTGTTGATGCGGCCATGATGACTCTTCGTCTCGATCGTGAAGATTCCGGCTGGGCCGATGACGATGTGATCGATGTTGCCGTGTCCCACCGACACGTCGTGGATCGCGAACCAGCCGTCATCGCGCATCCCGTCGATGATCGCGCCGACGGGCTCTTCTCCTTGCGTGCCACGGCGCCAACGGTCGATCGTCGGTGTCGCATACCGATCGACGAGGAGCATCGCGACAATCGCGACGACCTCGGCGGCGACTGTTAGCCAGCCAAGCCCGGACGCGAGCCCGACCATCAGCACGACTGCACAAATAGCCGTGATCGCCGCGCCTGATCGCTTCGCGTGTCGCCGCTGCATGGCACGCGCGTGTTGCCCCGCCGCGCGCACGGGCACAGTCGCTGACGCAGTTGGGTTCACGCGATTGTGGCTCACGATCGGTTGTATCGACCTGTCGCAGGGAGTGCTTGACGCGACCGCCCCGCCGAGCTGCCCAGCGGGCATCAGCTCGGTCGGAACGCGGACGGAGAAGCATCGGATCCCACCCCGCATTCGGCGAAACGGCGCTCGTAGACTACGAGCGATGCCTTCCGAGAACGCCGGACAACCACAGGACCGTTGCCGCGACCTTGAGGTGCTCCTGACCGTGCATGAGGCAGCCGCGACGGTGGGGCTCAAGCACCTTGCCCTCCGGCGCGCCATCGATCGTGGCGAGTTGAGTGCGTCGAGGCTCTGCGGGCGCATCCGCATTGCTCCAAAGGAGCTTCGGCGTTGGATCGAAGCCAACCGCGTGATCCCGCCAAGCCCCGCACGCATTGGAGAGCACGGGAACCGTGGTAGCAGCGCGTCACGAACGCCCGCCACGTCGCACGCTTCTTCGTTTCCGGGGTCGGGTAAGACGCCGTGTGGGACGAGATCGCCCGCTTGGTGCTCAGGAGCGCCTAGCGAGTAGCGCCTTCGTCGCGAAGAAAAGACGGGGCGAGGCAGGTGTCGCGCCCCTACTCCTCGCCCCCGTCCGTAGTCACTCTGGCCCGAGGAGTGCGCCATACAGTACCGCCGTCACCAGCGGCGGGCAGAAGGCCGTCACCGACCGGCCTGCGCGTCGAGCCAAAGTGCTGCTGCTGGCAGAGCAGATCGGGCGCAAGACTCCCAGATGATCCGTACGTGTCCGCGCAAGCGGAGGCAGGCGAGAACGAGCACACGCGAAAGCAGCGCGGGTGGCAAAGCACGACCTGGGCACCCCCTGAGTTCTCGCGCCGATGACCGACCGATACCTCAGTCCCAGACGGGACGACCTCGGCGGCGCGCTGCTCCCCCACCAGGGGGCAGTACGCCTCCAACCTCCCAACGTGTCCTCGATCCCTCCGGGAGCAGGCCAGGGCACGAGCGTCCGGCCTACCACCGGCTCTTCGCGCGCCGAGGTGTGCGGTGTGGTGCGTCAGCGTTGAGCCGCTCGGGCAATCGCCTTCCGGGTCGTGCCACCTGAGTCAACGCTCGTTACCGATGCGTGAGCGCCAGAGATCCCCGCCTGTATGGCCGCCGCATGACAGGCGACTTCGAGCGACAAGCGACGAGGCGCTGCGCGGATACCTCCACGGCGCTGCCATCATGCGAAACGCCGAGCTTCGGATTGAAAACATCGGCGACCAATGGATCGCTGAGTTCTGTGTCCACACCGCTGGGCACCATGATCGGCCGAAGACATTGGCCGGTCGAAACGTAAAGGCAGAGACGCTCTCGTCCGATGATGAGTGGTGTGAGCGCAACCAAGGAGACGCCAGGAGGCCGTGCCACCAAGGCTTGTCCTAGCTGCGCCGAGACCGTGCTGGAAGCTGCCGTCGCGTGTCGGTACTGCGGCTACGAGTTTCCTCTGCCCCCGCCCCCTCCGATGTCAGAGGAGCGCCTAGCGACATTCGAAGCGGCCATCGAGCGAGGGGAGCGCCTCAGCGAGCACGAGAGGGATGAACTCTTGGCCGAGATAACGCGGATCGCTCACCATGACAACGTGCTGCAGCTGCAGGTCTTGCAGGATGCGAAGCGCGCGGAGGCGGATCGGCTGGGGCGCGAGCTGACGCCCGACGAGATAACGGAGTTAGAAGCCCGGCCCGCACTGATTGACGCACGTAACAAGCTAAAGGCGAATCACGAGCGCTTCCGTCGTCTTAGCGCCGTCTTCGATAAGAGTATCTTCGGCAACCCGCGCGGGGGTTCAAGACCCCCGGCGAAAAGGTCCAATCGACGCGGGGCATCAATGCGATCACGCTGCTCGCCATCGTCATCGGGATTATCGTCGCACTGTCCTCAGGCGGGAGCAACAATCGGGTAGGCCCAGGAAACAAAAGTGGCGAGGACATATCAATCAAGGGCTGCGATATCTCGACAAACGCAGATGGCAGCGTCCATGCACTCGCAACCGTCTACAACGGCGGGACGAGCAACGAGCAGGCCAACGTGGTCATCACCATGCACTGGTACGGCGGCGCGACTGACGATGACAGCAGTCTTCTCGGCAACGGGTACTCCCCTCTCTGTCAACGTCCGGCGAGACGCTCACCATCGAGGAACTAATGACCTTGAGGGCGAGAACGGAGAACGCCGGACATGCAGGAGTCGAGCACGAATGGAGTTGGGGCAGCGGTTGGTGCTGCCGCCGGCCGCGAAGATCAGCAGGGCGTAGCCGGGCTGGGATTCGGGGCCGGCGGGCGCGCCGCGCCGGAGGGGGTCCCGGACCCGGAGTTGGTGGAGCAGGCCAAGCGCCGGAACTTCACGGCGGAGTACAAGGCGCGGATCCTGGCTGAGGCGGACGCGTGCTCGCGGCCGGGCGAGGTGGGTGAGCTGTTGCGTCGGGAGGGGCTGTACACGTCGCATTTGACGTACTGGCGGAAGCAGCGCCGCGACGGCGCGATGAAGGAGCTCGGTCAGCCGCGCGGGCGCAAGCCGGTCGACCGGCGCGATCAGGAGATCGCCGCGTTGAAGCGCAAGCTGGAGCGCTCCGAGGCGGAGGTTTTGAAGATGAAGCGGGTCGTGGAGATTCAGGGAAATCTCTCAGCGCTGCTGGACGAGATGCTCGGGACCGACAGCGCGAGCAGGAGCACCGAGCGATGATCGCCGCGACCGTTGAGGAGCTGACGCCAATCATCGGCACCAGGCCGGCGTGCCGGGCAGTGGGCGCATCGCCGGCGACTATCTACCGTCGTCGCCGGCCGCCGCAGCCCAAGCCGCCTCGGGTGCGGACGACATCGGCGCGGGCGCTGAGCGGGCCCGAGCGAGCGCAAGTGCTTGAGGTACTGCACAGCGAGCGGTTCGTTGATGTCTCCCCGGAGGAGACCTGGGCGACGCTGCTGGACGATGGCACCTATCTGTGCTCGCCGCGCACGATGTACCGGATCCTCAAGGCGCACCACGGCGGCGTGCGCGATCGGCGCAATCAGCTCACCCACCCGCCCTACGCCAAGCCAGAGCTGCTCGCCGAGCGGCCGAACGAGCTGTGGAGCTGGGATGTCAGCAAGCTGAGGGGCCCGGCGAAGTGGATGTACTACTACCTCTACGTCATCTTGGACGTCTTCAGTCGCTACGTCGTCGGCTGGACGGTCCAGCACCGCGAGACCGCGCAGATTGCCCGGGCGCTGATCGAGCAGGCCACCGAGCAGCAGCAGATCACCCCCAAGATCCTGACGCTGCACGCCGATCGCGGCGGGCCGATGCGCTCCAAGCCGGTCGCGTTCCTGCTCGCCGACCTCGCGGCTGGTTCACACTGCACCTCCGGGGTCACTGGTTGATCAGTAGGTCCAACGGCGCGTCGGGAACCTTGATTCTGAGGCCTTTTCGCTGACCGTTGGTGACGTGGATCGCGTGCAGCTCGCCGCGTTGGACCTTGTGCAACACGGTCTGGCGGGCACACCCGAGACGCTTGGCGGCTTCGGCGAGCGGGACGTATCCGTCGGGGATGTCGGGCACGAACCGGGCTCGGATCTCGTCGGTGAGCCGGATCCGCCAGGGCGCGCCTGGGGTGGTCTGCTCGGCGGGCAGCAGGCCGGTGTTGATCCAGCGGCGGATCGTGTGCGTGGAGACGCCGAGCTCGCTCATCGTCTGCTCGATCGTGAGCAGCTCGCCGGCGGGGTCGGGTGGCGGGGCGGCTGGGATGCCGGCTCGCTTGCGGATGCCACGGACGCGAGATTGGGTGAGCTGCAGACCGCTGCCGGTTCGGAGGCCTTGGCGGCCGAGGATCCCGGCGATTTGCCGGTCTGAGTGGTGCTCGGCGAGGCGACGGATCAGCTCGATCGTGTCATCCGCGGTGCGATCTTGCTGGAGCGGACCGGGGACTCTGAGCGGCACGCTGAGCTCGGTCCGGGCGCCGCCCTCCCACTGCACCTCGACTTCAGCGCGGCGCTCGTCGTGGTGGGCGGTGACGATCACCTCGCTGATCAGCGTGCGCAGCAGCTCCTTGCGGTCGCGGTCGGTGGTGCTCGGCGCGGCCCACAGCCGCGGGAGGTCCCCCGCGAGTCGCGTCAGCGCTTCGCGTTCGTGATCTGAGAGCGCGACCGGGCGGTCGCGCTCGAGCTGCGCGAGCTTGCCGTGCTCGCGCTCGAGAGCCGAGAGCGTCTCCTCCAGCGCGCGCTCGAGAGTGCGGCCGACGAGCCGGTTCTCCGGCTCGCACGCGTCGAACTTCCGCCGCGCGCGGTCGGCCTCGTATTGCGCGCGCTCGACCGCGAGGCGCTGACCCGCGAGACGCTGCTCGTGCTGGGCCTCGAGCTCGCCGATCGCGCCGGCGGTCGCCGTGATCCCGGCCGGCGCGGCCGCCTCCAGGAAGGCGTCGGCGACCGCCCTATCCAACCGTGCTGCGCCGAGTGACTGGCACGCCTGGCCGGTGGCGTGAAGGTCGCGTCCGCGGATGCACGCGTACCGGCCGACCTTGCCGTTCGTTCCCGAGTATGCGACCTGCATCTTGCGTCCGCAGCGTCCGCACCGCACCAGCCCCTGCAACAGGGCGCCGCCTTCGCGCGCGGCGCCGCCGCCCTCGCCGCGTGGTCTCACGTTGGCTCTGAGCCGCTCGCGGGTGGCGAGGTACTCACCCCAGCTGACATAGCCGGGATGGTGATCGGGCAGGCAGACAGACCACTCCTCAAGCGGCACGTCGACCCGGCCGGCACGCACCTGGCCGTGCTCGTCGAGGCGCTTGACGACACGTTGGCGGCCGAACACGAACGCACCGGCATACGCCGGGTTCGTCAAGAAGTGATGCACGCCCGAGTAGCTTGCCGGTCGCCACCGGATCCGGCGCTGCCCGATCGTCCGAGCGGGCAGCTGCTGCCCCTCAGCGATCAGCTCCAACGCGACCTGGCGCGCCGAGCCGAGCGCTCGCCAGAGCGCGAACACTCGATCGATCGCGTGACGGACCTGCTCATCGGGGCACAGCACGATCTGATCGTCCTCGTCGCGATCAAGTCCGACCGGCAGCGGCAGCCTCAGCTCGCCGCGCGCGGCCTTGTTGCGCAGCCCACCCACGAGCCGGGCGCGGATGAAGTGCAGCTCCGCCTCGCTCATCGTGCCCTTCAACCCGAGCAACAGCCGGTCGTTGAAATCCTGAGGCGAGTACACGCCGTCCGCGTCAGCGATCAACGTGCCAGTCAACGCGCACAGATCCAGCAGCCGATGCCAGTCCGCCGAGCAGCGCGCCAGCCGCGAAGTCTCAATCGCCAAGATCAGCCCGACACGCCCGAGCCCGACCTCGGCGACCAGCTCCCGAAACCCGAGCCGCCCGTCGCTGCTCGCGCCCGACCGGCCGGTGTCCTCATCCACAACGGCGACCGACCCCGCCGGCCACCCCAGCTCCACCGCCCGCTCACGCAACGCGTACTGACGCGCCGCAGACTCGACGTTGCGCTCGACCTGGCCGACCGATGACTGGCGGACATACACCACCGCTCGCCGCCGCCGGTGCTCATCGGTGATCTTCCCCAAATCACTCATCGCGCCCGGCCTCCACCAGCCGCGCGACCAACCGCGCCAACCGAACCGCGACCTCCCGCTGCGCCGCTGGCGGCAGCGTCTCCCACACCGCCGCCGCCGCGACCACCCGCCCATCGTCAGCGCCAACTGCCCGGACATCGACACCTCCGTTTTCACCGCAGGCTCGACCCCGCCCCGGACACCTCGCCCGCAGGCCCGCCAGCCGCCCGCCGAGCAGCCGCCACGCCGCCGGCGTCGCGACCGTCCCCAGCCGTGGCGCGGCTACTCCCCGCGCCGGCAAGTCAGTCCACCGCGCCGGGATCGTCCCCGCGCTGCCATCGACCAACCGGCAGATCAGCGCGGTTTCGCCACCCTCGGTGCGCCACCCCAGCACGACAAGCTCCACATCGCGAAGCTCCCCAGGCGCCGCTACCAGCCGCACCCGCTCCGGCAGAACATCCACAACATGAGTAGTGCGACACAACGTCGCTCGGCATCACGAAAACGCACTCGCGCCCGTACACCTCCAGCGACAACCCCTACTCGGAATCGAACTTCAAGACCCTGAAGTACCGGCCCGAGTTCCCCGACCGGTTCGACCACATCGAGCACGCCC
>Ga0335081_10016535_pt1 | contig 11943 bp, 8 predicted proteins | sample Lox_Sample_35_FD_206713 | JGI IMG/M metagenome (GOLD analysis project Ga0335081, IMG submission 206713) | Soil microbial communities from Loxahatchee National Wildlife Refuge, Florida, United States - Lox_Sample_3.5 | ecosystem: Environmental > Terrestrial > Soil > Wetlands | place: USA: Florida... | reverse complement strand
CGTCCTGCTCCATCCCGACCACTTCCGTGATATAAGTGATGCGCCGCGTGCCATCGGTAAAGCGCGAGGTCTGAACGAAGAGATCCACGGCCGAAGAGATTTGCGCCCGGATCGAACGGATTCCCATATTCGCATTCGCCATCCCCACCATGACCTCAAGCCGGCCCAGACCGTCGCGAGGCGTGTTGGCGTGCAGCGTGGTGAGCGATCCGTCATGGCCCGTGTTCATGGCCTGCAACATGTCCAGCGCTTCCTCGCCTCGAACTTCGCCGACAATGATGCGGTCCGGCCGCATACGCAGCGAGTTGATCACCAGGTGCCGGATGGTGACCGCGCCGGCGCCTTCGATATTCGGCGGCCGCGTTTCCATGCGCGCCACATGGGTCTGCTGCAACCGCAACTCGGCGGCATCTTCAATGGTCACGATGCGCTCATCTTCCGGGATATAGGAAGAGACGGCGTTGAGCAGGGTGGTCTTGCCCGACCCGGTGCCGCCGCAGATCAAGATGTTCAGACGCGCTTTGACGCAGCCTTTGAGCAAATCCAGCATGCCCTCGGTCATGGCCTGGTACGTCACCAGGTCTTCGCACTTCATCGCGTTTCGGCCGAACCGGCGGATGGACAGCAAAGGCCCATCCACGGCTACCGGCGGAATTACGGCATTCACGCGTGACCCGTCGGGAAGGCGCGCGTCCACCATGGGCGACGATTCGTCCACGCGCCGCCCGACTCTTGACACGATCTTTTCGATGATACGCAGCAAGTGGTTGTCGTCTTTGAACTCCACCGGCGTGCGGTAGAGCTTTCCGGACCGCTCGACGTAGACCATGTGCGGCGTGGTCACGAGGATGTCGGATATCGTGGGGTCCTGCAAAAGCGGTTCCAGCGGGCCGAGGCCGAAGACTTCATCCAGGATCTCCTCGATGATGCGATCTTTCTCGACCAGGCTGAGCGGCGTCTTCTCCTCCTCCACCAGCTTGGCGACGGACGTGCGAACTTGCGCCCGTACACGGTCGCCCGCCAACGAAGAGAGCGCATCCAGATTGATCCGGTCGAGGAGCTTGCGATGAAGGGTGAACTTCAGCTCCTGGTAATTCGCAGTCGATTTCTCGGTCGTGAAAAGGCGATTGACCCAACCGGATTCGCCATTCTGACCGGCGCGCGAAACTGGTTCCAACACGGCTGCCATAGTAGTCTTCCTTTGCGCCCGCAGCGCGATTTGCACTTTCGGAGAGCGGCTGCTTCTTCTATTAGGCCTGCATCCGGATTGCAGGGTTGCTTGCGGTTGAATGGGCGGCCCTCCGCACAGATGGCGTCGAGCTTTGAGGCGTGCGGTTCAGAATGATCTGGAAAGACGCTGTCAGGGCTGCGCGTTGGATAGGGAACGCTGCCCCCCGAGTGCCGCGACGTTATCCAGCTGGACGAAAAAGACGGACCCGGGAATTCGCATGGCGCGGTAAGCGGCGCCGGCTCCGGGAGACATTACCCAACGTAAGCGGCTATGGGCTCGTCGGGCAAGTGCACTTCGGAGAACAACGTGGCTATAGCCGCCCGCGGTCCACTCGGTTGGCGCCAGGCGGCCGCAGTAACATTGATTTGGGGCATGGCATTTGCACGCCTGTTGTCCGCAATTCAGGAGATGACCGATGAAATTAACACGCAGAGCGCTTTCCGCCGGCCTGCTGGCGCCGTTCGCGTTCGCGACGCCGGAGGCTGCCGATCCGCAACACCCGGACACCCCCGCCCGGCGGCGGGCCACGAAAACCTTCAAAGAAGTAGCCGCCAGTCTGTACGCCTGGGACCTGGTGGACCAGGGTTGCGAGCCGATCATGGAGACCCTGAAGGAGACCGCGCAGGCCAACAGCCTCTACCTGGTGGCGCTCATGCACCACGAGCTGCGGCCGCTCACCGACTTCTATTTTCCGCATAACTCGCGCAAAACTTACTTCCCGGAGGATAGCCGCGTCTACTGGTTTCCACACGCCGACGCTTATCGCGATTCCAAAATCAAGCCGCTTGCCTCCGACCGGGATGAATTCAAGAAGACCGACTGGCTGGACCTGTTGGTGAAGGCGGCGCGCAAGGGAGGGTGGAAGACCGGGGCCGAGATCTCGCACACCGTGCTCGACAAGAATCGCGCCGCGAGTGAGTTTGTATCCGTGGTGCAGCGCGATATCCAGGGCCGGCCCGCCGGGCAATTGATCTGCCCGAATAACCCGGTGGCGATGGACTACCTGCTGGCGCTATTCAGCGACCTGGTGAAGAACTACGACCTGGATTTCGTGCAGACTTGCCTGCGGCCGTTTCAGACCGGAGGCCGCGGCGGACGGGCGCCCAGCGCCACTGAGCGGGTGCTCCAGACCGTCACGGGGACGTGCTTCTGCGACAGTTGCGTCACGGCGGCCAAGGCCGGCGGCTTCGACCTGAAGGCGGCGCAACGCGCCATGCTGCCGCTGGCCGGCTGGCTGTCCACCAACGACGACCTGGCCGGCGAGCACTACCTGCAACTGCTGCGCGCTTCCAACACTTCGGCCGAAGCGGTGCTGCTGCGTCATCCCGAAATCTTCGACTGGCTGAAGTTCCGCTGTAACTCGATGACGCGGATGTTCGCGCGCGTGCACGACACCGTCACCAGCATCAAGCCTAAGATCGACGTGCGCCTGAATGCGTTCATCTACGATGCGTGGGAGCTGGCGGGAATCGACTTTACGGCGCTGGCCCCGCACCTCGGGTCCATTCGCTCAAGCAACTACGATGAGCAGGAAGGGCGCATGGAATACATGGAGCACAAGCGCCAGTTCCTGCTGGCGGTGCGGGCCGCGGCCGGCGACGACATCCTGTTCCTCTCGTCTATCGGCATCCGTCCCAAGGCCACACCGGAGTTGGTTCGGAAGGGCGTGATGATCAGTTCGGAGTGCGGCGCCGATGGGTTGTCGTTGGGCCACTACGACGGGGCGCCGCTCGACCTGCTGGAAGCGATCGGCGACGGTTTGCGCGATGCCGACGTGAGAGTCGGGTAGGACATGCCGGAGCGGTCTACATTTCCAGCTTGCCCTTATACATCATCTCGCCCGGCACAAAGGCTTGCGTGATTTTCAGCCGCCCGATGTCGGCGTCGAATTCCACCTGCGAATCGCGGCTGGAAATCTCGTTGCGACGCGGGAAATAGTAGACAATCACCGGACCGTCATCGCGCATCAGCACTTCCACGCTGGAGGCTTTGATGTCCTTCTTCCCTTCGCGTTTGAGCGCCGCGCTCCGCTTCAGTTCCGCGGCAATCCGGTCGGGGTCGCCGGTGATCGAGCGTGCCGGAAGGCCATAGACAGAGACGGCGTATTGGTCCTCATTCACCGCGGGCGCGTCCAACTCATGTGCGATGAGCTGTGCCGCACTCACCGGCAGGGCGCTCGCCCAGCGAAGGGTCAACTTCGGCATCTCGCCGGAATCGGCTTTCCCATCGCCGGGTGTGCGCGAGGTACGGCCATTGATGCCCCGCCTGCCCATTCCGGGAAATCCGAGCCCGACGCCACCGATGTCTATGCCTCCCGGCCCGGCAGTGGTGCGCGGCGCCCCAATGGATTTGTTCAGCGCCGGTGTCACACTTTTGGCCCAAGGCGAATCGGTGAGGACTTGTTTGGCATCCTCGGGCGTCCATTGCGCGATTGGTTTATCCTTCCAGACCTGACCCGCCAGAGTTCCCGCCAAAGCGAAACCCGCTAGTGAAATCAGGGCAAACATCCGTCTTTTGGGCATTTAGTTTATTAAACGCGTATCGCGCCCGGCCGGTTGCGCACGCACGCGGGAGCTTTCAGACCTTCAGCAAATTCTCCGCATTAACGTGCGTGATCTTTTCGAAATCGATCGGTGACAAAGACAGCTTATCGAGGAAGGCGCGTCCTGCCTCGTTGGGGCTATAAGGGTAATCGACGGAGAACATGATACGGTCCGCGCCGACGACCTGGAGCGCCAGGTACAGCGGAGGGACGCTGAAAATTCCGCTGGTGGTGATGTGGACGTTGTTATGGAAGTAGTCGGCGACCGAACTCCCAAGGTTTTGCGTAAATGGCGTCACAACACTATCGATGCGCTCCAGGAAGAATGGAATCATCTCACCCATATGGCCGATGACGATCTGCAGCTTGGGAAAACGGTCGAAGACGCCGGTGGCAATCAAACGAATCGTGTGAAGCCCTTGTTCGGCGTGCCAACCCCACCCGGCGATGGAGAGGATGCGGGCGAGTCCAGGTTCAAGCCCGGAGAAGTACGCCTCCCTCACAGCTTCCGGCGGAGGCGCGGGGTGCAGATAGAGGGGGACGTCGAGCGCTTCCGCGCATTCGAGAAGAGGGGTAAAGAACGGGTCGTCAAGAAAGCGCCCTTGGGTGACGCCATTGATCAACGCGCCCTTGAAGCCCAGTTGTTTGATCGCCCGTTCGAGCTCCCGGGCCGCGCCAGGAGGATCGGCAACGGGAAGCGTGGCGAAACCGGCAAAGCGTTTTGGATAGCGAGCGACTGCTTCGGCTATCTCGTCATTCACGCGCCCGCAGAGCGGAATGGCACGCGAGGGCTCCAGAATCTCGGGAGAGGGGTGGGTGTGGGAAATCACCTGTAAGTCGATGCCGTTGCTGTCCATGTCGGCAATGCGGCGTTCTCCCAGCTCGGTAAGATTGGACAGACGCTGCTGCGCCATTCGCTCCCCGGCCGAGTTGGTCGTTCGGAAGTAGTTGCCGGCTTCGCCGATCTCCGCATCGACCCGCTGGCTGCGATAATGCTCTTCGAGCGCGATCAGTCGCATACCTAATACTATTCCAGGCGCGAAGTCCGGCCTGTTGCGCGGGGCACGTCATTCCCGGGACAATCCGAAAATGGACAGAACGGATGGGGTGACGATCCGGCGTGCGACGTTAATGGATTTACCCCTGCTGCTGGAGTATCGCCGCGCCATGGCGCAAGAGATGGGCTGCACCGATGGGGCGGCGCTGGACGCGATGATCGCCGCGCTCGAACCTTACCTGCGCGCCGCCCTTCCGGAGGGCCGCTGGCACGCCTGGTTAGCGGAGCCCGGCGGCTGCGGCGCGGTCGAAATTGTCCAATGGGTGCCGGGCGCGCTCGATCCCACGCCGCGCCGCGCCTGGATTCACAGCGTGTATGTCGAGCCCTCGTTCCGGCGCCGCGGTATCGGACGGCTGCTCACCCAAACCATGGTGGCATGGTGTCGCGAGCAGGGCTTCCGCTGCGTCTATTTGCATGCCAGCGAAGCAGGGGGTCCGTTGTACCGGTCGCTCGGCTTCGAGTGCTCCAGCGAAATGCGGCTCAAACTGTAAGCCCGGTTCCTGTCTTAGTGAGCCGGAGTTTGAAATTGGTTCACGTTGGCGGCGTCCACCAGTGTCGATCCGGTGTCGATGAAAGCGGGTACGGACGCGCGGCTGCCCGATGTCGAAACCGGCTTGTAGTGGTGCAGGTCATCGATGACGTGCAGGCCGTAGTATGCCATCGTATACGGCTTCTGGGCGATGGTGGCGCGGATCATACCTTTCTTGATCCAACCCAGGGTGGTGTCGTTGGTGTCCATGGCGACGATCGTCTTGCCGCGGATTTGGGCGCGGTCCAAAACGTCGGCCACTTCGGCGCAGGCCAGCGCCTCCAGGCAGGCGAAGGCATCCGGGACAGTCTTTTTGTCTATGAGACCGCGGGTGGCATCGAAGGCAGTGGCGGGCTCACCATGAATATCGATAACCTGGACGATTTTGATTGCCGGTTGACGGGCGAGAGCCCGTTTGTAGCCTTCGAAGCGCTCGTTCAGGTTCTCCTGGCCCGTGATGGAGTAGAACACCACGGTTCCTTTCCCCTTGAGTTCTTTAGCAAGGATCTCGCCCCCCATCTGGCCGGCCTCGTAATTGTTGGTGCCGATGAAGAACAGCCGCTTGCTTTTGGGTGAATCGGCATCCATCGTGACCACCGGGACGCCGGCGTCCACCGCCGAGTCGATGGCCTCGCGCATGATTTCCGGATCGGCGGCCGAGACCAGGAGTCCGGCGGGCGGGGGATTCTGGTGGACAGCCTTCAGCAGGGCGTCCTTTTCGGCCTGGGGATCGTAAGTCTCCGGTCCCGACATCTGGGCCCGGACCCCCAACTCTTTGGCCGCGGCATTCAGGCCCGCCGCGGCCTCCTGCCAGTAATCGATCCGGCTATTGGCCGCTACCAGATAGTAAATCTCAGTCGATTCGTGGCGCGCCGTGCCGCCGCAGCCGCTGAGGAGAGCGATGGCCGTCACAAGACATGGGAGCCATCGGGATTTTTCCATGGGCAGGCTGGCAAACGTCATATGTATCTACTCCTCTAAAAAGCATCCTAAACACGTCAGAGTATACGCCTGAAGCGGCCGGATGAAAACCGGGTCGGGTTTGACCGAGCTTCCCCCTGGCACAATGGAGTCGTGAACCCGCACAAACTTTCCCGTCGCGAGGCATTGGCTCTCTCGGCCGGCTTGCCCGCCGCCGCTGCCGCGCAGACCGTGCGTGCCGCCGAGGGCTATGTCGATATCCTGCGGCCGCCCGACCTTGCCATGGCCTTCCTCGAAAGCGGCCCACTGCCGCTCGCCCGCGAGGGACGCCGATGGAACAGCTCCGGCATCCTGGTGGAAACCGACCCGGACGCCAACGGCATGCCGATCCGCATCGAAGCGCCGGAAGTCCCGCTGCTCCGCCTGCATTTCCGCTGGCGGGCCGCCATTCCGGAGCGCTGGCGCATCCTCAACGACCAGTGGGAGCGCAGCTACGGGGATCTGGAATGGCGCGGCGTGGTTGGCGAACGCATTCTGCCATGGTATTTCCTGGCCTTTGACGGCCGGGCCACGCACGGTTACGGCGTCGCCACGGGGGCCTCGTGCTTCGCCTTCTGGCAGGCCGACCCGGCCGGAATTTCCTTGTGGCTCGACCTGCGCAATGGGGGCTCCGCCGTTCGCCTGGGCCCGCGCACGCTGGAAGCCGCCGTGGTGCGCATCCGCCGCGGCGCCGGGGACGAGAGTGCCTTCCAGGCCGCGCGGCGCTTTTGCCGGCAACTCTGCGCCGAGCCGCGCCTCCCTTCCGCGCCCGTTTACGGGGGCAACAACTGGTATTACGCCTACGGCCGCAACTGCTCAGCCGCGGCCATCGAGCGCGATGCCGGGCTGATGGCGGAACTCGCTCCCTCCGGGCCGAACCGGCCCTTTATGGTGATCGATGACGGCTGGTCGATCACCAACACCGCCGGTCCCTGGGAGCGCGGCAATGCCGGCTTCCCCGATATGGCGGAGCTCGCCGCGATCATGAAACGCCAAGGGGTCCGCCCCGGCATCTGGCTGCGCCCGCTATACACCACCGCCGCGGTTCCTGCGGCCGCCCGCCTTCGAGCCCGCGGCAGCGCGAGCAATGCGACGCTCGATCCGAGCCTTCCCGACACGCTCGCAACCGTCCGCGCGGACATCGGCCGTATGGCTGCGTGGGGTTTCGAGCTGATTAAGCACGACTACACCAGTTACGACCTGCTGGGCCGCTGGGGATTTTCGATGGGCGCGGGCCTGACCGAAGACGGCTGGCATTTCGCCGACCGTTCGCGCACCACCGCTGAAATCGTGCTGGCCCTTTACCGGTCCATACGCCAGGCAGCCGGGAGCGCGGCTATCATCGGCTGCAATACTTTCGGCCATCTGGCCGCCGGTTTGGTCGAACTGCAGCGGACCGGCGACGACACCAGCGGCCGCGACTTCAACCGCACGCGTCGAATGGGCGTGAACACGCTGGCGTTTCGCGGCCCGCAGCACGGCGCCTTCTTCGATCTGGACGCCGATTGCGCCCCGATTACGCCGCAGCTCCCTTGGGACCTGGCCGCGCGCTGGCTCGACCTGGTAGCCCACAGCGGGACCGCGCTGTTCGTTTCCCCGGATCCCGCGGCGCTCAACGCCGAGTCGAGGCAAGCCATTCGACGGGCGTTCGCAGCCGCTGCCCGGCCGCGCGAGCTTGCCGAGCCGCTCGACTGGATGGATACGACCACGCCGGGCCGATGGCGCATCGATGGACGCGCGGCGGAATACGATTGGTACGGCTCCGAAGGGGCCTCGCCCTTTCCCCGCTAACGGCCGGCGGCCTGGATATCAACCGATAGCTATCGAATGATAACCAACCTTTTGGTATTCATCTTTGACGTCAGAAACATTTACGATATCTAGTGCGCCGTTGTCTCAACATGGGACCATGCCCCAGGCCATCTGGCGCAAAGGGAGGTCCTCTTGGATCCGATTGTCATTTTCCTGGTAGCCGCCGCTGGTGCCCTGACCGGCATCTTCACTGGTATCCTTCTGCTACGCCGCAAACTGCGGCCACCCATCACCGAGGCGGAGCACGCCGAGTTGAAAGATAAGCTGCGAGCTGGAGAGGCTTCCCTGGTTGCCGCCGCCGCAGACGCGGAGGAACTGCGCAAACAGCTCGCCTTACGCGAGAAAGCAATTCTGCAAAGCCAGGAGGAGCTGGAAAAGCGGCGCAAACAACTCGACATCCAGTTGGCGGAAACGCAGGAGCAAAAGGCGCTGCGTTCGGGCGCGGAAGACAGTATTCGGGAACTAGGCACCAAGATCGTTCTTCTGACAGAACAGTGCACGAAGCTGGAAGCCCAGGCAAAACAAGAGACCCAGCTCACCGCCGAGAAGGCCAACCGGCTTGTCTCCATGGAAGGCGAACTCGAGGTTGGCAGGAAGAGAATTCAAGAGCTGATCGAACAGCTAGCCCAGTTGGCCGCGGAATCGTTTGAGCTCAAGCATCTGCATGAACAGGAAGAGCGAATTCGGACCGATCTCGAGGCACAATTGAGCGCCGAGCGGGAGAAGGTTGGCCGAATGACCGGCCAGATCGCGGAACTGCAGAGCGAACGGTTGCAACTCGAGGTCAAAGTGCAGGAAGAGCGGGGTTCGGCAGCCAAAGGAATGGAACTGCTGATGTTGGCGCAGGAGAAGCTGTCCTCCGCATTCAAAGGCCTCGGCGTAGAAGGCCAGAACGGGTGCCCGGGTCAAGCATCTCTCGAAGCGGCCGCGGGCGGCGCCGAAGCCAACCTGCAGGCGGAGGAATTGGTGCAATTTGCCGCGCACTCGAGTTGATGCGCGACGGTAGATATCGGACCACAACGATTTCAGCTACTCGTCCGGTGGCACCTCGGTGTCTCCGCCCAAGCGGGCGGCGGCCTCCAGATCGGCGCGCGCGGACGAATCTTGCCCGAGCAGGCTGAAGACGTGGCTGCGGAGGATGTAGAGGTGCGGTTCGCCGGGCGCCAGGCGGATCGCTTCCGTGAACTCCTTGAGCGCGGACTCGGCGGCGTCCGGTTCCGCGAGACGCATCTGACCGCGGTACTGGCGTGCCTGCCAAAGACGAGGGCTCAACTGGAGGGCTTTATCCAGTAGCGCGAGCCCCTTGTCAATCTCTCCCGAGGCCGCCAGCCGGATGGCCTTGTCGAGAATCAAGGCGGAATCGGGAATCGGGGGACGGCGCTCCCGCCCGACAAAATAGAGGTACGCCGCTGCGATCAGGCACAGGCACGCTATAGCCGCGGCGCCGTCGAACCTCCAACTGCCCAGAAACAGCTTGCCCGCAAGCGGCAGGCTGGCGAAGAGAAACGCCAGCGCCAGCGCGGCCCGGCACCATCGGCGCGCCCCCGAAACCCACGCGTCCCTGGGTGCTGCCGAATCCTCATCGTCCTGGGAAGCAGGCATGCTTTCACCATAACCCCTCTGGCTACCGAGGCGCGCGATATCGGAAATGCCCGTCACCATTCACTTTCGGCTATGTCCGCCTGTGAACCTTTTGGTAATGGACGCAACCCTGACTTGAGCGGTACAAGGGGTCATGGCGCCGCGACCCGGCATCCGTGCCGCACTCTTCGTCTGCCTGTTTGCTTCCGTGTTATCGGCCCAACCGGATCGCATCACTGCCACGATCGATGCGCGCTATTCGGTAGCCGTCAGGGGCAGTGTTCCTTCCCAGGCGCAAGCGAAATTCGATCGGGGGCCGGTGGAATCCGATTTCCGGCTCGGCAATATCACGCTGATGCTGCGGCGGTCGGCCGCTCAGCAAACGGCGCTCGAACAACTGCTGGCGGAGCAGCAGGATTCCGCATCGCCGCACTACCACGACTGGTTGACACCGGAAGCCTATGCCGAGCGGTTCGGAGCGAGTCCGGCGGATTTGGAACAGATCGCCGCGTGGCTGGGCTCGCAGGGCTTCGCCGTGCGGTATACGGCGCGCGGCCGCGACTTCATCAGTTTCAGCGGCACAGCGAGCCAGGTGCAAACGGCGCTGCACACCGAAATCCACCGCTACCAGGTGGGCGCCGAGACTCACTTCGCCAATGCGACGGACTTCTCCTTGCCGGCGGCGATCGCGCCCATGGTTGCGGGCGTTCTGGGGCTGCACGATTTTCATCCAAAGGCGCCGCGAAGAAAGGTATTGCCGAACTATAACGGCTCAACGGGAAGCCACTACCTTGTGCCGGACGATCTCGCGACCATTTACGATCTCAGGCCCTTGTACAACTACGGGTATGCCGGCGCGGGGCAGAGCATTGCGATCGTAGGCCAGAGCGACATCGATCGCGATGACATCGCGACGTTTCGAAGTCTGTGGGGCCTGCCCCAAACGACCATCCAAATGGTTCCCACCGGAACCTACCCCGGCTTCACGGAGGATGAAACGGAAGCGGACCTGGACCTGGAATGGGCGGGTGCAACGGCTCGCAACGCCGCGCTGATCTACGTCTACAGCGACGACGCGGATTACTCGGCTTACTATGCCATCGACAACAACCTGGCGCCCGTAATCAGCGAGAGCTATGGCCTGTGCGAATACGATGTGGGGTCGATGCGGTTGGGCCTCCCCTACTATGAGACGGAAGCGCAGAAAGGCAATGCACTGGGAATTACCTGGCTGGCATCGTCGGGCGATTCAGGAGCGGCCGGCTGCGATTACGATTCCGCGACCGCGACCCACGGTTTAGCGGTCAGCCTCCCCGCCAGCGTTCCCGAGGTCACCGCGGTGGGCGGTACGGAATTCAACGAAGGAAGCCTCACTTATTGGAACAGCAGCAACGGGCTCTACGGCGGCTCGGCGCTTTCCTACATTCCCGAGATGGCGTGGAACGAGACGGCGGTCAGCGAAGCACTCGAACAGACGTTTGCGGCCAGCGGCGGCGGCATGAGCTCGGTTTATAAGAAGCCGGCGTGGCAAACGGGTCCGGGTGTTCCCAACGATGGCGCGCGCGACGTACCGGATATCGCTCTCACCGCGGCGGCCGGCCACGACCCCTACATCGTCATCTCCGAGGGCGCATCCTATGCGGTGGGCGGCACGTCGGCGGCGGCGCCTTCTTTAGCCGGCATGGTCTCCGTGCTCAGCCAGTACCTGGTCGAGAACAACGTGCAAGCCAAATCCGGCTTGGGCAACATAAACCCGAAGCTGTACGGCATGGCGGCGGCTACACCCGGCGCTTTTCACGATGTGACAACGGGGGACAACATAGTTCCATGCAAAGTGGGGTCGACGAACTGTACTGACGGTACCCTCGGTTATACGGCCGGCGCCGGTTACGATCTGGTGACGGGCCTGGGATCGGTGGACGCGTACAAGCTGATCACGGGATGGGCCGGCATTCCGGTTAGCCTAACCACCATGACACTGGCGGTGAATCCGGCCGTGATTCTGGCAACCGGGTCCACGGTTCTGACCGCTACCGTGACGGCTGCTAACGGCACCCGGTCGCCTACCGGCTGGGTTTCGTTCACGGTGGGGGAGAATTCCGTGGGCGCGGCGGCGCTTTCCGGGTCTGGAGGCAGCGCCACCGCGTCCGTCACAGTTTTCGGAGGCCAGTTGACCGCGATGAACAATGCGGTACAGGCTTACTATTCGGGTAGTCCCACATTCAGTTCCT
>Ga0335081_10016534_pt1 | contig 11943 bp, 11 predicted proteins | sample Lox_Sample_35_FD_206713 | JGI IMG/M metagenome (GOLD analysis project Ga0335081, IMG submission 206713) | Soil microbial communities from Loxahatchee National Wildlife Refuge, Florida, United States - Lox_Sample_3.5 | ecosystem: Environmental > Terrestrial > Soil > Wetlands | place: USA... | reverse complement strand
TGGTGAAGGGTGAAGTCGGCATTCGGGAGCGACGCAAAGCTCCTACATTGAAATATTTCGCCGATACTGACTTCCTTCCGTACATCCGGTCCACTTTCGCATCGAAGGCAAAGACGTCGGCATACTACGAAAACGGCGTCAAGAACCTTACCGCGTTCGACGGTCTGTCGGGCACTCCGCTGGATGGCATCACGACCGAGAAGATCGCTGCATACGTCGCCAAACGCCGCATGGACGGACTACAAGTCTCCAGCATAAATCGTGAACTACAGGTGCTCAGGCGAATGTTCGCAATGTCCCTGGAATGGGGCAAGGTAGAGAAAGCGCTGCCGCGAGTGCGAATGTTGCCGGGAGAACGTCACCGTGAGAGGGTGCTTTCAGAAAAAGATGAAGCGACTTACCTCTCAAACACTACGCCCTTGCTTCGTACGGTTGCGACGATACTTCTTGACTGTGGACTTCGCCCTGAAGAATGCTTCAGGCTCAGGTGGGAAAACATACGTGATGGCGTGATAGAAATCCATTACGGCAAGACCGACAACGCGAGACGACGAATACCTGTTTCCAACCGCGTCGCGTCCGTTCTGGATATGCAGAGTAGCCAATCAAACAGCGAGTGGATCTTTCCTGCTCCGACGAAGAGCGGACATATCGAACCATCCTCGATCAAGAAACAACACGCCAAAGCTTGTAAAGGCAAATCGAGAGACGATAAGAAGACTGGTGAAAAGCGGTTTGATGTCCAACCCTTCCCTTTGTACACGCTACGGCATACCTGCCTCACTCGATGGGCACCCCACATGGACCCGTGGACCCTGGCGTACCTCGCTGGTCACCGGGATATGAGCATTACAAAGCGGTACGTGCATCCCCAACATCAGACCGTTCGGAAGGCTATCGAACGTGCGGGTAGGCACAATTTGAGCACACCGACACAAATCGAAGCCGACGCAGAAGGTGCAGAAGCTCAAGTAATCGATTGAAGCGGAATGGGTTGTGTGGTGCGCCCGGAGTGATTCGAACACCCGACCTTCTGGTTCGTAGCCAGACGCTCTATCCAACTGAGCTACGGGCGCGCAGAATCAATTATAACAGGCGGGTGCGCTCAATTCGAATTTCCGCGGCGCACTTCAGATGATGCGGCCTTGCTGGTCCAGCTTGAGCTTGCGGCCTCGCCAGTCGACGGTGTCGCCGAACAGGCCCGCTACCCAGACCGCGACGCCCCACAAGTCGCGCACCGGGATGACATAGAGGTATTTCCAGACATCCGCGCTTCGCAGCACAAACCAACCGCAGGTCACCGCCATCGCCAAGCGGATCGCAAGCAGCGCCAGAGCGGTCCACCACAATCCACCGCCGGCCGCGGCCACCGCCCATAACGTTGCGAAGGTGATGGGTAGCCCCAAATATCCGCCGCCGCGCGATAGCCGGATGGTGCGCTCCCAGCGGAGTTGATGCCGCCACGCCGCGCGCCACGAACCGGCAGCCAGCCGCGTGCTCACCACCACGTGCGACAAAATGTTCTTTCGCCCGAGCTGGTGCAATCGCCGGCCAAGCTGGTAGTCGTCCGCCAGATAATCCGCAATCGCGGCAAAACCTCCGATCGCATCCAGATCCGCGCGGCGAAAGGCCAGGGTCGAACCCAAACCGAACTCGGAGACGCCAAACAGCGGCGCCACCAAAGTGCTGGGCGCGAATTCGGTCGCGATGGCAAGCGCCTCGAAACGGCTGGGCCAATTGCGCGCGTCCGCGCGGTACAGACAAGTTACCAGACCAATGGCTGGATCAGCCAGCGGGGCGGTCACTTCCTCCAGGTAACCGGGAGGGACGGAGATATCGCTGTCGTTGACGATCAGAACCGGGTATCGGGCTTCGCGCGCGAGGTCCATTAGTACGCCTACCTTGCGGTTAGGCGTCTCCGTGGAGCACAACACCAGCCGGATCGAAACGCCTGGAAACTCGCGCATCAGCCGCTCGATCTCCCCGCGCGCCGGATCGTCGGGATGAGGAATGCCGAACAGGATCTCGAACTCCTGGAATTCTTGCGCGGCGTGTGTGGAGATGGCTTCGAAAAATCCGGGATCGGCGCCGTACGCCGGTTTTAGAATTGACACCGGCGAGGCAGGATGCCCGGCCGGGAGGGCGCGCTTGCGGTGTGACAGCGCGGCCACGATCGCAAGAATCTGATAGGCCGCCGCGGCATAGGCCAGCGCCAGTAGAATCCAGATCACATCGCCAGCAGCGCGACTCCGCAGGCCACGCAGAATGCGCCCGCCCAGCGCATGGCCGTTATGGATTCCCTAAGCAGCACTCGCGCCAGCACCGTCTCCAGCACCACGCTGGCGGCGGTGACGGGCACCGCGAAGCTCAAATCGGCCATCGTGAGCAGCTTCATAAAAGCAAAGAAGGAGATGGCCATGAGGAAGACGGCCAGCACCAGCGGCCAGCGCCGCGCCAGGTTGCGCAGCGTTCGCACCCAGCGGTTCGGCCGCAGCTCATTGACGGATACGGCATGCCGCTTCATTTCGTAGCTCTGCAAGATATCGCCCAGCGCCGTGGCGCCGACGATGATGGCAACCATGGCCCACCTCATCGCGCCTCCTCGGGCGCGGAGGCAGGGGTGGTGTTTGCCGTAGTCAAGCCAACCAGAACAATGCCGATGACGATGGCGGCCGTTCCCGTCCAGCGCTGCCAGGAAATCGCCTCCCCGAAGATGTACTTCCCGAGAACGGCGTTCATAACATAGCCGATGGAAGTAACCGGAAGCACAAAGCTCAGATCCGCCCAACCGAGCAGCGCCATGCGCGAAAGTAGCCAAAAGATGAGCAGCGTCGCTCCCAGCAAAACCCACGGGCTGAAAATGAGCCGGATGTAGGGCAGCGGAGAGACCCCCAGTTCCGCGGTCTGGTGTTTCATCCCCCAAGACATGGCCAGATTGCCGAAGACGTTAGTCAGCACTACAAAGATAGTTAGCAGTTTGACTTTGAGCTCGACCCGGCGCGTGGGAAGAATCGCCGGCTCGAGTTCGGCCGCTGCCGCCCGGCCTTCCGCCATTTTAGGAAGCGCTTCCTTCAGCGCCACGCAAGCCGCGGGCGGATTCCTTCTGTTCCTTGATGAACTTCTTGCGCTGCGAGCTTACAAAGAGATACTCGCGCGCCTCTTTGTACAGGCGGGGCAGATCGTTGTTGAGAACAGCGTTCTTTACGACGCGCCAGGCGGCTTTCGGGCGGAAGTAGTATTCCGAATAGAACTTGTCGACCCACTCCATCAGCTCGCCGCGATCGAACCCCGGATACACGGCGTTGGGAAGCTGGTGCCCGGTGTTATCGGTCATGCCATCGATGTTGACCAGGCCGTTGGCCTTGGCGTGCTCGTAAAACTCCGTGCCGGGAAACGCGTGGCCGAGCGAAACCTGAATGGTCTCGACGTCGAGTTTCTTGGCGAATTCGATGCTCTTGCGCAGCGTCTCGCGCGTTTCGCCCGGCAACCCGACGATGAAATCGCCGTGAATCACCAGACCCAGCTTGTGGCAATTCTCGGTGAAGCGCATGGCCATGTCGATGGTGGCGCCCTTCTTGATATTTCGCAGAATCTGTTCGTCGCCCGATTCGTAGCCCACGATCAGCAGCCGGCATCCGGCGTCCTTCATGGCCTTCAGCGTTTCGTAATCGGTGGTGACGCGCGAGGTGCAGCTCCAGGTGAAGTTCAGCTCGCCCAGTTTCTTGGAAAGCTCGATGGCGCGCGCCTTGCGGTAGTTGAAAGTGTCGTCGTCGAAGAAAATTTCCTTAAGGCCGGGGAAATTTTCAAGCGTCCATTTGCATTCCGCCGCGACATCATCGGACGAGCGCAGCCGCCAGCGATGCCCGGAATGGGTCTGCGGCCACAGGCAGAAGGTGCACATGGCCGGGCATCCGCGGGTGGTGTAAAACGAGATAAACGGGTTCAGCAGGAACGGCACGTTGTAGCGCCGGAAATCCATGTCGCGCTTGTAAACCTTGGTCACCCAGGGCAGCTCGTCCAGATTCTCGATGACGCCGCCTTCCGGATTGTGGACAATCTGGCCGTCCTTCCAGTAGCTGACGCCGGGGAGTTCGGCGAGCGGTGTACCCTTGGCGTACTTGGCGATCTGGTAATCGAATTCGCGCCGCACCACGAAGTCGATGGCCTTGGAGGATTGCAGCGCCTTATCCGGCTCGATGGTGACGGGCGGGCCTACGAACGCCACCTTCAGCTTGGGATTGGCATCCTTCATCATCTCCGTGATCTTGACGTCCACCTGGAAGCCCGGGCTGGAGGTGAACAGCACCAGCAGCTCGAAGTCGTTGGCCATCGCGACCGTTTCTTGGATGCCGATCTTGTGCGGCGGGGCGTCCACCAGCTTGCTGTCTTCAAGCATTCCGGCCGGATAGGCCAGCCACACCGGATACCAATACGACTCGATTTCGCGCGACGCCGGCCAGCGCGAACCGGCGCCGCCGTCGAAGCCTTCAAAGGATGGGGGATTCAGAAATAGCGTTCTCATTTACCCTCTCGCGCCCTTGGCGTCCGGTTTCTGAGGCGAAAACAGGGGGAAAACACACCCACGCCTATGTGCCAGTGTATCAAGTTCAACCAAGTCCGATGCGATCACTGTTGATCGCTGGCGGCTGCAGTGGTCTCCGCTTGGTCGTCTTTGGAGTAGCGAAGGTAGTTGATATTCAACTCGACGGGGCCGATGAACCGCACCTCAGCCTTGCTCTCCAGCCGCTGGGGCACCGAGACACCGTCCTGCAACTCGTACTCACGAACGAACTGCATCTTTTTGAGGAACATGGAGGGCGTCTTGACGAACGAACCAGACTCCCGGACAGGCATATAGGTCTGCGCGTCCAGCCACAGCTCGCCTTTGAAAAGACCAACCTTCTTATGGCGCGGGCTCACGTGCAATACGTAAGCTGTCCGGCCATGAAAGTCCTCCGTGCCCTTGTACTTGAATTTATAATTCTCGGGAGTAACCGCTACATCCGAGCCGGTCTGAGCGGCATCGATCTCGGCCTTCAGGTAGCGCGCGATGACCTCGGTCTTGACGGTGTTGTCGCCGGTAAAGCCGAGCACATGAAAGGTGATCTTGCCGAGCTTGGTGATGTTCTTGAGGGCGTGCAGCTTGCCTTGCCTCTGGAGTTTAGGAAGGGTGGCATCGATGTCCATTTCGACGCTGCCCCCACGCATTGTATCTTGTTGAGCTTGGGTGGCATTCAGGTAATGCCCCACCATCTCTTCTTCCGGGACCGGAGCGCGCGAAGGCCCAGGATCGCCAAATACGAGGCTGAGGCTAAGCGCCGCCGTTACACCAACTGAAGCAAAGATCCTCAATAGACTCCTTCGATCCACGTGCGCCCACACAGCTAGCAGCCGCGGATCCGCGTATTTTTCTAATGTACCAGTACCCTTATGCAATTACAATCCTCATATCGCCGTAGATGCGGGTTCCATCAACTTAGATTCGCCCCGGAGCCTGTTCGATGCCTGGGAGTTTGCTGTTGAAGACAAACCATTTATCGGATTGGGCGCCTTTACCTTGCCGCAGCCAGCTGGGAGTCGATGGCGGCTGCAACATCTTGAAAACTAAATGTTTCGATGAACGGCTTCCCGTTCACCAGGACCGTTGGCGTGTGAGCTATGCCACGCGCTACGCCTTCCTGGAAATCCTTCTCCACGAAGTCCGCCAGACGCTGGTCTCCCAATGCACCGAGCGCCTGGGCCGGATCGGTTCCGTGGGCCTTGGCAAAGGCTGCGAGCTGGTGGTTGAAATTGTCGGCGGTGATTTCGCTTTGGTGCTCCATGGCATACTTCCGATACTCCAGCCCCAAGCCCGGCTTGGCCTCTTCGAAAAAGCGGGCTGCGATGGCCGCCTTACGAGCCCAGGCGTGTTTGGCCAAAGGAAAATCGCGGTGCTCGAACCGAACCGTGGAAGCGTACCGCGGCAGAAGCTGCGTCTCCAGCATGCTATGGAAGACGGCGCAATCCGGGCATTGCAGATCCTCGTAGATGAGGACGCGCACCGGACTTTGCGCCGCGCCTTCCACCAGATGCTGATCGGCAGCCAGGACAGGCCAGCTTGCCAGCAACGCAGCCAGGGCTGCGTGCTTCATAGCTGAACGGGTTGCTGGAGTGTAAAGGTCAGCCGTGTTTCGGACGGAATCTTTACCACCTGACCCTTGGTGATTTCCTGAGCTCCGCCACCGACTGCAGCGCCCGAGGCGGCACCGATCGCGGCGCCTTTGCCTCCGCCGGCGAGCGCGCCCACGATGGCGCCTAGCGCGGTTGTTCCACCTACCACCTTGGCCGTGCGCGAGCCGCGCGAGCTGCTGGCTTCCGAGACGTCGCCGGTGGTGACATCCACCATGCGCCCGTTCGCCATCACCTGCTGCAGCACCAGTGTGAGAACTGTCTTGCCTTCAAACTTGCCGGATTGCTTGTCCTCCACCAGCTTCACAAAAGCATCCGCGCCGCGCGGCAATACAGTCTGACCATTCACCATTACGGGTTCGTCCACGCTGGCACGGAAAGTTTGCCCCAGGCGAGTTTGTTCGGAGTTGATGCTGTCAATCATGCGAACAGTGATCTCGGTTCCGATCGGGATCTGCATCCCGTACGATTGGGCAGGCGGCGCGGCTTGAGCGAAACCGGCCGGTGGCGGAACAGGTTGAGCCGGCGGGAGATCTTGAGGAGGAACCGCGCTGGCGCGTCCGCTGCCAAACTGCAGGCTGTCTATATCATCGACGGCGTAGGTTTCCACACGATCACCCACGGTGAACCGGATGTGCCGGGCATCGCCACCAATGTACTCCCCGCGTACAACCTGGCCATTACGCAGCGTCAACGTATCGGCGCAGCCCAGCACGGCCACAGCAACACTTAGAACAATCAGACGAAGTCTCATCTGACCTCCTTTGAATCTTAAGATAACACCACTACCCTGATACCTTTAGATTCGCTGGCGCAGGGCTACGTTTCTAACAACTGCCGCGATCGCAAAGCTTAGGAATCACTGAGCCTTTTCCGTCTAAGTCCATCTAATAACGAAGCCGCCACACTCCGGCCGCGTTCCAGGGCTTCTTCGTAGGCGCTGCGCTTTTCCTCGCGCGTGTAGGCGGCTCCGGTACGGTAGAAGCGCTCCAGAGACAGGCCCACGACACGGGTTCCAGCGTAGGCGATCGCGGCCTTGGGAATCAGCCCGCCGCCCAATGGAATTTTTCCCACCAGTTCGCGGGCCAGCGCTCGCCAGCCGAAGGCTCCCATCACGATCGAGGCGATCTCTCCGCGCTGCTCGCGATAGCCGAAGTCGCGGTCGCTGGCAGCGGCCAGCAGAAATGCCATGCGGACTTGATTGGCGGTTAGAACGGCGGTGTCGGAGGTAAACTCGGTCACTGCCCAGGGAAGCGAGATGAACGGCAGAATGTCGGGAACGGCCGTGGCCAGGGCAAACAGCGCATTCTGGCGCGCCACCTTCTTCACCACTCGCCGCGACACCTCTTCACGAAATGGCAGAATATGCATGGCCAGCGGGATGGCCATGTCCGGACGCTGCTTCAGCACAGACGAAACCAGGTGCCGCGGATCGTCCGGACGGAATGCGAACAGATCCTTGGTGGGGGTGAGCTCATCGGGAGGCGAGTCCTCGAAGTAAATTTCCAGGTCGTTGCGGCTGGCCGGAGAAAACCCTTCCGACGCGCGATGGATGCGGTGCCGCAGATCGGCGCGCTTGGCCGGCGATAAGTCGGGCGGCGCCAGGAAGTCTTCCATCTGCCGGTAGGCCTTCTCGGTATGCGCGTAGAGAAATAACCGCAGCGGCCGTTCGGTGTGCCGTTCGATTTCTTGCGGGTTCAGACTGGCGATGGCTTCCTTTATGTTTTGGACAACCTGGATGGGCATGGCGGAACTCCGGTATGAGAACGATGCGCGGCCTTGCGATCGTTTGACGAGGCCGCTCAAGAGCGAAAGACGACTTTCAGCTCCTTCCGCCATTGTAAGCCTACGCCAAGCGTCTCAACCGGAATGCTCGGCGAAAAGAATCGCAGCACGCGCTCATTCGAGGGATGAAAATCGAGCGCCGGTGAAACCAGGAGCAGGCGTGGAGGCTGGTTACCCAACTCGAGCCCTGGAAAATAACCGCGCCGGGTGAACTCGCTTCGGTCCAGGTGCCACTTCACTCGCGCCCAATAATCCAAGGCTTGCAGCGGGAGATGAATGTCTTGGGAGGCCTTGAGCTCCAGCACCGCCAGCCGGCCCGAGCGATCCGCGGCCAGAAGATCGATCACGCCCCGGTCGGCGGCCGCGAAGGCCGGCACTTGTCCGTACACCGGCGCCTCGAGCAATTGCGCATCGACCCGTTCGATCTGGCCGCGTACCTGCGATTCGAGCCAGGCTTCCGGATTTGCGAGATACAGCGGGTTGAGACGATCGACCGCATCCGGCGAACGGAGCCGGGCGAGGTTGCGCGCCAGTGCGGTGGCTTCATCCATGGAACCACTGCGCTTCCTGTGGATGCCAACCAGCAACTCGCCGCCTGCGGTGCGAGCGAATTCCATACCGTGCACTCGCAAACTAAGCTCGCCATCGGGCCGCGCGATCGATTCGACGTCCGGTGTTTCGAGAATCCTCTCGACCGCGCCATCCAGCCCGCAGGCCAGCCGCCGCGAGCAGGTTTCCAGGTGCGTGTCGATATTGCCGTAGTCCTGCAAATCGATGCGGTCTTCGCCGCCATCCTCGCCGTAGACGAACGCGTCATAGCGCGCCACGTTAGGATCGAGAAACAGCAAGCGCAGGCAGGTGAGCTTCTCCTGGCCGCCGGGAAGATAGAGAACCAATCCTTGCACTACGAGGCCTGGCTCCCGGCTACGCAGATAATCTAGCCAGATCAGGCCGAACGTGAGCACATGTTCGGCGTGCAGCAGGTCCGGCGAGGCTCCGATGGCGGCCCAGCAGTTGCTCCCTTGACGCAGCAGCGCGCGCGGATAGGCGGGCGACAGGCTATGTTCGAGATCTGCCTCCGTGGTCAGCTCGGCGATGCGGTAAAGAGGAAATCGACGGCGCAGGAACCGCCGGAACTGCTCGCGAAATTCCAGCCGCTCGCTGCGCAAGGTGGCGTCCTGCCCGGCCGGGCGCCGCAGATCCACGAGTGTCAGCGTTCCCCCTCGTTTGCCGAAGCGTTCGATCCCCAGCACCAGCTTCCCGCGGCTGTGCTGCCTGATTCCGGTCACACGCCGGACCAGGTTGCGGCGCTCGCTCCAGGCCTGTAGCCGCAGCGAGCCATGGCAGGACTCCAGGCTGAAGTTCTCCGAGGAAATCGGGATCAACTCTTCGCCCGGCTCGGAGAGCACTGGCTCCAGACTGTCAGCAAGAAAGCGCTCGATGGTGTCTTGAAGTTCGGTCACTGGGGAGGGCGAAGCGGACGACTTCGAAGGCTCGCGGCGGAGGCCTGCGCTACCCTAATAATCGTCCGTGCTCCGCGAAAGATTAGAGCAAGTGCAAACCAGAATCGCCAATGCCGCCGCGCGCTGCGGCCGGCGCCGCTCCGATATAACGCTGCTCGCTGTCACTAAGAAATTTCCAGCCGGCGTTATCCGGGAAGCTTACGATCTTGGCCTGCGCGAGTTCGGCGAGAATTACGTGCAGGAGTTCGAAACCAAGCGAGCGGAGCTGGCCGCTTGTCCCGGCGCGCGCTTCCATCTGATTGGGCACCTACAATCCAACAAAGCCAAGAAAGCGGCCGAGATTTTCGACGTCATTCAAACCGTCGACTCCGTCAAACTGGCGCACCGCCTGGATGAAAACCAGCGCCGCTTAGACGTCATGATTGAAGTAAAGCTCTCGGCGGAAGCCGCCAAGGCCGGCGCGGATCCCGGCGAGTTGCCGGCACTGATCGAGGCGATCAGAACCTGCCCGCAGCTTCGTCTGCTGGGCTTGATGACCATGCCGCCGTGGTCAGAAGACGCCGAACAATCGCGCCCCTATTTCGCGCGGCTTCGCGCCTTGGCCGATCAACACCAGCTATCCGGACTTTCCATGGGGATGTCGCACGATTTGGAGGTCGCCATTGAGGAAGGCGCTACCATGGTGCGAATTGGCACGGCTTTATTCGGCCCGCGGAGGAAAAATTGAAGGCCGGGTTTTATTCGCCGCTGCCGCCCGCCCACAGCGGCATCGCGGATTACTCAGCGGCGCTGTTGCGCGCGCTCCAGCCGCTCGGCCGCGTGGAGGTGAACGCTCGCCAGGCCGATGTGCGGCTCTATCATCTCGGCAATAACCGGCTGCATCGCGAAATCTACCGGCGTGCGCTGGAAACTCCAGGCGTGGTGGTGCTGCATGACGCGGTGCTGCATCATTTTCTGCTGGGGACGCTAGGCGAGCGCGAGTATGTCGAAGAGTTTACCTACAACTACGGGGCGTGGAGCGAAGATCTGGCCCGCCAGTTGTGGCGCAACCGGGCGCGCTCGGCGGCCGATCCGCGGTATTTCCGCTATCCGCTGATCAAGCGCATCGCCGAGCAATCGCTGGCGGTGATCGTTCACAATCCTGCTGCCGCGCGGATGGTCCGTGAACACGCGCCCGGCGCGGCGGTCCACGAGATTCCGCACTTGTTTGAGCCGCCACAGGAATCCCCGGACGCAGCCGGTGTGCTGCGTTTGCGGCAAAACCTGGGTGTCGCGCCGCGAACATTTCTGTTCGCCGTGTTTGGCCACCTGCGCGAATCCAAACGCCTGCTCGGCGTGCTGCGTGCATTTGAACGCGTGCGGCGCGATACCGGCGTAGCGTTGCTGGTGGCGGGGGATTTTGTATCTGGCGACCTGGAGCGCGCCGCCTCGCCGCTGCTGGGCGCCGATCGCGGCATCCTGCGTGTCGGATTCACCCCCGAGCGCGACTTCTGGCGCTACGCCTCCGCCGCCGACGCCTGCATCAACCTGCGTTACCCGGCGGCCGGCGAAACGTCCGGAATTTCCATTCGCCTGATGGGCGCGGGCAAACCCGTTCTGATGACCGGCGGCCTGGAGACTTCGCGCTTTCCCGAGTCCGTGTGTGTCAAAGTTGATCCCGGGCCGGCGGAAGAGGAAATGCTGGCCGCCTACATGAGCATGCTCGCGCAGGCCTCCTCGGGCGCCCGGATAATCGGCCAGCGCGCTTCGGACTACATCCGGGAATTCCACGCTCCGGAGCGCGCGGCTCGCGAATATTGGCGCGTGCTGGCCGCTTGCTATCATAAAAATTAAACGGGAACGCAGTAAACCTCCGTGTCGACCATCGCTTCATGGCTGCTGGGAGCGCTCTCCTTCCTCCAGGCAACGTCGCATTCCACGACGTCCGCAAGGTATGAAACACTGCTGCACCTGCGCGTGCCCATGCGCGACGGCGTCCATTTGGACACCAACGTCTTTAAGCCGGCCGGAAATTTTCGCTTCCCGGTTATTCTGATCCGCACGCCGTACGGGAAGGGAAGCGAGCTGCCGCCCGGCTATCCGGTGTTCCTCAATCGTGGTTACGCCGTCGTCATGCAGGACGTTCGCGGGCGCTATGACTCGCAAGGCGTGTTTGACGCGCTGAAGCAGGAGGGGCCGGACGGCTACGACACGCTGAACTGGATTGCCGAGCAGCCCTGGTCGAACGGAAAAATTGGAATGATGGGCGGCTCCTACCTGGGGATCGCGCAGTGGCGCGTCGCGCTGCTCAACAATTCGCATCTCAAAGCTATATTCCCGGTGGTCTCGGGTTCCGACGATTACCTGGATCGCTTTTACTCCCCCGGCGGCGCCACCAAGCTGGGGCACCGGCTGATGTGGCTCTCTTTAAACATGACCGCGCCCGGCGTGCCCAAGCCAAAGTTTGACAACTACGTCGCCAACCTGCCGCTGCGCACTTCCGACCGCGCGGCTACCCGCCAGACCCTGCGGCTGTACCAGACCATAC
>Ga0335081_10016533_pt1 | contig 11943 bp, 9 predicted proteins | sample Lox_Sample_35_FD_206713 | JGI IMG/M metagenome (GOLD analysis project Ga0335081, IMG submission 206713) | Soil microbial communities from Loxahatchee National Wildlife Refuge, Florida, United States - Lox_Sample_3.5 | ecosystem: Environmental > Terrestrial > Soil > Wetlands | place: USA: Florida... | reverse complement strand
AAATGCTCATCATGCTGTTCATTGCCGCGGTCTGATCGTTGGGATTGGTGGATGGGGGAAGAGTCAGTTTTGTCTGCAAGTAAGTGGTGAGAGCGACAATGATTGCCAGCGTGGGAAAACCATAAGGCAAGAAGGAAAGCGTAAACCCGGCGGGAAAAGGAAGGCCCTCTGGACGACCCAGGTCCATCCACAAGAAATGGCTGTTAAGCGGAATGATCGAAGCGGCGTTCATGATCGGATAAATACTGCCCGCCAGTTGAAGCAGGGTCAGCGGCGTGGCCGCCAAGGCGCGCGTCACACTTTGATACAAACCGATGATGATCGGAAACTGAATCAGCGTGGGCAGACAGGAAGCAAACGGATTAATGCCGCGTTCCTTGTAGATGCGCATTTGTTCCTGCGCCAATTTTTCGCGGTCTTTGGCATACTTCTTTTGAATCTCCAGCCACTCTTTATCGGTTTGCAAGTCCTGCATCACCTTTGCGCCCTTTAATTGCTGACCGGTCAACGGCCAGGTGATGGCGCGAATAAGGATAGTGAAGAGAATGACTGCCACACCAAAGTTATGACCGATGAGGTTATAGATCAATAACAGCACATTGGTAAACGGATTAAGAATAAAGAAACCCCAGGGATCCGAAAACATAGCAACTCCTTTTATTTGCCGTCAAAGTGCCACGGTAACATACTGCCGTCTTTTTCATTCACCGCGTACAATAGATACTGAGCACCCAGCGGAGCAACCACAACGAGATTGCCGGACGCGACCGGAGCGGTGTATATTTTTCCACCGATGGAAGTGGACCAAGTTACTTTCCCGTTATGATCGAGCGCATATATGAAACCTGATTCAGTGGTCACGATCACGCCGTCCGTGGTCAGAAGCGGACTGCCAGTGATCGGCCCATCAGGTATGATATTGGACCAAGAGTTCCGGCCGCTAGACGCATCCAATGAATACACTTGTCCATTAATATCGGTAACGTAAATAGTTGAAGCGTTCACAACCGGATCGCTCCAGACCCAAGCGTTGGTGTTCGCCGTCCAACGAATTGAACCGTCCGAGGCGTTGATTGCGAAAACCTTGGATCCGAATGAGCCTACATAAAGCGTTGTCTTATCCGTGCTCAGCGCGGGCGAACTGGCGGCTGAACCGCCTAAATCAACTTTCCAAACGATTTTTTGTGATTGAGGATCAATTGCATAAAGGAAATGATCCAACGAAGTGAGGAAAATCAATTTACCATCCGTAACCGGTGAGCCCCACAACGGATGACCAATCGACAATTTCCAGACCAATTCGCCGGTAGCAAGTTTGAGCGCGTACAACGAACCATCATTATTAGGCGCATAAAGCATATCGTTGATCACCAATGGTGCAGTGATCCAGCGATCTTCTGCACTGCTGAAAGTCCATTTCACCTGACCCGTTTTCGGATCAAGACTATATAAACCTTGATCTGTGCCGGCGCTTCCAACAATTAATTGACCGTCAGGCGTGAGGAGCGGCGCAGCAAAGAATTGTTGAGAGCCGCCTTTATCAGGATATTGCCAAAGCTTGGAGCCATCACTCAAACGAGCCGCGTAAATGTATTGTCCATTGGCAAGATACGCGTTATTCGCGTCCGCGGTCAAACCGGGCCAGCTTGTTCCGCGGCTGGCAGCGCTGGAACAAGCGCTCAGCAAGATCGCACCGAGCAAAACAAAAGAAGTCAATGTCAGACGTTTCATTGAAAAGAATCAAACTCCTTAGAGAACGGGGTCATATCCCCCGGGATTAAACGGGTTGCATCGGATCACGCGCCAAACGGCCATCGCAGACCCTTTTAGCGCGCCATGTTTATAAATGGCTTGATAACCATAATGCGAACAGGATGGATAGAAGCGACACGTCCCTTCGGGCAAGCCATGCGAAAGAGTCATTTGATATAAACGAATCAATGACAGGAGAACAATCCGCGCCCAATTGTGCGGTGTGCGCGGCAGATCGCGCAAGCGCGGTTCATTGGGATAATCATGCGGCAGATAAAATTCAGATTGCATCAGAATTGGAAATCAATTGAGCGCGATGTAAAACATTGAGCAGGGCCTGGCGGGTATCGGTTAGGGTGGAGGAGACAAGCGCGGGACGGGCAATCAGGATCAAGTCCCAGCCGGATGCGAGAGAGGGGATCAAAGGCCGCATCGCTTCGCGCAATAGACGTTTGGCTCGATTCCGTTTCACCGCAGTTCCCACGGTCCGACCCGCGGCAACGCCCACACGAATTTTCATTTCATCATTGGCCTGTGCGATCAGCACAATGAGCGGGTGGGCATAAGACTTGCCAGATTGCCGCACCCGCTTGAAGTCTTGTGAGCGGGTTAGGCGGAATTTTCGCTGCACCCGTACCTCGAGCATCCCTGCACGTTTTGTATTTTACCAACGCGTGCGTTTCACATGCTCGTTGGACTTAACGGTTAATTTGTAGCGCCCGCGCAGACGGCGGCGCTTCAACACTGCGCGCCCATCGGCGGTGGCCATGCGCGATCGAAAGCCGTGCACGCGCACGCGTCGGCGTATTTTAGGTTGATAAGTTCGCTTCGGCATTCGTTACTTCCTCATTCCATTTCAAAAGATAATTGCGAGTCCTGCTTGATAGGGCAATTCCCATTTAACAGGGAAACGGCAGTCCGTTTAACTGGCACGGTATTATACCGTAAGGCTTTGGATTTGGTCAAAGGTCAATCGGCGCCTTTTTTCTTCGGCTCGCGTACCGGATAAACAGGATGAGCCAGCAACTCGGACAATTTCTTCGCTCCTTCCACGCTGGCAACGGCGATGATCTCATCGTTTGCCTGAAACACGGAATCGCCGCGCGGCAATGTCATCTTGCCCTCGCGGATGATCGCGGCGATCACGCAATACTCCGCCAAATTCAAATCCTTGAGCGCCATTCCAATCGCCTTTGCCCCCGGCGGAATTTTTTCCTCCACTACCGAATAATTGCCGCGCCGGATTTTAAACATCGTCATCATATCACCGAGCGACATTTCCTCCATGACGAGCCGCGCCAAAATATCCGCTTGATTTAAAGCAATATCCACGCCCATTTCTGGCGTGAACAGCCAGGCGTTCTTTGGGTTGTTGATTCTCGCAATCACGCGCGGCACATTGAATTCAAAACGCGCCAGCGAAGTGACGACCAGATTCGTATCATCCGCGCCGGTAACTGCCGCTAAAACATGAGCCGTTGAAACATCTGCCTGTTCAAGTGTGATCGGCGAACTTCCATCTCCCACCATGATCGCTTCGGGTGGAACCTCGTTCTTAAGTTTCTCCAATAGCGCAGGACGTTCCTCGATAATCTTTACGCGATGACCTGCATCCAATAATAGATGCGCCAGATAGGAGCCGGTATTTCCGCCGCCGACAATGATCACATACATAATTACCTCCTCTCCAATCCAAGCATCTCTTCGAGGCGATCCATTGCAGAAGATAATACCGATAAGTGAATGAGATCGCCTTCCTTAAATTCTGTTCCGTGGACGGGAAGGAAGGCTTGATCGTTGCGCGTGATGGAGATCACGGCGATTTCGCCCGGAACGGATAACTGCGCCACATTTTTTCCAATCAACTGCGGCGGCGCTTCAACCACCACCAGCGAAACTTCGCTTCGACCAAATGTATATAGCACATCTAAATCCGTATGGGATAGCACCTGATAGATCCGTTCGGCGCCCCAATTCGTAGAGGAGATCGTGGTCAAGCCAAGCCGCTGATAGATCTCGGCGCGATGCGGATCATACAGTCGCGCCACCACGCGCGGCACACGGAAAATATTCCGGGCGATGCGCGCTGCCACAATATTGGCATTATCCGATGAGCTGGCAGATACAAAGGCGTCCGCATGTTCGATCCCCGCGTTCATCAGAACGTTGCGGTCGAATCCCAAACCCTTCACCACTCGCCCCTTAAAGTTCGGTCCGAGGCGGCCGATCGCATTGTCATCATGGTCAATGACCGTCACATCGTGTCCATGCGTGGACATCAACTCGCTCACCTGCGAGCCGATCCGTCCACAACCCATGATAATCACTTTCATAGGAACTACCTCCTCTCCTGAACTTTAAGACGAGCGAGTCGGTTTGATTTTACCAAATCGCCGGACGAAATTCTTACGCAACCATTCTAAAATATAAAGCGCCGGAGCAGAAAGAATCAGCGCGGGCCAGAAGGATAACGGCAGGGCAACGTGGTCAAACGCAAAAGCCAATGACGGGATATAGATCAACATCCAAATAACAACCAACTCCACCACTACGCTCAACAAGAGTGTGGGGTTGCTGAACCAGCCTTGTTGCCGATTGTGAGCCTTGAAGGTGCGGCAGGCAAAAACATTGCCGATCTGCGACATCACCACACCGACGTGGAATACGGTTTGAGCCGTGCGCTCAACGATATCAGCACCGATAAAGGAAAACAGATGCGGCCATGGGATGGTTTCCAAAAACGGGATGCCGAGTCCATGTGCGTGGCCGGAGAGAACGTAGACCGCGACGAATCCAATATAACAAAGAATCGCCTCGATCAGTCCTAGCCATAAGAAAGCATGCGTCAATAGCGGCTGATCCAATAAAGGCTGGAAGCGCGGACGCGGCGGTTGATTCATAATGCCCGCTTCGGGCTTTTCGATGCCAAGCGCCAGAGCCGGTAAAATATCGGTGCCCATATCAATGGCAAGGATTTGCCGCACGGTCAGCGCCAGAGGAATCCCAAAAGTTGCCGTCGCAAGGAACGGCACCACCTCCGCCACATTGCTGGAGAAAATATACGTAATGAATTTGCGAATGTTATCGTAAATGGCGCGGCCTTCTTCAATCGCCGAAACGATCGCATCGAAATTATCATTGGTCAGAATCACATCGGCGGCTTCCTTCGCCACATCCGTGCCGACGATGCCCATTGCAATCCCCACATCCGCTTTGCGAAGCGCGGGCGCATCATTGACTCCGTCGCCGGTGACTGCGACCACATCGCCGCGCGCTTGAAATGCAGATACGAGTCGAAGCTTATGATCCGGAGCCATGCGGGCAAAGATAACTTCCTTATCCAACGCTTGTTTGAGCGCGATATCATCCATCGCTTCCAACTCCGCGCCAGTAATGATGGTCGGGTTCGGTGAGCTGATCATCCCGACGCGACGCGCCAACGATTCAGCGGTCAGACCATAATCGCCGGTGATCATCACAATACGAATGCCTGCTTGACGACAAACCGCAACAGCTTGTTCTACCTCGGGCCGCGGTGGATCCATCATTGCCATCAAACCAAGAAAGGTCAGTTCGCGTTCAACGTTTTCAGCAGCATACGCACCCGTGCGCGGCGGTAAAGCGCGACGCGCCAATGCCAGTACGCGCAATGCGCGGCGAGCATATTCATCATTTACAGACATGATTTCTACGCGTACATCCTCAGTCAAAGGCAGGATTTCGCCATGGATCAAGATATGCGTGCATAGTTGCAGGACCTCGCGCGGTGCGCCTTTGACAAAAGCCAGATCGCCTTCACGCGAACGGTGAATGGTGGTCATTCGTTTACGCCGCGCATCGAATGGAAGCTCATGCGTGCGGGGATATAATCCACTGATTGATTCTTCCTCAATACCGGCTTTCATCGCAGCGACTTTAAGCGCGGCTTCGGTCTGGTCGCCCAAACTTGTCCAGGTGGGATGTTCCGGTGAAGGCGGATTGATGCGGGCGTTATTGCAACTCATCGCGGCTTCGAGCAAGTTAGTCAAATCCATCTCAAACGATGTTCCAACAGGAGTTGGTTGATATTGACCTTTCGGTTCATAACCCACACCGCTGATCTGTAGCTTTTGACGCTCCACCCAGACTTCACGCACGGTCATTTGATTCTGAGTCAGCGTTCCGCTTTTATCCGTACAAATCACCGAGACATTGCCTAGCGTCTCAACAATGCTAAGTCGCTTGGATAACACGCCGCGCGTCGTCAGACGTTGAACGGCTCTCGCTAGCGAAAGCGTCAGCGTGACTGGCAAGCCTTCCGGCGTCAACGCGACAATGATGCCCAAAGCCAAAAGTATCGGAGGAATTTCGATCCGCTCCTTTACATTCGGCTCATATACACTGACCAGCAATACAAACGCACCAATGCCAATCGCAATGATCGAAAGTCTGCGGCTGAGGCGGTGAAGTTCCTGCTGAAATGGGGAAGGTTCTTCCCGAACGGTTTGCGTCAGTTGAGCGATGCGGCCAAATTGAGTCAACATGCCGGTGGCGTAGACGACCGCTTTCCCGGTGCCGGATGCGACGGAGGTTCCGGCAAAGATCAGGTTCGGGCGTTCGAGTTCGCTGATTCCGCTCACGAGCGAAGCATCAGCTGTTTTGCGGGCGGCCAGCGATTCACCGGTGAGAGACGAGTTGTTCACGCGCAAGCCATATTCTTCCACCACGCGCGCATCCGCCGGGATGTTATCGCCTTCGGCCAGAATCAAAACGTCGCCGGGGACAATTTCCGCGGCAGGAAGATGGAAGTCCTTTCCATCGCGAATCACATGCGCATAAGTTGGAAGCAGATGTTTGAGTTTTTCAACAGCCTGCTCGGCTTGATATTCGCGCCAAAAAGAAAACCCAGCATTGACCACCGCCACCAGCCAAATGACCAGCGAGAGCGCAAATTCTCTTTGCCAGATTGTGATCGCTCCGGCAATGATCATCACCAACACAAATGGATGTGCGGCTTGAGCCGCATACTTGCGCCACATCGGGGTCCGCGCCTGATCGGATAAAATGTTCGCGCGATACAAGGCGCGGCGCGACTCAGCTTCGGCATTGGATAAACCTTGTAACGAGGTCTCAAGAGATTGAAAGACCTCGTTCACGCGCAGACTATAAATCGGTGTAGAACTCATAAGCTTACAAACGCGGGAGGACTTTCTCGCCCGCGTTAAATTATTCTACTTTTCCCTCTTCATCGCCGGGAGCAGTTTGTTTGGGAGCGCCGCCTAGTTTTGGCTCAATGGGCTTGCTTTCTAAATATTGTTCCAATAGCGATGGCGCATCAGGATGATCGACATGCAAAGCCTCGTTGTAGTCACCTGCAATCGCAGGCGCATCATAGCGGACTGGCCGATTGACTCCAAAGAATTGCCAAAATCGGGCAATCGCCACCAACAGACTATAGCGATATTCCTGCATTTTGAGCGATTGCCATTCGACAATCGAGGCCATTGCACCTTGGATACGGGCTTTGTCGCGGACGATGCGGTGGATTTGTTTTGGATCACGGTATCCGAGAGGTGACAGGATAACCAGATGAGCCGACAAGAATAGAATAGTAAAGGATATCAAACGAACCCATCCGCCTTCTTCCCACTTGCCAATGATTTGGAATACCCAAACGGAGGCGGCTAGGATGGCTGTAAAGAGAGCCGCGCGCGCGCCCCAGCGTTTTACCCAACCTGTTAAGGTCCGCAGAATGTGTTGCCGCATAGCCAACCCCATGATCGTGATGGGTATGAACACGCCAACACCATAGAAGGGCGCGGCGACATCTGTATCGCCCTTGACCAAGAGCATGATAAGAACAGCCAAGCCGAAGGTGATGGTTACTGAACGGGTAAAGGTGCCGCGTTTATCGCGATATATGATCGCTTCGGGAATCTCCCCAATCGCAACGTCCCGCCATTCAGTGGCTTGAGCATCTTGGAAAGCAGTCATTGAAGCAAATGCCAATAGAATCACAGCCAAACCTTGGTAGACCCAATAGAGGAGTATTCCACCAGGAATCTGTCCAAAGCCAATCGAGGCCAGGTTACCCACCAGAGTTTTGCCACCCGTGCCGTCAAAAACGTTGAAATGAACAGCAAACGCCGTGAGGATGATTGTCGTCACACCGCCATAGAATACAAACGCCGTTTGTACAAAGCGTCCTACACCGGTTTTCCCGCTATAGAAATTCCATACCTTATTCCACTTCGGAAACTTTTCCTTGCCCCACTTGACCAGAGGGACATCCTCGTTGATCACAAACTGAATACCATTCGACATGGCTTCCAGACCAGTCAGTGCCACCATGCCTTTCATCGATCCTGTGAGGATGTGATAGAGGCCATCAGCTAATGTTGCAGATTGTGTAGCAGCAATTGATGGCGCAGGCGGTACATCATTGTGAACCGCTATGATCAATCCAATCCAGTTGACAAGGGTGAGCATCAAGAAGATTGCTAGGAACCCAAAACCGACAAAGGAAGATTCGCCTCGCCCGCGTATGGTCATATACCAAGTAATCGTTGCCAAGATGGCTCCTATGGCAAAATGCCAAATCCAAGGCGCGCTATAGGAGTTAGTAATTGAAAGCAATTGATCTGAACCCGATAAGGCTGAGACCACGATGGTTAAGACGTAATCTTCAATCAGGGTAACTGCCACCATCAAGCTGAGTGTTGGCTTTAAGTAACGCATGGAAGCTGTATAAGAACCGCCTCCTTCATTGAATGGAGCCAGCGAATACATGTAAAGTACGCCAAAACATATATTAGCAAAAGCGATTAGGCCTGCCCCTACAAAACCGAAACGCTGCAACCCATAAGGCCAGAGAACGCTCATGAGTTCGCCAGTGCCATAATAATATGACGTAAAGAAATCTATTCCAAAGAGCGCCAGCGCAGCCAGCATTGCAATCTGTCCCGCGCCGTGGATATGGGCATGCTCTTTCTTCTCGCGTGGTGCGATCCGGAAGGCAATGTAAACAATTGCTATTAATAATAGGCCAGAAAAAAATAGAGGGTTCATACTTTAAATTTACTTATTCTTTCCCGGATGCAAAAGCATCCTCCAACATGTTGAGTTCAATCAATAGATGTTTGCGTGTCGAGGTGTTGAAGCGGGTATCTTGATCCACCTTGACCTCTTCTTCGCGCGCGGCGCGCACCACGAACGACGGCACGAACATAATGCGTCCGGCCGGGATCACGACAAAGTGATAAGTTTCTATCTTCAATTCCTGATCATTGAAATACGGCAGACTCAAGCTGAGACCGCGATTCAAACTTTGTGCAGCCGCGCGTTCCTTGATAACTCGAATAATCTGACGCGTCTGATAACGCGCCAATGCGCGTCCCTGATTAATTAACTGTCCCAACATGCCGTAACGTTTCTTTTGATATTCCTCATCCGCCACCATATACGGAGCCAGCGAACGCGCCGCGAAGATCACGGTCAGGAATCTCTGCATCGAAGCGATATGCGCTTCCGCCTCGCTGACGGAATTCACCAACAGCTTATCGTTATCATCGAATGCCACCCACTGCGGAAGATAGAATCGACGCGCCGCCGGTACATACGGGACCAATAAATTGCCGCGCCCCTCCTCGGTTTTTCCTTCTTCTGCAATCGCATCCGTGGAAGCAGTAATCGCTGAGGCGGGTTCGAGTGCGTCGCCCGTTGGAATGGTCGGCACATCTTCATCCTCTTCAGTCTTATAAGTGACCGCCCGCCCGGATGGCAGCATGTTATAGATCATGTGCATCGCCGTCGTATGCCGAATCAACTGCGCGCTGAGCGCCGCGGCGCGCTCCGGGGATTGCTCGAGCTGCGAAAGACGTTCGCGCAAAGTGACATGCACGTCATTCCCTGAAATACGATCACGTAAACCGCCCACCGATTGTTCGCGCAGATTTTGCGGAACATTCAAAGCGGATGTCTCGCCGTTCGTTTCCACAAAGATGCGGTCGGGCAATGAAAAATTTATACGAGAGCCGCGCTGAACAAATACATCCGCCACTTGCCGCGCCTGCGCTTCCAAAAAACGCTGGACGATGGGTGGCTGGGCTTTGAAGAGCGACTCCTGCTCTTGATATTCCTTTTCAAAAGATTCAGTGGGAGCCAAATGCGACATAATTCCTGCTTTCCAAACAATAACAAAAATATATGCCCTCCACTAGCGAGGGCAAGGCGGTATTATACCTCATCAAACAAAGCGTTTTTCTTGCGGTTGTGTAAGGGGGATTTGCAGGAAGAAAATGCTTCCCTTGCCCAAATGACTTGTGACCCACGCGCGGCCGCTGTGTTGCTCGGCAATGGATCGAACGATAGCGAGTCCTAGCCCGGTTCCATGCTGGGAGCGCGCTTCTCGTTGTTTACCGCGATAAAACTTTTCGAACAGGTGCGGCAGATCATCAGGTGTGATGCCGATGCCCGTATCTTCCACTTCAAAGATGAGGTCGTTTGGCATGGTCTTGACTCGAACCGTGACTGAGCCATGCTCCGGCGTATATTTGATGGCATTTTCGATCAGGTTATACACGGCCTGATTCAAGAGAGCCTGATCGGCTTCGAGCGTAGGCGGAAGACTCTTGGGAATTTCCAAATTCAAAACAATGTGCTTCTCGCTCGCCTGCAGTTGCAATAGGCTGGTGGCGCGTTCCAGAATATCCAGCACCGAGACATTTTCCACTTGTAAGCCCACACCCACTTCAATCCGTCCCAAATCCAATAAATTACTCACCAGCCGAGACATGTTATCAACGCCGGATATCATCTTTTTGATATATCCGCGCTGTTGATCGTTAAGTTCACCAACCATGTCGAGCATGGTGGCATAGCCGCGCATCAGTGTCAATGGCGAACGAAGGTCGTGGCTGACGGTCGCGACAAACTCGGACTTCATCGTGTCTATCTCTTTGAAATAGGTCACATCACGCAAAATGCAGACGCGCCCCATCGGACGTCCGTCAGCAATCACGGATGAAGCCGTGGCAAGATACGTGCGTTTATCCGGCAAGAGCACTTCAGCCGATTGTTTTTCACTGGCGGCCAACAAGAGATCAACCAATGGTTTTTGTGCGATGACTTTTTCGATAGATTGACCGATGGCTTTATTTACATCGATATCGAACGATTGGCCTGCGGCGCGATTGGCAAGCAGTAAACGATTCCGTTGATCAGTGACCAGCACTGGATCGGGCGTGGAGTTGATGATCGCTTCCAATTGACGCCGCGCCACCTCCACATTCAAGAAGAGCTGTGCATTGGCAACTGCCAAGGAAGCCTGACCGGCTATCGTGGCTGCAAACCGAACATCAGCTTCTGAAAAATTGCGCGTCTGCTCATACGAAGCCCACATCACACCGTAATAACGATTCTCATGGCGCAACGCCACCGCTAATAACGCCGCCGGATTGGGCTGCTTGGGGTCAAGAGTCAGTTCACGCGTCCGCGAAAGATTCGGAAAGACAATACGTTCTTGTCTCTGCGCCATTGCGAGAATCTGTTCATCCAGATAGGCGTATGAATCTTTGGCCGGACCGACCGCGAAGCGCGAAGGAAGTTCGGCGGGGGTTTCAGGAAAGATTGAAGGCAACAGCACTACATGCACCGCATTAGCGCCCGTGGATGCGACTGCATCCAGCACCGGCTTGACCACATTGCGCATCTCAAGGCTGGACGCCACGCCTTGACTCACAACCAGCAGACGATTGAGTTCATCGAGGCGCGCTGCCAAACTGACGCGCATCTGCTCAAAGGCGCTTCGCAGTTGACCGACTTCATCCACGCCTATGGTTTGCAAAGGATGATCCAGTTTGCCCTGCGCAATTCGCTTCGCTTCGAATGCCAAACCTTGCAATGAGCCTGTGATCACCCGCAAGCCCACGCGCAATAAGACGAGCGCCAAAATGCCCAGCAGGATAATCATCACAAACATTGGCAGAGCGATGTTGAGCGCCAATTGCTGAACTTGACTTGCCGGGATTGCCAGTGCAACCGCCCACGATCCGCCCACGACCGGTTGATAGTAAACCAACTGCCGCGTGCCATTTGAGGCAGTGCTATTAGAAAAAGAAGGCTGGTCGCCGCGCGAACCGTTATATGCTGCAAGCGCACTGCCGCTGGTCTGATAGATCACATTTCCATTCTCATCGAGCAGGAGGCCGACAC
>Ga0335081_10016532_pt1 | contig 11943 bp, 13 predicted proteins | sample Lox_Sample_35_FD_206713 | JGI IMG/M metagenome (GOLD analysis project Ga0335081, IMG submission 206713) | Soil microbial communities from Loxahatchee National Wildlife Refuge, Florida, United States - Lox_Sample_3.5 | ecosystem: Environmental > Terrestrial > Soil > Wetlands | place: USA... | reverse complement strand
TCGCACCGCCAAGGCGCGCGCGAACATCCGCCATTTCCTCAAGACGATGCAGTACGAGGAGTCCGCGAGCCTGGGCGAGCGCCTGCTCGAGCAGGCGTTGAAGGCGCTCGGCACCGGTCTGGCCGGAATCGACGATGCGAGCTGGGATCGGGTCGTGCGCGACAGCGTCTCGCGCTCGCGCCAGGAGCTGCTTGCGGATATCGGGCTAGGCAAGCAGCTGCCGGCGGTGATCGCACGGCGCCTGCTGCGGCACGCGGACTCCGCGCGCGAGGAGGCCAAGGCCACGGGCAGCGTCACGATCCGCGGCACCGAGGGTATGGCGGTACAGCTCGCGAGCTGCTGCCGTCCAATACCCGGCGACCAGATCGTCGGCTCGATCAAGAAGGGTCAGGGGCTGGTGGTGCACGCCGCCGATTGCGCCCAGATCGAGCGCTCGCGGCGTATCGAGCCCGAGCAGTGGATCGACGTGGAATGGGACCCCGGCACCACGCGCCTGTTCCTGGCGGCGATCAAGGTGACGGTCGCCAACCAGCGCGGCGTTCTGGCCAAGGTCGCCTCCGAGATCGCCGATGCGGGCGCCAACATAGACTCGATCAGCATGGACGACGACCGCTCGCTGTACACCACCATGGCGTTCGTGCTCGAGGTCGCCAACCGGCAGCACCTGGCGCGCGTGATACGCTCCCTGCGGCGACTGCCGGACGTCAAGAAGATCGCGCGCGTGCGCGAGTAGCTCAGCGCCTGCGATACTGGGTGGTGGGGCGCTTGGCGGGCGGCGCCGCCCTCTCGTCCTTGTGACGGAAATTTATGCGCGCCTTGGTCAGATCGTAGGGCGAAATCTCGAGCGTCACCTTGTCGCCGGCGAGAATGCGTATGCGGTGCTTCCTGACCTTGCCCGACGCATAGGCCAGGACCTTTACGCCGTTCTCGAGCGTTACGCGGAACTGCGTGTTCGGCAGAACCTCGTCGACCACGCCGTTCATCTCGATCAATTCTTCCTTCGCCATCCTGAATCAGATCGCCTTCAGGTTGACGGCCGACGACCTGCCGTCGCGTCCCTTCTCCACCTCGAACGATACCTTCTGGTTCTCGCTCAAGGTGCCGAGGCCGCTTCGTTCCACTGCAGAAATGTGGACGAAAACATCCTTTGAGCCGTCGTCGGGTTGAATGAAACCGAAGCCTTTGGTCGTATTGAAGAACTTCACGGTGCCAGTTGCCATTTCGTACCTCCAAGTCTGGCGTCGCCCGAGCCGAGCGTGGCGCGGGCATCAAATCACATATTGGAGTAGATAGGCGGCACCCGGTCAAGGATGCTGCTGACTGACCCATAGCGAATTCGACACCCGGAAGTATGATGCGGCCGGCGCGGATTGCAAGGGGTAGCCGGCCACTTTTCGGCTACCTGACAACAAATAGCCCCGGCCGGAGCCATGTTTTGCGTTGCTATACTGGCCGGAATGGAAAGTAATGCGCCACGACCGACCGAAATCAGGCTGCACCAGAAGTCGCGGGTGCTCGAGCTCTCGTTTGCCGACGGCAAAAGCTTCAGGCTGCCGTGCGAGTTCCTGCGGGTCTACTCGCCTTCGGCCGAGGTGCGCGGCCACGGGCCCGGCCAGGAAGTGCTCCAGACGGGCAAGCAGGACGTGGAGATAACGCACATCGAGCCCGCCGGCAGCTACGCGATCCAGCTCACTTTCTCCGACGGCCACGACACCGGAATCTACTCATGGGAACTGTTGTACGAATACGGCCTGCACCAGGAGCAGATGTGGCAGCACTACCTCACGCGCCTGAACGAGGCCGGGGCGAGCCGCGCGCCCGGCCCGGCGCCGTTCGCCCAGCGGCCGAAAGCGAAGTAGTCGGGGGCTTCGAAGTCGTACTGATCAACCCCTACGAGCTGGGACGCCAGCCGTTCGCCCTGGCGCAACCGGCCGCCTGGCTCAAGCGCGAAGGCTTTTCGGTGCGCTGCCTCGATCTTTCGCTCGAGAAGCTCGACGCCGCGATCCTGCACAACGCGGGCCTGGTGGCAATCTACGTCGGAATGCATACCGCGACCCGGATCGCGATCGACGCGTTGCCGCGCGTGAAGCAGCTCGCGCCCAGGGCGCACCTCTGCGTCTACGGGCTCTATGCGCCCATGAACGAGGCATTGCTGCGTTCCCTGGGGGTGGCCACGGTGCTGGGCGGGGAGGTGGAGCCGGCGCTCGCTTCGCTTTGCCGCCGGCTCGGGCACGGCGCCGCGGCGAGCGCGCAGGCCGGGCCGGTCACTAATCTGGCCAAGATCCGTTTCGAGGTCCCGGACCGCAGCGGTCTGCCGCCTCTTGCGCGCTATGCTCACCTGGTCCTGCCCGACGGATCCACCCGCGTGGCCGGCTTCGCCGAGGGCAGCCGGGGCTGCAAGCACATGTGCCGCCACTGCCCGGTGGTGCCGGTATATGGCGGCAAGTTCCGCGTCGTGGATCCGGACGTGGTGCTGCAGGATATCCGCCAGCAGGTCGAGCAAGGCGCAACCCACATATCGTTCGGCGACCCGGATTTCCTCAACGGGCCGACCCACGGCCTCAAGCTGGCGCGCGCCCTGCACCGTGCGTTCCCGCAGGTGAGCTTCGACGCCACGATCAAGATCCAGCACCTAATCGAACACGCCCGGTTGCTGCCCGAATTGCGCGCGAGCGGCTGCCTGTTCGTCACCTCCGCCGTGGAAGCGGTCGACGACGAGGTGCTACGGCTCCTGGACAAGAACCACGACTGCCGGGATTTCGACCGGGCCGTCGCGCTCACCCGCGAAGCGGGAATCGCGCTCGCACCGACCTTCGTCGCGTTCACGCCCTGGACCACGCCGCAGGGCTACCTCGCGCTGCTCGAGCGGCTGGTGGCGTTGCGCCTGGTGGAAAGCGTGCCGCCGGTGCAGCTCGCCATCCGCCTGCTCGTGCCGCAGGGCTCGCGGTTGCTCGAGCTGCCCGGCTTTCGCGAAAAGCTGTTGCCGTTCGATTCCGCGCTGCTGGGGTATCCCTGGCAGCACCCCGATCCGCGCGTGGATCGCCTGCAGCGCGACGTTCAGGCCCTGGTTGCCCGCGGCGAGCAGGACAAGCTTGCACGGCGCGAAGTCTTCGCCGCCGTGTGGCGCGCGGCGCACGACGCCGCGGGACGCAGCGCACCGGCGCTTGCGTGCAGCCTGGGAGACCCGATCCCGCGCCTTTCCGAGCCGTGGTACTGCTGCGCCGAGCCGACCGAGCAGCAGCTGAACTCGTTCTGAGGCGCGCACCCGATGAAGCGCGTGCTGCTGCTCCTTCCCACCACGGGCTACCGCAACGCGGACTTCCTCGCCGCGGTGCACAAGCTCGGAATAGAGGTCGCGGCTGCCGCCAACTACTGCCATCAACTCGCGCCGTCCTGGGGCTTCGCGCCCATCATGGCGCTGCAATTCGACCGGCCGCGCGAGGCCGCGGCCACGGTGCTGCGCGAAATCGGCTGCGGCCCGGACGCCGTGCTCGCGGTAGACGACTCGGGCGTCGAGCTGGCGGCGCTGCTTTCGGAGCGGCTCGGCCTGCCGGGCAACCCCGCGCACGCGGTGAGCCGGGTGCGCGACAAGCTGGCTTTCCGTCGGCTGCTGCTGCAGGCCGGATTGCCATGCCCGGAATTTCACCACCTGCCGAGCGACGCGGATCCGCTCAGCTTGTTGCCGCGGATCGAGTTTCCCGTCGTGGTCAAGGCGCGGCGGCTCTCGGCAAGCCGCGGCGTCATCCGCGCCGACGATGCCGACGCGCTGGTCCGCGCCGTGAACTGGGTGCGCGCGATCCAGGCGCGCGCCGACCGCGACGCCCAGGAGCTTGGCTTGGTGATCGAAGGATTCATCCCCGGGCGCGAGTACGCGCTGGAAGGGATTCTGGAGCGCGGCACGCTCACGACTCTGGCCCTGTTCGACAAACCCGATCCGCTCGACGGACCCTACTTCGAGGAGACGCTCTACGTCACCCCGTCGCGCCTGCCGGACGAAGCCCAGCGCCGCATCCGCGATGAGGTGGCGCGCGTCTGCCGCGAGGCGGGGCTGCGCCACGGCCCGGTTCACGCGGAGCTGAGGCTCAACCGGCGCGGGGTGTGGATCCTGGAGGTCGCCGCGCGCTCGATCGGCGGGCTGTGCGCGCGGGCGCTGACCCACGTCCTGGGCATGAGTCTCGAGGAGCTGATCCTGCGCCAGGCGATCGGAGAGCCGTTCGCCATCGCGGGCGACGGCAGCGCCGCCGGCGTCATGATGATCCCGACACCGCGGCGCGGCATCTACCACGGCAGCGAAGGCCTTGCCGCGGCGCAATCGCTGCCCGGCATCAGCGCGGTGAGCATCACCGCGGAGCAAGGGCAGATCGTCGCCCCGCCGCCCGATGGCGCGAGCTACCTCGGTTTCATCTTCGCGCGCGGCGCAAGCCCGGACGACGCCGAGCAGGCGCTGCGCGCCGCGCACAAGCTGCTGCGCTTCGACATCCGGCCCGAGTACCCGGCCATGGTTGCCGCGCGCTAGGCAGTCGCGATGGCGAGCGCGGAGCAACTCAGAAAGAAGATCAAGGTCGTGATGTTCGACCAATACGGAACCGTGGTCGACATGCAGGCGGGGCTTACCGAAATCGCCGCCCCCTTCCTGAAGCACAAAGGCTGGCACGGCAATCCGAACTCCTTCGTCACCTGGTGGCGCCGCACGCATTTCGAGAATTCAATGATCGACGCGCTGCTGCACAAGGCGCACACGCCGTACCGCGAGATCGGCCACGCCGCGGTCGCATACACCATGGAGCGCGCCGGCATCCGCTACACGCCGGAGGAAGTTAGATACCTGGTGGGCTGCATCGAGCGGCTGAGGTGTTTTCCGGACGTCCCGGCCGCGCTCGCGAGGCTCAAGGCCAAGTACAGGATCGCGGTCCTGTCCAACGGCGATCCCGACATGCTGGAGGCGGCCAAAGAGCACCACGGCATCCCGTTCGATGAAGTGATTTCCGTGGCGGCGGCCAATTCGTTCAAGCCGCACGTCGCGACCTACACCAAGGCGGCCGAGATCATGCAGGTGGGCATGGACCAAGTGCTGTTCGTGGCCAATCACGCCTTCGACTGCATCGGGGCCAAGGCCGCCGGGATGCACAGCGCGTTCATCGACCGCCGCAAGCGCCCCTTCGGCGGCACCCCCTATCAGCCCGACCTCCGGCTCGACGACATGAAGGCGCTCGCGGACTTGATGGCGTAGTCAGCGCGACGCCAAGCACTCCACCGCCTGCGCCACGCCGTCGCGGCCGAACGGGATGCCCTGCACGCGCATGGCCGCCTCCACGCCGGCGAGGCAGCCCAGGATCATCGCCGAGTTCAGGTCGCCCAGATGCCCGATGCGAAAGCCGCGCCCCTGCAGCGGCCCGAGCGCGCCCGCGAACGCGACCTGGAAGCGTTCGCGCGCGACCGTGCGCAGCGCATCGACATCGATCCCTTCGCGCACCTCGATCGTGGTGACCGACACCGAGCGCGCGCCCGGGACCCGGCAGTGCAGGAACAGCGCACCCTCGCGCGCCCAGCACTCGACCGCCGCCTGCACCGCGCGCGCGAGCAGCGCATGGCGGGCGAATACCGACTCGAGCCCTTCGCGCTCGATGAGCGAAAGCGCTGCTTCGATCCCGTAGAGCAGGTTCTGCGGCGGAGTGCCGCCGAACTTCTGGTAGCTGTAGCTCGCCCTGCGCCGCTCCCAGTCCCAGTAATGGCGCGGCGCTGGATTCCTCGCGGCGACCGCGCCGGCGCGCTCGTCAACCGCGACGAAGCCCAGGCCGGGCGGCGACATAAGCCCTTTCTGCGAAGCGCCCACCGCGACGTTGACACCCAGCGCATCCATGGCGAACGGCGCAGCGGCGAGCGACGCGACCACGTCGACCACGAACAGCGCCGGGTGTCCGGCGGCGTCGATCGCGGCGCGGATCGATCTCAGGTCGTTGCTGATGCCGCTGGCGGTATCCGTGTGCACCACGAACACCGCCGCGATCTCGCGCTTGCGATCGGCGCGCAGCCTTTGCTCGACCTCGTTCGGGTCGATCGGATAGCCCTCGCGGTACGGCGTGCGCATCGCGCGCCGGCCGATCGCTTCGGCCTGCAGCGCCCATTGCTCGGAAAAATGACCGGTGCCCGGTATCAGCATGGCCTCGCCGGGCGCGAGCAGGTTTTGCGTCGCCGCCTCCCATGCGCCGTGGCCGTTCGCGGCATACATGAACAGGTCCGCCTTCTCGCTCCCCAGCAGCCGCCGCAAGCCGGATTCGCAGACCGCGATAATCTGGTCCAGCCGCGGGTCGCCGTGATCCATCGGCTGGCGGTGCATGGCGTTCAGCACCTCGGCAGGGATGTGGGTCGGACCGGGCGAGTGAAGCAGGCGCTCGCCGGGAACGCGCACCGGCGCGGCGGAATCGTTGCCAGGCCGGGTGCTCAAGCGCGGGCCGCCTTCAGATAGGCCTTGGCGCTGCCCGCCAGCAGGCGCGGCAGGTGCGTGTAGATGTAGCGCACGCCATGGCCGAGGACCTCGTGCACTTTCTCCGCGGTCGCAGGGGTGCCGGGAGTGCGGCCCGCTGCGACCATCTTGCGAAAGCCGCTCGCGATGGCCTCGGCCACCGCAGGCGCTGCGGGATTGCCCGGATGACCCATTGCCTGCGACAGATCGGAGGGGCCGATGAAGAACACGTCGACGTGCTCGACCTTCAGCAGCTCGTCGATGTTATCGATCGCCGGGCGGTCTTCGAGCTGGATTGCGATCAGCGTCGCATCGTTCGCCGCCTTGACGTGATCGGCCAGCGAGCCGTGCGAATCGTAGGCCGCCGCACGCGTTCCGGCGGCGAGGCCGCGCCGCCCGAGCGGATGGTATTTGACCGCGGCGACCACCTCGCGCGCATCCTGCGCGCTATTGACGTGCGGCACCTGCACGCCCATCACCCCGCGATCGAGCACTTGCAGGATATGCTCGGGGCTGCGGCTCGCCGGCCGCGCGATCGCGGTGATGCCGCAGGCCTCTGCCGCCATCGCCATCAATTCCACGCTCTCGAGGCTCAGGGTGCCGTGCTCGCAGTCGAGCAGCACCCAGTCGAAACCGGCCGCGCCGATCATCTCCACGATCTGCGGCGATGGAATCATCACCGAGACCCCGAACACCGGTTCGCCGGCGCGCAGCTTTTGCTTCATCCGGTTGGGTTTCATTGCTGTCTTTCCAGTTTGAGATCGAAATACCGCACCACCTCGTCCATCGTTGCGGCCGGCGCCGCGAAGCGCTCGCTCAGCCCCAGAGACCCCGAGCGCCGGAAAAACGCCTCGGTGGCCGAGGTGATCGTCGGCTCCATTCCCAGCTGCCGCAGCACGTTGGCCACCTGCTTCACTTCATGGTAGCGGCGGGAATGCGCGCTGGCGTGACTGCGCACCCAGTTGCCCGCGGTTGTTTCGAACGGGTGGGCCGCCATCAGCGCGGTGACTTCGCGCCAAAGATCGTCGCGGATGCCGGCCCGCTCGCCGGCGACCAGGAACTCGATCAGCAGAGCCTCCAGCCCCTTGGAGAAAACGCTGCGCAGCATCTTGAACATCGAGGCCTTGCCCGTTTCCTCGCTGTAGAACCTGACGTTCAGGCCCAGCTCGTCGGCAAGCGCCGCTTGCGCCCGCCGCGCGTGCGGGCCGCCGAGAAGGATTTCGGTCTTTGCGCCGCTGACGCCGACCGCGCCCAGCACCGCGCCCTCGACGAAGGCCGCGCCCGACGGCGACACGATGCGCTCGAGCTCCTGCTTGGCGCCGGGATCAGTGGCATTGAGGTCGAGGTAAATCTGCCCGGCGCAAAGATCCGGCACGCAGCGCTGCGCCGCCGCGCGCGCCACGCTCGTCGTCACGGTGGACAGGACGTAGCGCGCGCCACGCAGGGCTTCGCTCAAGCCGCAGAATTCCACCTTGGCTCCGGCCGATCGCGCCTGCAGCCGCCCCATGCCGCCGTCCTGTTCGAGCAGAACGTCGTAGGCCTTGACCCGTGCGCCGCGCGCAGCGAGCGCGGCGGAAAACACCGAGCCCACTTCGCCGAAGCCGATGAACGCGACCGCTGTGGTCATTTGTGGCGTCGATACCCAAGCTATTGCCGTGGCGCCGGATACTTTACTGCATCATCCGTCATAGCGACTCGTGGCGCGACATTGGCGAAGCTTGTTCCGCTACAGCAAAGAAAAAGGCCCCAGCAAACGCTAGAGCCTTGAATGTTTGGTAGGCCGTGGCGGATTCGAACCGCCGACCAACGGATTAAAAGTCCGCTGCTCTACCAGCTGAGCTAACGACCCGGAGAAAGGGCGCGATTTTAAGCGTTCAGCGGTTGAGCGTCAACGAATCGGCGGGATTTGCACGGCTCGAGTTCAAGCTTCGCGCAGCATTCGCCAGTACTCGAACTTCATGGTCGAGGCGGCTCCGGCGACGATCGCAACGAATGTCATGATCGAGCCGAGCGCCAAGGTCGAGAAGCCCGATATTCCTTGCCCGATGGTGCAGCCGAGGGCGGTGATGCCACCGAAGCCCATCAGGATTCCGCCGAGCATGTGCCTGCCGGTGTCGGCAGCGTCGCGGAAGCTCTCCCAGCGCAAGGTCCGGGTGGCGAGCGCGTACGCGGCCGAGCCCGCGATCACGCCCGCGGCCGAGGCGATGCCGTAAGTGATGATCCTCGTCGTGTCGGTCCAGAACATCAGGTACTCGAGCGAATACGCCACCGGCGAGACGAACGAGAACGACTCCATGCGCCCGGTGTTGGTGGCAACGAAGGCTTCCTGCAGCGTGTTCGGGTCTTCGGCCAAGTAGCCGATGTGCCCGCTCACGTACCAGCCGCCGACCACGACCAGGCCGGTGACGATGCCGCCCAGGGTGTAATCGAAGTTCGAGCGGAAGCTGCGGCTCGAGTAGACGACCGCGAGCAGCCCGCCGCCGATGGCGAGGGCGAGGATCTCGACCCAAGTCTTCTTGCCGATTCCGGTCGCCTTTGCCATCAGGGTCGGCAGGTCCTGCCCGCCCGGCAGCGTAAGCGAGGCCTTCTCCAGCACGTCGACGCGGAACGCGCCGAACAGGCCGCGCAGGGTCATGTAGGCCGCGATGCCCAGGAACACGAACACGACCACCGACTTGAGGTTGCCGGCGCCGATCCGGATCAGCGTCTTCGAAGCGCAACCGGAGCCGAGCGTCATGCCGACGCCGAACAGGAACCCGCCGACGATGTACGACAGCCAGGTGAAGCTCGGCGTCTGGTAGATCGATTTCGACAGGTCGATCACGCCGGCCAGCTGCAGCCCGTTGGCGCCCAGCACCGCGACCGCGATCGCGAGCAGCCACATGCGCATGCGGTTGAAATCGCCCATGTTGACCCAGTCGGACACCGCGCCCATGGTGCAGAACTCCGTCTTGTTGCCCACCGCGCCGAACACGAACGCGAGCGCGAACGCTCCCCACGCGACGTAGTGCGCGAGCTGTGCAGGGTTGACTTCGTTCACGCGGGCCTCCTCCCGTCAGTGCCGGAATGCAACGCGGAAATATAGCGCAGCTCCCCGCCGCGCCCGATCGGACGCGCGAAGGAGCCCATCAACGTGGCTGATAACGGGTGCTGTCTGGAATCGCCGCCGCCTCGAAGCCGGCGCGCCTGATGCGGCATGCGTCGCAGACTCCGCACGCACGCCCCTCGGCATCGGGCTGGTAGCAGGTCACGGTCTGCGCCGGGTCGACGCCGAGCTCGAGCGCGAGCAGGACGATTTTCGCCTTGGACAGATCGAGCAGCGGCGCGCGCACCTCGATGCGCCGGCCTTCGACCGCCGCCTTGGTGGCGAGATTCGCCATGGCCTCGAACGCGCGCAGGTACTCGGGGCGGCAGTCCGGATAGCCCGAGTAGTCGACCGCGTTGGCGCCGATGAAGACGTGGCGCGCATCGATCACTTCGGCCCAGGCGAGCGCGAGCGAAAGCAGAATCGTGTTGCGCGCCGGAACGTAGGTGACCGGAATGCCCGCCGCGGCGCCGCCGGCCGGAATGTCGATCGCCGAATCGGTCAGCGCCGAGCCGCCGAACACCGTCAGGTCGAGCCTGACGGTGCGGTGCTGCGCTGCGCCCAGCCGAGCAGCGACCGCGCGCGCTGCCGCGAGCTCCGCCGCGTGGCGCTGGCCGTAGTCAACCGAGAGGGCGTGGCAGCGGTAGCCTTCACGCAACGCCCAGGCGAGGGCGGTCGCGGAGTCGAGTCCGCCCGAGAGCAGAACGACCGCGTTCAGCTTCAGCGGCGCAGTCCCTGCAGGCGCTGCTTCGCGCTCGCCGCCGCGGGGCTGGCCGGATATTTCGCCAGCAGGTCCTCGAGCGTCTTGCGGGCGCCGCTCCGATCGCCGCCCGCGTCCTGCGAGCTGGCGATATTGAGCATTGCGTCCGGCACCTTGGAGCTGTCCGGCCACGCCGCGAGCAGCTTTTGCTGGCTGGAGATCGCCTTGCGGTAGTCGCGCTGCGCGTAGTAGGCGTTGCCGATCCAGTATTGGGCCGAAGGCGCGAGCGAACTCGACGGATAGGTGACGAGAAAGCCCTCGAACGCCGAGATCGCGAGGGGATAATTGCCGAGCTTGAACTGATTCAGCGCAGCCTCGTAGGCCTTGGTCTCGGCCGGCGTTGCCGGCGCCTCGCCAGTCGCCGGCGGAGTGCCCGCAGCCGCAGCCTGTTCCCGCGCCTGCTCGAGCTTGCGCAGCCTGGTGTCGATGTCGAGATACAGGTCCTTCTGCCGCTTCTCCGCGGTCTGGATCTGGTTCGTCAGCACCTCGACCTGGCCGCGCAGATTGGCGAGATCCGAGCGCAACTGATCCAGCTGACCGGCCAAGTCGAGGATCGCGCCGCGGTCCGCCGCACTCGCCTCGAGCTTGGACAGCCTCTCCTCCAGTGCTTTCTGGTTCGCGTCAACCTGCGCGCGCAAGGCGTTGAGCTTGTCGTCGTCGCCGAACAACGCCGCATTCGCGCCGTGCGGCAGCGCGAACGGGGCAAGCAGCGCACCGATCAGCAGCAAGCGTGCGCCCAGGCCGCGCATCTCAATACTCGCCCTTGTACAGGATGTCGCAACGCCGGTTCTGCGCGTAGGCTTCCTCGCTGGTGCCCTGCGCCTTCGGCTTTTCTTCCCCCAGGCTGACCGCCTCGACCTGGTCTTGCTTAGCGCCCAGCAGCAGGAGCAGCTTTTTCACCCCGTCCGCGCGACGTTGCCCGAGCGCGACGTTGTATTCGCGGCTGCCGCGCTCGTCGGTATTGCCCTGTATCAGCACCTTGGCGTCCGGGTGATTGCGCAGGTACGCTGCGTGAGCCTCGATCATAGGCTTGTACTCGTCCTTGACGTCGAACTTGTCGAAATCATAATAGATCGAGCGCTTCGACAGGATATTCGAAGGATCGGTGAGCGGGTTCGTGCCGCCGCCGTTCTGCCCGGCAAGCTCGGCCCCCGTTACCGGCCTGCTCTCGACGCCCTGGCTCTGGGCCCCGGTCGCTCCCCGGCTGCGGTCCTCGACCCCCGCCGGCGCCTGCTGCTCCTGGGTCGCCGTGCTGGCACACCCTGCGAGCATGGCGAGGAGTGCCGCGATCAGGATTACGCGCATATCTGTCTCCCGTTACTGGATGAAGGGTCCCCAGGCCGGCTCGCGCACGTCGCCTGCGTTGACGGTGAGACGTTGCCTCACCCGGCCGTCGACCGATACCGCCGACAGCACGCCGCGCCCGTCGATTACCGTCGCGTATAGGATCATCCGGCCGTTGGGCGCGAAGCTGGGAGATTCGTCACGGTCGCTGTCGGTCAGGATCTGCAGCTGCTGGGTCGTGAGGTCGAGCAGCGCGACCTGGAACTTGCCCTCGCCGTTGCGTGCGATATAGGCGAGGCTCTTTCCGTCCGGGCTCACGTTCGGGGACACATTATAACTGCCGTCGAAGGT
>Ga0335081_10016531_pt1 | contig 11943 bp, 9 predicted proteins | sample Lox_Sample_35_FD_206713 | JGI IMG/M metagenome (GOLD analysis project Ga0335081, IMG submission 206713) | Soil microbial communities from Loxahatchee National Wildlife Refuge, Florida, United States - Lox_Sample_3.5 | ecosystem: Environmental > Terrestrial > Soil > Wetlands | place: USA: Florida... | reverse complement strand
CCGGCGCATCGCATTCGCCAACAAGCACTTCGGGACACGTTCCGGAAGGCCCGGTTGGCATACTGACCGGGGCTATATTTATATTGTCTACGGCCCGCCGGACGAGATCGACAGTCATCCTTCTGGTGGAAGCCCGGGGCAGCCGCCTTATCCATTCGAGGACTGGAGGTACAAGCACGTAGACGGTGTTGGTGATGACGTGTCGGTCAGGTTTATCGACCGGACGAAGACAGGTGATTTCCATGTTGCGCCTGGAAACGGGAGATGAGAGCCCACTAGTCAAGCAGAGGTCGATCCCCACGGGCATGCGCTGACCGTCGAAGCGAGGAACTCCGCGGCGTCCCTCACGATAAGGCTGGAGACTCGCCCCGGTCTCGTCGGTCTGAGCAACGATCTGGCTCGCCGCGTCCTCGTTGTCTCACGTCCCGCTCCTTGATTAGAAGACACCACGCACTGTGGCCGCGGCTCGGTCGGCCCCTTGTGCGATCCGCTGGGACTGTGATAAGCAGTCTCCATGAAAACCCGAGCCTTCCTGTTGGCACTGGTGCTTGTGGCCGCCTCAGCTTTCGCCCGGCCAGGTCCGAAAGACGAATCCAAGGGCGCTGCCTCGATTCTGGTAAAGGCAGGGAAGGTGCTCGAGGTGCGCAAGGGCCGCTACATCGAGAACGCAGGGATCTGGATCGAGGGCGAGCGCATTAGAGAGGTTGGTCCGCTGGCTCAGATTGTAGCGCATGCGCCGAAAGACGCCGCAATCGTCGATCTGAGCCGGGCCACGGTTCTGCCAGGGCTGATCGATTGCCACACGCACCTCATGGCTCGCTTCGCCGACAGCCCCAGCGGTTACTTACTCAGCCTGGCGACGAAGTCCGAAGCATTTCGCGCACTCGAGGGGGCAGCGGATGCACGCATCACGTTGAACGCGGGTTTCACCGCGGTGCGCGATGTCGAGAATGAAGGCTCGGGCTACGCGGATGTCGCTCTTCGTGATGCCATCAACCAGGGTCTGGTGGATGGGCCGCGCATGCAGGTTGCCACGCGCGCGATCGCGGCGGTGGGCCAATACAACCCTTTCGGCGTCTCGCCCGATCTTGCGAACTTTCCCACCGGCGCCCAAATGGTGAGCGGCGTGGAGGAGGCCCGGCGCGCCGTGCGCGAGCAGATCGGCCATGGCGCAGACCTGATCAAAGTCTATGCCGATTGGAGCCAGCCCACACTGACCGTCGATGAGATGCGCGTCATCGTCGAAGAAGCGCACAAGCAAGGACGCAAGGTGGCGGCTCACGCCACTACACCGCAGGGCATCCAGAACGCGATTACCGCGGGCGTGGATTCGATAGAGCATGGGCACGGAGCGAACCGGCAGAACCTCGAGATGATGAAAGAGAAAGGGGTATTTCTGGTTCCTACCGTTGGCGCGATCGACGCCATGAGCGAGCGCTTCCGGAACGAGCTGAGAACTCCGGAACAGAAGCAGCGCATGGAACAACGGCTGCGGGGGATCCAAGAGGCGATTCAACTAGCCATGAGCCTGGGAGTGAAGATCGCCTCCGGGTTCGACGCCAGCGAGGAGGGTGCGCAGGGCAAGAATGCGGAAGAGCTGGCCGGGCTGGTGAAGCGCGGCATGACGTCCGCGGACGCGATTCGCGCTGCTACCGTGAATGCGGCCGAGCTAATGAGCTGGCAGGACGACATCGGCGCCGTAGAGGCGGGTAGATATGCAGACCTGATCGCGGTTGAGGGAGATCCGCTGAACGAAATCACCGTCCTGAGACAAGTGAAGTTCGTCATGAAGGGCGGGAAGGTCATCAAGGACGAGCTTCGTCGCTAGGCTCAGCGCAGCCCGCGCTGTTTTAGGTGTGCGATCAGCGCGGCGGGATCGTCGGTGATGATGCCGTCGACTCCGGCCGTGATGAGCGCATCCCATTCCTGAGTCGTGTTGGCTGTCCACGGAATCACCTGCAAGCCCGCGTGGTGGGCCGCGGTCACCTGAGCGGGAGTTACCAGACCTTTCTCGGGAGCGACAATCTGGGTCCCGGCTGTGCGGGCTATCGAGACGAAGTCGCCGAGGCGGCCATCTTCAAATAACGCGGCCAGGCGGATCTGCGGGGCGAGTTGCTTCATCGCGATCAGCATTCGGAAATCGAAAGACTGCACGATCACGCGCGGGCGCACGCTACGGCGGTCGATGGATTCCAGCAACAGTTCGGCGAAGCGGCCGGGAGGGGGCGCGAGCTCGGGCCGCTCCAATTTGGCTTCGATGTTGAACAGAAAGCTGCCGCGGTCGGCGAGGGCGAGGACGTCATCCAGCGACGGCATGCGTGCGCCGGGAACTGGCTGCTGTTTGGGGAATCGCGGATTAGCGAGGGAGCCGCAGTCCCATTCGCGCAACTCGGCGAATGTCAGCTCGCGGATGATTCCCCGGCGGCCGCTGGGGCTGCGGCAGATCCTGGTGTTCGTGATGGGATCGTGAGTGATGATCGGGACGTCGTCTTTAGTGATGACCACGTCCATCTCGATGGCGTCGACGCCCTGATCGATGGCGTATTCGAACGCCGGCAGCGTGTTTTCCGGGAGGACGGCGCGCGCACCGCGGTGACCGTGAACTTGGATCGGCATCCCTGAAGGACCTCCCGCCTGCATAGAATATCAGGCGGGGGTGAAAACGATGGACTCTACCACGCGAAGGGATTTCGCGCGGAGTGCGGCACTGGCGGGAACGATGGCGCTGGCAGGCGGTCAAGCGGGTGCCGCGCCAATGCGCCCGCCGCTGTGCCTGTTCTCCAAGCACCTGCCCAAACTCAACTACAACGAGCTCGCGCGCACCGTGAAGCAGATAGGTTTCGATGGAGTGGACCTTACCGTGCGGCCGGAAGGGCACGTGTTGCCGGCGCGCGTGGCCGACGATCTGCCGAAGGCCGTAGAGACGCTACATGGCGCGGAGCTCGTGGTTCCGATGATCACGACGGACCTGACGTCCGCAAACGATCCGGCGGCGCGGACAACGATCGCGACAGCGGCGCGGCTGGGTGTGCCGCGATTCAAGCTCGGCTACTGGCGCTATCTCGACAAGGAATCGATCGAAGCGCGGCTGGCGCAGGTGCGCGGGGATGTCGCAGGGCTTGTGGCGCTGGCGAAGGAGCACGGCATCACGGCGGGTTTCCACAATCATTCCGGAAACAACGTGGGCGCGCCGGTGTGGGACATCCGGGCGATTATTGGCGAGATGGACACGAAATCGATCGGATATTATTTCGATCCGTGCCACGCGACGGCCGAGGGCGGGGAAGGCGGATGGCGGATCGACCTTCGTATGGCGCTCGCGCGCATCCAGATGGTAGCCATCAAGGATTTCTTCTGGGAGAAGCGCAGCGGCAAATGGGAAATGCAGATGTGCCCGCTGGGCGATGGGATGGTGCGATGGCCGGAGTTTTTCGCGATGCTGGCAGCGGCGCGATTCCAGGGGCCGATTTCCATGCACGCGGAATACGAGCCCGTAGATGAGAATGCGCTCGCGCGCGACTTTGCATTTCTGCGCAAGCAGGTGGACGCGGCGTATCGAGGCGTATGATGAAGGTTCTTCCGACGATGCTTATGACGGTGGCGATCAGTTCGGCTCAACAGGGCTGGTATCCGCATGAAGGCGGATTGCTGAAATACCGTGTGCAGATCCGCTTCGGCGAAGAGCCGGACACGATGCCTGATGGCTGGAAGTTCGGGCGCGTTTCGGCGGTGGCGGTGGATTCGGCGGGCCGGGTGTACGTTTTTCATCGCGGCCAGAAGGCCGATCCTGTGGTGGTCTTCGATGCGCAGGGAAAGTATCTGCACTCGTGGGGAAGAGGCATGTTCGGCAGCCCGCACGCGTTGCGCATCGATAAGCAGGATCACGTGTGGGTGACCGACGCGGGCGATCACCAGGTGATGGAATTCACCAATGAAGGGCAGTTGTTGCGCACCTGGGGAACCAAGGGCAAGCCGGGGACCGACGCTGAGACGTTCAACCGGCCGACGGATATCGCATTTGCGCCGTCGGGAGTTTATTACGTTTCCGACGGCTACGGCAATGCGCGCGTGGTGAAGTTTTCGCGCGAGGGCAAGTATCTGCTCGATTGGGGCAAACACGGCACCGGGCCGGGTGAGTTCAACACGCCGCATTCGATTGCCATTGATTCTCACGGCACGGTCTACGTGAGTGACCGCGAAAATAATCGCATCCAGATTTTTGACGCGAACGGGAAGTTTCTGCGGCAGTGGACCCACCTCGGAGCGACGCAGAATATCTTCATCACGCCGCACGACGAGATGTGGATCATCACTCATCGCAACAACATCGAGAATCTGACTTACGACACGCTGGCGGGCCGCATCATGCACATCGAAATCTCCACGGGCAAGATTTTAGGAGCGATGGAGAGCCCAGGCCATTGGCTGCACGTGACGGCTGCGGGTGAGATCTTCATCGGCAGCCTGACGGGGAATGTGTTTCGCTGGTACCCAGGGTGGCTGGAGCACGGCCTGGGCGTGCACGAGGGACTACGGCCGGCGAATTAGCGGGCCAGCAGCAACTCAAAATGCACCAGCGGAACCATGGGTAAGTCACGCGGCCGAGCTCGCGGAATCCGCACTTTGCGTAAAAACCTTCAGCTCCTGCCGTCCATCCTGACGTCCAGCGTTTGGGCGCCGGGCGTCAACCAGTCGGAAATTATGACCATTATTTCCCGTCCACCGAGAACGCCAACAGCACGTTGCCCGGGATGCCGCCCATGGCGCCGTAGCCGGAATTGACGAAGAGCATGCCACCGGCGATGACGGGGCCGGGGCCGTCGAATGACCCGCCGCGAGCGGGAACACCGTCGACACTCTGAAAATCGCGTGCGGCGTCAAAGTCCCAGATTATCTTGCCGTTTTCCGTGGCATAGCCACGCAGGTGGCCGTCACTCGATCCGGAAAACACGACGCCGGGGATCACCGTGACGGCGGCGGATTGTGCGGGGCTGCAAGGACGGCGGTCGCCGCAGCCAGGAGGAGCGGCGCGCCACATCAGCTCACCATTACTCAGCCGGACGGCAGAGATGCCGCCGCCGGCTTCCGGATTCAGCTCGAGGCCGGCAGGTCCGACTCTGCGGGCGATGTCGGAAACTGCCGCGTAGACGTTTTCGTTGTCCGCAGCCGGACCCCATTGGATGCCGCCGAGCGAGCCGCCGCGCCCGACACGAGCCTGCCACAGCAGTTCGCCGCCGCGGTCAGGGTCGAGCGCATAGACGATTCCCGATTTCTGGCCGGCCACCAGCATGCGCTTGCCGTGCGGTAACTCGATCAGGATGGGAGAGGAGCCGAAGTCGAAATCGGGGCCGTTGGCATCGGGGCAGTTGCTTTTGTCGGGGCCGGGGCAGGCGAGATTGAAGGCATCGCCCGGAGTTATCTGGCGCACCCAAAGAATCTTTCCGGAGTCCATATCAAGCGCCAGGATGGCATCGGTGGTGGCGGCGGGGGGGTCAGAATAAGAGTCGCCGGTTCCGGCGTAAAGAATGTGACGCGTGAGGTCGAGGGTTGGGGTGCTCCAGACGCCCGCGCCGGAGGGTCCCCAGAGTTGCGTACCAGCTTTGTTTTTTCGCGTGGGATGCGCGGCCTCGGGAATCGTGTAGGTCTTCCAGATGATCTTCCCGGTGGTGGCGTCGAGAGCTAAAATGCTTCCACGGAAAAGGCAGCACTCGTAGAGCGGGTCAGCGCCACTGACTTCTTCGGACGACGCGACGGGGACGAACAGGCGGCTTCCGGAAAGTGCTGGAGCGCCGGTGATGCGAGCCGCGGGATATTCATCGGCGCGAGTTTTCCAGAGCAGCTTGCCGGTGGCGGCATCAGCAGCGTAGACGTTGGCGTTGGTATCGCCAAAGTAGACAGCCTCGCCGGCCGCTGTAGCGCCGAGGCTGATGGCGGTACGGACCGGAGCCTGGGCTTCGAACACCCAGTATGTGCAGCCGGAGGAGGCATCGAGCGAGTAGACGCGATGTCCGGCGCTACCGACGAAGACGCGGTCTCCGGCCACCGCCGGCTGGGCGTAAGCCTGAATGTCGCCGGGAAATCCAAAAGCCCATCTGAGCCGTAGCCGTGGGACGTCACGCGCCGCAATGCCAGCCTGATCGATCGATTGAAAACGGCGGTTCGAAGAGTCGACGCCCCAGCCATTCCAGTGGGGGCCGTTCAGCGTGCCGGCGAGCGTGGGGTTGTCCTTGCAATAGGCAGTTTGCGGAAGCGCGGCTGGCGGCTCGTGCCCCAGCGGTTTTCCGCTAAGAAATTCGGCGATAGCGCGCCGCTCCGCATCGGTCCGCCGCAGGCCCATGATCATCATGGGGCCGCTATCGAGCGCCCGCAGAATGTGCTCCGGCGAAAAGGTCTTCAATGACGCAGTAGCGGGTGCGCGGCCCGCGCCCGAATCGTGGCAGGCGGCGCAGTACTTTCGATACAGCGCCCCACCATCAGGAGCCGCGAGGGCGGCCCAGGTTTCGAAAGCCAGGATCAGGACGATCTGGCCCGCGCGAATCAGCATGAGGTTCAGATGCAAGTGTATCGCAGACGCCAAACTCCCTTCCCGATCGCCAGCGGCAATGCGGACGGTGGACAAGGGCCCGCGGAACCGGACGTTCTCTCAGTAGAAGTACATGACTTCCGGGCGAATGTGTCCGTTGGACTGCGCGCAGTATCCACACTCCGCCTGGTAGTCCGGCCGCGCGGCCCGGACAGCGTTCGGAATTGCCACCTCATCATCAGGTTTATGTTCCGTGGCGATGGCCAGCCGCGGCCGGAACCGCCGCAAAGTCTCGCGTGCGCCGCGGAGAGCGTTCACCTCCGCGCCTTCTATATCCATCTTGATGAAATCCACGCGCGGCAGTGCGAGTTCGCCAATAATCCTGTCAATGGTCGTGAGCTCCGCCTGGAAAGTCGCGTGCGCGCCGGGTGCATGTAAAACCACGCTGTTGGCGGCGAAATTTTCGTCAGCAACATTGAGCGGCAGGATATCGTCCTTGTCCCAAACGCCTTTCGGATACACAATGGCCCTTCCCTGAGCGATCTCGGCGGCCAGATTGCGCCGCAGGCATTCCACGCTGGCGGGCGAGATCTCGATGGCCACCACCAGCTTGGCGCCGGCATTCAGCGCTTCATGGCTGAAATCACCGTCGCTGGCACCGCAGTCGAGAACGATGTCGCCTGCTTTCACAAAGTGCTCCCCGGACCCGTAGATGTGAGACTCCATCTCGGCGAGATTAAACGGAAGTACGTATCGGTTACCCTTGGGGATCCAATACTGACCCTTCGGTGTGTCCCATAGCTCCAGGCCATCTCTCTCGCTTACCAGATGACTGTCGCTCAAAATGCGGTCGTGGATCGTCTTCAGTCTGTCCATGTGGCCCTGAGTGTCCACGGCCAATCTTAGAGGGCACACCGGGCTGCGGCCGCTCACGACTAGCGCGAACAGCCGAAATCGGGGAGAGAGTGCATAGGCGATTCCTGTCGCCAGGAGCAAAATCACCAGCGCCGACAGTAACCTCTTAGACAGTTGCATAGCTCAGTGGAAGGAATACTACAAATACTACACAAAAATCGGAGCGGCTGGAGTAGTGCTCACTGAAACTAAAGTTAGCCTGGCGGAAGAGGTTTTGGGGAGGGTGCCGTGCATTCTCGATGGTGCGGATCAGCCGGCGGGGGGTTGCCGAACGCTTTCCTGTTTCCTGCTCTCAATGCTCCGAATGGTCAGCCACAGCCCTAACATGGTGATCAGAATCGCCGTCAGCGAAACTCCCAGGCCGACTCTGCGGAATCTTCGTTCGTCCAGCGCGCTCACACCGGCGTGGTACGTCTCGGCGGTAATCGCCAGGCCTTCCTGAACGGGCTTCTGCACGGCTGCCGGTTGAAATGCGTGCACGGCTACTGCAGCTTTTACAAGTGCTTCCTTCGCCTCGCGCTGCCGGAGCAAAGCTTCGGAAACTTCCATTCCCGACTGCTGCGCAACCGCCAGAATCCGGTCGGATTTCTCGATAGCCTTGTCGAGATTCCCGATCTGCCGGGCCATTTCAATCGCAGCCTTCCCGCCGGCCGAGTCGCTATCATGGCACTGGCTGCAGACCGCATTCGGACCGGCCAGCATCCCGATTCCCGGCCGTTTGATTTCATGATTGCTATGGCACACAACGCATCCAGCGGCTCCCATGCTGGCGAACACGGGCGCGTGCGGACTCCCCTTATATAGGTCTTCCATCATCACGTGGCATGTGCCGCAAACCGCGGCCACTGACGCTACCTCCGGCGGTTGCGCGCCATGGTTGCCGTGGCAGGATGCACAACTCGGCGCCGAAAGGTCTCCTCGCTGGGCCAGCGCTTCCCAATGCACGCTCTTGCGATAGCCTGCAAATTGGTCTGTGGGCAGCTTGTACTTGGCCATGTGGCCGGGGTCGGCGTGACAGCGCGCGCAGGTCTCCGGCAACCGGAGCGGATGCACCGGCGAGAGCGGATCCTTGGCTTCGCGGATATCGTGCACGCTGTGGCAGTCGATGCATGTGGCCACGGCCGTGTCACCCGCCGCCAGGCGCTTGCCATGGACGCTGGTCTTGTACTGTGTGAGCTGGTCGACGCGCTGGCGGGGCTTATACTTCTCCATGAACGCCGCGTCGCTGTGACAATGGCCGCAGCGCTCGGGTATCGCCGTGCGCGGGATCTTGCCGATAAAGCCGTGCGCCCGGCTCATGGACTGTTCCGGGTCAGATGCCGTCCGGTCTCCGCCGTGGCAATCCGCGCAACTGAATCCGAAGCGCGAGTGGATATCGTTCGAGAAAGCCTTGGCGGGGGCCTGCAAATTGCCATCGAGCACGGAGTGACATTCCACGCACGTGTCCGCGGCGGAGAGGGAGACCGCAAAGCACAGCACCGCCAGAGCGCGCCTCATCTCCAGTACCCCAATGCGGAAAAGGTGGTCAAATACGCCAGTAGCAGCACACCCGCGCCGGTCACCCACCGGGTTCGCTCTACGCCCTTTCGATCCACAGCCCAGAAAGGAAGAGCGACCCACCAAAGGGCCAGCAACCCGAATCCCAGCAGGCCGACCAATTCGCCTTCAAACACCCATACGTGGCTGGGGATCAACTTCAGCGTGTAAAACGGCGCGAGGAAATACCACTCGGGACGGATGCCCGCCGGCGCCGGCGCAAAGGGGTCCGCCTTCAAGCCCAACTCCCACGGAAACAGCGCCGCCAGCGAGCCTAACACGCCCAGTGCCGCATACCAGGCCATCAGTTCCCGCAGAAAGAAGTTCGGGAAAAATGGCATCTGCGGCAGGGGCATGTGTTTGCGCTCATACTCCTCTTCCGCCCATCTCGGCGAGCTCATGCCATGTTTTTGGACCAGTGCCAGATGGGCCAGCAGCAGCAGGGTAGTCAGGCCCGGCAAGACCGCGACATGAAAACCGAAAAAGCGCGTCAGGGTCGCGCCTCCCACATCGTTGCCTCCCCGAAGGAACCGTGCGATGAAATGTCCCAACACGGGCACCGCTGCCGCCATGTCGGTCCCAACCTTCGTGGCAAAGTAAGACACCGTGTTCCAAGGCAACAGATAGCCACTGAAACCGAAACCCAGCGCCAGCCCGAGAAGCGCGACCCCACTGAGCCAGGTCAGCTCGCGCGGCTGGCGAAACGCGCGCAGGAACACCACGCTGAACATGTGGATGAACGCCGAAAGGATCATCAGGTTGGCCGACCAGCTATGAATCGAGCGCACCAGCCACCCGAACTGCACTCTGGTCATGATGAACTGCACACTCTCGTACGCCTCTCCTGGTGACGGCCGATAGTAGAGCAATAGCAGTGTGCCCGTCAGCACTTGAATGACGAACAGGAAGAGAGTGATGCCTCCGAAGTAGTACCACATGGTTCCGGCATGCACGGGAACGGTCTTGTGCGCGAGAAACTTACGCATTGACGCGAGCCCCAGCCTCTCTTCAAACCAGGCCGGGGTCTTTCGGGGCTCCGTCATCTTTCAAGCCCTGCGGGAGATCACTACTTCGTCACCCCGAATATGCACGGAGTATTCATTAAGCGGGCGCGGTGGCGGTCCGGATACCACTTGCCCGTTTAGGTTATAGAGGCCGTTATGACATGCGCACCAGATCTGCCTGCTCGATTCCCGGTACTGCACGGTGCAATTCAAGTGCGTACAAACAGCGGAGAAGGCGCGCCATTCCCCCGCGCTCGTGTGGATCAGCAGCACGGGGAGGTTGCCGAACTTTATGATCTTGCCTTGATTCGCCTTGAGATCCTGGGTCTTGCCGGCCGAAACCTCATCGACCGAGGCTTCAGGCACCTCCGGGGGGGACATGAATCGGAATGCCGGATAAAGAAAAGAAATGATGGATGCCGTGAACCCACCGCCCAGCAACCAGCGCAATAGACTGCGGCGGGCCTGTTCCATGGATGGCTCGAACCGTTGCAAGGCTGGTTCCAAACACACACAAGCGGTTGGCGGAACCGAGAACGGGTGAAATGCCCACAGTCATTGCGTTTTGCGCCCAGGTAGCGCTGAATCGCGCAACGCACTTGCGGAGATTTCCGCAGTTAGTTAGCGGGAAGAACCGTTCTTACCCAAGCCAGGGCTTGGCACAAAACGTGCTCGGCCAATGTCACCTTTAAGCAATTCTCAAGGCCGCTCAAGGAGGACGCCATGTCTGCCCCACCCCTTACGGCGAATCCCAAACTATTACAGGATCTCAGCGAGTTGACGCGGCAGGTTCAGGATCTGCAGCAACGAGTTGTGACTCTGGAACAGCGTCTTGGGGGCGGCGTGGTCCCCGCCGCCGAGGCTGCGGTGCTGGTACCGGCTCCCATTTCGGAAGCCGCCTCCGGGCTGCGTGTATCATCCAGTGCCTTGCCTGCGCTCGGTCGAGCGCTTCTTGCGATGGCCGGTGCCTACCTTCTTCGGGCTCTAACCGAGTTCGGAGCGATGCCCCCCACGGTGGGCGTTGCGGTCGGCCTCATCTACGCAGTGGTGTGGCTCCTGGTCGCAGCGCGACTGCCGGTCGAACAGGAACTCGCGACTGTCCTGACGAGCGGTACTTCGATGCTCATCATGGGCCCACTTGTCTGGGAAGCGTCGGAGCGTCTCAAGGTGTTGCCGACTTTGGCCGGCGCCGCTGTGCTCGTCGGCTTCGCTTGCATCGCATTGACCCTCTCATGGCGCAAGGGTCAGATTCTCATTTCCGGTGTCGTGTGCATATCGTCGACCTTAATTGCGGCGGTGCTGCTGCTGGCAACCCGCGATCTTCTTCCCTTCACCCTGGCCTTGCTCGCCATCGCCGCGGCGTTGGAGTTTGCCGCCTGCCGTGATCATCCAACCGGCTCGCGATGGTTCTCGGCGATTACGGCCGATCTTGCGGTTATCGTATTTTCCTGGCTCATGGCACGGGAAAATGGCCTGCCCGAGGGATACGTCCCCACATCTACGCGGGCCGTGCTAGCGGCGCAACTGCTGCTGATCCTGATCTATGTCGCGACGGCTGTTACTCAATCGGTGGTCAGGCGCCGGACCCTCAGTTTCTTTGAAATAGCGCAAACAGCCTCTGCCCTTCTGATCGGCATTGGAGGCGTCGTATGGGTGTTCAAAAGTAATGGCGCCGCCATGGTGGCACTGGGGATCTCCGGACTGATCGGCGGCCTGGCCTGCTACATGATCTCTTTCCTGCGTTTTGACCGGAGCGACAAGTGGAACTTCCGCGCGTGGGCGACTTTCGGACTGTCTCTGGTACTGGCCGGCACCTTCTTGCCGTTTTCCGGCGCTGGATTCTGGGCCCTGTGGTGCGGATGTGCCGTGGTGTGTTGTTGGACTGCGACGGGTGCCCGCCGGCCCACCCTGGGGCTACATGGCGCTATTTATCTAACGCTCGGCGCGGCGGTTTCGGGCGCCGCG
>Ga0335081_10016528_pt1 | contig 11944 bp, 8 predicted proteins | sample Lox_Sample_35_FD_206713 | JGI IMG/M metagenome (GOLD analysis project Ga0335081, IMG submission 206713) | Soil microbial communities from Loxahatchee National Wildlife Refuge, Florida, United States - Lox_Sample_3.5 | ecosystem: Environmental > Terrestrial > Soil > Wetlands | place: USA: Florida... | reverse complement strand
AGATCCATCCGATTCGGAACCTAACTCGCTCGACCTGAGGCCCTGGGCAAAGCCCAAGTTGACTCACGCCACTCACCCGATGCATGTTTGGAGACCACGTTGGGTTTATGAAAATGTTAATCTGGTGTGACTCGAGACCCGATCCAGTCGGAATCGGTTTGTGCTTGACCCCAGAGAATCGCTGTGCAGCGACCTGTAGATTAGTAGCATGCAGAATGGGATTAGAATTTGGGAACCTAAAGTCATAATTTGTTGAGCGGAGAGAGAGCAGATGGAATGAATTGCTATTAAGGATCAAATGCGGAAGAACCGCGGCGCCACCGGCACAATGCGGAGTTCCCGTAACAGTTATGTTACAAGCATAAGTCCGTTGGCTAGCCCACAATCCTCCATCACTAATTTATTCACTGTACTCCCCATAGGCCCACCGATCCCAACTTTCCCACCTATTCCAACAAGGGTTCATCTGGGCGCATGCCTCAACTTGATATACGTAGTATGGTCACCCAGGCATCAATAGCGGTATTCTGTCCGACATTGTTTGACGATATATTTTATACAGATTAGAAATCTACTTACGATAAGTGAATCACATTCCGTCAAAGGGTCCCTCCAAAAAAACTCCTCCATCACGTCAACTCCCCCTCCTGGAAGTCTCAAGCAGCAGTCATCTGATGCCATTTTTGTTCAGCCATTAGAAGCGCTTCATCAACGGTCCTTGTCCCAGCCATGAGGTCAGTTGCTAACCTATGGAAATCATCGTCGAGATGTTGATAGCCATGTAGCCGACGAACCATCTGACCCATCATGTAGCCGACACCAAATAGATCGTCATCGATTGTATAGTTCGGCGTGGAAAACTTCGGATTCTGGTGAGTTGAGTCTTGAGTCTGCGGCATCACCGGGGGTATGCTGCCTGGTCGCAAGATTATAGCAATACCAAAATCGCCTAATTTGAAATCGATGTCGTATCCGTTGTCAATGTAGAAGACTATCCCCCATGAGCCTCGTCAGATTTCAATATGTACCATTGGTCAATTTAATGTCTCTATGCATCAGGCAGTGGTTTCGGGTGGAATTCCAGCCCCGTAAGATTTGCCGTACTACATCCCAGAGGACTGCCATCTGCTCAGGCAACTCGAGCCTCGTAAAGCTCTCGCTCCAAAGGTAATCATGCAGTGAACCATGGCATACTTCAGTGCAAAATACTTCCCACCAGCTGGTGCCGCCAAGACCCAAATGCAATCTCCCAAAGTATGTGAGTATATTCCGGTGTTGATGCAACTCATGATTCTGTAGAACATCAAGGACGTTGTATTCGTTCTCCGGATGCCATTGTGCACGTTCTACGTATGGATCAAGGAATTTAAGAGCATAAGATACTGCGCAGTTGGTCTATTGAATCGGTCATGAAGTCTCAATCTTGGGCACGTACTTTGAAAACATGAAGAACAATCTGTCTAATAAGAAAAAGGCACAACTAGGAATCTGAACCTTCCAAACTATTCCAAATGCCCCATTTCCCAAGTACTCCAGTCGCATACTGAATTCCGTGTGGTTCCAAGTGTGCATTCTTTGGGCGGGAATGTGTCCTGCTTCGGCGGGTGAACGTATCACATCTTCGCGAAGATAACCAGTATTGGTGGCCCAGGTCAGAGCAAAGTTGAGATAGTTAAAGTACTGCTCCGGAGTCATGAAACAGATTAAGACGGAGTAGGGGATTATTGCCCGAAAGGACGCGATGGAACGCCGATTGGGAAGGTCATTTTATATCGGGATATGTTACAGCGAGGCATCTGACTTGTAGCCTAAGTGACTTGGTCGCAATTCTCAGCCGCACGAAAAGCGAATTTAAAGGCGAGAATCGCTGAATTGAAACCTCCGGCGACTGCAACGCCCTTCTCTATGGAAGAAAAGCTTACTTTTGACTTTCGGCCTCTGGGTCTATATACCTCTAAATTTTCAGCACAGCCACTCAGACTTCCGGCAAATTTGATGCGCTTATAGAATAACCGAACATCGGGGGCTTCTACTGGTTAATTAATTATTAGCGACTGAGAGGGTGAAAATCGAGAAAAGAAGGGGTGTGAGATGCGAGTATTCTTATGTATGTAAATATGTATGTTTTGTCGCTATTTTCTGGAAAAAGTAAGCCGAAAAATACAACCTTACGAATCGGTGTTAGTTTCAAACTTTCAAGGCAAGTGTACCGGATTTAACGCAACATGATTGCGTTTCGACCGTAGGAATTTGTAAATGGCTGCTGCGCTTGTTACGACAAATATCGGTCGTGATTGAAATACAATTCTTTTTAAGTATGACGAACGTTCGCCATTTTTTTCATGGCCGTCGGGGACGCATCAGCTTTTCGGCAGGCCAAAAAGTCTTATATACCCGGGTTTCCCATAATGGTTCGACAAAGCAAGACAGAGGATGTCTGAGGGGCGATATCGATTGCTACCCATCCCGCCAGGACAGGCGAAGGCAACGGGCTTCGGTTAATGGGGTTAGGGTTACTGCCCGGCATGGGGTTCTTATCGGGATCAAAGAATCGGTTGGAGCCGCCTTCACCGCGCAAGGAAGAGCCTCCATCATCGCATCCATTGAATAACTGCATCACTCCTTACACGTGGTGAGTAAGCCTGGTTCTAGACAGGAATTGATGTCGTCCAGACTGTAATCGCTCAAGGTTTCATGGGGCCAGAACCCAATCCGCACAACACTCCTACCCACGAGGTTCCGACTGGTCTTTTTGTCCTGCGCTAACCTTAGAAGGATATGATAGGTGAGACGAACAGTCCATCCGCAACAACGTGTTGCCGAGGGGTTAAAGACCCGACATGGCATTGGTTAAATGGGGCTCCGAGGGTCATCCAGGAACCCGTCCCACGTTCCTCGAATTCTCCCCCTCCGGAAGGAAGACCGGCGGCGAATTCCACCAACGATGCAACGCAAGGTAACAGTGTCCGTGTCGATGTCGCCCGAAACGAAGTCTTGCTCACCGGTGATGTGCCGCCTACCTTTGAAAGCCGCGTGATGTCCGAGGAGAGGGAGACAAGTGTCCCCGAAAAGTCTCAATCACCTCCTTCTCGATACCCGCACTTACAAAGGCCTTTGCCGGCGGCCGTTCAGGAAATGCTGGACAAGTCTCCAAAAGGGGTTGGACGAAATGTTGATCATTCTTTGGGTGTTATGACGTTCGGAGAAACGGAAAATAGGGGAAAATAGGGGAAAGGGGGGAACGTACCGAGTAAAACTTTCACGAGATAACAATATATATTCGGATTTTTGCTACATGTGACAATTGACGCAATGACAGGGTTCGGCCGTCATTTAAGTAATGAGGTCCTTTCGGCAACCCCAATTTACAGTTTTTCGGCGTAGCCTCGTCTGCTTGACTCTGGATTGTCCGAGAAGTCCACGCACCAGGTTGAAGCGGGCTCGTTAAGGTTGGCGGGAAAGGTAAGCGCTCTTACTCAGCGACGTTCCCGGCCCTACCCGAGCAATACGCATTTGAACCCGTACCGTCTGGTTCCGAAAGCAGAGGTTTAATTAGGTAATTCCTTTATTCACGTGCGGTTTATTTATTTTATATTACCAAACTTTTGTAAATTCTTCTTCCGAACTTCTCGCGTCGGAATTCGCAACAAATGGTTGCACAGCCACACTCCGTTGCGCATCGTAGCGCCTCCCCACCGACATTCTAGTATGGAACGGATTCTTTTTCCACGCCCCGCCTTCCGCCGCATCTAATAAGAGAGAGAAAGCTATCCGCCGCCCCGCCCACCGTTTTCAAACCGCATCTCAGAAACCTCCGCAATGAATGAATGGCAAGCAGCAAGACTCGAATTCTCTCGACATGCAAAGCAACAATCACATGAAGAAATTGCAAAAATCGTGAGTCCTCGTTTCATTGGGACCCTCGCGCAAAGAGTCTCAGATCTAAATTCAGCCGACGCAAAGTCTGCGGAGGAGTTGGTGAAAGCCGCAATTTCCGCAACAGGTTCGCCAGAGTCTGCTACAGCAGATTGTCCGCGTCAACAGTTCAACACCCACGTGGTCGCCATCTTTACCAGGAGCCATCGCGTAAGTTCACTGCTCGAAATCGAAAACGTCGATGCATCCTATCCTGGATTTCTGCTTGGTGCAACGATCCTCATGATCACGGAGGCGGCCCAAAATACAGAGGCCGCAAAAGACCTAACATGGCGACTGGAACTGGGTTCCCAGTTCCTCGCACGATTGGATGATATTTTCGATACTCCACCTCTCTGCCGCTCTTTCACATGGGTCTTGCTCCCCATTTTGATCGACGTCATCAGGTTATGGGGGTTAATCGTCAAATACTGCCAAGGTGCGTTGTCTTCAAGTAACGTAATGCTGACTCGTAGTAACACGCTTTGGACCACTGGGCATTGGCGATGAGCTGGACGCTCTGTTTCGGGATCTGGATGAAGACACGCGGATCGATGTTTTACTGAACAATGGTCGGATTGCGAACGACGCTGGCGAATCGAATGGTTACGTTTTTGATGATCCCGACTTCCCTCAAAAAGCAGCTTCGTCGGTAAATTCGTGGTTGCAGCCACAGGGGCCCCTTCGACCACAGGGGCCCCTTTGTCCGCCAATGCACGGTTCAGGTAAATGGTTACTCGATCTTCCGCCCTATCTGCTTTGGAGTAAAGACCATAGATACTCGTATCTCTGGGTGCACGGAGTCCCTGGCATTGGAAAGACGTGCTTGGCAAGGAGCATCGCCTCTAAATTTCAAACTGAGTCTGAACATTCCGCGGCATTCTTTTGTGATGCAAAAGGCGGTATGCTCTCGGCGTCCGTTATATTGCGATCTCTAATCGCTCAACTCGCACAAAATGATAGCACGTTTACCAGTCATCTCTACCGTAAGCAATTACAAGGGTTTTCCCTCGAACAGGCTTCGGTGGTCATTTGGCGTCGGTTGGTGGTGGAATATTTCTCTCGCCTATCCAGACATGCAATCATTATCATCGATGGATTAGACGAGTGCGATGAATTGGAAAGAGCTGCGATTCTCAACATCATATCGTCGGGCAAGAACGAGCATGTTGTTCGATGGTTGATATTTTCACGATTTACGTCGGATATCGCGGATTGTCTTATCAACAACGACTTGTCGATTGCACCTTACTATCCCCAAGTGGATATTGAAACTTTCTTGCGATATCGATCCAACGAGATCGTAGTGTCCACATCGGAACAAAGCAACGCAGACCTAATCAAGTTGATTGTGCGAAAGTCGAGGGGCTCGTTGCTTTGGGTGAAATCGGTGATGCAGGAGATTCAGCATCGAGAGGAACGAGCAGACAGTATTGAGGTTCTAAAATCGCTTCCATCAGCCCTGGACGACCTCTATGAAGTCATGTTAAAGAACCTTGAGAGAAGCACAGAGAACGCGTCCATTATCCGAAACATTTTTACAATTCTCGCATCAAGCCTACGATATCTCAGCCTCGACGAATTCAACGAATTTGTCCTGTTACACGTCACAGATAATCGCAACCTCTCCTACATCACCAAGCACTTGGGTCGAGTGACTCGAAGTTTCGTTATATCTGACTCCGACTTGGTGCGCTTCACTCACCGTACGTTTCGAGAATACATTTGCTCTAACTGGTATCGAGGGATATTTTCCGTCGATTCCGGTCAGGCACACTCGACGATGGGGCAAACGTGCATTTCCTACCTTGCGAGGCCTTCCTTCTCTCAAGCGATTGGTTTGAATCGTTTTCAAAAAATTGATATGGCCTTGGTCCTGAGGAATCATCCGCTTCTCGTATATGCTGCCAGCTATTGGACAGAGCATATTGAAAGAGCCACGAGGGAAGAATGTTACGGCGGTCTTGATCAACTGTCAAGTTTGATCGAGTCCCAAAATATTCTCTCAGCGATCGAGATTGCGATCACTACTCAGGGGCTTGACTGCATCCAACGTTGGATTCGAAGCCTGTCCAATGTGAAGGAAAGAGTGATGGCGACACCGCTAAATGCAAAATTGGAACGCTTTCTATTCAACCTATCTCGTGTCGTTCGGCTCTACGGCTGCATTCTCGAAGAATACCCGAGTGAAATTCACAATTTGATGCGGAAGGACGATCCTCAAAGATCCCCGTTCTCGCAACATTTATTCCCCGCTCAAGCAGCAATGGGGGAGCGGGATCCATTCATTGGCATCCTCAATCAAAAGCACGTTGTCGCTGTTGCTATTAACAATAATGGACTTTTGGCTGCCTCTGACAAAAACGAAGTCTCCATCTGGGATATACAAACTCAAGTCGGGGTGGCCCGCCTTGGGCCATTGAAATCAGCGATCGTTGCCCTCAGTTTCAATTCCGAGGATAGCTTGGCGATTCTGTTACAGGATGGACGTTTGTGCATAGCCTCAACTTTATCGTGGCAAATCACAAGGGAACTTTCCGGAGTGAATACCCCTGAAGCGGTTCAAAGATGGAATTGTGATCAATTCTGGCAGGAAGATTTAGGGAAACAGGACCCTCTAAACATTGCGCTGCGCTTTATAGGTAAAGGCATTTTGGCAGCAGCTACCCTCATCGACCTGGAAACTAGAGTTTCAAGGCAGGCACTTCCGAACTTGGGGCAGTTGTATTCAATAAGTCAATTATCGTGTACTTCGACCGGCGAAATGGTGGCCTTGTTGGAGGATGGACAGATTTTTGCTAGGAGACTTGCCGCCAAGGATTCGCCACTTGGCAATTTCACTGGGGCGACAGATCATGCAGCACCGAAACGTCTATTGGCCATGAGTGCTACCGGCCGTTTGATTGCAGTTTGCAGCTTCCAAGTGATGGGAAACTATACGATCTCACAAAATATTCTCGAGTGTCTTGGAAGAGACTCCAAGCACCTTGTCTTCAAGCAACAATTTGGTTCCGAAGTATCCATCACTGCCGCCGCATTCAGCTCAGACGAGACCATGCTGGCGGTGAGTACTTACAGTGCTCAAACGGGCCTAGACACTACATCCGTTTGGAGTCTATCTCAGCCGCCTGAGGTTGTGTTCAGTTTGGAACAGGACAACAGTTACACAGCCTGTTTAGAGTTTGCGATGCGGGACAGCATCTTAATTCAGGCCGGACTTCATTTACAATTGTGGGACGTTTCCGAGTCAACTCGCGCAGCGAAAAGCCGGATTTTGAGAATTAAGAAGTTCGGAGCTGTTAAATTAAACAATGATTGCTCGAGAATAGCGTCGATCTCTTTGTCCAACGGAATCCCCAGCAGTCTGATGATGTTTTCAACAATTGGGCAGACTCAGCCCATTGAAATTCCACTTCCAACGAAAGTCTATGACGGAAGCATTGACCTCAAGAATCTCTTGGTCTACAGCGCCGACGGAGACTTCTTAGCTTGGGATCACATGATCTTCTCGACACAAACGAATACACTCATGGAGGCCGTTCCTCTTCTAAGCTCCGAAACCGTATATTACGTGTGCGGCTTTAGTCCCGACGCAAGAATTGCAGTTTATAGCATCGTTGGATCATCCGAAGGTGGCAAGGCATGCTCTATTGACCAGCCAGAAGTCCAGCGCTCTTTCCAGGTTATAACGTACGAACGGCGCCAGAATGCCCGCCGCGTTCTTCGTTCAAACTACAAGGTTAAGATCATGCGGCCACATCCTCTGCAACCTTTGATCGTGTTGATCGACGATGATACTTATACTATGTGTATCTACAACATTGAATCCCTTCAACTCTTGTGCAAACTAGACCTTGTGGATGAACTACCGGCGCGATGGACAATCGACGACCTCACGTTCACGGTCGGAAATTCACTGAGATTGGTTGCAACCGAAGAGAAATGGGCGACTGGAAACATCAAAGTGCTAGATATTGTATACGGTGAAGCCGGGTATGAGGGTGTGGAGGACGGCGTAGAACACTGCATGAAGAATGAAGGACGTCACGCAGTACATATTATTCCACGTCAATACAGGAAGACTCAGTCTCAAAAGCCCCAATTATTGTCGTCAGGGCTTGTGGTGTGTATTCTTCGCGAGGGATGGATTGTAGTGATCGATGAAACGGGCACTAAAAGGCGCGTCAACTATTTGGCCGTGGCGACGCCGGACTCAGAGCCCCAGTATCCCGTCGGCGAAAGAAACGGTTTCATCTGTGTTGTTGTGGTTTCGCGAAGCACTTCGGATTGGCTCAGGGTTCAAAATGTAGAAATTTATGATGGTACTTCCGGTTTATGACCTTGCATGCTAATTTCCTTGGTGCAGAAGATTGGATAGCTGTGGCTCGCGACCCATAAAAGCGATCGCGGCTAAAATTAAACAGAGCAGCTTGGCACTGTTTAACCAATGAATTGGAAGAGAGTGGCAAAGATACAGTCGTGGCAAACTTATGTGCACTTTTGCAAAATCAAATTTGATTGACCTCAAATTACTATCCTCAAAATGACCTTTACTACCACCTACATATTTTTGGGCTTAAATTGCAGCATACAGGTCTTGTGGTTGTAGTGTTCATGACCTTTATCTTTATTTTTAGGCCATTTGGCTCCCTGTCTGACCCTGTCTGGCCTTGTCCAAAAGCTCATTTGTGAGTATATATTAAAAAAAATAGATCACCCTCAAGAAAGTTTGAGCAATATACAGGTTTATGAAACAGTAGAGATATGATGAGCAGCATGTTTTTAGTGACAAGATAAGTGAATCAAAATTGAGCAAGGTATTAAAAATTAAAGTTCCATTCAATAATAGAAACACTAAAAAGTTTATTATATATTTCTCCCAAATAATGTAGATCATGGCACAACTGCGAAGGTAGCAAAACTGTATACCAATTTTCATTTTGATAGTATCAGCTCTACTAAATCTTTAAATATCTCCTTGTTGATTTATGGACTTGTCAAGCCATATATCATGCTGCTATTAATGAATTTTAGAGCAGATAGAACTAATGATGGTCAGGCATTGGTATATCTGAATTTCTAAATATTCTGTTTGTCAAAGAATAAAAGATCAGGATTTAAAATATGGGATGAGTAATGAATGATTCATGATTTGTAGTAATTGTTTCTTTCTAGATATTTCTGTTAAATTTAATAAATATAGCCTCTATAACCCTCATTTCAAAATGCAAGTTCTTCAAGGAGTATGAGTTTAAAATGGAGATACAGTATCTGTCACGTGAATATGACCACTATGGATTTTGATGATCAAGCTGTAGATGCAAAAGGCTCTTGATCTCCATGCACTCTTAATCAATTGGTATAATACTTTGTTTTCTAGTTGAAGACTATTATCTCATCCTTTTATTTGTCTAATATTTGGTTCAAACCTCCTTGCACTTCAATTATGGCCTGATAATGCCATGGCATTGACTCAATTAGCCTAGTCACCAACTCTATGCCCTATGTATACCAAACCTCCTGTAGCACTTTGCTATATCGATAACAAGCTTTCAAACTCTTTGAGGGATGATTGAATAACTCCAAAAACCACTTGTGAAACTGTGCTTTAAAGTCCAGCTAAAGGCTTTTTGAGAGGATTCAGATCAGGTGATTGAGGAGGTCATTTCATGATGGAAACATGATTTTTATGCAAGAATTCGAGGACATGGTCAGCTTTGTGACATGATACATTGTCTTGCATGAATAGAAAGGTATTTTTGTCAGCAATATGAACTATTTCAGGGTCATCCGATGGTTTTAGAGGGTCATCAATAAGGGAGAACAGACCATCATAGATAAGATCCTCATATTTATCCACTCCAATGCCTCCCTCATGATAAACAATCAAAGGATCCAACCTTTCACTAGTAAAACATGCCCATACCATCACTTTAATCTGCGTGCTTTTGAATGTCTTCTTAATATACTTCTGATTGAGCCTTTCACCAGATAGATGGATCACCTATTGACGCCGTGGATTTATACCAATACACATACTCGATTCATCTGACCATATGACTTGTTTTCGATCCTCCTCTGTTCAATCTTTCTGGTTAATTACCCATTCCAGTCTCATAGCAATGGTTTCAGCCCATAATCCAGGTTTCTTGGCTGCAATGTAGCTAGCTATCTAAGCCCGCTTCTGATCGCCAACATTGAATTGTAGCCTACAACGACAGTATCGACCGGTAGAATTTTTTTTTTCAAAGTTGATATTCGATGTTGATTTCTGGTCGGGTTTTTTCAATTTGTATGGCTCAACTATGGAGAAGTGCCAGTTCTGCCGGACTCCCATATCACCGTAGCCCATCTTGTCGAATTTGTAAATATACATGGACCAATTTTCATCCTTTCCAACATTAACCTATTTCAAACATGCAACTACATTTGTTCAAGATCATTCATTACTTCCACTGTATACGGATGCTTCGGCCCAAGGAGTTCTGTCCTCGCAAGCAGAACTTTTCGAAGTAATTCAGCGGATTCTAGAGCTCTTCCGGAAGCCCGATACGCTAATGCCAACCATCGCGACGTCCATAACGTGTCCGGATGATTTTCTCCTACTACCTTCTTCATCGAAGTTGACGACAATTCCAGTAGGCTAATCGATCGTTCGAGGCAGCTTTGCTTTAGATATACGAGGGCCAAATTCGTCGTTGTTTGGAGTCTCTTGTAATGCTCCTCTCCAAGAACCCGGGCCTGAATTTCAACGAGTGATTCCAATAATTTCTTCGATTCATCTAGCATCCCCTGATCTCGATACGTGCACGCTAAATTGCTTGTTGCGCTCAATGTGTGTGGATGGTCTGCTCCTAGCAACTCCCTTCGAAAATTCAGAACAGCATGTTGGAGGCTCTCCGCATCAGCGTATCGTCTTTGACGATAGTACGTTTCACCCAAATTGGACATTGCTCTCGATGTCGCCAGGTGGCCCTCACCGAGGATTCGCATTCTTGCATTTAACACAGCCTCTTCAAGTTTGACCGCTTCGACCAATCGTCCTTGATGGCTGTATATTGCGCCCAGGTATTCCATTGCGAGGAGGGTCTCTAAATGATGCTCTCCGAACAATTTTTGTTTCAATATTAGAGTCCGTTCGGCAAACTGAGCTGCAATGACCCATTGCCCTTTGCATTTGTGTGTTGCTGCTAAATTTAACATCGCCGAACAAGTATAGAGATGTTCCTCTCCAAACACTCTGATCCTGATCTCCAGAATCTGTTCTTCAAGCTCGCATGCATCATTCAATCGTCCCTGGCATCGGTATATGATTGCCAGATTTGACTTGGTCCACAATGTGTTAGGGTGTTCCTCACCAAAAACATTTATCCTGATTCCCAGAACCTGTTCTTCAAGCTCGCATGCATCATTCAATCGTCCCTGGTATCGATATATGATTGCCAGATTTGACTTGGCCCACAATGTGTCAGGATGTTCTTCACCAAACACATTTATCCTGATTCCCAGAACCTGTTCTTCAAGCTTAGATGCATCCAACCGTCCCTGTTCTCGATATGTAGCTGCCAGATTTGACTTGGCCCACAATGTATCAGGATGTTCCTCACCAAACACGTTGATCCTGATTCGCAGAACCTGTTCTCCAAGTTTAGATGCATCATCTAACCGTCCCTGTTCTCGGTATATGGCTGCCAGATTTGACTTGGCTAACAATGTGTTGGGATGTTCGTCACCAAATTCATTAATCCTGATTCTCAGAACCTGTTCTTCAAGCTTGGATGCATCCTCCAACCTTCCCTGGCATTGGTATGTGGCTGCTAGATTTGACTTGGCTGACAATGTATCAGAATGTTCCTCACCAAACACTCCGATCCTGATACCCAGAACCCATTCTTCAAGCTTGCATGCATCATCCAACCGTCCCTGGCGTCGGTATGTGACTGCCAGATGTGACTTGGCCTGCAATGTGCGAGGGTGCTTGTTTCCTTGCACCCTCTGACTGATGTCCGCCACTGTCTTCAATATTTGT
>Ga0335081_10016527_pt1 | contig 11944 bp, 10 predicted proteins | sample Lox_Sample_35_FD_206713 | JGI IMG/M metagenome (GOLD analysis project Ga0335081, IMG submission 206713) | Soil microbial communities from Loxahatchee National Wildlife Refuge, Florida, United States - Lox_Sample_3.5 | ecosystem: Environmental > Terrestrial > Soil > Wetlands | place: USA... | reverse complement strand
CGGGCGACAACGTAAGCCTGAAGGTGGAGCTGATCACGCCGATCGCCATGGACAAGGGCTTGCGGTTCGCGATCCGCGAAGGCGGACGGACGGTGGGCGCCGGCACGGTTACCGAGATCATTAAGTAAAAGAGTGAGGTTCAGGAGTCGATTATGGCGCGCGAGATTATTACCTTCCAATGCAGCGAGTGCAAGAATCGGAACTATTCTTCCACGAAAAACAAGAAGACCACCACGGAGCGGTTGGAAATGAAGAAGTTCTGCCGCCACTGCCGGAAACATCAGATGCATAAGGAAATCAAGTAAAATGTAGATGCCCCCCAGGGTTTCGGGGGGTGAGACCTAGGGGCGTAGGTTTAACGGCAGACCAGCGGTCTCCAAAACCGCGAGTGGGGGTTCGAATCCCTCCGCCCCTGCCACCACCCCTCACGACAGTTTGGGAGACCGCGGAAGGAAAGGGCTATGGCCGAAGAAAAGAATTGGGTGCAATCCACCAAGGACTATGTGAACGATCTGAGGCTGGAGATGCGCCGCGTGTCTTGGCCCAATCGCAAACAGGTGGAAAGCACGACGGCAGTGGTGATTTTTGCGGTCTTCGCCTTTGCCGGCTACTTTTTTATCGTGGATTCTCTCCTGTCACGTGGCATCCGATGGATCCTGGCCCTTTCTAAGTAGGAACTATGGCGAGCGAAGAAAACGTGGATTTCGAAAACCAGGAGCCCGAGGACGAGCACGCTCCGGAGCACGAGGAGGCCTCTGCACCAGAGGTCGAAGCGGCGGGTGCGGATGCCGATGCGCTGGAGGCAAGCGCTGGTGCTGCTCCGGCCGCGGAAACGCAGCCGGTGGGCTATGACGATTCCTCTCCCCGGAAATGGTTTATCATTCACACCTACTCCGGGTTCGAGCAAAAAGTGAAGGAATCCTTGCAAACGCGCGCGGAGGCGTTCGGATTCGCCGACAAGATCGGTCAGGTCCTCATCCCCACGGAAGAAGTGGTCGAACTCCGCAACGGCAAGAAAGTGACCAGCAAGCGCCTGATCTATCCGGGCTATGTGCTGGTCGAGATGGAAATGAACGATGAGCTGTGGCACGCGGTGAAGAATACCCCGCGCGTCACCGGGTTCGTCGGTGGCGGTAACTCTCCGGTGCCTCTGAGCGCGGACGAAGTCAACCAGATTCTCTACCGCCAGGCGTCTTCGGCGGAGCGGCCGCGGCCCAAGATGACCTTCGAGAAGAACGACTCGGTGCGGATTGTCGACGGCCCGTTCGCGAATTTCTCAGGCAAGGTGGACGAGGTGAACCCGGAGCGTGGTACGCTGCGCGTGATGGTGACGATCTTTGGACGGGCCACGCCGGTCGAGCTGGAATTTCTGCAAGTCGAAAAAGGTTGAGGAACTATGGCAAAGAAAGTAACGGCGCAGGTGAAACTGCAGATTCCGGCGGGCAAGGCCACGCCGGCGCCCCCGGTGGGCACGGCGCTCGGGCCGCAGGGCGTCAATATCATGGATTTTTGCAAGGCGTTCAATGCCAAGACGTCCGGTAAAGACCAGGAAGGTCTGATCATCCCGGTAGTGATCACAATCTATTCGGACCGCTCGTTTACCTTTATCACCAAGACTCCGCCGGTGCCGGTGCTGATCAAGCGCGCGGTGAATCTGGCGAAGGGATCGGCCGAGCCTCACAAGACCAAGGTGGGGAAGATTACGAAGAAGCAGGTGGAGGAGATCGCCAAGATCAAGATGCCGGACCTGAACTGCTTCGAGCTGGAATCGGCCATGCGTTCGGTGGAAGGCACGGCCCGCAGCATGGGCGTCGATGTCGTTTGACTCGCAGCGGCATAGTTTGGAAAAATAAATAGCTCTCCCCGATGTGCGGATGTGGCGGAATTGGCAGACGCGCTAGATTCAGGTTCTAGTTCTCGCAAGGGAGTGGAGGTTCAAGTCCTCTCATCCGCACCACAAACAAAATAAATAACTTAAGTTCGCTAGCCCACGCTAGCGGTGGCGACCGAATTGATTCAAGGGTAGCGCAAATCAGGGGAAATCAGGGTTGCGCGGGGGAAGCCGTGCGGCTTGACGAGCGTCGGCGGCGAGCGCGACTAATCGTTCCCACTCCTCGTCTGGAAGGGATTGGATGCGGCTCGCCGCTCAACGTTCATGCCAACTTTGCGAGCGGGGCGTTATGCCCAAGAATGGCATTGGACTTCGGACGTCACGGGTGGTAACCGTTAGTGCGCAGGAACGCCATCAACTCCTCCGGATAATCCGTCTGAATTCCCGCAGCACCCATTTCGATTGCCTCCCGCCACTGTGCTTCTGTCTGCCGATCGGCGAAGATGCTTGTGTTCGCGGTTTTCGCAGCGGCGACGGTGGGCTTGTCGAAGTCCCGCTGGTCGAATCCTAAGAACTTCGGATGCAACAAAGCGGCGAGCGTGCGCACATTTTGGGCATTGAATGCTTCCGGCATGAGTGCCCAATCCGGCCGCAAATCGGAGATCTGCTTCAGGAAGTCCGGGTAGTCCGAAAAGAATATGACCTGCGTTCCCATGTCATGTCTGTCAATGGCAGCGACGAGATCCTTGGCTGTTGCGTCCTTGGTATCGATATAGATGCCGATCCGGCCCTTTGCCAGTTGTAGAGCCTCGTCGAAGGTAGGCACACGAAGCCCCGGAAACTGGCCCGGAAATCTGGCTCCGAGGTCCAGTTTCCGGATCTCTGCCAGAGTCATGCTGGCCACCGGTCCTTTGCCATCAGTCATTCGATCCACGGTGCGATCGTGCATCAGAACCAATTGGCCGTCGGCCGTGGTCCGCACGTCCAGTTCCACGAAGTCCAGGCCGGCATCGATCGCGGCCTGAATGGCAGGCAACGAATTCTCGGGGTGTCGGCGGTGCTCTCCGCGATGCGCGCAGGCAAGAATCGTCCTTTTAGGAGCGGCGCCGGAATCGGTCTGGCAGAAAGCCGCCGAGTTGATGGCCAAGCCACAAAACAGAAAGGCCCAGGTCTTCATGATCGTTCCTTTCGTCAAAAGGTGACGCGTCCTGTGAGCTGAATGCTGCGTGGTCCGGCGCCCTCAGCGCTCTGCAAACTAGTGATGGTGCCAAACGCGGCCGTGTTGAACGAGGTATTGGGCGGCGCATAGTTGGGGTGATTGAACACATTAGCCACTTGCGCTCCGAACTGGAGCCGGGCACTTTCCGCGAGGCGGACGCTCTTGATTAGCGAGAGCGCCACCGACTGCGTTCCGGGCCCGGCGATGGAACCCACAGTGGCATCGCCAAACCGCCCGATGTTATTTTGGGGCACCGCGAAAGCCGCCGGGTTCAGCCAGCTCGAGAGTCGCTGATTTGCCGCGTAGACGGAAACTCCGGGAACCGTGTCTGGCCGCCCCGATCCTACGAGTTGCGCGAAACCCGTTCCGGACGGATCTGCGGCCGCGACCGTCGGCGTCAGAAAAGGACCCGTTTGAAATACCAGAACACCGGCCATTTGCCATCCTCCGGCCGCTCCATCCAGCACCCGGTTGGCATTCTTGAGGAACGTCTTTCCTTGACCAAACGGCAGTTCGTAAAGGAACGTGCCGAGGAACCGGTGGCGCCGCGAATAGGCGACATTTCCGTAGTCCAGTCCCGGATTGAAACGATCGCTGATGAATCCGCCCCGCTCCGAAGCGAAGCTCGAAGGTGCACTGCCGCCATTGTCGGACAGGTTCCTCAAGTAAACATAACTCGCCTGAAACTGTAGCCCGCGGGCGAACCTCTTGTTAACTTCGGTTTGGAGCGCGTTGTAGTTACTGCGCCCCCCATTCGTCTCGTATTCGATCTCCGCCCAAAGTGGAAAGGGCCGCGCGGCATTCGCAGTCGCGAATCCAACCGTATTCGCGGGGACCTGATCCAGATTCTCCAAAAGGCCAAGATTCGTTCCGTGCGAGCCCACGTACGAGGCTCTCAAAACCGCGCCGAGCCCCAGTTCATGCTCGATCGTGAAATTCCACTGCTGAACATGGGGATCCTTGTAATGGATGTCCTCGCCAATGTCGAAGGTCTGAACGCCAGGCACCGCTAAGTTTGCCGGGAAGGGATACGGAAATGTCAGGGCAGGTATCTTACCGGTGAAGCTCTGCTGGAACACTCCGAGGTACCCAGCGGGCTGCCCCCAGCCGGCATTGGCTAGCGATCCCAGCAATGCGATGGTAAACATCCCGTATGCCCCGCGCACCACCGTCTTTCCGTTTTGGAACGGTCTCCAAGCAAACCCTATCCGCGGATCGAAGTCTCTCTCTGAGGAGTACCTGAGACTGGACGGGATGCCCGCCTGCTGCGCGGTCAGCGTCGGAGTCGGATATATAGATGCACTGAACAGCGGATTTACCGGCGTCCGGTTGTCTGCGATAACAACGGCTCCGTTCTCCGTCTGGCCGTTCACAACCGACGAATAAGTTGGCAAAAAGGCGCCGATGTTGTGCATGCTATCGACGAACATCGGATGATACTCCCACCGCAGTCCGAAGTTCAGGGTCAGCGATGGTGTAACCTTCCAATTGTCTTGAACGAACACTGCGTCATGAAACGAATGGACGTCGGCATCCGGCAGCGGTTGCGACGAAACAGCCGTTGAGTCCGGTACTCCCAGCAGGAAAGAGGCGAAATTGTTTCCGATAACGGCATTGGTCACGCTGCCAGTGAAGGAGTAGAGGCCGATCCGATATGCGCCGAGTGCATTCGTGAACGTGGTTTGAATGTACCGAAGGTCGACGCCGAATTTGAGAGTATGCGCGCCTTTCGACCAGGTAAGGTTGTCTAGCAATTGCAGATTCTGCTGCTTGGTGCTGGACGAGTTATTTCCACCTGCAGTTTGAAAGCCGGAGATTTGAACATTCGGTGCGAGGTCACCCGCCGGCAGCGGATGCGGCAAGAGGTCGATATTGCCGACCTCAGTAGCCGCCTGCGTGGCGGTTAGGTTAAAGCTCGAGTAACTATGATTTGCATTGAAACCCGCCCTGACCTCATTGATGAGTTGGGGTGTAATAATCCAGTTGTACCCAGCCGTGAGGCCGAAATCCAACTCGGGGCTGAAGGTGGGACCATTCAAGTAGGAAGTACTTGACGCTGTCGTTACCGACCGAGCTTTGTAAGTATATCGCGCAAATACTCGTTGCGCCGGAGTCACGATTTCGTCCAACCGCATGTCACCCTGGTCACTCGTAATGGGCGACGGCACCAGCGCGGTAAAGTTGTTCGAAATGGCGTTGGGACTTCCAAAATTCGGCAAAGGATAAAAGTATTGCAGAATGTTCTTCGAGGTCTGGGAAATCATGCTCGCCGGAATTATGTTTCCCGCCAAAGGCGATCCGCCAGGCGCGAAGATCTGGCGGCTGACGCTGGAGAGGTTGCCGTCCCGGTACGCCAGTGAAGGAACGCTTTCCGTGAGCACCGTCTGTTTCGGATAGCGCAAGCCTTCATAGTCGATGAAGAAGAATGTCTTCTCGTGCCCGTTGTAAAGCTTAGGCAGAACAACCGGGCCACCCAAATACGCGCCGAAGTCATTCAGCACAAGCGCGGGCTTGGTGGCGCTGAACGTATTCCGGGCCGTCAGGTCCCGATTCTGATGGATTTCAAAGATGCCGCCGTGAAACTGGTTTGCCCCGCTTTTCGATACGGTGGTGACGTCGCTCACTCCGCCGAACTCTGCCGGGTTGTCCGTTTCGCTCACGGTTATTTCCGAAATGGCGCTGAAGGAAGGAAACAATTCTGTAATGATGCTGGGACTGCGGGCGCCCATACTGGAAATTCCATCCAGAGTAATCGAGAGTTGATTCGGGCTTCCTCCCGCCACGGAGATATTCCCACCAGCATCGGTCTGAACTACCGGTTGAGACGTCAGTGTCGAAAGCGGGCTCGTGGAACCGGCCCCCCGCGTCGCAATCGCCACCGGCAGGTCTACCAACTCGCGGCCAGTCTTAGTCGAGTCAAGGTTCGAAATGTCAGTCACCAGAGCGTCGTCGACGGATGCCCTGACCTCGACCTGGGCGGTTTGCGTTTGGACGCTCAGAACCGCGTCCACACGCCGCGTGTCTCTGGCCAGTATCACGATGTGGTCGAAACTCAATTCCGAAAACCCGGGCGCTCTAAAAGTGAGAGAGTAAGTTCCCGGCTCCAGGTTGGGGAACTCATACAGACCCGAAGGCCCGGTGAGCGATGTTGCCATGCCACTAACATTTTCGTTTTTCAACACAACTGCAGCGCTCGGGATTGCGGCGCCGGAGCCGTCCTTTGCGCTGCCCAAGATTGTGCCAAGAGTTGACTGTGCCGGAGCAGTGGCAACCACCGATACTGCCAGGGCGATAAGAGTAACGACACGAAAGTGATGGCGAGTAAGCTTCACGCGCAAGAGCCTCCGCGGAGAAGTATAGGGACCCACAGTTTCCGGCGAATGAACGTACGGTCAATGTTCAGTGACCGGCCGGCGACTGCTATGTAAGCGATCCGACATCGTTTACTCACATGGCGTTAACATCGCGCGGCTACGCTATCGAACATGGCACAATCCGCTCGTTTCATCGCCGTGGTCATAGCCGCTCTGTTTGCAAGGCACCCGGCGCTTTCACAGGAGACTCAAGCCAGAGTCCCCCACGCGATCGCCAACGGCTATGACTTGCCGAATGGCTGGCGGATCACGCCTGCCGCGAAACAATCGATTCCCACCGAAGACATGGTGTTGAAGCTGGTTCCTGCGCCGGATGGGCAGGCCGTAATCGCGCTGCACTCTGGCTTCAACCCGCACGGTATAGTCGTGGTGTCTCCACAATCCCAGGAGGCTGTGCAGCGGATCGGTTTGAAGTCAGCGTGGCTCGGCATGGCATGGTCGCCTGATGGGAAGACCCTCTACGTTTCGGGAGGAAATGCCATGACAAACCGGGCACCCGAACGCGCTCCAATCTATGAATTCTCTTATAGTCAAGGACGTCTCAGTACGCAGCCTACGGGACGTCTGGATGAGTCCATCGAGCCAGAGAAGATCCACTGGGCCGGCCTTGCTTGCCATCCGTCGAAGCATCTCCTCTACGCAGCCGATCGCGGAACCGGGAGTACCCCGACAGATGTAGTGGTCTTTGACACCACCACGCGCCAAATCGTCACCCACATTCCGGTGGATGTGAACCCCTATGAGCTGGTATTTGCGCCCGATGGCCGCACGCTGTTCGTATCCAACTGGGCGAGTGGTTCCGTTAGTGTGATCGACACGCAAACCAATCGCGTCACAGGGACGATCCGGGTTGGCGTAAACCCGAATGATATGAAGTTGTCCGCTGACGGCCGCCTGTTTGTGGCCTGCTCCAACGACAACAGCATTCGCGTAATCGACATCAAGACGCGGCAGGTAACCGAGAGGATTACAACGACCTTATATCCTTTGGCGCCCGAAGGCTCGACTCCCGACGCGCTGGCGATCGATCAGGGCCGCAAGCTATTGTACGTGGCAAATGCCGATAATAATGCGGTCGGGGTCATCCAGATCGCCAAGCCCGGCCGAAGCGAAGTACTCGGCTTCATTCCCACCGGGTGGTATCCTTCGGCGCTCGCGGTCACCGAAGGCGGCCGCAAGCTGTACATCGGCAACGGCAAGGGCGAGAGTTCCTACTCTGATATCTATGGCCCCGGAAGCCCGCTGGGGCGCGGTTCTGCGGGCCGTGAGAGCGTAAAGAGTCTGCTTAAGGGCAGCGTGGAGATCCTGAGTTTGGACGATCTACCGCAGCGGTTGCCTGCCTACACCAAGCAGGTGATGGCCAACTCGCCTTACAACGACTCGCTCCTGGTCATGGCCAAACCGAAACCGGCTCCCTCGGTTGTACCCCGGGCGGTCGGCGAGGGCTCTCCGATTCGGCACATCATCTACATCATTAAAGAAAACCGCACCTATGACCAGGTCTTCGGCGATCTCCCGCGTGGCAACGGTGACTCGCGCTTGACCATCTTTGGCCGCCAAGTTACCCCCAACCAACACGCCTTGGCCGAACAGTTCGTGACGCTCGACAACTTGTACTGCGATGGTGAAGTGAGTGTGAATGGCCATTCCTGGACCAATGCAGCGTATTCGACGGATTTCACGGAGCGATTCTGGACCATTACTTACGGCGGCCATAGTCGGGGCGATCTCTCGGCGGCCTATGTACCTTCAGCCGGGTACCTTTGGGATACGGCCCGAAGGAAAGGACTCACCTACCGCAGCTATGGAGAATGGGCCGAGGGCGCGGACGATGGCGGGACGCAGTTAGCTCCCGGCGCATCCGATTCGCTAAAAGGGCATATGGCCGCGGGCTTCATGAAGCGCGGTATGCGCGACACCGACAGCATAAGAGTGTTCCTTCGCGAGTTCGACGAGTACGAGAAGAACATCGACAGTCCCGATCCCGAGAAGCGACTTCCAAACTATATGGTGATGAGTCTGCCCGAAGACCACACTCGCGGAACGCGTCCGGGCGCGTTCACGCCCGTAGCGATGGTGGCGAACCATGACCAGGCCATCGGCACTCTGGTGGACCGCGTGTCGCACAGCAAGTACTGGCCATCGACCGCGATTTTCATGATCGAGGACGACGCGCAGGATGGACCGGACCATGTGGACGCGCGCCGTACCGTGGGCTTGGTAGTTAGTCCGTACGTGCGACGGGGGGTGGTGGACTCCACTCTCTATTCAACTAGCAGCATGCTACGCACAATGGAACTCTTACTCGGTCTTCCGCCGATGAGCCAATTCGACGCCGCCGCCAACCCCATGTATGCCTCCTTTGGACCGGACCCGGATCTGCACCCGTTCTCGGCTTTGCCCCCCGAAGTCGATGTCGAGGGTAAGAATACGATTGCGTCCTTCGGCGCCCGAAAGAGTATGGCTATGGATTTCTCCGGCCCAGACAAGGCCCCCATGCACCTTCTGAACGAGATTATTTGGAGAAGCATCAAAGGCGCCGATTCGCCGATGCCGGCCCCCGTGCATCGCTTCCGCCCCGTCTCTGGCGCACAGTAGACCTTCTCCGATCACCGTTCTCTTGGTTTTCAGATAGCTGGCGTAGCTTTACGGAGCGCGATCAACCGATGGGGGAACCACTTGGTCGAAGAATGTCCTCATCTATCAGTCACCGGAGGGGACGATCTGCGAATGCTGTCACCCGTCGGCCGGCATCGCTTCGGATGGCGACATTACGGTGATGTTTCGCAGCTGGCTCGCGGGCGCGCGTGACATGTTGGCAGTGGAACGCCTGTCCCATGGATGGAGGCGGAGTGGCTGTATCCACGGACACGACTATCACAGCTTGGCGGCGTGGCGACACCGTGTATCTGGCCGAACCCGGCAAACAGGAAGTTCCGATCGGCGCCGGAAAGGATGTCGGCCTCGCGATGAGCAGAAATCGCCCGTACACGATCTGGTCGAACGCCGGGAAGATCGAGTTATGGCACGACGGCAGGATCGAGACTCTAGCCGAAAAGGGCGCGTTCCCGGCGATTGCGGGCTTGCCGGACGGTAGTCTAGTGGCCGCCTGGGAGGACGGCGGAGCGATCATCACAAGATGGTTGCCGGGCGTCAAAGTCGGCCGTCAGATATATTAAAGCCACTCAGAGCTCTCGATCGGTGTCGCGCTTGTTTGAGCGATGCAGCCGTGAACACTGGCGAGCCCTTTTGGGGATTTCGTGGCTGGTGGCGGCGGTGGGGTGCAGTCTCCGGTTGGAAGAAGATCCTTGGTTCGTGCCAGAGAAACGATATTAAGGTGCCGAGCGCTGCCCCGAAGAAGAAAGCCCACACCCGCAAACGACGGTGTGAAATCTGCTTCGGCGGAGCCGTGTCCGGAGTAATATCGCCGCCTATTCCCTTTTCTTCCAGCAGACCGGTTTCTTGTTTTGCCATTCAATCATTCCTGATACCAAACGTAAGCGGCGCGCTCGTTTGCCGTGGCGCGTGCGGTTGCACGTAATTCCCCTGGGCATGGATGTTCATCACGTCAATTCTGGTGGATTGATGATGCCAGTGTCTCCAATTGTGTGGTCACTTCGGCGGGTGGGATGTGTTGGAGGTAACCGGCATTCGCCGCTCGACATCTCCAGGCGTTCAAGACACTTCGCACTCGGTCCTGAGCTAATCCGTAGCGAGTGGCGATTTTGGCGCAGCTCCATCCCATCAGGAAATAGAGCTGGATGATTCTCTGTTGCAGATCTGGCGGGCCGCAGTTGGGAAACGTTGGAACCTGCGATGGGAAGCTGATCCAGTTCGCGCGAATAGCGCGTCGCAGGTGGCTGATAGGAATCTCTTCGATGTTCTGGTGGCGAAGGCTTGGATGGGGCTGGTCCGCGCGACCGCCCAGAACTGGTTGCGGTCTAATAAGGTCTTGCGCCTGCTCACGAGGGAGCCAGGCCACCGTCTTGCACGCGATCTCGTAGGGCCGGCGGCTCCTACTGGAACGATTCTCGATGCGCCCTGTGTATGTTGGCCTGGGATATAGCGAGAATTGTCCGGCAGCAGCTTCGCCAGCCGCGATCCTCTCGAAAGCTTCCGTCCGTGCGCGAGACCACTTGGCGTCGTGCAGGCGCAGCGCCCACCACTGGTCTCCGATCAATACGCGAACGATGTGCTGACCCTCTACAGTCGTCAACTCCCAAGCTTCGTTGGCAAAGGAGCATGGCGTTGCCCGCGTCCACAACTCTTCTAACGCAATACGGAACTCCTGCCATTCCGCCCGAATCGGCTCCGCTACGGCCATCGTTATGAATCTGAGCCTGAATCGCCGGCGCCGGCAATCCTGGCAGATAATAACGGGGCCGCAAGCTTTCCAGCGCAGTGGAATTCCGTCGACTCTGGTAAGACGCCCGCAAAGGCCGCATGTCATAGCTTCGCTCCTAACGGGCATTCCTTCGCCGCAATGCCTCCTAGCAGGCGATGGCCCTGAAAAAGCAGCCATCGCCCGCCGCCAGACGCTAAAAGTCCACCCGCAACGCGAGTTGACCCGTACGATTCCCCCCCGAGCCTTGCGGCAGGGCTGCCTGCAGAACTCCGAACGATGGGCTGGTGATGTTGTTGGCGGGCGGCGCAAAATTGGTGTGGTTCAAAACATTAGTGAACGTAGCCTCGAAGCGGAAATGGATCCGCTCCCCAATGCTGAAGCGTTTGGCGAGACCCGCGTCCACATCGAACATGTGAGGGCCCTCCAGGACACCGACACCGCAGTCGCCGAACCGTCCGGCGTTGGCGGGCGGGAGAGCGAAGGCACTGGGGTTGTAGAACTGGGCGGAGGTTAGGCCTAAGGTCGGGCTACCTATGCAGTCCGGCCGCGCAATAGCCCCGCCGGTATTTCGCACGATCATGTTGGTGTTCGATTGATCGGCGGCCGCCGGCATGGTAGGCGTCAGCCACTGGCCGGTTTGGAGGGTCGTAACCGTGCTGAGGGTCCAGCCTCCAATTACTGGATTCAGAAAGCCCGGTCCCTGGAAAGCTTGCCCTTTCCCGAAAGGTAACTGGTACGAGCCCGTCAGCAGGAAACGTTGGCGCGGCAGTCCTACCACGTTGCCACGGTCGTACTTGATGTTATACGCGTTGGCAATCTCCACGGCGTACGGCTCTTCGCCGGCGTATGCGCTCGGCGCGTCAGTGCCTTGCGCGTCGCTGATATTCTTCGCGAAAGTGTAGTTGGCCTGGAAGGTAAGGCCGCGCGAGGCGCGATGAATGAGTTCGACAGTACCCGCCTGATAGCTTTGAGTCCCAATACTCTTCGAATCCATCAACAAATTCCAGTTCTGGTATGGCGCCCGGGGATCGACGACTGAGTACCCGTTGTTGGGAATGGTGTAGGGGGTCGCGCTCGCCGGAATTTGGTTCAGGTCTACGGTGATGGGAAGATGGTGGCCGGCTTGGCCGGCGTAGCTCAATCGGACCGTCGTGTTGGGTGTCACTTCCCGTTCC
>Ga0335081_10016526_pt1 | contig 11944 bp, 12 predicted proteins | sample Lox_Sample_35_FD_206713 | JGI IMG/M metagenome (GOLD analysis project Ga0335081, IMG submission 206713) | Soil microbial communities from Loxahatchee National Wildlife Refuge, Florida, United States - Lox_Sample_3.5 | ecosystem: Environmental > Terrestrial > Soil > Wetlands | place: USA... | reverse complement strand
GATGGTTCTTTTCCGACTGTCTCACTCGACGAAGCGTTCGTGGTGTGGTCGCAGGTCGACCGTGTGAGCTCAGAGTTGATGTTGGTGGAGGGGTTTCGATGATCTTGCGGCGCGGCTCCTCGCATGACGTGTTACGTACAAGTAGGGGATCTTTCGCACGGCACCCGCGGCTGGAGAGCGCTCCCGCATTGACTTCCGCCGCGGCCCGTGCACACACTGAAGCAGATTGCCGGAAGCAATCCGACGATGACCACTAACGTGAGTGTGCGTCAGGTGGGCGGTGTGAGCATCCTGGAGCTCAGCGGCCACATCACGCTCGAGGACGGCTGCGGTGCCATCCGCGATGCCGTCCAGAACCTGATCGCAAAAGGCGAACGCAACGTCCTGGTGAATCTCGGCGAGGTGAACCACATCGACAGCGCCGGCCTGGGCGAGCTGGTGAGCAGCTATGCCGCCGTGAGGAACCATCACGGCCAGTTGAAACTTCTGGACGTGGGGGGCAAGGTGCACGACCTGCTGCAGATGACCAAGCTCTGCACGGTCTTCGAAGTCTTCGCGGACGAAGCCGCCGCCGTGGAGAGCTTCCGCCAGCACGCCGCGGCCTGAGGACGGTTCCGGCCTTTTCCGCCCCCTCCGCGTACCATCCCATTAATGGAACTGATGGCCCCATAAAAGGGGTTGAAGATCCCATTGACCGGATCTATAATGTGATCGGGGAGCTAAGCACCTCTACCGGGTGGTGGGTTCCCCGAAAGGGTCATTGATGCTTCGCCTGCCCGGGTATCAGAACAAGGTCACGACCGCGGAGGGCGCTGTGGAGCTGGTGCGTTCCGGCGATCGCGTGTGGGTCCACATGGGCTGCGCCACGCCCGAGCCTCTCATCGAGGCCCTGGTGCGGCGCGCGGACGAGCTGCGGAACGTGGAAATCGTACACATGGTGGCCTGCGGCAGCGCCGCCTATGCGCGGCCGGAATACGCCGGCCACTTTCGCTTCAACGGGCTGTTTCTGAGCGGCGTGGTGCGCGAGGCGGTGGCCGCGGGACGGGCCGATTACACGCCCATTTCGCTGAGCGAAGTCGAGCGGCTGCTGACGGATGGCGAGATGCCCCTGGATGTGGCGATGGTGCAAACCTCGCCGCCCGACCGGTACGGATACCTGAGCCTGGGCGTGGGGGTGGATTGCACCCTGACGGCCGCGCGTCTGGCCCGGCGCGTGATCGTGGAAGTGAACCAGCAGATGCCGCGCACCCTGGGCAACAGCTTCCTGCACGTCAGCAAAGTCGCGGCCATCGTGGAGACCTCGCGGCCGCTGCTGGAAATGCCGCCCGCCGAGCCCAGCCCGGTGCAGAACCGCATCGCGGCACACGTGGCTTCAGTGGTGCCCGACGGCGCTACCCTGCAAGTGGGCATCGGCGGCATCCCCAACGCCGTTCTGGCGGGCCTGAAGGACCATCGCAACCTGGGAATCCACAGCGAAATGTGCGCCGATGGGGTGGTGCCGCTGATCGAGTCGGGGGTGGTCAACGGCTCGCGAAAGACGCTCCATCCGGGCAAAGTGGTGACCGGCTTCGTGCTGGGCTCGCGCATGTTGTTCGACTTCATCCACGAAAACCCGGCGTTCGACTTTCAACCGACACGGTACGTGAACGACCCCTTCGTGATCGCGCAGAACGACAACCTGATCGCGGTGAATTCGGCGCTGGAAGTGGACCTGACCGGGCAGGTGTGCTCGGATTCGATCGGCACACGGCCCTACAGCGGGTTCGGCGGGCAGTTGGATTTCATTCGCGGAGCGGGGCGTTCGAAGGGCGGCAAGCCGATTATCGCGCTGGCGGCCACGGCCAAAAACGGGACCGTGTCCCGGATCGTGCCGGTGCTGGACGCGGGCGCCGGGGTGGTGACCACCCGCTCCGACGTGCACTACGTGGTGACGGAGTACGGCATCGCCTACCTGCGCGGCAAAACGATCCGGCAGCGGGCGGAGGCTCTGATTGCGGTCGCGGACCCCAGGTTCCGCGACCAGTTGTATGAGTTTGCCACCAGGCAGCACTACGTGGAACCGCGTGGCGTGCTGGTGGGATAGGAGACGACCGGTATGGCGACGAGCGTGAAGCAGGACCGGGGCCTGGTGGAGATGAATTCCGAGGAATGCAAAGGGTGCGGCCTTTGCGTGGAGGCGTGCCCGCCCAAGGTGCTGCGCCTGGCGGAGCGGTTGAACCGGTATGGATACCATCCGGCCGAATACCTGGGAGCGGGGTGCACGGGCTGCGGCATCTGCTTCTTCGCCTGCCCCGAGCCGGGCGGGATCGCCGTTCTGCGGCGGGTGCTGGAAGGAGAGCTGGCATGTACGCGCAACTGACCAAGGGCAACGAAGCCATCGTGAAGGCGGCCGTTCTGGCGGGCTCCCGGGCGTTCTACGGGTACCCCATCACGCCGGCGAGCGAGATCGCCGAAGCGGCCGCGCTGTACTTTCCGCAGGCCGGCGGCGTGTTCATCCAGGCCGAGAGCGAAGTGGCCGCCATCAACATGGTGTACGGCGCCGCCTCGGCGGGCGTGCGCGCCATGACGGGTTCGAGCGGCCCCGGCATCAGCCTGATGCAGGAAGGCTTCAGCTACCTGGCGGGAGCCGAGCTGCCCTGCGTGGTGGCGGACATCATGCGCGGCGGCCCGGGGCTGGGAAACATCGCCCCGGAGCAGGGCGACTACAACCAGATCGTCAAGGGCGGCGGGCACGGCAACTACAGGACGCTGGTGCTGGCGCCCGATTCGGTGCAGGAGATGGCCGACCTGACCACCCTGGCCTTCGACCTGGCGGATGAATATCGCAACCCGGTAGTGGTGCTGGCCGACGGCTACATCGGGCAGATGATGGAGCCGGTGAAATTCGCCGACCCGCGGCCGGTCCCGGCGCCGCCGGCGTGGGCCGTTACCGGCACGGCGGAGACGCGGCACAACCTGGTCACCTCGATTCACCTGGAGCCGGACGTGCTCGAAAAGCACATTCGCAAGCTGGAGGCGAAGTACCTCGAGGCGGAGCGCCGCGAGGTGCGCGCGGAGTGCTGGCGCACCGCGGATGCGGAAATTGTTCTGGTGGGGTACGGCATTGTGGGCCGCGTGCTGAAAGCGGTGGTGGAGCAGGCGCGGTCCCACGGGTTGCCGGTAGGGCTGCTGCGGCCCATCACCCTGTATCCCTTCCCGGTGCCGCAGGTGCGCGAGCTGGCGAAACGCGCCAAGGCTTTCGTGGTGGTGGAGATGAGCACCGGACAACTGAAGGACGACGTGCGGCTGGCGCTCGAAGGGCGGCGGCCGGTGGAGTTCTACGGCCGCGTGGGCGGCAACGTCCCCTCCGCCGAGGAAGTGCTGGCATTCGTGGAACAGAAGTTTCTGGCTTCGATGATTGGCGAGGAGGTAGCGATCCATGGGTAGCTTTGCGATCACACACGAAAGGCCCGAGTGCTTTTACGACCGCTTCGAGCGGAAAGGCGAGTTGCAGCACCAGACGCACTACTGCCCCGGCTGCGGGCACGGTATCATCCATAAGCTGCTGGCGCAGGCCATCGACGAGCTGAAGGTCCAGGACCGCACCATTCTGGTGAGCCCCGTGGGCTGCTCGGTGTTCGCGTATTACTACTTCGACGTGGGCAACATCCAGGCGGCGCACGGGCGCGCATCGGCGGTGGCCGCGGCCGCCAAGCGCAGCCGGCCGGAGAGCATCGTGATCAGCTACCAGGGCGATGGCGACCTGGGAGCCATCGGCACCGCCGAGATCGTGCATGCCGCCAACCGCGGCGAGCCCATCACGGTGATCTTCGTCAACAACGGCATCTACGGCATGACCGGCGGGCAGATGGCCCCCACCACGCCGCTGGGCAGGAAGAGCACCACGTCGCCCTTCGGCCGCAACCAATGGACCGATGGCTTCCCCATTCACATCTGCGAGCTGCTGGCTTCGCTCGAGGCGCCGGTGTTTCTGGAGCGCGTGGGGCTGGGCAACAACAAGCAGATCATGAACACCGCCAAGGTGCTGAAGCGCGCCCTGGAGAACCAGGTCAAGGGGCTGGGCTTCTCGCTGGTAGAGGTGCTCTCGCCGTGCCCCACCATCTGGAAGATGGACCCGGTGGAAGCGCAGCATTTCGTGCGTGACGACATGGCCAAGGTGTTTTCCATCGGCAACGTGCGCGATCGAACCAAGGAAGCGGCGCCGCGACCCGCGCTTCCGCCGGCCCCGGCAGTGGAAGCGTTGCCGCGGATTCTGGGCCTGGTAGATGGCGAAGACGCCGCCCCCGCGCAGCCGGAAGCCGGCCGCCACGTCGACCTGCGCATCAAGGTGGCGGGCTTCGGCGGCCAGGGCGTGCTGATGCTGGGCGAGGTGCTGGCGGAATCTGGCCTGGATTCGGGCTATGAAGTCTCCTGGCTGCCGTCTTATGGGCCGGAGATGCGTTCCGGCACGTCGAACTGCCACGTGCGCATCGCCGCCAGCCCCATCGACTCGCCTCTGGTATCGCGTCCCAATGTGCTGCTGGCCCTCAACGAGCCGTCCCTGCGCAAGTTTCTCCCGGCGATGGAGCCCGGCGGCATCGTGCTGTACAACGCGCTCGAGGTTCCCGAAGATTGCCGGCGCGAAGACCTGCGCCTGATCGCCCTGCCGTTCACCCAGATCGCCGACGGCCTGGGGGTGGCCAAAGCCGGCAACATCGTGATGCTGGGAGCGCTGATCGAGGCCACCGACCTGCTGGAGCTGGACCAGGTGAAGCGCGCCCTGCGCAAGCTGGTCAAGAGCCAGAAGTGGTTCGACGTGGACATGGCGGCGCTGGAGCGCGGCCGCGAAGAGGTGCGGAAAGTCGCCGAGCCGGTCAACGACGGGTATCTCTGGGGCGTGTAAGGGCCACCGAAACCGACATTCGGGTTCCTCTTGACTCCACGAAGCCGTTCGTAGTAAAGTCTTCGTAGATGTCCGCCGCACGACGCGATCCGCCGCGACCCACCGAAGCCGAGCTGGAAATCCTCACCGTGTTGTGGAGCCGCGGGCCGAGCACCGTGCGCGAAGTCCACGAAGCCATCGTCGCCCGCCGGCCGGCGCAGTACACCACCATCTTGAAGATGCTCCAGATCATGACGGAAAAGGGCCTGGTGAGCCGCGATGAGAAGCTACGTGCGCACCTCTACCAGGCCAGCCGCCCGCAGGAGTGGACCCAGCGGCAGCTCGCCGGCGACCTGCTCCGGCGCGCCTTCGCCGGCTCGGCCAAGAGCCTGATGCTGGGGGCGCTGGCGGCGCGCAAGACGTCGAAAGAGGAGCTGGCCGAGATGCGCAAGCTTCTGGACGAATACGAGAGGGGGGAACCATGAACCTGGCCGCGGGCTGGGCCCACATACCGCTGGTGAAGGCGCTGGGCTGGACCCTGGTTCATTTCTTTTGGGAGGGCGCGCTCATCGCCCTGGTTCTGGCGGCGGTCGTCGCCGTGTGCCGGAGCGCCCAGGCGCGTTACGGCGCGGCCTGCCTGGCCATGCTTGCCATGCTGGCGGCCTTCTGCGTGACCCTGGCGGTATCGGTCCCGGCGGAACAGGCGGTGCGCCTCCCGCGGCCCGTCGCGAATGGGGCCGTGCCCGGCGACGGCAGCGGAATGGCCGGCCTGGAAGCGTCCACCCTGTCGCGCGTGGAGAAAGCCCTGCCCTGGGCCGTTCCGTTCTGGATGGCCGGTGCTCTCCTGATGGGCCTGTACCGCCTGGCGGGCTGGATGGCGGCGCAGCGGATGCGGCGCGCGGGTGTCTGCGCAGCGCCTCCGTGGTGGCAGGAACGGTTCGGCCAACTGGCGCGGAGGCTCGGGGTTTCGAAGCCGGTAGCCCTGCTGGAATCGAGCCTGGCAGAAGTCCCGGTGGTCATCGGCTATCTGCGGCCCGTGATCCTGGTGCCCGCGGGCCTGGTGGCCGGTCTTCCGGCAGAGCAGTTCGAGGCCATTCTGCTGCATGAGCTGGCGCACATACGGCGCTTCGATTACCTGGTCAACCTGGTGCAGACCCTGGTGGAGGGCCTGTTGTTCTATCACCCCGCGGTGTGGTGGGTCTCGGCGCTGATCCGCACGGAACGCGAGAACTGTTGTGACGACGTGGTGGTGGAGGTACAAGGGGATGCGCGCGGATACGCGGCAGCCCTGGTCACGCTGGAGGAGCGGCGATGCGCGCGGTACGAGCCCGCACTGGCCGCTACGGGAGGGAAACTCATGAACCGCATTCGCCGACTACTCAACCAGCCGGAACCGCCGCGGGCCGCGGCGCCGCTGCTCTTTTCGGTGGCGTTGCTGCTGTGCCTGCCGTTCTTCTTCACCGCCGCGCAGCAACCCAAATCCGAGACCCAGGCCAAACGCGAGACGCCTTACCAGAAGTGGCTCAACGAAGACGTGGTCTACATCATTACGAATCGGGAACGGGCGGCCTTCCAGGGCCTCGCCACGGACGAAGAGCGCGAGCACTTCATCGAGCAGTTCTGGCTGCGCCGGGACCCCACGCCGGGAACGCCGGAGAACGAATTCAAACAAGAGCACTACCGCCGCATCGCTTACGCCAACGAGCATTTCTCCACGGGCATCCCCGGCTGGAAGACCGACCGCGGCCGCATCTACATCATCTACGGCCCGCCCGACGAAATCGATAACCACCCCGACATGCAGCGCTGGCAATATCGCTTGATCGAGGGGATCGGGAAAGACGTGATCATCGAATTCGCCGGCCCCGAATACCGCATGACGATGGACCCGGCGGGAAAGGGCCCGCGGAAGTAGGTTCCGTGGTTGCCCAGGTCGCTATGATGTAGAACAGACGGATGGGCAGCTACAACGTCCACGAGGCGAAATCCAATCTGTCGCGGCTGCTGCAGAAAGCCGCGACCGCGGAACAGGTCATTATCACGCGGGACGGCAAGCCCGCAGCGGAACTGATTCCCTATCGGGAGCGGACCCGGAAACGCCAGTTGGGCTTTGCCGCCGGACAGACCGAGATGGCCGAAGGATGGGAGCGCCCCATGACCGACGCGGAGGTCGAGGCCTTCCTGGGCGGGCGCCTGTGACACACCTGCTGGACACGGCGCGATTCCTGTGGGCCGTCGCCGATCCCGGCAAGCTGTCGCGCAGGACGCGGCAGATCAGGCGTGTGAGGGCTCGGCATCGCAGACCCCGCCCGGTCCTTGCCGGATTGGTTGGCAGGGCTGGGGGCGCCACGCGTACGCCGTGTACGGGCTACGCCTGGTTCATCGCGACCCGTTTGACCGGCTCCTGGTAGCTCAGGCGATCGCGGAGGACCTGCCGCTTCTCACGAGCGACGAGTGCATCGCGCAGTATCCGGTGCGCTGCGTCTGGTAGTTCTACGCGGACCCCGGGCGCGCGAACACCTGGGCCTCGAACACGAACAGCCGCGCCTGGGGGTCGCGCCAGGCGTGAGGGCCGAGCAGGCTCTTGCGCGAGAGCGCCTGTAAGAACTGTTCGGCGGTCCACTCGCGCCGGTCGGCCACTTGCGGCAGCAGGAGGCCGGAGCGGCCGCTCAGGTTCAGGTACCCGCCGTGGAGTCCGACCGAGAACTGCTCCGCGCGGCGGATGCGGCGGAACGGCGTCAGCACCGAGATCTCGATGTCGATGGGCCCTTCCACGTCGGCGGCCGGGCGGAAGCGGGGATCTTCGAGAGCCGCCGCCAGCGCCAGGTGGGGCACCTCCTCGGCCAGAGGTCCGCGTCCCGCGCAGTTGCCCACGCACCCCAGCAGCTTGTCGCCCTGGTGCAGGCTGACGAACGCACCGCGGCGGGAGTCCAGCGCGGGCGACCCGCCCTGCGCGGCAACCTGGTGGCGCTGTCCGGTTTCGCGTAGCGCACGCAGGGCGGCGGCGGCGCTCGCCAACAGAACTTCGCGGTCGCCGGCGTTCAGGTCGAAGCTGGCCCGGCGGTGAAAGCCCAGCGCCGCATAGCTGACCGAATGGCGGAAATCGCCGGTCAGCTCGCCGGAGGTCTGGTAGTCGAGCGTGGTCTGGTAGATGCCGGCGCCTCCCAGGCGGTGGAGCACCTCGAGCAGCAGGGCGATGGGAGCGGAACCGCAGACCGTCGCGCCGTTGCGGTCCAGCGTTTCCAGGAAGAACTCGGCCTCCAGGCTGCCGGCGCCTTCGATGCACTCGAAATCGAGCTCCTGCAAACGCTCCGCGACGTCGCCATGGTCGGGAAAAGGCACATACCCGAAGCTCGGGCCGTAGTGCGTGAAATCGGAGGAAGCCACGAATACCACGCCCGGACGCCAGGCCGCGGCCAGGGTCTCGGCGGCCGCGCGACGCTCCTCCGCGGTCATGCGGCCCACGTAGATGGGGGTGACCCGCGCGCCGGGCGCCGCCCGCTGGAGGAAGGGCAACTGGATCTCGAAAGAGTGGTCGCAGACGCGCTCTTCCTTCACCCGGGCGAAGCCCCCGGCGAAATCGCGGTCGATGGCGACCGCTCCCAGCGGCGTGGAGACCGCCTCTACGTCCGGAACCGCCACGCCGCGGAGCCCGCCGTGATGCGGGAAGGCCAGCAGCACGATCCGCTCGGGCCGCTGCTCGTGGAGCGAGCGGTAGACCGCGGCCGCCACCGTCCCGGAATACATCGGACCGGCGTGCGGGGTCACGAAGCCGAGACCGTCGGGCAGCAGGTACGGGCCGGTGCGCCGGCGCGACTCCTCGAACTTCTCCTCGATCAGGCGCTCGAGCTCGGAGGCGCCCCCCGGATACCAGGAGCCGGCATAGGGCGAGATATGAATGGCGGCCACGGTGTCACCCGCACCGGATGTGCAGCAGCCCGGCGCCTTCTTCGTGGTGGCGGGGTAACGGCCCCCACACGCCCGGGATGGTTGTGCCGCAGCCGGGGCACTGCCCGCCGGCTGTCAGGCGGTTGCGCCGCACCTGAAACCCGAAGCGTTCAATCAGGGTGACGCCGCACCCCGGACAGCGCGTGTCTTCCAGGCCCCGGGTGGCGCCGGGAAGGTTGCCGGCGTAGACGTAGCGCAGGCCCGCCGCGCGCCCGGTTTCGGCGGCACGCACCAGCGTCGCCGAAGGCGTGTTGTCCGGTCCCAGCATCTTGTAGTCCTGGTGGAAAGCGGTGACGTGCCAGGGAATGTCCGGGGAGATGCCCGCCAGGAACTCCGCAATCTGGCGCAACTCGGCGTCGGAATCGTTGAAGCCGGGAACCACCAGGGTCACCACCTCCAGCCAGAAGCCCATCTGGTGGATGCGGCGGATGGAGTCCAGGATTGGTCCGATGCGGCCCCCCAATTCGTGGTAGCGGCGGTCGTCGAAGCTCTTCAGGTCGACTTTGTACAGGTCCACCCAGGGCCGGATGTACTCCAGTACCTCAGGAGTACCGTTACCGTTGGACACGAATCCGGTTGCCAGGCCGGCGGCCTTAGCCTCGCGGAATACCGCCACGGCCCATTCGGCGGTGATCAGCGGCTCGTTGTAGGTGCTCACCACGGCCGTGGCGCCCTGGCGAAGCGCGAGGCGTACCAAGTCCTGCGGCGCCGTCGCCTGGAAGTCCAGGCTGGAGCGGAAATCGCGCAAAGCCTGCGAGGAGACCCAGTTCTGGCAGTACCCGCAATGCAGGTCGCAGCCCAGCATGCCGAAGCTCAGCGCGCGGGCACCCGGGAAAGCGTGGAAAAAGGGCTTCTTTTCGATCGGGTCGCAATACGCGGAATTTACGTAACCATATGGTGCATAAAGCTTTCCGCCGGTGTTGTAGCGCACTTTGCAAACCCCGGCAAAGCCTGGCGGAATGGGGCAGCGGTGGCCGCAGGCCAAGCACTCCACGCGGTTGCGGTCGAGCGGGCGGTATAACTCCGCTTCGCGGGTCTGCCGGGCGAGCTGGTCGGCGAGGGTCCCCATGAGTTCATCCCGGAGCGGTGTTCCGGAATTATTGTAACCCCATGCTGGCCGGCAGGGGGATTTTGTGCGAGCCCATACCGGGAAACCGGATTGGTCACTGACGGTTAACTTCATTGGTCTCTGACTGTTAACTTCCATACGGTGTAGGGGTTTCACCCCAGTACCCGGGGGTTCGGATCGCCACAGATGTCGCTTGACGCTACACCTCCCATGCAGTACTCTTAACAGATAGTTTAGCCGGTAAGCACCAGTGTCCGGTGTGAAGAACGAACGAGCCTTTTCTCGGAGGAAGAGCTTGTGAGGGAAAATCAGGTTATGGCTCCCGGAATCCAATTCGGAGGCGGTGGAGCACGAAGACTGTTCGCTGGGATGTGTGTTTTACTGGTCGCGGCCGGTTCCGCACTGGCCTCACCGATTCTGTGCACGGATTCGTCACTCACCAGCCTGGCGAGTTATCAAGCGCTGGGCACGTACAACGCCGTGAATAGCCCAAACGCCGGCTGTCAACTAGGCGACAAGATCTTCTCTGGCTTCACCTACGCGTACTCGCCTACGGCGGCAAGCGCACCTGACGTCCCCAACACAGCCGTCGTGGTAACGTTTAACAACGTTCCATTCGCGCCCACGATTACGTTCTCCACCGCCAACGGGTTCGCGTGGTACGCGCCGGCTGCCGCCGATACCGACGTGAATATCGGGTACCAGGCGGATGTGGTGGGAGGGCCGCCGATTACATCCGTCAACGCGACGGTGACCGGCATTGTCAAGGGTCCCGGCGACAACACCGACTCATTGATATCGGCGTCGGAGCGGGTATCGGAACTGGCTCCCGTAGTCGAGTCCAATCCGACTTTCGGTCCGTTTCTCCAGCCCCCGCCGAGTGGCATCTCACAGACGAAGGGCGAGACGCAGACGCTGAAGACTCCCTCGACGACGATCACCGTGAACAAGGACCTGTTGCTGCTCGGCGGTACAGACTCCGACGCCGCCAATGACGTGACGCTGACATCCGTGTCGCAGACGCTTCAGGAGGGGCCGGAGCCGGTGACGCTGCTCTTATTTGGTTCCGGGCTGGTTTGCATCGGTCTCGCCGGACGTGCCTTCAAGCAGCACCGCAGCCTCGGACCGCGGGCCAAGAACGCAGAGGAGGTCAGGCATGGTTAAACGGCTCGGAACGATTGCGGGAATCGTACTGGCCGTAAGCGGCATGGCTCGGGGGACGGCGCTGTGCACCGACCAGTCGGCCGGAGGTGTGGGCGGAAACAAGCTGTCGAACTACATCTCCACTGGGGTCTGCTCGATCGGCGATTATCTTTTCACCTTCAACGGCAGCTCCTACTCGTACGATGGGGCGATCACGGCCGCCAATGTTGTCGTCCAGTTTACGACACCAACTTCAAATCAGGTCCAGGTGTCGTTTTCGGCGGGCTGGGTTGCGATTGTGAACCAGACCTTCCATCTGGACATCCAATATACGGTCTCCGCCGCCGGGGGGTTGAGCGCCATTGGCAACACCTTCAACGGCAGTACCAATGGAGCGGGAACCCTGGCTGAAGATGCGGTTTGCGGAGACGGGACTCATCCGTGCACGCCCAATGTGGACTTTACGAACAGCTACCCGGGCACGGTCGCCGTGGTGCCGCCGACTACCAGCACGGTGTCTATCTTTAACACCGCAACACTGAAAGGGAACGGGACTCAATCCTCGGACCTCGCCCACCTGTCGTACGTCCAGGACAATTTCTTCGAGATGCAGGTTCCTGAACCGGCCACGGCCTTGCTCCTGGGCGGAGCGTTGGTCGTGTTCGGACTACGCCGCAAGGTAAACCGCGCGGTGTAGTGGCCGGGCATGCCCGGCCACTACCAGCCCTCTATGCCGTCCGCATCGTTTCCGACTTATCCCCCGAAATAGCCGCCTGCGCCGCCGCCAGCCGCGCGATGGGAACGCGATACGGCGAACACGAAACGTAATTGAGGCCCGTGCGGTAGCAGAACTGCACCGAGCTGGGCTCGCCGCCGTGCTCGCCGCAGATGCCGACTTCCAGATCGGGACGGGTCTTGCGGCC
>Ga0335081_10016525_pt1 | contig 11945 bp, 8 predicted proteins | sample Lox_Sample_35_FD_206713 | JGI IMG/M metagenome (GOLD analysis project Ga0335081, IMG submission 206713) | Soil microbial communities from Loxahatchee National Wildlife Refuge, Florida, United States - Lox_Sample_3.5 | ecosystem: Environmental > Terrestrial > Soil > Wetlands | place: USA: Florida... | reverse complement strand
AGCCGCTGTATCAGCAGGTAGTACTGGGCGACGTAGAAGACAAGGGTGACGCCGGCGACCGCGATGCACAACGTGGTCAGTCCGAAGCGGGCGAAGACGATCACGACCGCGCCGAACGCGAGCGTGTTGACGATGTTGCTGTAGAGCTGCGCGCGCGGATGACCCGCCGCCACCAGCAGCGGCCCGCTCCCGCCCGCGAGCGCGAACACCATTCCCGCGACCGCCAGGATCTGCGACGGCAGCACCGACGGCGCCCACCGTGGGCCGAATGCCAGCGGCACGAGCTGCGGCGCAACCAGGATGTAGATCGCGAGCAGCGGGAATATCACCAGCGCGTGCGTGCGCAGGATGCGACCGCGGATCCGCCTCATGTCCTCGAGGCCGCGCGTGCGCGACAGGACCGGCAGCGACAGCCGGATCATGATCGTCGAGATCTTGCCCTGGTACTCGCCGCCGATCTGGAACGCGCGCCAGTAGAACCCGGTCGCGACCGGCCCGAGCTGGATGCCGACGACGACATAGTCGAGGTTCGCCCACGCCGACTGGAGCAACGACGATGCGGCCGTCTGGGACCCGAATCCCCACAGCTCGCGGGCTTCGCGCCGGTGCCACCGCGGCGGGACCGGGCGCGTGGTGGTCAGGTACAGAAGCGCCATCGAGGCCAGGATCGCGAGCTGGCCTAGGACGAGCGCGCTCGCGCCGAGCCCGAGCAGCGCGAGCAGGATCGAGACGACGATCCCGGTCACGGTCGAGGCGAGCTCGATCAGGCTCGTGGTGCGGAAGGCGAGACGCCGCTGCGCGAGCGCCTGCGGGAGCACCGAGAACGAGATGATCAGAAAGCACGGCGAGGCCAGCCTGATCAGCGATGCCGTCTGCGACCCGAGCGCCCCGCTGAGCAGCGGCGCGACCACGAACACCAGACCGCTCAGCAGCGCACCGCCGAGGAGGCTGAGGAGCATGGTCGACTCGACATGGGCGCGGGAGATCTCGCGCCGCTGGACAAGCGGCGTTCCGAACCCCTCGACGACAAGCGCCTGCGACACGGCGATCACGGCGATCGCCACCACCGCGTGGCCGAATCCGCGCGGGCTGATCAGCCTGGCGAGCGCGACGGTGGACAGCAGTGCGGTCGTCTCCACGCCCACCCGAGCCAGCACCCCCCAGCGGACGCCGGCGAGGGTGCCTTCCCGGACCTCCTCGGGCGTCGCCGTCGCCAGCGCGTCGTCTGGCGTCGCCGTCGGCAGCGCATCGTCTGGCGCCGTCGTCACCGCCTTGTCGGCCGTGGTCGTGCTCGGGCCCTGGTCGACCGCGATTCGGGATCGCGTGCCCGAGCTCGGGGTCTCCCGGTCAACCCATTCGATGTCCCAGTGAGTCTTCGGAACCACCCGCACCAACGGTCTCGCCTGCCTGGAATTACCGGTGGAAGCAAACGGGAGAAACGCGCGTTGGTGACGGTGACCACGAGCGCGCCCTCCCGCGTCCCCGCGGCCTCCGAGCAGGGCATCCATCGTGCCCGCGCCGCCAAAGACCCGTTACGCCGGGCGATCGCCCGCTTCGCGCCGCTGCGAGCGCTGGTCAAGTCGGATGTCGGTCAGCGGGCCGTCGAGGCCATCAGGGGTGCCCGCGCGGTCCACGAGCCCGTGCGCTTCCTGGCAGGGCAGGTGACCCGGCCGCGTTCGGCCCGATACCGCCTTCGCGGATCGCGCCAGATCGCTCACGTCCGCCACCGCACGTCGGATGTCGAGGTCCTGAACGAGATCTTCGGGGGCACCGGAGGGCGTGCGGCCTATGAGCCTCCCGGCGGGCTCTGCGCCGCGCTCGACCGTAACCCGGAACCGCGGATCCTCGACCTGGGCGGGAACGTCGGCCTGTTCGGCCTGTACGCCCTCCACCGATGGCCGGACGCCTCCGTGCACAGCTTCGAACCGGATGCCCAGAGCGCCGGATTACTCCGCGCGGCGATCGCCGAGAATCGCCTCGAGGACCGCTGGACGCTGACCCCAAGAGCCGTTTCGAACCATTCAGGCACGATGGCGTTCCGGCCAGGGCTGTCCTCCGAATCCCATCTGCTCGACGTCGAGGCCGGCTCACACGGAGGCACGGCGGTGGACGGAGTCGTCGAGGTGCCGGTGGAGGACCTGTTTGCGCTCGACGGCCACCTGGATCTCGTGAAGATGGACATCGAGGGAGGTGAGTGGACGCTGCTGGCCGACCCGCGGATGGCGCGGCTGGACGCTGATTTGATCGTGCTCGAGTGGCATGCACAGGGCTGTCCCGCGCCGGACCCACGCGCGCACGTGATCAGCCTGCTGCGCGATGCCGGGTACGGAGAGCTTTACGAGCCGATTGAGCCCAGCCACTGCGGCATGCTCTGGGCTCGCCGCAGTCCCGCGCCGGCGTCCGGATGAGCCACGTGACAGGCCAACGGCCAATGGTCCTGCTGGCGGCGGACCCCGGTCGCAACCGCGCCGATCGCCAGAACTGCCCGCAGACCGACTACGACGTGCTCGCGGCCAAGATCCGCGCCCGGATCTCGTATCCGAGGCCCGGCGCTCCACCCGTAGCCGCCCTCGAGAAGCGGCTGCGGCTGCGCGTCAGCCAGGCGGTGAGGGCGTATCGCTGCCGCGCTTCGGCGTACGTGTCGCTATCCGAGGGAGTGGGCATACCGCTCGCGCTGATGCGGCCGGACGCGCCCCACGTGATGGTCGCCCATCTCTTGACCTCTTCTCCGAAGCGGCTGGTCGCTGAGCGGACCGGATTCCTGCGTCACACCGACGTCACCCTGGTGTTCTCCAGGGCTCAGGAGCGCTACCTGCGCGAGGAGCACGGCCTGAGCGAGCAGCAGGCGCGGTTCATCTGGGACAAGGTCGATCATCGCTTCTTCGCCCCCGGCGGCGCGGTCGGCGAGGACGGGTATGTGCTGAGTGTCGGACGCGAGCAGCGCGACTACGACACGCTGATCGAGGCTCTGCGCCCGCTCAAGCTGCCGGCGGTGATCGTGCCCGGCAGCACCTGGTCGCATCGCTCGCAGTCGCCGCTGTCGGTGCCGGATCACGTCGAGATCCGCGAAGGTCTCAGCTATCCGGAGCTGCGCAGGCTTTATCAGGGGGCGCGGGTGGTCGCGGTCCCGGTTCACCCCGGCACCCGCTATGCCGCCGGGGTCAACGGCGTGCTCGAGGGGATGTCGTGCGCCCGGCCCGTGGTCGCGTCGGACACGCCGGGGCTGGCCGGCTACGTCGAGGACGGCGTCAACGGGCGCACCGTGGCCGCGGGCGATCCCGCCGCGTTGCGCGGAACGATCCAGGAGTTGTGGGAGGACCGGGCCGGCGCGGATCGGCTGGCAGGGGCCGGGCGGGAGACAGTTGTGCGCGAGCGGACCGTCGATCACTTCGTCGACCGCATCGCGGGGCTGATTGACGCTCTCACCTAACCGATAAGCGGCCTGTGGAAGTCACGGGTCACCGTATGCGTTGGTCGCGGATGATCGCCTATATCACCGGTTATTACCCGGCGGTCTCGCACACGTTCATCCTGCGCGAAGTCAGGGCGTTGCGGCGTCGCGGCGTCGATGTCAGCACCACCTCCGTCCACGTCTCGGATCAGGTACCGCTGTCGGACGCCGATCGCGAAGAATTTGAAAACACTCACGCGCTGCTCCCGCCGCGGCCGGCCGAAGTGGCGAAGGCACACCTGTACGCGCTCGGGCGACACCCTCGCGCGTTCCTCTCGACGCTGCGCCTCTCGCTCCAGCACAGCCGCCCGGGTGCCCGTGGCCGGCTGTGGCAGGTTTTCTACTTCGGAGAGGCCGTGCTGGCCTGGAACCACTGGCGGAAGCTCGGCGTTCGCCACGTCCACTCCCACTTTGTGTCCGTGTCCGCAGATGTCGCGATGCTGGCAAGCCATCTCGGGAAGCTCACCGGCGAGGGCCCGACGAGCTGGAGCGCCACCGTGCACGGCCTGATCGAGATGCAGGACGTTCAGTGGCCGCGGCTCGTGAAGAAAGTCGATCACGCGGATGCCATCGTCTGCATCAGCGACTTCACTCGGAGCCAGCTGATGTCGGCGGTCGACGAGGACCAGTGGCCCAAGCTGCACGTCGTCCGCTGCGGGATCGAGCCCGCGGCGTACGACCGCGTCGGCGACCCCCCGAGCGACGGACGCCCACGGGTACTGTGCGTCGGCCGGTTGTTCCCCGAAAAGGGGCAGTCCGTCCTTCTCCACGCGTTTGCTCGGATCATCGAGCGCGGGGTCGACGTCGAGCTCGAGCTCGTCGGATACGGGCCTGCCGAGGACGGCCTCAAGCGCCTGTCCGCGCGGCTCGGCTTGTCCGATCGAGTGATCTTCGCGGGAGCGGTGGGCCAGGACGCGATCGCCGCCCACTACGAAGCCGCGAGCGTGTTCTGCCTTCCGAGCTTCTGGGAGGGCATCCCGGTCGTTCTGATGGAGGCGCTGGCCTGTCGTCGCCCGGTGATCGCCACCGCAGTCGCCGGCGTGCGAGAGCTCGTCCGCGACGGCGAGAACGGGTTGCTGGTCTCCCCTGGGCGCGAGGACGAGCTCGCGGACGCGCTCGAGCGCTTGCTCGAGGATCCCACGCTCAGGCGACGCATGGGCGAAGCGGGTCGCGACGTCGTCGCCGGCTGTTACGACATCGACACCTCGGCGGCGTCGCTGTCGCGCCTGTTCATGGACGTGATCGGCGATCCCGACCCGCGAGGAGCGCCCACGGTGACGGGAGAGCCCGTGGTGGTCGCAGCCCCCTAGGACACGTGATGCACGGTGCCGATTGAGTCATCCGAGCCCAGGGCGATTCCGCCGGATCTCGCGCCGGTCGGCGACACGGCCAGCGGCCCGCCGCGTCTGACCGCCCGCAGGAGCCTTCGTCACACCGTGATCAACCGGCTGCGCGGTTACGCCACCCCGGGTTGGCTCGTCAAGCACGGGCTCAAGCTCGGCAAGGATGTCTACCTCGGCGCCGTGCACTTCGACTACGGCTTCCTCGGTCTGATCACGATCGGGGACGAGGCGGTGGTGACCGACGGCGTGCGAATCGTCGCCCACGACGCGAGCATCAAGCACTGGCTCGGATATTCGCGCGTCGGGCGAGTCGACATCGGCCGGCGCGTATACGTCGGGGTGGGCGCGATCCTGCTTCCGGGGGTGCGGATCGGCGACGAGGCGATCGTCGGCGCCGGCAGCGTGGTGACCCGGGACGTCCCGCCCAAGACGGTCGTCGCCGGCAACCCCGCGGTGCAGATCGCCACGCTCGATGAATTCCTCGAGCGCCAGCGCGGGCGCCTCGCGGACCGGCCGCGCTACCCGCGCGATGGGTTCGTCGGACCGGAGTTCGTGCCGTCCGAGAACATCAAGCGGATGCGCCGCGAGCTGGCAGACGGGGACGGACTTGTGGAATGAGGACGGCATCGACCCATCGGCTCGGCTCGAGGACGCCGGTCGACGTCATGTACGTAGGCTCGGGGTCGACCGCGGGGCTTCGCCAGGCGGACGCTGAGATGCTGTCGGCGCTCCGGGGTCTGGGCGTCGGGGTGCTCGCCGTAACTCCGTCACTCGAGCCGCCGCGGCCGATCCGGCGCTACGTGCAGCGATCGCTGGCGACGATCGACGCATTCGAGTCGGTCGCGCTTCGCCGCGCCACCGCTCGTGCGCTCTCCTCGCACGAACCCCGGGCGATCATCTACTCGACCACTCACGCCGCGATGCTGCAGCCGCGCGCCTCGGAGCGAGCTCGCGTCGCGATCCGGTTCGACACGCCCGCGCAGCTGTCGCGACCGGGTGCGCCGTATCGCCTCGAGTATCTGCTCGAGCGGCGCCGGTTCGAGCGGGCGGCCGTCCTGATGCCCTCGGCGCTCGAGCTCGGAGCGGACACCGCTCGGATCCTGCCCGCACGGGTGCCGGTCGTACCCGTGCCGATTCCGATCGACCTCGGCGGCGAGCCGCCGACGGCGACCCGCGACCCGGTCGCGGTGTGCTACGGGGCGAGCCCGGAGAAGAAGGGACTCGACGTTGCCGTTCGCGCCTGGGCGCGGGCCACCGAGGACGCGGCGGGCCGGCGCCTGGTGATCACCGGGATCGACCGTCAACGCGGTCTGCGCTACCTCCACGAGCGCGGGATCAGCGAGCCGGCAGGGGTCCAGTGGACGGGACTACTCCCACCCGGGCAGCATCGCGCACTGACTCGCCGCGCCGAGGTCTACCTCGCCGCGTCTCGCTACGAGAACTACGGGATCGGTCCGCTCGAGGCGCTGGCCGACGGCTCGATGCTCGTCACCACGCCGTCGCCCGGTCCGTTCGCGGCGTTGCCGATCGCACGCGAGCTCGACGACCGCCTGGTCGCCGACACCGACGCTCCGGCCGCGCTGGCCGCCGCGCTCGAGGCGGCGTTCGCGCGCGCCGAGGACGAGCGTGTCACCTACCGCGCCCGCGCGCGAGAGCGCCTGCGCCCGTTCTCGCGCGAAGAGACCTCGAACCGCTTGCGTCACGAGGTGCTTCCACTGTTGCTCTCCTAAGTTCGAACTGTCAGGAGCCCTATCCGTGAAGTCACTCAGAAATGCCATCTCACGCCTGGCCGCGGCGCCGGCACCGGTGGTCAGCACCCGGTACGGCGGTCCGAGCTGGGAGCAGCGCCGCCAGCGGCTGCTCGAGACGCTCGGCACCGATCTCGTCATCGACATCGGGGCCAACGCCGGGCAGTATGGCGTCGAGATCAGGCGTAACGGATATGCCGGGCGGATCGCGTCGTTCGAGCCTGCCTCCGAGACCTTCGCTCGGCTGCGCGAGACGTGTCAATCAGATCCGCTGTGGACGGCGCGGAAACTCGCGATCTCCTCAGAGCCGGGCGTGGCCACGCTGAACCTGGCCGCCAACGAGGGGAAGAGCAATTCGTTCCTCAAGCAGCGAGACCTCAGCTTCGGCACCACGGCCACGATGCGCTACGTCGGAACCGAGACCGTCGATGTGACGACGCTCGAGCGTGTCGGTCCCGAGATCGCGTCCGAAAACGATCGGCTCGTCGTCAAGATCGACGTCCAGGGTCTCGAGCTCGAGGTGCTCGAAGGCGCAGCGTCGTTTCTCGACCGCGTCCAGGCGATCGAGACCGAGCTTTCGCTGTACCCGATGTACCAGGATCAGCCAGACTGGCGGGAGCTGTGCGACCGCATCGGGGACCTCGGCTTCGTGTTCTTCGCCGTCGACCCCGGTTACAGCGACCCCAGCTCCGGGCGCCTGATCGAGATCGACGGGCTGTTCGTGCGCGAGGAGCTCGCAGCTCTACGTGCCGGGTATTGAGGCACGAGCAAACGATGTAGTGACACCCGCTTCGGGTGTCGTTGCGGCAGGCTTCCAGGTGGGCGCGTCGTGCACCGGCGTGGCTTCGAGCGCCGCGGCATCGCCGAGAGTGCCGACTGCGAAGCCCACCGACCGCCAGCGGTCGGGAAGATCACGTCCGTAGATCCGCACGTGATCGGCCTGTCCGTACACCCGGAGCCGCTCGGCAGGCGTGGTGATGGATGGGTCCTCGAACGTGTGCTCGCGCCCCGGGTCGAACGGATGGTGGCTGATCACACGTCCGTCCGGCTTGATCACTCGGCGAAGCTCTCGTAGCGCGGCGTGATCGTCCGGCACGTGCTCGAGCACGTGGCTGACGACGATCACGTCGAACCAGCCGTCTCGCCACGGCTGGCAGGTGATGTCGGCGCGCACGATCGGGAATTCCGTCTCCAGGTGTGAACCGGACGGATCAACGTCGGCGGCGGTGTAGTCGATGTTAGGGACATGTGCGATGTTGTGGGCAAGCGCCGCCTCCGGGGCGAAGTGCAGCACGCGGTCGCCTGGGCGGATGATCTCGCGGACACGCCCCCACAGGATCCGATGACGATCGAGGGCGTCGCAGTGGGGGCAGCGCACATTTGGGCGGGGAGGCGCGCCCGACGGAAGGAAGCGCATGCTGGTGTTGCCGCAACACACGCAGTAGACGCGGTTTCCACGCCTGACGATGGCCTCGGCACCTAACCTCCCGCCGCGGCGGATCATGACTCGCGGTGCGGTCCGGATAATGTTGGCGAACGTGGTACCCATGACAGTGACCTCCTACTGGACGGTGTGGAGGCTCATCCTGACCACCTGCAGGTGACTCCACGGGAACGACGCGAGCAGCTTGTTGGGGTACAACCCCTGAGCGAGCCGGCGATATACGGTGAAATTCCCGTCGACCGGGTCCTCTGCGATGAATGACACGACGCCCGCGGTGTCGCGCACGACGATTCCGTAACGCTGGGCGGCCTGCGCCATCAGGCGGACGAGCGGCGGCAGGTGGAGCGCGGCCAGGTTCAGGTGCGGGTCGAGCCGCAGCCGGGCCCCCTCCGGGATCGCCGCGGACGAGGAGAGCACGCCGTCGCTGCGCTCGGCCGGCGCCGCGTATGCTCCCGCGCGAGTGTCGGGAATAGACAGCGCGAGCGCGTGGTCGATGTCGCCCGCCTCGAGTTGTCCGACGGTCATCGCGCCGCCGACCAGCGGCAGCGATCCGGCGGTAACGCCCCAGTAGGGCTTGGCACCCGGCCACGCACCCGGTCCGTAGACACCGGGATTCGAGGACACGTGCTGCATCGCGCCGCCCCATTCGGCCTGCCACGTGTCGCCGTCGCGGTGAAGCTGGAAGAACTCCCACATGCGGTTTGTGCTCGGCTGCCAGACCGCAAGATCGTGGTCCCCGCCGGACGGCTGCACGCCGCTCGGGAGCGGCACCGCGCGCCAAGCCGCGGTCAGTGCCGAATCGGGACGCTCGAGCTTGACCGGCACCGTGGGCTGGTTGCCGGGCACCTGGACGACCGGGACGCCGTCATTGGTCACGTCGATCCACGGGCCGTCTCCCCGGACCTCCTCGCGGTGGACCTCGGCGCTGAGCCCGGCGACCATTCGCCCCGAGTCCGGGTCGATCGGCGTGCCCGAGGGCACACGCTGGTTCCAGAAGCTTTGGGCAGAGAAGAAGCGGAACGGGAGGTGGCCGGAGGAAGCTGTGCGGCGGTGGGTGCTCCCGCATGCGGCGAGGATCGCGCCGCAGCAGATCGTGAGAACAACCAGTCTGATCCGTGAAAAGGGGATGGTGTCCAGCATTCGAAATTGCTGGACACCAACGAGTCGGAGGGCGCCGTTCTAGCGGTGCGATTCAGGCCCGTCGGCGCGGAGATCCGACGCGCCGGCGAGATCATGCTCCATGACCTCGGGCAGCTGGTCGCGCGAGCGGATGTCGAGCTTGTCGTATGCCTTCTTGAGGTGCCACTCGACCGTCTTGCGGGTGATCACCAGTTCCTGCGCGATCTCCCGGTTGGTCGCGCCCGCGGCGGCCAGGTCGACGACTTGCCGCTCGGCCGGAGTCAGCGCCTCGGGTCCGGCCATCCGAAGACGGCGCGGACGGCCCCCTGCCGCCCGGAGCGTCGCCAGCGCGTGGCGCGAGATGCTCCTCGCTCCGAGCCGGTCGGCGAGCCCGATGCCCTCTCGCAAGGGCCCGCGGGCCTCGTCGTCGCGACCGGCGCGATGGAGGGCGTCGCCGTAGGCGAGCAGCACCTTGGCCCGCTCGAGCTCGGCGTCGGAGGAGTCGATCACCTCGAGCGCGGCCTCGAGGTGGGCGAGCTCACCCGGAGGCCCCTCGATCTCGGCCTTGGTCCGCAGCGCGAGCGCGATCGCCCTCGGCATTCCGAACGACTCCGCGACCTCGAGCGCATCCTGGGCGAGTGCGTGCGCACGGCGCGATTGCCCGACGGCCTTGTAGCAGTGGGCGGCGGTCGGCTGCCAGGCGACCAGCGCTGGGTTGAAGACGCCGAGGGCGTTGGCCAGCGACTCGGCCTCGGCGACGGCCCGCAGGGACTCGCCGAGATCGCCGTGCTCGAGCCAGACTCGTGCGCTCACCTCGAGCAGCAGGAGCCCGTGCGGCTCGTCCGCCGGCGTGGCCGCGAGCGCGGCGCGGATGATCTGCTCGGTCTCGTCGTGGACGCCCTGCTCGTGGAGCCCGCTGGCCAGGATCGCCGCGGCCTCGGCGGTGTGGAAGCGCTGGAACTCCCGCTCTCCACGGAGGAGATCTTGCGCGAGCTCGCACGCTTCTCCGAGCCGGCCCTGGTGCAACAGCGCGATCGCACGGGCCAGCTCGATGCTGCGCTCCGCGAGCAGCAGGCCGCGGTCTCGGGCCTCGTCGCGCCAGGTGTCGCAGATCCGGTGCGCGCGCTTGAAGTCGTCGACGGTGGCGAACAGGACCGCGGCGGCCATCGCCAGGTATCCGTTGATCGACGACCGGTCCCCGCTCGGGACGGTCAGGGCCCGATCGGCGAGGCGGCTGACCTCGGCGCTCTGCCGGCCCCGCTCGAGCCCGAGCCAGGCGCAGGCCATCAACAGCTCGGCGGCGTGAGGGCTCGAGTCGACGTCGACGGCCCGGGCGCGCCGCTCGACCTCGCGCGCGGCGTCTTCGTGGGCGCCGGGAACGAGCAGCCTGGTCAGCAGGCCCGCCACGTCGGCGCGCTGGCCCAACGGGTCGTCGCTGCCGATCAGGTCCCGCGCGGTATCGAACGAGAACGAAGCCGTGCGAGGCGCTCCCGCGGCCACCTGGGACACGCCCAGCTTCAACAGCGCATCCGCGCGATCTCGAGGCGACTCGAGCGCGGCCACCGCGGCTGCCAGCGTCGGGGTGGATCCCGGCCGTCCTTCGAGCAGGTCCACAAGACCCAGGCGGGCGACGAGATGAGGCTTCACCGATGTTCCCTCCGCGTTCTCGGCGATCGCGCGCCGGATGAGCGTTCGGGCCTGGCCGAGATTGCCGGCGGCGACCTCATCGTCGGCGAGCGTGATGAGCTGGTCCACGACCTCGGCGTTCCCGGTGGGTTGCGCGAGCAGCAGGTGGCGGGTGCTCGACTCGTCGCTGAGATCACCCGAGCGCACCATCTCAGCCGCGCGTCGGTGCAGGTCGGCGGCCACCGCGGTGGGGGTGTCGGCGCGCAGGCAGTCCCCCGTCAGCGGCGCTGCGAACGACAGGACCTCACCGGGCGCGAGCACGCCGCTCTCGAGCAGTGCCTCGGCTGCCGGCAGGCTCCGGTCGCTCCCGAGCCCGGCCAGAAGAGCGGCCTGCTCGAGCGTCAGCGGCCGGTCGCTGATCGCGACCGCGGCCGCCAGCGCGCCGGCGTCCGTCCCCACGTCGTCGAGCTGGCGGCGGACGAACTCGCGGATCGTCAGCGGCGGCAGCGGCGCGAGCGCGCGGTGGGCCGCGCCGGCAACGGGTTCGATCCGGTGGGCGCCGACCCACGCGGCGAGCTCCGAGAGCAGGAACGGATTGCCAGCGGTCAGCTCGTTGCATTCGTCACAGAAATCGGGCTCGGCGCGCGGCAGCGCGGCGTGGATGAGCTCGACGGCGCCTTCGTCGTCGAGCGCCCGGAGCCTGATTGTCAGGGCGTGCTCCTGGGCGCGCAGCGCGTTCAGCATGCCGAGCGCGCGCTCGCCCATCAGATGGGTGCTCGCTGCGACCACGAGCAGGACCGGGCGCGATCGAATGCGCTCGGCGAGCTCGGCGAGCATTCGGAGTGACAGCTCGTCCACGAGGTGCCCGTCGTCGAGCACGAGCGCCGCCGGCGCGAGCGACAGAAACGTCCCGATGAACTCGCCGTTATGGCGCCGATCGGACATCGCCGGCGCCGACCGAATCAACGCCGACCACAGCGCCGACCCGGGCGCCGCGCGCTCGTCGCCACGGCCGCGGCCGGATACCACCGTAAATCCCCGGGCGCCGGCCTGCCGGCCCGCCTCGGCGAGCAGGGTGCTCTTGCCCAGCCCGCGATACCCCTCGACGAGCAGGATCCGTCCGCGCCCGAGCGAGGCTTGGTCCAGCGCAGACTCGATCTCGCCCAGCTCCAGTTTTCGGCCGATTGGCGCTCGGGAAAACAAGCACTTTCCTT
>Ga0335081_10016524_pt1 | contig 11946 bp, 8 predicted proteins | sample Lox_Sample_35_FD_206713 | JGI IMG/M metagenome (GOLD analysis project Ga0335081, IMG submission 206713) | Soil microbial communities from Loxahatchee National Wildlife Refuge, Florida, United States - Lox_Sample_3.5 | ecosystem: Environmental > Terrestrial > Soil > Wetlands | place: USA: Florida... | reverse complement strand
GGGCGGCGCTGAGTGCACGGCGAGGTTGACGGGCAGCGCGTGCGCGACCGTCGTGATGTTGCCGGCGCCCATCGTCACGATGAGGTCGTCGGCCCGGATCACATCCTTCAGGGCCGTCGCCAGCTCCTCGACGCGCTCCACGAAGATCGGCTCCACCTGGGCCCGCGAGCGCACGGCGCGGCAGATGGCGCGTCCGTCTGCGCCGGCGATGGGCGCCTCGCCGGCCGCATAGACCTCGGTCACGAGCAACGCATCCGCCGCCGAAAGCACTTTGGCGAAGTCGTCGAGGAGATCGTGGGTGCGCGAGTAGCGGTGCGGCTGGAACGCGAGCACGATGCGGCGGTTCGGGTAGCCCTGGCGCAATGCCTCGAGCGTCGCGCTGATCTCGGTCGGGTGATGCCCATAGTCATCGACGACCGTCACGCGTCCGACGGCGGTCATCACATCGGCAATGTGCTGCAGGCGCCGATCGATGCCCTCGAAGCTCGCGAGCGCGCGCTGGATCGCGGCATCGCCGATGTCCAGCTCGCTCGCCACGGCGATGGCCGCGAGCGCGTTCAGCACGTTATGAGTCCCCGGCAGGTTGACCGTGACGGCGAGCCGCTTCTGCGCCTGCGGGCGCACCACGTCGAACTGCGTCTGCAGCCCCCTGCGGCGCACGTTCACGGCCCGCACGTCCGCATCATCGTCGAGTCCGTACGTCATCACCGGCCGGCCCACGCGCGGCAGGATCCCGCGCACGTTGGCATCGTCCAGGCACAGGATCGCAAGGCCGTAGAACGGCAGGTTGTGCAGAAAGTCGACGAAGCTCTGCTTCAAGCGCTCGAAGTCGCCGCCATGGGTGACGAGGTGGTCGTTGTCGATGTTGGTGACCACCGCGATCAGCGGCTGCAGGTGCGTGAACGAGGCATCGCTCTCATCCGCCTCAGCGACCAGGTAGCGTCCGGCGCCGAGCCGCGCGTTGCTGTCGGCGCTCTTGAGACGTCCGCCGATCACGAACGTCGGGTCCGTGCCGCCCTCGGCGAGGATGCTCGCCACGAGGCTCGTGGTCGTGGTCTTGCCGTGCGTGCCGGCCACCGCGATCGAGTAGCGGAACCGCATCAGCTCCCCGAGCATCTCCGCGCGCTGCACCACGGGTATGCGCTCGGCGAGCGCCGCGGCGACCTCGGGGTTGTCCGCGGGCACGGCGCTCGAGACGACCACGACATCGGCGCCTTTGATGTTGTGCGCCTCGTGGCCGATCCTCACGTGAGCACCGCGCTCCGTGAGGCGCCGCGTGATGGCGTTCTCGCGCAGGTCCGACCCCTGCACGCGGTAGCCGAGATTGATGAGCACCTCGGCGATGCCACCCATGCCGCTGCCGCCGATGCCCACGAAGTGAATCGTGTTGATGCGGCGCATGCGATCGGCGCGCTCGCTGCTCATGCGATGCCTCCCGCGAACTGGAGGCACGCCTTTGCAAGCTCCGCGGTCGCGGCGGGACGGGCCAGCGAGCGCGCCTTCTCGGCCATCGCGAGCAGTCGTCCTCGCGTGGCACACAGTTGCTCGAGCTCGGCGGCGAGGCGCTCGGGCGTAAGCTCGCGATCGGCGATCAGCACGGCCGCACCGGCGCCGGTGAGAAAGCGCGCGTTGGCGCTCTGGTGGTCGTCCACGGCCTGCGGGAAGGGCACCAGCACGGCGCCGACGCCGGCGGCGGCGAGCTCCGAGATCGTGAGCGCCCCGGAGCGACAGATGACGAGGTCCGCCCAGGAGTAGGCCTCGGCCATGTCCTCGATGAACGGTGTGACCTGAGCGCGCACGCCGGCGCTCGAGTAGCTGCGCTCGGCGGCCTCGTGCCAGCGGCTCCCGGCCTGATGCCGCACCTCGAGGGTGACGGCCGGCGCAAGCCGCGCGAGCGCCTGCGGCACCACCGTGTTCAGGCGGCTCGCGCCCTGGCTGCCGCCGACCACCAGAATGCGGATGGCTCCGGAGCGCTCGCCGAAGCGTGACTGCGGCGGTGCGGTGGCGAGGATCTCCTCGCGCACCGGGTTGCCGATCGTCCGAGCCCGCACCGAGGGCCCGAAGCTGTCGGGAAAGGCCTGCAGGACCTCCCGGGAGAAATGCGCGAGCACCCGATTGGTGAAGCCGGCGATCGCGTTCTGCTCGTGGATGATGAGCGGACGGCGCGTAAGCCATGCGGCGATGCCGCCGGGCCCGGTGACGAAGCCGCCGAGTCCGACGACCGCGGCAGGCCGGTGGCGCCACATCACCTGCAGCGCCTGTACCAGCGCGAGCGCCAGGCGAAACGGTGCCGCGAGGAGCGTCAGAGCGCCTTTGCCGCGCAATCCGCCCACCGACAGCCACTCGATCGGGATGTGCTCGGCGGGCACGATGCGCGCCTCGAGTCCGCGCCGGGTTCCAAGCCAGATCACCTGCAGCGAGCGCGCGCGCAGCGAGCGCGCAAGCGCCAGCGCCGGGAACACGTGCCCGCCGGTACCGCCGGCCATGATGAGGATCGGTCCGGGCGTCACGGCTTGCCGTCCTCGGAGTCGCGTCGCGCCGGACGCTCGCGCGCCGTCGCCGAGCCGCGTCCGCCGACCATCGCCTCGTGATACACGCGCAGCACCAGACCGACCCACGTCAGTGTCACGATCAGGCTCGAGCGTCCGTAACTCATGAGCGGCAGCGTCAGTCCCTTGGTGGGCAGCACGCCCATGTTGACGCCCACGTTGATGAAGGCCTGCACGCCGAGCCACAGGCCGAAGCCCGCGGCGAGATAGGCGGGGAACTTCAGGCCGCTGTCGGAGGCGAGCCGCGCGACGTACAGGCTCCGCCAGGCAAGCGTCAGAAACAGCCCGAGCGTCACCAGCACGCCGACGAGTCCGAGCTCCTCGGCGAGCACCGCGAACAGAAAGTCCGTATGCGCCTCCGGGAGGTAGAAGAGCTTCTGCACGCTCTCGCCCAGGCCCACCCCGAGCCACTCGCCGCGGCCGATGGCGATCAGCGACTGCGTGAGCTGGAAGCCGCTGTTGAAGGGATCGGCCCACGGGTCGAGAAAGGCCGTCAGGCGCCGCAGGCGGTAGCTCGAGGAGATCGCGAGCAGCGCGAAGCCGCCTGCCGCGAGCACTGTCATGGCGATCACGTAGCGCAGCCGCGCGCCGGCGAGGAACAGCAGCGCGAAGCCGGTCGCGAACAGCACCGTGGCGGCCCCGAAATCCGGCTCGGCGAGCAGCAGCACGCCGGCGCAGGCGAGCAGTCCGAGCGGCTTCGCGAGCCCCCCGAGCGTGCCGCGCAGCTCCGTCTCGCGCCGCATCGCATAGCTTGCGAGGTAGACGAGGATCAGGACCCGCGCGAGCTCGGACACCTGAAAGGACAGCCCCGCGAGCTTGAGCCACCGCCTGCTGCCGTTGACGGTGTGGCCGAGGCCCGGCACCAGCACCACCAGCAGTCCGCAGAATGCGATCACCAGCAGCGCCGTCGAGCTGCGCTCGAGCAGCTCGGTGCGCACGCACAGGGCGAGCACCGCGCCGAGGCCGCCGATCAGCGTCAGCACCAGCTGGCGCTGCAGGTAGGCGAAGCTGCGCCCGCCCTCCTCGCTCGCGATGGAGATCGAGGCCGAGGTCACCATCACCAGTCCGAGCAGCACCAGAGCGAGCACCAGCGCGACGGTGACCCAGTCGATGTACACCCCGCCAGCGCGGCCGCTCGAGCGCGCGAACGCGAGCGCGCCGAGCTCGCCCGATCCGTGGACGGCGATGCCGCTCATGCCGCGAGCTCCTTCACGGCCTGCGAGAACACGGCGCCGCGATGCGCGTAGTCGCGGAACATGTCGAGGCTTGCGCACGCCGGCGACAGCAGCACCGTATCGCCGGGGCACGCGGCCCGGGCGGCGGCCCGCACTGCGTCCTCGAGGGAGTCGCACCGCTCGAGCGTGCAGATGCCCTCGAGCACGCGCGCCAGGGCGGGCGCATCGCGACCGATGAGCACGGTGTGGCGCACCTTGCCGGCGAACGCCGCGGCGAGCGGTGTGAAGTCCTGCTGCTTGCCGTCGCCGCCGGCGATCATCACCAGCGGCCCGGTCATGCCGGCGACGGCGGCGAGCGTCGCGCCGACGTTGGTTCCCTTGGAGTCATCGACGTAGGTGACGCCCTGCACGTCGGCGACCCACTGCGAGCGGTGCGGAAGCCCTGCGAACGATGCGAGCTCCGTCAGCATCGGGGACAGGGCAAGTCCCAGGGCCTCGCCGAGCGCGAGCGCCGCGAGAGCGTTCGCGGCGTTGTGCAGGCCCTTGATCTTGAGGGCTGCAAGCGGCAGCAGCGGCTGCTCGCGCCGCATCAGCCAGCGGTCGGTCCCCGTGGAGCCGCAATGGTAGTCGGCACCGGCCGCGGCACGCAGTGAGAAGCTCAGGGTGCGCTGGGCACCGCGGGGCATCGCCATGACGAGCGGATCGTCCAGATTGACCACCGCGGTCGTGCACCTGGCGAAGATCCGCGCCTTGGCAGCCGCATAATCGGCGAGGCTCGCGTAGCGATCCAGGTGATCGGAGGTCACGTTGAGCACGGCGGCCGCCTCCAGGGTGAGCGAGTACGTCGCCTCGAGCTGGAAGCTCGACAGCTCGAGCACATAGAGCGCGGGGCGCGCGCCGGCGCGACCCGACCCGTCATCTCTCAGCAGCTCGAGCGCGGGCTCGCCCAGATTGCCGCCCACGCGCGCATCGAGGCCGGCGCGCTCAGCCATGCGCCCGAGCAGCGTCGTCACCGTGCTCTTGCCGTTGGTGCCGGTGATGCCGGCGACCGGCGCATTCACCGCGCGCGCGAACAGCTCGATGTCGCCCACGACGGGCAGCCCGCGGCGGCGCGCCTCGGCGAAGAACGGATCCGCCAGAGCGATTCCCGGCGAGGCGACGACACAGCCCGCATCCTCCAGGAGCTCGTGGTCGAGTCCGCCGAGGCGTACCGGGATGTGCGCATCCAGGGCGCGCAGCGCCTCGAGCTGCGGCGGCCGCTCCCGCGTGTCGGTGACCGCGACCCGCCAGCCGCGCGCGCGCAGATAGGCGGCCGCGGAGAGGCCGGTGCGGCCGAGGCCGACGATGATCGCGCGTGGATCTGGTGTCTGCGCGCTCATCGCAGCTTCAGCGTCGCAAGGCCGATGAGCACGAGGAGGAGCGAGATGATCCAGAAGCGCACGATCACCTTGGGCTCCGCCCAACCCTTGAGCTCGAAATGGTGGTGGATGGGCGCCATGCGGAACAGGCGCCGGCCGGTCAGCTTGAAGGAAGCCACCTGCAGGATCACCGAGGCCGTCTCGAGCACGAATACGCCGCCCATCACGAGCGCCACCAGCTCCTGGCGCACGATCACGGCGATCACGCCGATGGCGGCGCCGATCGCGAGCGCGCCCACGTCTCCCATGAAGACCTGCGCCGGATAGGCGTTGAACCAGAGAAATCCCAGGCCCGCCCCGCTCAGTGCGGCGCAGAAGATCAGGAGCTCGCCGGCATGCGGCACGGCCGGGATGGCGAGGTACTCGGCGAACACTGCATTGCCGCTTGCGTACGCGAACACTCCGAGCGCCGCGGTCACCAGCACCGCGGGCATGATGGCGAGGCCGTCGAGCCCGTCGGTGAGGTTCACGGCATTGCTCATGCCGACGATCATCAGGTAGGCGAGTGCGATGAAGCTCACTGCCGAGAGCGGCTCGGCGAAGCGCTTCACGAACGGCAGGAACAGAGTCGTTTCGGCCGGCGCCTGCGCCGAGTAGTAGAGGAACGCGGCCGCGCCAAGACCGGCAACCGTCTGCCAGAAGTACTTCCAGCGCGGAATCAGCCCCTTGGAGTTGCGCACCACGAGCTTCAGGTAGTCGTCGTAGAAGCCGATCGCGGCGAACGCGAAGGTCACGCCGAGCACGATCCACACGAAGCGGTCGCGCAGGTTCGCCCACAGCAGCGTGCCGCCGAGGACCGCCACGAGGATCAGCGTGCCGCCCATGGTCGGGGTGCCCGCCTTCGGCAGGTGCGACTTGGGACCGTCGTCGCGCACGACCTGGCCGATCTGATAGCGCGACAGTCCCTTGATCATGACCGGACCGACGAGCAGCGAGACGGCCAGGGCGGTCACGGCGGCGAGAATCGCGCGGAACGTGAGGTACGAGAAGACGTTGAAGCCCGAATAGACCCCCGTGAGCCGTTGCGTGACCCAGTAGAGCATCGCGCCTTCAGCTCCCCGGCCGCCGGGCAGCCGCTCCGGTGAGCGCATCGACGATCCGCTCCAGCCGATTGACGCGCGAGCCCTTGATGAGGATGCGGACGTCCGCGTTTGCCTCGGCCGCAAGCGCCGCCGCCAGCGTCTCGGAATCCGGATACCACTGCCCGCCGGGTCCGAACCCCTCGACCGCCAGCGCCGCAAGCGCACCGGTTGCAAACAGCCGCTCGATGCCGCGCTCGCGCGCGAACTGTCCCATCTCCGCATGGGCGCTCTGCGCGAACGCCCCGAGCTCGGCCATGTCGGCCAGCACCAGCCATCGGCGGCCGTCGAGCCCGGCCAGCACCTCGATTCCCGCGCGCACCGAGCTCGGGTTCGCGTTGTAGGAGTCGTCGATGATCCAGGCGCCGCTCGCCGCGCGCTTCAGCTGCAGCCGGCCCTGCACCGCGCGCATGGACGCAAGCCCTGCGCGGATCGCCTCGAGCCCGACCCCGGCGGCCGCCGCGGCGGCGGCCGCCGCGAGCGAGTTGGCGACGTTGTGCCGCCCGGCAAGCCTGAGCTCGATCGGCGTGCTCCCGAGCGGCGAGGTGAGCGTGAAGCGGGTGCGGAAGCCGCTCGCGTCCACGTCCGCGTGCAGCTCGCGCGCGATGAAATCCGCATCCCGCTGCAGCCCGAACGTGACGACGCGCGCCGGCGTCGAGTTGCGCCACAGCCCGGCGAACTCATCATCCGCGTTGATCACCGCGGTCGCCCCGGGCGCAAGGCCGGCGACCATCTCGCCCTCGGCGCGTGCCACGCCCTCGAGAGTACCGAAGCCCTCGAGATGCTCGGCTCCCGCGTTGGTGATGAGTCCGACGCCGGGCCGGGCGATGGCGACGAGCTCGGCGACATCTCCGGCTCGATTCGCGCCCATCTCGATGACCGCGAAGCGGTGTGTCGCCTCGAGGCGAAACAGCGTGAGCGGCACGCCGATGTGGTTGTTGAGATTGCCGCGCGTGGCGAGCGTGGCGCCGGCCTGCGAGAGGATGGCGGCGATCATCTCCTTGACCGTAGTCTTGCCGTTGCTGCCGGCGACGCCGATCACGGGAATGTCGAAGTTGTTGCGCCAGGCGGCCGCCGCGCGTGCGAGCGCCGCCTGTGTGTCCGCGACCACGATCTGGGCAATGGCCGCCGGGTGCGGCCCCGTCACGACGGCTCCGGCGGCACCGGCAGTGAGCGCCGCGCCGACGAACTCGCTGCCGTCGAAGCGCGGGCCGCGCAGCGCAACGAACAGCTCACCCACCTGCAGAGTGCGCGAGTCGGTGGAGACACCGCCGTAGCTGCGGTCGGCACCCTGGAGGCGGCCACCGCAGGTTCGGGCGAATTCGGCGAGGGTGCGCATCATGCTTGCGCTCCCAGGCACTCGCGCACCACGGCCTGGTCGCTGAACGCGCGACGCTCGGTTCCGTAGATCTGATAGTCCTCGTGTCCCTTGCCGGCGATCAGCACGACATCGCCCGGCGAGCTCGCCGCGAGCGCGTCCCGGATAGCCCGGGCGCGATCGTGCTCGACGGCGAGCTCCGCGGCGTAGGGAGCGTGAATTCCGCCGAGAATGTCGCGCACGATGTGGTGCGGATCCTCGCCGCGCGGGTTGTCGTCGGTGATGATGACCGCGTCGGCGCTCTGCACGGCGATGCGACCCATGAGCGGGCGCTTGCCGGGGTCGCGATCCCCGCCGCAGCCGAACACGACCGTGAGCCGTCCGCGACAGTGGGCGCGCACAGCGCGCAGCGCCTTCTCGAGCGCATCCGGAGTGTGTGCGTAGTCGACGATCGCCATGCGGCCGTCGCGGCAGGCGATCGCCTCGAGCCGCCCGGGCGGTGCGACGCAGCGGGCGAGCGCCTCGGCCGCGGCCGCAAGTCCGATGCCAGAGCCGAGCAGGACGCCGAGCACTGTCAGCACGTTGTCGACGTTGAACTCGCCGAGCAGCGGGACCGTGGTGGTCGCGGATCCCCAGCTCGACTCGATCGTGAGGCGCTGGCCCGCCGGCAGGGTCGTGACCTGGGCGGCGCGTACGAAGCGGGCCTGCGCGAGCGCTGCGTGCAGCTCGCCGGAGGGCGCGAGGCGCGTGGTGGCGATCAGCTGCTCGCGTGCGCGCACCGCCGCTGCCTGCGCGAGCTCGAGCCCGAAGGCATCGTCGACGTTGATGACCTGTGCGGCGAGCGTCGCGGTCTCGAACAAGCGTGCCTTGGCGGCGCCGTAGGCCTGCATGGAGCCGTGCAGGTCGAGATGGTCGCGCGTGAGATTGGTGAAGGCGGCGGCGCGGAAGCGCACTCCGGCGACGCGGCCGAGCTCCAGGGCGTGCGAGGAGACCTCCATCGCCACGCACTCGGCACCGAGGCTCTTGAGCTCGGCGAGCTGGCGATGGACCGTGACGACATCGGAAGTGGTGTGGGCGCTGGAGGCAAGCCGCGCCGGGAAGCCGACGCCGATCGTGCCGATGTAGGCCGCGGGGCGGCCACACAGCGTGAATGCCTGGGCGAGCAGATACGCGCAGGTCGTCTTGCCGTTCGTGCCGGTGACTCCGGTGACGGCGAGTGATTGCGAAGGCGCGTCGAAGAAGCGGTCGGCGATCGTTCCCAGGTGAGTGCCGAGGCGCGGCACACCCGCGACGAACACCGCTGCGCCGACCTCGGGTGCAGGCACATCGTCGTCGAACAGGATCGCACGCGCGCCCTGCGCCGCGGCCTCGCGCGCGAAGCTGACACCGTGACGCGTGAGGCCGCGGCATGCGAGGAACAGCGCGCCGGGACGCACCGCGCGGCTGTCGAGCGTCACATCGGTGATCTCGATGCCGGCCGGCACCTGCAGCACGCCCGCCGTGAGCTCGGCGAGCGCGCGCGTGCGCGCGGTTGCTGCCTGCGGCGGCCGGGCGCTCACCGGCGCACCACCGCGTGCAGCTGCGGATGCACGTTGCGCGGGGGCGGCTGCTCGTCCGCGGGGGTGCCGATCGCCTGATCCGGCGGCACCGCCATGAGGCGCAGCGCGCTGCCCACGACCTCCGAGAACACCGGAGCTGCAACGTCACCGCCCAGATGCTCGCCCGCGCTCGGCTCGTCGATGACGACGACCGCGGCCAGCTTGGGATGAGAGGCGGGCGCCACGCCTCCGAACACCGACATGTACAGATCGGTCGAGTAGCCCCCCGGTGCCGCCTTGAAGGCGGTGCCTGTCTTGCCCGCAACGCTGTATCCGGGGATCGCGGCCTTTCTGCCGGTCGCACCCTCCGCGACGACGACCGACTCGAGCATGCGGACGAGTTCCTGGCTCAGTCGCTGGTCGAACACACGCTCGCCAGCGGGCAGGGAATCCACGCGCAGAAACGACACGGGCCGCTTGATGCCGAGGGCGCCGAGCGTCGCGTAGGCATGCGCGAGCTGTAGCGGCGTGACCGAGATATTGTAGCCGTGCGACATGGTGACGATGCCGATCGGCCGCCAGTGCACGTAATTGCTCAGCAGACCGGCCGACTCGCCCGGATAACCGCTGTCGGTAACCTGCCCGAAGCCAAAGCCGGTGAGCGTCCTCCAGATCCGCTGCGGCTCGAGCGACAGCGCGATGAGGCCCATGCCGACGTTGGAGCTCTTGGCGAGGATGGTCGCGATGTCGATGCGCCCGAGGCTGCCGTGCTCCTCCTCGAAGATCTTGGCGCCGACCTTCAGATAGCCGGGCGCGGTATCGATGATGCTGCGGTCGTCGTACTTGCCCGACTCCAGCGCCGCCGCCACGAAGAACGGCTTGATGCACGAGCCGGGCTCGAGCATGTCGGTCGCCGCGCGGTTGCGGTACACCGCCGGAGTCGTCATCTGGTCGCGGTCGTTGGGGTTGAAGGCGGGCTGGTTGACCATCGCCAGCACCTCGCCGGTGTCGACATCGAGCACGACCACGGAGCCGGAGCGCGCGCGCTGCAGGCGGATCGCGGCCTTGAGCTCGCGATAAGCGAGGTACTGAATGCGCAGGTCGAGGGCCAGCACGAGATCGCGGCCCGGACGCACCGCCTGAATACTGTCGACGTCCTGGACGATGCGGCCGTAACGGTCCTGAATGACACGCTTCTTGCCGCCCTCCCCGCCCAGCCAGTGCTCGAACGACAGCTCGAGGCCCTCCTGGCCCGCATCGTCCACGTCGGTGAAACCGAGCACGTGTCCCGCCACTTCGCTCGCCGGATAGTAACGCCGGTACTCGCGCACCAGATTGACGCCGGGGATGTCGAGCGCGCGCACCTTCTGCGCATCCGCGGGCCCGCGATGGCGCGCGATGTACAGAAAATCCCGGTCGGTGTTGCTCGCGATGCGTCGCGCGAGCTCGTCGCGGTCGAGCTGCAGAGCCTGCGCGAGGCGCATGATCTCATCGCTCTCCGGCGCGAGCTCCCTGGGATTCGCCCACACCGAGTCGACCGGTGTGCTCACGGCGAGCGGCTCGCCGTAGCGATCGCTGATCATGCCGCGATGCGCCGCGATCGGAATGACCCGCGAGAAGCGCGCATCGCCCTCGCGCGCAAGGAAGCCGTGATCGACGAGCTGCAGGTTGATGGCGCGCCACAGGAGCGCCGCGGCGCTGATACCGAGCAGCGAGCCGAGCAGATACGCCCGCCAGCGGAATGAATCCGGCGTTCGCTCTCGGGAGGGCCGCGCCTTCATGGTGAGACGATCGTGATGTCCCGCGGCGGCGGGGTCGCCATGTGCAGTTTGGTGCCGGCCACGCGCTCGACGAACGACGGCATCGACCACGCGCTCTGCTCGAGCTGCAGCTGGCCCCATTCGATGTCGAGGTTATCGCGGGCGGCGTTCAACCGCTCTAGCTGCACGAACAGCTCGCGTGAGCGGTGTTTGCAGTAGATCGCGCCGGCGGCCGAGACGAGCGTCGCGAGCCACAGCAGCGGCACGGCGATCGCAACCGTGGCCGGCACGGGGGCCCTCACGGGAGTCTCTCGGCGACGCGCAGCAGGGCGCTGCGCGAGCGCGGATTGCGCTCGCGCTCGGCAGCGCTCGCACGCTGCTTCTTGCCGACGAGGCGCAGGCGCGGCGCCGCCGTCGCCGGCACCACCGGCAGGCTTGCCAGCTCCGGGTCGAGCGTCGCGGCGCGCTTCATGAATTGCTTGACCGCGCGATCCTCGATCGAGTGGAACGAGATCACGGCGAGGCGTCCGCCCGGTGCAAGCACATCGACCGCGGCGGCGAGGCCGCGCTCGAGCTCACCGAGCTCATCGTTGATGTGCATCCGCAATGCCTGGAAGGTGCGCGTCGCCGGATGCTTGCCGGGCTCGCGCGTGCGCACGGCGCGCGCCACGATCGCTGCGAGCTCGCCGGTGCGAGCGATCGGCCGCTCGCGGCGCGCGGCCTCGATGGCCTGAGCGACGCGGCGCGCGAAGCGCTCTTCTCCGAGTGTCGCGATCACTTCGCGAATCTCGTCGACGCCCGCCCGCGCGAGCCAGGCCGCGACGGGCTCACCGCGCGTCGTATCCATACGCATGTCGAGCGGGCCGTCGGAGCGGAAGCTGAAGCCGCGTGCCGGCTGATCGAGCTGCGGGGACGAGACACCGAGATCGAAGAGCACGCCACGACATGGCTGGCCCTGCGCGTGCGCCGGCACGAGAGCGCGGAGCTGCGAAAACGGCGCATGAACGAGTGTGAGGCGCAGCTCGCCGCGGAAGCGGGTGCGGCCGGCCTCGATGGCCTCGACATCCTGGTCGAGCGCGAGCACGCGGCCCGCTCCACCCAGGGCCGAG
>Ga0335081_10016523_pt1 | contig 11947 bp, 11 predicted proteins | sample Lox_Sample_35_FD_206713 | JGI IMG/M metagenome (GOLD analysis project Ga0335081, IMG submission 206713) | Soil microbial communities from Loxahatchee National Wildlife Refuge, Florida, United States - Lox_Sample_3.5 | ecosystem: Environmental > Terrestrial > Soil > Wetlands | place: USA... | reverse complement strand
ATCCTTGCATTGCAGATCGCGCCGAAGGTCGCCTTCGCGCCGCTGTTCATTCTCTGGATGGGGTTCACCGTCTATCCAAAAATTCTGGTCGCGATTCTCATCGTGTTCTTCCCGGTCATGGTCAACGTGCTGACCGCGGTGCGCAATGTCGACCCCGACCTGATCAATCTGGCGCGAGCGTTCAAGGCGTCCCGCGCGCAGATTTTCTGGCGCATCGAGTTTCCAAGCTCGATGCCGCCGATGTTCGCGGGCTTGCGGATCGGATCGACATTGGCGGTGGTCGGCGTCGTCGTCGGCGAACTGGTCGGCGGCAATCTCGGACTTGGCTATCTGCTCACGTTCGGCGAGGGCCAGGCCAATACGCCGATGGTTTTTGTGTCGATCGTGATGCTGACGCTGGTCGGCGGCATTGCCTACATTGCCGTGATCCTGGTCGAGCGCCAGGTGCTGCATTACCTGCCGGCGCGTGGGGTGGCTGGCAACCTGTAGTCAATTGGGGAAGTGCTCGGCGTGCCAATCCGCTTCGAGATTGGGATTGATCTTGCCGTCGATCACGAACACGCCGGGAGCGCCCTCGGCGACCCAGGCCTTGAGCGGATCAAGATCGGCGAGCTTGCGCACCGTGGCGCCGCGCGCGCCAAAGCTGCGGGCGATCGCGGTAAAGTCGGTCTGGGGAAACTGCACGATGTCGACCGAATAGCCCTGCCGGCGGAAGTAATGGACCTCGGCGGCATAGGAGCTGTCGTTGTAAACGAGAATGCAGAGCTGAAGCTTCAATCGCACCGCCGTTTCCAGGTCGGCCATCGACATCAGGAATCCGCCGTCGCCGGTGCCGAGCACGGCGAGCTTGCCCGGGTTAGCGATGGCGAGCCCGATCGCTGACGGCAGCCCAAGTCCGACCGATTGGAACGAATGACTCAAGCATGAGGAGCGGGCATTCGGCACCCGCAAATAGCGCGGCACCCAGCCGCAAAAATGGCCGGAGTCGGAAGCCACGACGCGATCTGCCGGCAGGATCGCATCGACGGCTTTGCTCAAGGTGCGGGGATCGATGAAGTCGTCGCTCGATTCGTCCGGATGCGGATAATGATGATTGTCGCCGGCGCGGATGCGCTCGCGCATCGCCGCATTGCGGCGGCCGGGCCGAGCTTTGGTCCCGCGCCGGTCGAACTCGCCGAGCAGGGCTTCCGCCGTGGCTTGCGCATCGCCATGCACCGCGATTCGGACCGGCATCTGATAACCGATCTTTCCCGCTTCGACATCGACTTGCGCGATCACGGCGCCGGAGGCGATCAGTTTGCCTTTCTTGGTCGTCCATTGCGTCAGGCTTGCGCCGAAAGCGACGATGCAATCGCTTTCTGCGATCAGCTCATCGGCGATCGGCGAGGAAAAGCCGCCGCTGATGCCGAGCGACCACGGATTGCCGGAAAATAATCCGTGACCGCAAACCGAGGTTGCCAAGAGCGCGCCGGTGCGCTCCGCCAAAGCAGTAAGCGACGGTTCGGCGCCGGAAATGACCGCCCCGCGGCCACCGAGAATCAGCGGACGCTGCGCTAGCAACAATGCATCGGCGAGCTCTTTGACAGCACGCGGATCGGGATGAAGCCGACCGCCCCTCGGCGGCAGTTCGAGTGGCGGCAGATTCGAGGCAAGCGGCGCGTGCTGCACGTCGAGCGGTAGGCTGAGCACGACGGTCTGCCGTTCGTGCAGGGCGCGACTGACGGCGCGCAACGCGTCTTCGCGCGCAGTGTCGGGCGTGTGCAGCCGTTCCGGCACGGCGCCGACCGCGCGCACCATATCGGCTTGCTCGATGTAAAAATTATTCTTAACCGCGCCGCTCGGTACATCGCCAGCTAACACCACGAGCGGCGTCCGGCTTTTCGCCGCTTCGCCGATCCCGGTGAGCGCGTTGGTAAGTCCCGGTCCCGAATGGACGCTGACCAGGGTGAGTTCCCCGCTCGCCTTGGCATAGGCGTCCGCCATGCTCGCGGCATTACACTCGTGGCGCGCGGAGATAAGTTCGACGCCGGCCTGCGCAAGCGCGTGCGAAATCCTGAAATTGGCGGTGCCGAGGAGCGCGAAGCAGCGCCGTGCGCCATAGCGGGCGAGATCGCCGGCGATTACCTCGGCGACAATAGGGTTGCTCCTGTTCATACCCGCCCGTGCTCCGATTCTCGAAAAAAGCTTTATTCGCCAAAGTCATAATACACGCCGATTGCTTGGGGAAAAGCCGCAGCAAAAAGCTTCAATATTAAATATTTAAGCTTGAAATAATTCGGCAGCGATGCCATGCTCAAGGTCCTTCGGAAGGCGGCATTGGCATGAAGATCGCTTGCCTCGGCGGCGGCCCGGCAGGGCTGTATTCCGCGATCAGCATCAAGCTGCGCGACGCCGCGCATGATGTGACGGTGTTCGAGCGCAACCGGCCTGACGACACGTTCGGCTGGGGCGTGGTGTTTTCCAACGAGACCTTCGACAACATCGCCGCCAACGACCCCGCGAGCGCGCAAGCAATCCGTGAGCATTTCGCCTATTGGGACGACATCGCCGTTCATTATCGCGGACAAAGAATTGTCTCCACTGGGCACGGCTTCTCCGGTATCGCGCGCAAGACGCTGCTGTTGCTTTTGCAGGAGCGGGCGAGGGAGCTCGGTGCGCGCTTATGTTTTCAAACTGAAATAGCCAGCGCCGGCGAACTCGCCAGGGAATACGACCTCGTCATCGCTGCGGACGGCCTGAACTCAAAGACACGCAGCGAATTCGCGCACGCGTTCAAGCCGGCGATAGAAACGCGCAAGAACAAATTTGTCTGGCTCGGCACCCGTCAGAAATTCGACGACGCCTTTACCTTCATCTTCGAGGAGACCGAGCACGGCTGGGTGTGGGCGCATGCCTATCAGTTCGACGCCGACACAGCGACATTCATCGTCGAATGTTCGGAAGCGACCTGGCGGAAGTTCGGTTTTGCGACCATGAGCCAGGACCAATCATGCCGGACCTGCGAGCGGATTTTCGAAAAATATCTCGGCGGCCATCGGCTGATGTCGAACGCGACGCATTTGCGCGGTTCGGCCTGGCTGAATTTCCCGCGCGTTCTGTGCGAGACATGGTCGCATGACAATATCGTGTTGATGGGCGATGCCGCCGCCACCGCGCATTTCTCCGTTGGTTCGGGCACCAAGCTCGCCATGGAGAGCGCGATCTCGATGGCGGACGACCTCGCCAGCGAGCCGACACTGCAAGCGGCGTTTGCCAAATATGAGGAGGCCCGGCGCACCGAAGTCTTGCGGTTGCAATCGGCGGCGCGCAACTCGCTTGAATGGTTCGAGGACGTCGAGCGCTATCTGCATCTCGATCCGGTGCAATTCAATTATTCGCTGCTGACGCGCTCGCAGCGCATCAGCCACGAAAACTTGCGGCTGCGCGATCGCGACTGGCTGGAAGGCGCGGAGGCTTGGTTCCAGCGGCTCGCCGGCGCCGGCGACAACGCCGTCCGCCGGCCCATGTTCGCGCCGTTCCGGTTACGCGACATGCGGCTGAAGAACCGCGTCGTAGTCTCGCCGATGGCGCAATACAAAGCCGTCGATGGCTGCCCCACCGATTGGCACCTCGTGCATTACGGCGAACGCGCCAAAGGCGGCGCGGCGCTGGTCTGCACCGAAATGACCTGCGTCAGTCCGGAAGGGCGCATCACGCCGGGTTGCACGGGCATGTACGCGCCCGAGCACGAGCGGGCGTGGAAGCGAATCGTCGATTTCGCGCACGCCGAAACGGATGCGAAGATCTGCTGCCAACTCGGCCATTCCGGCGCCAAAGGGTCGACCCAGCTCGGCTGGGAGGAAATGGACGCGCCGCTGAAATCGGGAAACTGGCCGGTAATGGCGCCATCGCCAGTCGCCTGGTCGGAACGCAACCAGCGCGCCCGCGCCATGACCCGCGCCGATATGGATCGCGTGCGCGAAGAGTTCGTCGCGGCCGCCGAAATGGCGGCCCGCGCCGGCTTCGACATGCTCGAAATCCATTGCGCGCACGGTTATCTCTTGTCGTCGTTCATCACGCCGCTGAGCAATTGGCGCACCGACGAATACGGCGGCTCGCTCGAAAATCGTCTGCGCTATCCGCTGGAAATCTTCCACGCGGTGCGCGCGGTTTGGCCTGCGGAGAAGCCGATTTCCGTGCGCATTTCCGCCAACGACTGGGTCGGCGCCGAGGGCATCGAGCCACAGGACGCGGTCGGGATCAGCCGCGTGCTGCGGGAAGCCGGCGTCGACATCTGCGATGTCTCGGCGGGACAGACTTCGGTCAAAGCCCGACCGGTCTATGGCCGCATGTTCCAGACCCCGTTCTCCGACCGCATCCGTAACGAGACCGGCATGGCCACCATGGCGGTCGGCAATATCTACGAGCCGGATCACGTCAACTCGATCCTGATGGCGGGCCGCGCCGACCTCGTTTGCCTGGCGCGGCCGCATCTCGCCAATCCCTACTGGACGCTGCACGCTGCTGCGAAGCTCGGCGATCGCGCCGAAACCTGGCCGCCGCCGTATTATGCCGGCCGCGATCAGCTTTACCGGCTCGCCGGCAGCGGCGAGCCGGCGCCGAGCGCGGTCTGATCAATGGCAAGCGTGCTCACACTTGCCGGTAAACACGCGCTGGTCACCGGCGGTGGCACCGGGATCGGCGCCGCCATCGCTTTGGCGCTGGCGGAGCGCAGCGCCGTGGTGACGATTTGCGGTCGACGGCCGGCAGAGCTGCAAACAAGCGCGAACCGCCACGACAATATTCACGCGCAAGCCGCCGACATCACCGACGCGGATTCGCTGCGGCGGCTTTATCACGACGCGCAAGCGGCGCGCGGGGCCTTCGGCATCGTCATTGCCAATGCCGGCGCGGCGGAGAGCGCGCCCGCAGAGAAGGTCAGCCGCGCGATGTGGGATCACGCCATCGCGGTGAATCTGACCGGTGCGTTTCTGTCGGTGCAGCCCGCGCTCGCGGCGATGCGCGAGCGCAAATGGGGACGCATCGTCTTTATTGCCTCGACCGCCGGGCTTAAAGGCTACGCTTATGTAGCGCCTTACGTTGCCGCCAAGCACGGCGTGATCGGTCTCGCTCGGGCCTTGGCGATCGAGACGGCGAAAGCCGGCATTACCGTAAATGCCGTCTGTCCGGGTTACGCGGAAACCCCGATGCTGGAACGGGCCGTCCATCGTATCGTTGCGGCGACAAAGCGGAGCGAATCCGAGACGCGTAGCGCGCTTGCAGGCGATAATCCGCAAGCGCGGTTCATCAAGCCGGAAGAAGTGGCCGCCACCGTGGTCTGGCTCTGCGCGGGCGACAGCGCGGCGATCACGGGGCAAGCCATTTCGGTTTCCGGAGGTGAAACATGGTGACGTTGGTACCGGCCGCCGCGGCGGCGCAAAGACATAATGGTGCAACGATCGAGCGAAAGGCGCGGCTGCGGCTTTGGATCAGGTTATTGCGGGCGAGCCGCTTCATCGAGGGAGTGACGCGCGAACGGTTCAAGGCGCAGTTTAACATGACCTTGCCGCGCTTCGACGTGATGGCGGCGCTCTACCGCAAGCCGGATGGCATGCTGATGAGCGAAATAGCGCGTTTCCTGATTGTTTCGAACGGCAATGTCACCGGCATTGTCGACCGGCTGGTTTCGGAAGGGTTAGTCGCGCGCTCGCAGCGCAATGGCGACCGCCGCACCTCGTTCATCACTTTGACGCGGCGTGGCCGCGCCGCTTTCGCGGCCATGGCGACCGTACATGAGCATTGGATCGATGAATTGCTCGGCGGCATTTCCGCGCGCGATGCCGAACAATTGTCGGCGAAACTCAAATCGTTTCGCAGCGAGTGGGAGGGCGAAGCATGACATCGATGGCTGGTTTTAAGGCTTCGCATTTTCTCTGGCGGGTCGTGGATGCCGTTGCGGTCATTCAACTGAACCGGCCGGACCGGAAGAATCCGCTGACTTTCGATTCCTATGCGGAACTGCGCGACACATTTCGCAAGCTCCCCTATGCCAACGACATCCACGCCGTGGTCTTTCTGCCGAACGGCGGCAATTTCTGTTCCGGCGGCGACGTGCACGAGATCATCGGTCCATTGGTCGCCATGGACATGAAAGGGCTCTTGGCGTTCACACGCATGACCGGCGATCTCGTCAAAGCCATGTTTGCCTGCGGCAAGCCGATCATTGCGGCGATCGACGGCGTTGCCGCGGGCGCCGGCGCTATTATCGCGATGGCCTCCGATCTGCGTCTCGGGACGCCACAGGCGCAAGTCGCCTTTTTGTTCAATCGCGTCGGCCTCGCCGGTTGCGACATGGGTGCATGCGGAATCTTGCCACGCATCATCGGCCACGGCCGCGCTGCGGAGCTGTTGTTCACCGGCCGATCCATGAGCGCGCAGGAGGGGCAGCAATGGGGCTTCTTCAACAAGCTCGTCGACGCCCAATCGCTCGAGCAGGAGGCATTGTCGCTGGCGCGACGGATTGCGTCAGGCCCGACTTTCGCCAACGGCATCACCAAGACGCAACTCAATCAGGAATGGTCGATGAGTCTCGATCAGCTCATCGAGGCAGAAGCGCAGGCGCAGGCGATCTGCATGCAGACCAATGATTTCGAGCGTGCTTATCGCGCCTTCGTCGCCAAACAGAAACCGGTATTCGAGGGAAACTAGCGCATGATCCCGAAAAGTGGGAACCGGTTTTCGGACAAGATCATGCACCAACAGAAGGTCATGATCCCGAAAAGTGTGAATCGGTTTTCGAATAAGATCATGCGTCAACAAAAGGTCAGGGACGTGTGGTGATTCAAGTTAATGGAATTACGCTCTGATGCCGGACAAGACTTTTCTTAACTGGCCATTCTTCGACGAGCGCCATCGTGCACTCGCGGCGCGCCTTGATTCCTGGTGCGCGTCAAATCTTGCGTCCACGCGAAATGCTCAGGTCAGCGCGCACGACGATCTCGACGCTGCCTGTCGCGATCTGGTGCGGCAATTCGGCCGCGATGGCTGGCTCGCCTATACCGCGCCCGATCCTGGCAGCACGGCGCCACTCGAAGTGCGTACCCTTTGTCTCATTCGCGAGACGCTGGCGCGGCACGACGCGCTCGCGGACTTTGCCTTTGCTATGCAAGGCCTGGGCGCCGGCCCGATCAGTCTTTTCGGTAACGCCGAGCAGCGGCATTGGCTCGCGCGCACGCGCAGCGGTGAAGCAATCGCCGCATTCGCGCTGACCGAGCAGCAATCCGGCTCGGATGTTGCCAATATTGCCATGACCGCGGGGCGCGACGGTAACGGCTATGTTTTGGGCGGTGAAAAAACCTGGATCTCAAACGGCGGCATCGCCGATCTCTATGTCGTATTTGCCCGCACCGGCGAAGCTTCGGGCGGAAAGGGGATTTCCGCGTTCATCGTTCCCGGCGATGCGAAGGGATTTTCGGTCGTCGAGCAACTCGACGTGATTTCGCCGCATCCTTTGGCGCGGATTGCCTTTGATCGTGTGCGCGTGCCTGCGAGCGCGATGATCGGTGCGCCGGGCGAGGGCTTTAAGATCGCCATGGCGACGCTTGACGTGTTTCGCGCGACGGTCGCCGCCGCAGCGCTTGGCTTCGCCCGGCGCGCGTTAGAGGAAACGCTCAAGCGGGCGCGCGGGCGGCGGATGTTCGACGGCGCGCTCGCGGATTTGCAACTGGTGCAGGGCGCGATCGCCGAAATGGCGCTCGATATCGATGCTGCGGCGCTTTTGGTTTATCGCGCCGCCTGGACGAAAGATTCGGGCGCCGCGCGGGTGACGCGCGAAGCCGCCATGGCAAAACTGTTCGCGACCGAGCGGGCGCAGCGGGTGGTGGACAAAGCCGTACAGCTTCACGGTGGCGATGGGGTGCGGCGCGGCCACATCGTCGAGCGGCTGTATCGCGACATTCGGGCGCTGCGCATCTATGAGGGCGCCTCGGAAGTCCAAAAAGTCGTCATCGCAAGGCAGATGCTTGCGGGAGGGTGACCATGGTAGCGCCTGCGCTTGGCCGTTCGGCTCATGTGGATACGTTCACGCGGGACAATCTCCCGCCCGCCGACAAATGGCCGGATATTTTGCTGGCTGGTTTCGAATATCCCGAGGCGCTCAACGCCGGCGTCGAATTGACCGACCGCATGGTGGCGAGCGGGTTTGGCGACCATGTCGCGCTGATCGGTAACGGCCGCCGCCGCACCTACAAGGAGCTGTCGGATTGGACCAACCGTATCGCCCATGCGCTGGTCGAGGACTTCGGCATCAAACCCGGCAACCGCATTCTCATCCGGTCGGCGAATAATCCGGCTCTGGTGGCGTGCTGGCTGGCTGCGACCAAAGCCGGCGCTGTCGTGGTCAACACCATGCCGATGCTGCGCGCCGGCGAGTTGGGCAAGATCGTCGACAAGGCCGAGGTGACGCTGGCGCTATGCGATACCAGGCTGATGGATGAACTGGTCAATTGCGCCAAGACCAGTAAGCACCTCAAAAAGGTCATCGGCTTCGACGGCACCGCCAACCATGACGCCGAACTCGATCGCATCGCGCTGAGCAAGGACGTCACCTTCAACGCGGTGAAGACCGGCCGCGATGACGTCGCGCTGCTCGGCTTCACCTCCGGCACAACCGGCGAGCCGAAAGCGACAATGCACTTTCATCGCGATCTCCTCATCATCGCCGACAGCTATGCCAAGGAAGTTCTTTCGGTGACGCCCGACGACATATTCGTCGGCTCGCCGCCGCTTGCCTTTACCTTCGGGCTTGGCGGGCTCGCGATCTTTCCGCTGCGCTTCGGCGCCACCGCGACGCTTCTGGAAAACGCTTCGCCGGCCAACATGGTCGAGATCATCGAGACCTATAAGGCCACCATCTCGTTCACCGCGCCGACCGCTTATCGCGCCATGCTCGGCGCCATGCACCAGGGCGCAGACCTGTCTTCGCTGCGGGTTGCGGTCTCGGCCGGCGAAACGCTGCCGGGACCCGTGTTCGAGGAATGGATGGCGAAAACCGGCAAGCCGATCCTGGACGGCATCGGTTCGACCGAGATGCTGCACATATTCATTTCCAACCGGCTCGGCGATGCGGCGCCGGCCTCGACCGGGAAACCGGTCGGCGGATACGAGGCCAAGATCGTCGGCGACGACATGAAAGAAAAGCCTCATGGCGAGGTCGGCAAGCTTGCGGTCCGCGGTCCCACCGGCTGCCGTTATCTCGCCGACAAGCGGCAGGACTCCTACGTACGCAATGGCTGGAATCTCACCGGCGATGCCTTCACGCGGGACGGCAAGGGCTACTTCCATTTTGCTGCGCGCGCCGACGACATGATTATTTCCTCCGGCTACAACATCGCGGGGCCGGAGGTGGAAGCGGCGCTGCTGTCGCATCCGGACGTCAAGGAATGCGCCGTCATTGGTGTAGCCGACGAGGAGCGCGGCCAGATCGTTCAGGCGCACGTCGTCCTTAAGGACGGGGTGGCGCCAAGCGCGGATTGCGCCAAGCGTTTACAGGATCACGTCAAGGCGACCATCGCGCCGTTCAAATATCCGCGCTCGGTGAAATTCATCGAAGCGCTGCCGAAGACTCAGACCGGCAAGATCCAGCGCTTTCGGCTGCGGCAAAACCAGCCATCGGGCGCTTCGTGAGGAGAAAGCAGGTGGCGCAACCGCATACATTCCTTCATCCACGTGACTGGAAACTCGCCAAAGGCTTTAGCAATGGTGTCGTCGCCGAAGGCCGCATGGTTTTTCTCGCCGGCCAGGTCGGCTGGAATGCCGAGCAGCGGTTCGAGAGCGGAGATTTTGTCGCACAGGCGCGGCAGGCGCTCGTGAATATCGTGACGCTCGTCGCCGAAGCCGGCGGCCGCGCGGAGCACATCACGCGGCTGACCTGGTTCGTGCTCGACAAGCAGGAATACCTGTCGCGCCTGCGCGAATTGGGCGCGGCCTATCGCGGCGTCATGGGCAAGCACTTTCCGGCGATGACGCTCATCCAGGTCGGCGCGCTGGTCGAAGACGAGGCAAAAGTCGAGATCGAAGCTACGGCTGTTGTGCCGAAGTGAGGCTGCAGCTTTTGAGGCATCAGCCGTCCGCCAAGGACGCGGCGGGAGTCAAAGCGGTTCTTCGCTCGGAGGCCGCTGATGAATATGTTCTTACGATGCGGGTCTCGGTGGCAAAGCCCCAGGCCGGATCGAACCGGTGCAGGTGATAGACCGGGCGTGTCTTCATCGGCGCGGGATATTCGCCCTTGCGCAGCGTCGTCGCGATGCATGGCACCACGCTCGCAGGGATGCGTCCGACCTGGCCCGCGGTGCCACGATGAACATGGCCGCTGAAGATGGCGACGACGCGCCCCGAGTGTTGCAAAGCATCGCGCAGCCGCGCCATGCTTTCCATTGTCTCGAAATGAAAGCGGTCCGGTCCGACCGTCACCTCAAACGGTGGATGGTGCGTGAAAACGGCGATTGGTCTGGCGGGCTCGGCATCGATCAATTCGATCAGACGCCGCGCCTGTTGCGGACGAAACTCGCCTCGATTGCCGCCTGGTTTGAGCGTGTCCAGCGCGATCAGCCGCACCGGATAATCTTCGACCGCGTAGTCGATGAATTCGGAATTGGGCGCGAGATAGCCCCGTGCGGAAAAGGCGGCGCGCAGATTGGCTCTGTCGTCCTTGTTGCCTGGCAGCACGTAAACCGGCGCGCGCGCCTTTGCGAGTAGGGCCGCGGCCTGCGCATATTCGCCCTGCCGCCCGTTATGGACGATATCGCCGGTGTGAACGATCACATCGGCCGCCGGATCGAGCGCATTGATGTCCGCGATCGTTGACGCGAAGTCGCGCATTCTGCGCTCGGCGTCGGGCGTATCGAGCGCCAGATGCGTGTCGGAAATGTGCGCGATGATCATGACATCTCAATCAGACACGTATTTGATTCTTCTCGCTTCAAGAGATCATGCCTCGCTCTTCGATTTCAGCCCGGCGTAATAGTCCCTGAGGATCGCCACCACTTCCGGCCGGCTGAATTCCGGCGGTATCTCGGCATTGCTCGACAGCATCTTGCGCTGCTCTGTGCCCGAGATCGCAATGTGATATTTCGGATCGTGCGGGCAGGTTTTTCCCGTCGCCATGCCATAGCACTTGCGGCAATAAAATGTGACGTCGATCTTCAGCGGCTTGGTGTGAAGCGCGCCCGGCCAGAGCTGATCGAAGATGTGCTGCGAATCGTAGGGACCGTAGTAATCGCCGACACCGGCATGATCGCGCCCGACAATGAGATGCGAACAGCCGAAGTTCTGGCGAATGAGCGCATGTAGGAGCGCTTCGCGTGGACCGGCATAACGCATCTCGATCGGATAGCCGGCCTGAATGACCGTTCCGGGGCGAAAATAATTGTCGATCATCGCCTGGATTGCCCGGGTGCGAACCTCGGCCGGTATGTCGCCTACTTTCAGTTTCCCGAGCACCTGATGGATGAAAACCCCGTCCGAGACCTCCACCGCGATTTTGACCAGGTGTTCGTGGCTGCGGTGCATGGGATTTCGGGTCTGAAAGGCGGCGACAATCGACCAGCCGCGCTCAAGAAACATGGCGCGCGCCTGGGCGGGACGGATATAGAGTTTCGGATATCTGACGGGATATTCGCCTTCGCTCAGAACGGACACCGGTCCAGCCAAATTGACGTCGCCTTGCTGGAAGAGCTTCGCGACGCCGGGATGTTTCGGATCTGTCGTGCGAAAGACGTGCTCGGCCTCGATCGTCTTGTCGATCGCATATTTCTCGCGAACCGCCATCACCGCGAGAATCTCGCCACTTTCCGCGTCGACAAGGGTAACTTCTTCTTCGGCGCGGATGCTGTCGGCAAGATTGCTGTCGACCGAGAGCGTGATCGGGACTGGCCAGAACACGCCATCGGTCAATTTCATATCGAGGCAT
>Ga0335081_10016522_pt1 | contig 11947 bp, 11 predicted proteins | sample Lox_Sample_35_FD_206713 | JGI IMG/M metagenome (GOLD analysis project Ga0335081, IMG submission 206713) | Soil microbial communities from Loxahatchee National Wildlife Refuge, Florida, United States - Lox_Sample_3.5 | ecosystem: Environmental > Terrestrial > Soil > Wetlands | place: USA... | reverse complement strand
CGTCTAGTTCTTTTATGCGCTCCAGTATTTGCGCACGTCGGAACTGGAACGGCTCCTCGCCTTCGAGGGCGAAGGTCCCACTGACAACTCGGGTGGTATCCTTGATCATTCGTTCCGCATCGGATTTCTCCTTTTCTAATAACGCGGCTTGAGTACTCCGAGCGCCCATGATATCAAAATGCGAGACAAGAACCGTCATGCTTTGCGATACTTTTTCCGCGATGATATCGAATTCCTGCGACGATGGAACTAGGACATTCCTCCCTCTCATCATGTGCATCAGAAACTCGAGAGCAGCGACGGCCCATTTGAACGTCCTCTTATCCGCGGCCACACAATCCTCACATATAAATGATACCCAGTTGACTGAAAGTTGCATCAATTGCTGATTGTGTTCCTTCCATCGCGACTGTTCCAAATACCGCACCGCACGTTGTCCGAATTCCGAGGCCAGGACGAAGCAATTTTGCACAAGCTCCTGACATTCAAGTCCCTGTGTCTTTGTCCGGATCTTGTTGACACTATTCATAATGTTGGTGGATAATTGGTGGAAGACTTTCTTCGTACGGGTCATCTCCCGGAACACACGCGGCAAGTTCGGTCGTTGGAGGAGGACGACATCGACTAATCCATCGGCGTACTGGGAAAAAATTTGGCGAGCGACGTTGAGACGGCCGGAGACCGACGAACCATGGACAACAAGTCTTATTCGGCCTGGTCGGATCTCAAACTGTGCATCTGCTAAATCCGTTTCGATAATCCGGCCACCGCAAGACGGCCATGTATCCCAATCAAAGTCGGATTTTGGATATACGATCAAGGCGAATGGGATGGAATGACCGGGATCCTCTTCGTCGAGTTCAGGCGGGTCTAGGGTAGTTCGTAGAATTGATTTTATTTGCTTCGGTTGTTGCCCGATGGATGGGTCGCCAAGGACGTAGATCCCGTCTGCTTCGACGGTTGCGGTATATGTTAAATAATAGCCCGCTTCGGCAAGTCGGCTCATTAGAATGGGGAAGTTTTCTTCCGTAATGGAGAATTCGGTGGCGTTTTCGAACCGCGCGTTTAAAAGTCTATCATTAAAGAGGGTAACCGAGACCAAACCTTGAAAATCGAAGGAGTTTTCGGTGACGTAGGCGAACATTTTCGAGCAGCTTGGTGTACCACTTAGTCATTTCTGGCGCCGTTTTGACGGTTGGTCCTTTCAGTTGGGATTCAAGATAATTGAGTAATCGATAGACGAGTTTGTGAGTTAGCGAACTAGGATTAATTCGAAACCTTGAACGTGATACCTGAATTGCTCCGCCAAGACAGCATCTCCTCCTTCCATGTATCGCGAAATGTCAAGACTGAGAAAATTCCACTGTTCCTCCAAGATCTCGGCATCCTTGAAGAATATCTTCTCGTTTCGACTATCCAACTTCTTTTGCAAAAGTTTAAAATAAAACTTGAGTGTATCGAGAAGAACAGCATCAAACTATGCATAAGATCGCAGATCGGAATGGGCAAGAAACCGAATCGTCGACCCAACTGACAAGGTTCCAATATTCAGTTGACTCCGTGACAGCCAGATACTCCTTCCTGATGCCAACCGCAACTTTCATACAAACCGCAAAATCAGCAATCAATTGTTCCATGACAATCAACCCCGGATCTCTCAATTTCTTTCCATATGCAAGACGAAGTTTTAGGGCTTCCTCGATCAACTTTGTGGGGAAATTGGCAAGTAATTGCACATCGCCGAGGAACGGAGGTAACCTTAACCGATCGAAAACGAGATGATATGTTTCGACTGTCTCCTTTGCTGTGTTGACTTCATTACTCAGCTTTGACAGAATCGCCTTTTCAAAGGTCTGTTCAATCTGATTTTCCTTGAGAATCCGTTCGATGAAGGATGATTCATCGTTGATTTTAATCGCGTCTTTGTTATTGGTTGAAGGGCCCCCTTTCCGCGTTAGGTCGAGGTCCTCTTGGCCAGTCCAAGCACGTAGAATCCCGAGGAAAACTCGCACATTTTTAGTCACGTTGGACCAAGCGATGAGCGCTGTTAGAATTGTATCGAATTCCGATCCTTCTGCGGTGGCCGGTTTATCCTCCATTAATGCGGCACGACAGGAGTAGAGAGATTCACAATGATCCCATCTTTCGAGAATTTCGTCGACTTGTTCTTCGGCTGTTTTAGCGTTCGGTGTCCCGTCTTCGAATGTCTTGACGCTAAAGGCGAGGATTTCATCAATTACTTTGTCCATGTAGGCTCGTGCTTCCATCAGAAATCGTCGTTGGTCAGCTAATGATCTCCCGTATGCTTTTGCGCGGATTCCCAGCCATAACTCGTATCGACGGGCCTTTTCATCTTCTGGTCCCGGGTGCTCAGCAATTCTCTTCTTTTCACTTGTGACAACATCTCCACTAAGCACCTGAACTAACCGATTCTGCCATTCTACCCGTTCGCTATACTCGGGATTTTGGATGTCTTCGGTGGATGGACTAAGGTCCAATCCTCCTGCGGCTAGACCACCCTTGTCAATATCAAATTCATCATAATCTCCATAATCATCGGCGGCACTTCCGTCTTCAGACTCCACTTCCATGTCTCGACGATAAGATGCAACACTGGAGTGTTGAAGGAGGTAATCATCATCAGGATCTAGGGCCATTTTTTGCATCCACCCAGTTCGAGCGTATCGAGGTCGTCCGCGAGTAAGACCGTCTCTAGAAGTTCCTCTTCGAACAAAAGGAGACGGAGCAGCCGATGTTGCAGGGGCATACTGATCGTGGCGTCCTGACTCGGGATGTCGAATTGGAAGGTATGTGCCTGAAGGTAATCGATTGAGACCCGGTCTCGACCGTCGATCACTGGGAGACCGTTCGTTGTCGTTCAAATGAATCTGCTGAGGTGCCTCCTCTTCGTATGCAGAGTAGTATTGACCGTTTGGATAATAAGGCTGAGTTTGTGCGGAGGGAGAAACGGGAGCCCAGGTGTAGGAGGGTAAGCCGGCGTTTGGAGGGGGCGTGTCGAATGGAAGCCTGCCGTCCTCGACGGTGCTGGAGGCTTCGATTGGGAGGTATCCCTGGGCGGAAGCGCGAGGGATTTGTCCTCCTCCGGCCTGTTGCTGTTGCTGTGGTCCTCCTCTAGGGACGGTTGCTTGCGGGCGTGGACTGGAGGGTTGTTGGGAAGACGTCGTTCGTGGGACGGGCGTGCGGTTGTAGGAAATGTCTCCGTCGCCATCCTTGTCGACGCTGTCGGAAAACCCTTGGAAGCGGATTCCACGCTGTGACGAATCCATCGGTCGACGTTGATTCTCGCAGCTGAGGGAGACAGCCAAAATAGGCAAATGGCAAATGGAGGATGACGACCAATGCTGCAGGCTGACTTGCTACAATTGTCCAAGGTAGTCTGCGATCGGCGGCGGCTTTGATTGGCTCATTCTAATCGCCGAACCAGATCGGACGCCGCGTCAGAACTGCACAAAAGACGTCGTTTAAGGTCAACCAAAGAATAGACTCGTATACTATGTTTCTGGCAGCTAAAGTAATGTAAATTAAGGTCCCATACATGCATATAAAGTCAGAATTGATAACAATAAATAGCCACCTCAATGAGAAGGTTTTTAAAGTGTAATTTTTTGGGGGGTCGGGGCCGTGGTTGGCGCCCAATAACCTCAACGCCATTCTTCGGTCATTTTCTCAAAATGACACTGAACTTTATAGGCACTGTGGCCTTTAGCCGTTGAACCTACAGATTGAAGATGTGTATCGCTGCTTTTCTTAGCCCTAATATCAATGGTCCCGGGATTATACGGGGGATGTCAAACCGGTTTCAGAATTTCGCGCAAGTACACTATCCAATGACCGACCAGCTCCAGTCAGCCTCAGCGAGGTCAACTGATACGCGAAATAGTGGGAAAGCCCGTATGGCATCGACCGATCGGAAATGAGCAACCCCTTAGCGAACTAGCTGAGAGTCGGACCACGGCTGGACAGTGATTAAGGCTGCAAGGCGGTGGAGGCGCTGTTCCCAGTCAGCCCCCGACTGTTCCCCCGCGTCGCATCCATGTCTCGTTATCCTAACATCATGATCTGGTTGCCTGAATCGGGCGATCGCGACGACGATGACGGACAATGCCAGCTTATGGGTCCTGTTGCCATTCTTGTGCAGATATCACTTGCGTCTGTAGCCCTGCTTGCCCTCTTTATTAAGGGACAACGAGAACATCCACCAAGACCGTTCCAAATATGGTACAACTTTCGAACCACAACGCCATCGACGCTAACTTGGTCTACAGGGCCTTTGACATTTCTAAACAAATGATCGGCGCCCTAGAATTACACTTCACGAATATCGTCCTTTCCGACATCGCTTCCTCACTTGGTGCAGATTCCCTCAAAGCCCACCCGAATCCATGCGTCTGGTAACATCCTTCCCCAGGAGAGAGATTGACCGGCAGGTACTTCTTGAACCTATTTGTCGACTGCACTATCGGCGTTCCTATCCTTTGGATCAACCTAAAGATCCTCCACCGAATATGTCACTACTTTCGTCTCAAAGGGACACGGTCTGGAGACTACGGCGGTCCCCCGCCACAATGGAACTGGTGGCTCAGACAAGTCGTTGTCTACTGCATCGGAGTCAGTTGGATGAAAATAGCAGTTCTCATCGTCCTCGGGAGTCTACCCTATCTAGACAAAGTTGGCGAAATGCTTGTTGGGTGGACAAAGGATAATACAACGCTGCAAATAATTATCGTTATGTTTGTACTTCCTCCAAGTCACCTTTTGTTACTTCTTGGTTGAGAACTGACCCGATATAGATATCCCCTCTAATATTGAATACCCTGCAATATTTGCTTATTGATGAGATTTTGTTGGCGAGAATGCTGGTACAAAAGAGGTCGGATCAATTTTCGCATGAGGGATTCAGGGACGAGGAACGTGTTGCTGAGAATGGGATAGGGCCACATAGGGAGGAAGACTCGGAATATGATAATAATAAAGGGCAACCTTTTGTCATTTAATTACGTAGAAGTAACGAGCACCAGGGTCTGGATGGTTTATTTTCATAAACTTATGCCGATCTCAAAATGTTCATCCCTTTTCATATTGAATCTTGATATCGTCGTGTTCCTAAGAATCTACAACTTCGAACTTTTAGAAACTTTCTCAACCCATTTCAGGATAATAGGCGTAATCTCCTTCCCCTCGTTCTCAACAAGACACCAATGGCCCCCCGCCACGGAATGCATCTCCAAATTCTTAACCCAATTCTGTCCACCCCACGTACTCGGTGGCAAAGCCCGATCATCCTTCGCTCCAATAAACAACGCAGGGCACTCAATTCCCCTCCCCTTACCGACCAACGCCAATTCATCCCGATAATTCAATTCCCTCGTCTTGTAATACGACAAAGGGCCGCGCAAACTCTCTTCCCTCTGAAACGACTGCAGATAATAATTCCAGACTTCTTGGTTTTCCCAGACTTTTCCAAGAGAGGGATTTCCGATTTTCTCCATTGTGTTTTCGCTGACATTCCAAACTACGGGGGCATCACCCTTGATTCTGAATACGGCCTTGAGGAACTTTTCGATTGCGTCGGGGGTTGATAAAGTTCGTTCAGCATCGGGACTTGCGAACCATAACTGGTATGCGAAATTTGGCCATTTCTCGACCATTTTTTCAAGTGGGACAAACGTTTTGTGAACTCGCACAAATGCCACACAGATTGCCCCTACGGCAAGGACGTGTTGAGGGAACCAAAGTGCGATGCGTTGGACAATGGGACTACCCCAATCATGTCCAATGAAGATAGCGGATTGAATATCTAGTTTGGACAGGAGGGCAATGAAATCTGTTGCAACGCGTTTGAAAGTGTAATATTCGTAGGGACGAGGGGATTCGGATCCACAGTAGCCCGGCGGAGAGGGGACGATGACTCGATGGCCTGCTTTGACGAGGGCGGGGATTTGGTAGCGCCAGCCGTACCAAAGCTTTCATGATAAGCAGCATCTTCGAGAGGGGGGGGGGTTACGTCAGGGAAGCCATGGACAAGGACGACAGGAGGTTTCGAGGATGCTTTGGATGGACGTTGGTCAATGTAATGATACTCCAAACCGTTGATTGCCGCGTTAGCGTGGTTAAAGGAATACGGCTTCAGTGGGTCCATTGGTGTAGCGGAGGTCATCCGGACGTCCGACTCTCCGAGTGACAATCCTTGCCTCGGTCAATTGACTTGACATGAGATGCAGTAGTTTTGCTGTCCCCCATATATACAGAATCGTTGAACTCTTGGCGAGCCTTTAGAAACGACAGGTTGCGGCTCCTGCCTCGTGACAATTATCATATCATGCTAAGCGGCAGGTGCATATCTATGATCAGACGCCGAATGCGGATGTACCAGTCGATCTTTGTATCTCATCTCACGAGCGGCAATTTTGCTGCTCTTAGACTTCGACTCCCCTGGTGATATGTCCCAGGAAGAGGCATATATGACACGTGTGCGTTTGTTCTGGATTTAAAGAGAAAGCCAGTATTGCTTTTTCCTCTTCACGAGAAGCGACAATGGTTCTTGCCCACTTTGGACTATTCATCTCTGGCGTTCTGACTCTGGCTTCCGAACCCGCCGACAGAAACCTGCAACGCAACAGGGACAAGTTGCAAGCTGCTCTTGCTGATTTTGGGAATGAAAACTTCACTTGGCCGAACATTTACGTGGCCCCTTTCGCTCAAGAGACTGAGGCGAATTTGGCCAAAGTCCCTGACGAGGCCCGGTCGCTCGCGGTTATGGACGGGTTGCAACCAGTCCACGAAGAGGGAGTAAAGGAAGTCCTCGACGAGCCGTTGGTCCACAAACATCCCATCGACACCCCCCCGGAACCAACCGTCTCATTAGAACCAGAAAACAAGGGCCGGGCCTTGGTGCTCCGCCACCCATCCAATGACAACCCCGCCGACCTGGAGCACGACGTTTTTCACTTTAGAATGACCTACCCAACCCGTCCCGTCTGCACCTTTTTCCAGCATTCAGTTCTCGGCGAAGATTTTGGGGCAAGCCTTTTCCCTCGTATTTCGTACGTTGGCTCCGAAGCCTTGCCCTATCGTGTTCACTATATGCCGGATGACAATTTGCGCTTCGAGTCGTACAGATGGCCCTTTGCGGCCTGTAATCAGGGATGTGAGCTGCAGGCTTTGCAGATCAGGGCAATGTTTGATTGGGAATTGGATCCTGTAAACTCGGACAGTCCCTTGGATAAGGAGACAAAGAAGGCTTTGATGTTGGCCCGGGAAATCTGCGAGTGGAAAAATGCGCACTATCATTTTGTCCTTAAGGATGCTCTGGGCCTCCGAACCGTGCGGTCTCGTCAGATGCGTCGGGCGCTCAGCAACGAAACCCCCACCACGCAGGTCAGACATCCAGGATTGTTTACCTCCCCGGATGTACAGGCTGCAATTCAAGAAATTGAGGGCATCTTTCGAGCTAACAAAGGTGCCCAAGATATCGCTGCAATGTTCCACACCGTCATCATTGCCTGTCAGATCCATCGCTATACCACCACCCCGATGGCCGAGCTTGCCATTGGCTCACCAAGTGAGATGGTACAACAGGCAATGAATCAGGTCGCACGCGTGTTTGCAGAAACTCAAGGCCGCATCCCCGTTTGGGAGACCAGAGATGCTATCGTTCGCGCGACTCAAATTTACCGTTATCAGGAAGAAGGAGGTCAATAATCATGGGGCTTCGCCAATGAAGACTGCTTTTCATAGTTCCAATTATTTACTGGTTTGAATGGAGCTACTTTCTCTAAGATACAAAGTTTGGGGGAATTCCAGAACTTCGACTGACTTTCCCACACACCCGAAGTTGACAAATTGGTACAAACGCCAGAAAACACCCCCGAAATTTCCCACGACCCGAGCAATACAAACCAGCAAACCGAGCACTTATAAAAACAAGAGATTCGAAGATATAATTCAAAAGAACAAGGGTTGGGAAAGAGGCATACATCGTAAATTCAACTCATAGCATCAGTCGTCGCGTCCGCCGAAACATCCATATTATTCGGATTCCCCAAGGCATCCACCACACACCCCCAAATTCCCTTGAGTGCTCTGCCTCCCTCCTGCGCATCACACAACATCCCCCGTCCCAGCGGCACGACCCAATGTGCCTTGGGTCCCATCAAACTTCCGCAGCGATTCCAGACGTCCTGCAGGCCCGGGAGCGGGACACAAACGCCATCGCCCAAGTCGACTTGTTCACCGTTTAAGGCGACGTCGGTGATGTGCCATACAGTATGTTTATCATGATGGAATTTCTCGGTTTGAACATTTGTCATCCATTTCATGTATTCTTCTGTCGTGAAGAAGCGGAGGGTCATGTCGACCATGTAAGGGCCTTGGGGCGAGTAGATGCGGACGGATGTTGTCGATTTGGGGAGGATCGAGATATTGTATAGCTGTTCGAGGCTTGGCTGTTCCGGACCTTGGACTTCAAAGTTGGAAAGTTCGCGATACAGCGGTAAGGTTGCGTGAAGGTACTAAAAGTCAGATAGGAATATTGGACGACATTTTACCTCTGCAAGAATACCAACATCGCCGCGACCCGCATTGTACCATGCCGGAATAAATGCTTTGAACCGCTCATGAGGATCATCTCGACGAAAAACAATATCATATTGAGCACCCACAAGAATTTGTACAGGCAATAATTCGCCTTCCGTGTTTTCAACGCCATACATACACTCCACTCCCGCCAACGTAAAGTGTCCCAGTCGAAACACGTTCTCCTCATTACATCGTTCCTCCACGGCCTTTGCCTGCCGAACAAGCTGCAAGATCCGTTCGACAGACACAAACCGTTTAATGAGCGAGGAAACAATATGCTCCGGTGTCGACTCCTCCGACAACGGGAATCGCAATGTAAACGTCTTTTTCGCAGGGCTGTACGAAAGCGGATCCGTCATCTGAACGGACGAAAGTAACTGCTCGACGTCGGTTGAATGCCGGACTTTTCCCTGCCATACCGCAACGATGCTATCGGCCCCCGGCAAAATTCGTAAGATTAAGTTATTGTGAGCCCAACAGGACGACTGCTCCGGAATCAAAGTCGTGGCTTTGAGACTCAGGAGAGGCAATGACAAGGCCTTTTGGGACGGCGGTTTGGCGACGGTACACTTGATTCCCCAGGCTTCGAGGGCCTTTTCAAATTGGTAAATGGCATATCGTCCACGGACAAAGAAGCGAATCGTGTCCAACCAATGCAACCAATTCGCCTTGTCGTTCGTAAACTCCACATCAGCAATCTTTTCGACCCACACAACACGAAGTCCCGCGCCGTCTCCAAGGTTTCGTAGATCGAGCAGCCAGCCCTGATGAGAGACGACGTGAATGACGACTATTTCGACGCCGAGGGATAGAAAGAGGAGGTCGTCCCATGACCACTGTGGCGGCAAGAAAGTATCGAGATCCGGCTTGTTAATGTACCCGAGGGTGTATCGCTGTGACGTCCATCCTTTGTACTCCGCCAGGGTTGATATATGGTCTTTAAGGAGGTGTAATCGGGCCAATGAGATACATTCGCGGGTCGACGGAGGACGACGTTGACCGGGTCCAGTTTGTTGAATGGGTAGAATCGCGGTGGTCAGATTGATCTGTGCGGTCTGCAGAATCTGAGGGAGCAGCATGCAGGACGTATTCGACATCTCCGTCAACAAAATCCGTCCAGTAAGCAAGTCCACTGAAATTCGTATTCGCCGACTCGAATCGACAAGGGTAAAATACAAGTCTTCTTTTTTTTCAGGCAAGGCCCAGGACGTTAGTCCCTCGGTTTCAGACGCAATTCGTTCGAGGATGGTTTGTGCGTGGATTTTCGTCACTTGTTCCACCAATTTTTCAGCGTTGGTGAGATCAATTGCCGCCAGATCGGATTCGGGGACATCAACGCCATCTCGGATCCACCGAATGCCGATTTTTGTGCGCTCGTAGTCCAGAGCTGTTCGACCTCCAGGCACGGTGCAAATGGCCTCTTCAAAGGCCAAATCCACCTCTTCATTCACGATGGATAGTTTAACTGGATGTGAGCGTGGTGCTGGATTTCGACCTTGTGGGGGTCCCCTAATCCAGTAGTGAAATTCGACTGTGTCGCGATTCGGAGACGTGGCTGTTTGGATGTAGGGAGAGAATCGGGGGGTGAGCGACAATCGGTGTAATGAGATATACAATTTCGATAATGAGTGAACGAGATGGAATCGATCTAACTATGAGCACAATCATCTCCGGGGAATGTTACGCAGAATGTTGTAAGCTTCAACGAGGGGAGCCTTTTTCTTTAGAGTACGCAGAGATTCCTCGGTGACACCCATAGGGAAAAGTCCGTATTCGATTTTACATTGTTCGAATGGTTCCTCCAGGACTTGTTGGACTCTCTGCTTCATGACTTCGCCCACCGAGTCGCCATTGGAATCTCGAAAGTCGACAAACCACCATCGGCCAAATTCCTCGCTGATTGTGATTGTCAACTGCCATTCATTTGGTACAATAAACGTCACTTTTCCGTCGGCAATTGTATAATTTGAGAGAGGTAGCGGTATGACTTCGTGGAGCGTCAGTCGAAGATGGAGAAGGGTATTAAAGGATTTCAAGGTGGCGAGGGCCTTTTTCGGTGTTATCGGTGGGGGGGGGATGAATTGATTCTACTGTTAGGACGTGTCGTGTCGGTTAGCAATACAGTTAGTTGATTGGGGAAGGTTGGATAGTCGCCGGTTGATAAAACGTCAATGGCGGTTCGTAGATCAGGGTTTCGTAGTCTAATCCCAAGTAAGCGGGGAGACGGGGTATGGGGATAGCGGTACCTTGCGCCTGCCAACTGATGTCGGACAAATTGCAGTTGTATTATTACATTGTTGAAGCAGTTCTTTTGGCCGTGAAGGAAATGAACGACATCCTAGGGAAATTTGCGTTAATTTCGATTTCAAGCCGTTCGTCGGGCAGGGAGTACAATGCACTGATCCACTTCTTTGGACACTCGAGCCCACTTCACAAGAACGAGCAATTTAATCATCTGTCGACGAGTCTCGACTAAGTAATCCAGTAACTTTTTCTTCCTCGGCGTATTCGCTAATCCCGGCAATCTAAAACGCCAGTCAACGCAATGCTCTGTTATCCACAAGGCTACGTTTCAGCAAGGTTGAGGAATTCGGCATAGCTCTTTCGGGTCACGCGGTCGACAATGAGACTAATGGGGATACTGCCCTCTGTAATGCGTTCCAGCTTTGGCGGCGGCGAACGGTCTGGCTGGGGAGAGGATACACCATTGCCGTTGATGAGAGGGACGGTCGACGAGGCGTGTTTGGCTAGCATTGCCTTGTCGAAGCCATCTGCGTACGACTTGTTGTTGTTGTTGTCATTGTTGTGTAGCATCATTCTCCCAGCAGATGCGGGGAGGGCGGGCGCTCTGGCTGTCACCGACCGCCCTGTCCTTTCTGAGTGCGCACGGAGAGGCGCTAATGGAGCCTCGTATCAGGCGCTAATCGGTTCTAACTGTCCTGACGGGCTGTTCAGGAGACCGGTGCAGCCTTACTCGGTGGACAGAAGATGCATCCACTGCGGGCTTCGCGGGGGTCGTCGACAAGAGCCGCAAAAGCGGTGCAGGGGGGATTAATTACTGGCACGCCCTTTTTTGTGTAAGTTGGCGCTTTCATTCGGGTGGTTGTCGTGGAGATACAGGTGGGTTAGGGTTAATGATCACCCGATATGAGCCGACACTGATCAATCGTCGTCTCGTGACATCATTGAGCGGATGAATTTCTCTGCAATTGTCCTCTTAGCTACCCACCTTCACTGTTTAACATCTATATGCCGATAACCTGTATAATGCCAAATATCGAGTCTATTTCTGCTGATTTTGGAAAAATATCTTTCCCATTTCATAAGAAGAGATCCTAATACAATCAGC
>Ga0335081_10016521_pt1 | contig 11948 bp, 13 predicted proteins | sample Lox_Sample_35_FD_206713 | JGI IMG/M metagenome (GOLD analysis project Ga0335081, IMG submission 206713) | Soil microbial communities from Loxahatchee National Wildlife Refuge, Florida, United States - Lox_Sample_3.5 | ecosystem: Environmental > Terrestrial > Soil > Wetlands | place: USA... | reverse complement strand
GGCGAGCGTCATGTGCGGCGGCAGAATTCAATGCGAATCACATTCGAAATACGCCGAACCTGGTCTCCGGGATCGGCGCATTCAGCGTCGCGGAAAAGCACAACGCGAGCACCCGGCGCGTTTCGCTCGGGGTGATGATGCCGTCGTCCCACAGCCGCGCCGTGGCGTAATAGGGATTGCCTTCGGCGTCGTATTGCTCGCGGATCGGCTGCTTGAACTCTTCTTCCTCGACCTCCGACCACTTCTTGCCCTCGGCCTCGATATTGTCGCGGCGCACGGTCGCGAGCACCGAAGCCGCTTGCTCGCCGCCCATCACCGAGATGCGCGCATTCGGCCAAGTGAACAAAAAACGCGGTCCGTAGGCGCGGCCGCACATGCCATAATTACCGGCGCCGTAGGAGCCGCCGATGATGACCGTGATCTTCGGCACCTGCGCGCAGGCGACCGCCGTCACCATCTTGGCGCCGTCCTTGGCGATGCCGCCGGCCTCGTAATCGCGTCCGACCATGAAGCCAGAAATATTTTGCAGGAACAGAAGCGGCAGGCGACGCTGACAGCACAGTTCGACGAAATGCGCGGCCTTGAGCGCGCTTTCGGAAAATAAAATACCGTTGTTACCGAGTATGCCGACCGGAATGCCATAGATATGCGCAAAGCCGGTGACCAGCGTCGTGCCGTAGAGTGCTTTGAATTCGTCAAGTTCGGAATCATCGACCAGCCGGGCAATGACTTCCCGCACGTCGTATTGTTTCTTCAGATCGGCCGGTACGATGCCATCGAGCTCAGCCGCGTCGAGTTGCGGCTCGCTTGGTTTGCGCAAGCTCACATCGGCCGTTGTTCTGACGTTCAAAGTGCCAACGATCTGGCGACACAGCGCCAATGCATGCCGATCGTTCTCGGCTAGATAATCGGCAACACCGGATTTTCTCGCGTGCACGTCGGCACCGCCCAGCTCTTCGGCGGTGACGACTTCGCCGGTCGCTGCTTTGACCAGCGGCGGCCCGCCGAGAAAAATCGTCCCCTGATTGCGCACGATGACGGTCTCGTCCGACATCGCCGGCACATAGGCGCCGCCCGCCGTGCATGACCCCATCACCACCGCGATCTGGGGAATGCCGGCCGCCGACATGGTCGCCTGGTTATAGAAAATGCGGCCGAAATGGTCGCGATCAGGAAATACTTCGGTCTGATGCGGCAGGTTGGCGCCACCGGAATCGACGAGATAAATACAGGGCAGCCGGTTCTCGCGCGCAATCTCCTGTGCCCGCAGATGCTTTTTCACCGTCATCGGGTAGTAGGTGCCGCCCTTGATGGTGGAGTCATTGCAAACGATGACGCATTCGCGCCCCGCCACCCGGCCAATGCCGGTGATCAGTCCGGCGCCATGAATGGCATCTTCGTACATGTCGTTCGCGGCGAGCGGCGATAATTCCAAAAACGGCTTCCCCGAATCGATCAGCGTCATGACCCGCTGCCTCGGCAGGAGCTTGCCGCGCGCGAGATGCCGCTCACGAGTGCGCGGTGGACCGCCCTCGGCCGCCGTGGCGCGCCGGCTTTCGAGTTCCGCGATCAGCGCCCGCATGGCCGCTTGGTTGGCGCGGAATTCTCTGGAGTTGCGGTCGATCTTTGAAGCGATTGCGGACACAAACTCCTCGCATCCCACCTGAACGAATATTCAGAAACGGAACTCTTTCCCCCGCACGAAATATCACATGAGCAAGTTCGGAGAAACTTTGCCTGCCAGTACGCGTTGGCCAAGAGCATCGCTGCCGGGGAAAGGCCTTCAGCGCGGGTGGCATGCGCGAACACCCAACCGTGAAGGAGAGAGCTCGATGAGGAATAAACAACAGACATTGCTGGCCGGCGTCGCCGCGCTTGCGCTGCTTGCAGCGAGCGGCATCGCTTCCGCACAGCAAACCCAGCAGGGTCAGAAGGGCGCCGGTGACGCTGCGCAGAGCAGCATGCAAAGCCAGCGCAGCGAACAGGGCGTTAAAAATCGAACTGCCAATCAAGGCATGAAGAACCAGGGCGCTCAGCAGGGCAAGAACCAGAATGCCAAGAACCAGAATGCGATGTCCAAGCAGTCGTCTGGGCAAAACGCACAGAACGAAAACAAAATGCAGTCTGGCCAGAGCAAAGCCGGCAAGATGAGCAATGCCGGCAAAGGTGAAAAATCCTTCAACCGCAGCGCCCAAGAGCAGAAACAAAGCAAGGGCGCGAGCACCACAAACCGGACCGCGCAAGGTCAGCAAAAGCAGCTCAGTGCGCAGTCAAAGACAACGCAGTCCAAGAGCGGGCAATTTGCTACCGAGCAGGGTAAGCAGACCCAGCGCGGCACCAGCACGGCGCAGCGCAATGAGCAGTTGAAGGGACTGCAGGGCAGCACCAGGGCGCCAATGCAGGGCGCCACGTCGACGGAACAACGTAGCGGAGGCGCCGCGAATGTGTCGCTGAACGAGCAGCAACGTATGCAGATCCGCGAGACCGTCATCAACTCGCGCAGCGCGCCGCGGGTGAGCAGCGTCGACTTCAGCGTGAACGTCGGCACCGTGGTGCCGCGCGGTCACCTCCATCTGGTGCGCGTGCCAGAGACCTTGATCCGGATCGAGCCGCGATGGCGTCATTATCTCTATTTCGTCTACAACGACGAGATCGTGATCGTTAATCCGCGCAATATGAGGATCATTGACGTCCTGCCGGTGTAATCAACCGGCAACATGGTCGAAAAACTCGGAGGGCGGCTCTCGGGCCGCCCTCGTCTTTGTCCGGGACTTTATGCGCGAACCTAGGCTCTAACTTCTTGGCGCTGAAAAATCACGTAACCGATAACGAAAAGAACGATCGCGGTAGCGATCATCCCGACCATTTGCGGCCATGCGATCAAGACGCTCTCGACGAAGGGCAGCGGCGCGCCGAGCACCGCACCTTGCAGCTGGCTGAGATAAATCGGGCCGAGCGCACGTGTGGTGGGATCCAGCAGCGCGACCACGATCTCGGCATAGAGCGTGGAAGGAGAAAAGCGCGCCAGGATTTGCTCCAATTGCGCGGTGCCGGGCGTCTGCAGCCCGAGCGCCGTGTAGCGCGGATCCGGCGGCACGATGATTTGCGCCAGCGCACCGGAAAGCACCGGCCAAATGAACGTCACCAGGAGCCATAGGCCGAGCGTCACCAGCGCCGCGGTTGCAGCCGAGCGGAACAGAACCGAAAACAGTAAAGCAAGCGCCAGCCAAACGCCGGCGTAGACGATGGTGACAAGGAGAAATACGAAGCTGCGGGCAATTTCTTCTGCGCCCGGGGGAATGCCGATGAGGAGAAGACCGAGCCCGATGACGAGAAGCCAGAGTGTGATCAGGCTGATCGAAAGCGTAACCAGACCGGCAAGGAATTTTCCGAACAACAGCGCATCGCGATAAATCGGTTGCGACAGGATGCGCGATAGCGTGCGGCGATTGTGCTCGCCGTTGACGGCGTCGAAGCCAAGTCCGATTGCGATCAGCGGCACAAGGAACGAAAGGAACGAGACAAACGATGGCAACGGGTCACGCGATGTTGTGAACAGCCGCAGGAACAGGAACGGGTCTTCCGCGGTCGTGTCCTTGATTTGTTGAATCGCACCGTAGAGCGCGGCGAGCGCCACCAGCACCACCAGCCATTCCAGCACACGCATGCGTATGCTGGTCAGGTGGTCGGAAAGCTCCTTGAGCATGACCACGCCGAGTCCGGAAAAGGCGGAGCCTTCACGCTGCATGGCGGGTTTTCTCCTGCGCAATCTGCTCCGGCGTTGCCTCGAAATAGCGCGTATAGATCGCCTCGAGGCTCGGCTCCTGCACGCCTAGATATTTTAGGCGACCCTGCATGGCGACCACCTCGGCCGCGGCTTCCGAGCGCACGTCCCGGTCGGCCTGCAGGCGGACTTTGTTAATGCCGGCTTTCTCGACCCCGCTGACACCCGGAATAAGCGCGAGCCGCTCGGCCAATCCGGTGCCTTCGGCCTCGATCTCGACGACGTAGCCGCCTCCGAGCACCTGCCGGCCAAGCTCGGCGACCGTGCCCATCAGCACGATGCGTCCACCGTTAAAGAGCGCGACCCGATCGCAAACGCTTTGCACCCGCTCAAGCAGATGCGAGGAGAGCAGAACCGAGATGCCTTCGCTCTTGAAGCCGCGGATGATGCCCAAAAGCTCCGCCGTCGCATGCGGATCGAGTCCCGACGTGGGCTCGTCGAGGATCGCGATTTGCGCACCCTTCATCACGATCTCGGCCAGCCCGAGCCGCTGTCGCATGCCGCGCGAGAAGGTGCCGACGCGATTGTCGGCGAACTCGGCGAGCCCAACGCGGTCCAGCGCCGCCGCGATCCGTTTTTCGCGTTCCACCGCCCGGAACCCGATCAGGCGCGCGGTGTAACGCAGATTGTCCGCCGCCGTGAGATTGTCGTAGAAGCCGACGGTATCGGGCAGATAACCAACCCTGCGCTTGACCGAAAGCGGCTCCCGCGCCGGATTGAATCCCAGTACGCGCACCTCACCTTCGGAAATTTCGGTAAGGCCGAGCATCATCAAGATCGTGGTCGTCTTACCGGCGCCATTGGGTCCGAGCAGGCCAAAAATCTCGCCGCGTCCGACGCCGAACGAAATGTGGTCGACGGCAAGCGCCGACCCATAGCTTTTGGTGAGGCCGTTAGCCTCGATCACGGCATCGGCAATCATCGGCGACCGAACCTCGCAACCGCGCCAACCATCACCAACAGCGCAACGCCGATGATGCCCACTCCAGCGATCCCCCACATGGTCGACGTCGTCACAGTGACGCGGAAATTGGTCGATGCCGATTCGCCGCGCGCGGACGCGCGGACGGTTGTCACATAGTCGCCGGCGATAGCCTTATCCGTAGGCGTAATCAGCGCCTGCACTTCTTTGTTGTCGTTCGGCGCGATGCGGTCGACCGTTTTCGGATCGAAGGTGATCTTCCATCCGCTCGGAGCCGACCCGTTCAGCTGAATGTCTTCGGCTGGCGCGGTGCCGGTATTGGTGATGATGATGGGAACCGTCGTTTCCTTGCCTGCTGAGGCGCGGGTGGACACCAAACCTTCTCGGCCGCTGATGTCGAGTTTCGGTTGGCCGGTGATGGTCATGGCCAGATCGGCGGTCGCCGCGGCGTCCTCCGCCGCCACGCGCGCTTCGACCTTGTAGTCGCCGGCTGCAGCCGTATTTGGCGGAGTGACTTTGAGTTTGACATCCTTGCTCTGGCCGGCATCGACCGGAACCGCTTTGAGCTCCTGGGTCCCGTACTGTTCCGTAAATGAGGTATCGAAATTTTGCGGCGCCTGCGCGGACAGGCTCACAGTCAGTTTTTTGCCGCTGTCGTTTTTGATGCTGAGCTGATATTCAAAGCTCGATTTCGACGTACCGCGCAAATCCGGAAGCTGTGGCGTGAGCGTCAGCTTCGCGGGCAGGTCCTTCGCCAGCGTCACGTTGATCGGCAGCTGTAAATTCGTAGTGTTTCCTTGCGCGGCCACGGTTACGGTTTGCGTACCCATCGGCGCGTTCTTTGGTACATCCAGCCGCAAGGATAGCGACACGCTAGAATTTGCCGCTGGCATCGCCGCGGCAACCGGCTGACCGCCGCCGAGCAAGGTCGCCGTCCAACCGGTCGGCACACCACTGAGCGAGAGCGCCAGACGCTCAGGCGTCATGTTGTAGTTTTGTAATCTGAGACTGATCGTGGATGTCTCGCCGGGGCGCAGCGTTACCGCCGGATAATCGCTCATCAGAAAAATGCCCTTGATGTCTTTAGGCGCATCTTCGGCAAAAGCTCGCGACCCCGATGGGATCGAGAGCGGCGCCGCTAAAACGGCAATGGCAGCCGCAACAGCGGCGATTAACCTGTGTCGCATTGGCATAGCTCCCGTGCAGGCAATTGGATCGGCGCCCTACCCCGTCGCACACTGAAGCGCTCGGCCGGGGAACAGGCATTCTCGGCGCAATCGTGACAAAATCATGCAGACGCCGGCTTATTTGACAAGCTCTGCCGCAAATGTCCTGCGGTAGAGAGACGCACTTAACGGGAGACACGCTCTATGCCGCGCGGAACACAGGTCAGCGCCGGGATACTAGCGTTTCGCCGTAGGCCTAAGCTCGAAGTCCTGCTCGCCCATCCGGGCGGCCCGTTTTGGGCAAAGAAGGACGCCGGCGTTTGGACCATCCCGAAGGGCCTGGTCGAACCCGGCGACGAGCTTATCGGCGCGGCACGGCGCGAATTTAAGGAAGAAACAAATCTTGTCGCTGAAGGCGACATGATTGAACTTGCGCCTGTCGCGCAAAAAAGCGGGAAACTCGTGCACGCCTTTGTCCTGGAAGCAGACTTCGACCTTTCGCAATTCGCTAGTAACATGTTTACGGTGGAGTGGCCGCCCGAATCGGGACAGAGAAAAGATTTTCCGGAAATCGATCGCGTCGCTTATTTTGCGCTACCGCTGGCGCGGCTGAAGATCATCGCCTATCAACTCCCGCTGCTGGCTGAGCTTGAAAGGCGGATAGGCCTGACCCGCCAATCATGACGCACATCATAGTTGCTATCGAGCGACGGACCTATTCGCGCAAAACTTGCGGCCAATCGACCTCGTCTTCCGCCAGAATCCATGTCTCGTGCTGCGCGGCATCCCGCCATTCATTCCACGAAGGTAGTGCCATCATCGCGCGCATATAGCCCAGCGCGGTTGAGCTCACCTCAACTGCGTAAGTGTGAAATCGCCACACGACAGGGGCAAACATTGCGTCGGCGGCGCCGAATGAGCCAAACAGAAATGAACCGCCAGAACCATATTGGCTTCGGCATTGGCCCCAAATCGCATCGATGCGCGCCACATCCTTGGCGGAGCCGGCGTCAAGAGACCGGAATTTTACCGGCCGCGCGACGTTCATCGGCAAGTGACGCCGCAGCGAAACAAATCCCGCATGCATCTCCGACGCAATCGCGCGAGCATGCGCTCGCGCTGCCGGGTGCCCAGGCCATAATCCGGCAGCGGGAAACTTTTCTGCGAGATATTCCAAGATTGCCAGCGATTCCCACACCCGCACATTGCCGTCGCAGAGCACTGGCACACGTCCGGATCCGCCCAACTCCGTTAGCCGCGTTTTGAAATCGGCAGCGTCAAGCGAGATCACTGTTTCGTCGAATTTGATGCCTGCGACCTTCATCGCCAGCCATGGCCGAAACGACCATGACGAGTAATTTTTATTGCCGATGACCAGATGCAGCGACATCACGTCTCGCAGGCCGGACTGTAAGCGGTCCAAGGCGCCGCCAAAAAAGATTTCACTAAAGCCGATGACGATGCAACCGGATCAAAAATCCGTTCAAACCAGGCCGGTGACCACGGCGAGAAAAGATACGAATAGTACGGCGACCAAGGTGAACATCACAGTCAGCGCCATTTCACCCCATTGCGCAATCGGCGGGGCGGCTTCTGCCGTGGTTTCGACCGGCTCGGCAGACAAACCGGCGGGCGTATCGCTCGACATTCACGAACCTTTCCGGATGACACAACAATCCGGAATATCCCGCGTCAGCAATGAAGGATTGGTAAAGGTAAGGACTTGGCCCAAACGCCCGGCTTCGCCGCGACGCGGTTTTGTTAATGACGGGCGTATCTCGGTCTCGTCCGAGCCCGGTTCAGAGGCGATCGATCCCCCCCTCCTAGGGCGCGGGAAACAGTTCTGAGGTTCTGCCGGTCAACCGGTATGCGGCAAGCCCGAACCATTCATGCATAGCGTCATCGGTCATCGCCAAGCCCTCGGCAAATGACGTAAAAAGCTCCACCGCATCGCGTCGTCCTCGCGTATGCCAATTGACCGGATAAGCCTCCACCGGAAAACCGGCGGCACGAAAGGCGGCGATTGCACGCGGCATGTGGGAGGCCGACGTGACTAAAAGCCAGCGCTCCCCCGGCTTGGGGTCGGCGAGCAGGCGCGAGAACACTGCGTTTTCAATCGTGTTGCGCGATTGTTCCTCCGCGGTGATACGCTCATGGGCGACGCCGAGCGCCTCGAATTCTTTCACTGCGAGCGGCGCTTCGAGCGGCTCCGTCGGATCGAGGGAGGCTGTCCCGCCGGTAAAGATAATGCGGGCATTCGGATAGCGGTGCGCCAGCTCCGTTGTAACCGTAAGGCGCTCAGCCGAGCCATTGAGCGCGACGACGCCGCGCGCCACCGAGATACGGGGTGAAATCGCTCCACCGAGGACCACAATGCCATCTGGAGCTCCGCGCGAGGCGTCCCAAGGCGGGAAACGTTCTTCCAGCGGCAACAACAGTATGCGTCCGAGCGGCGAATAGCCGACCAAAGCAATTAGCACGAGACTGGTGACGATGAGCCAACTTGCGAGCCGCCGAAACCGCGTGAATAACAGAACAAAGCCAATCAACCCGATTGCCATCAGCAGATTTGATGGCATCACCAGGTAGCCAACCGTCTTTGAAAGAACGAAGAACACTCACCGCTCCGGTTAGAAACCGTCTCTAATCACGATGCTGCCCGCATCATGGCGCGCGCGCTCGATTCTTAAGAATGCGCTGATGGGCCGTTTGGCTGGCCCTTTCCTGTCGCGAACCTGCGCATAAAGCGGACCTCGGTCGCACGCATTCATCCCCGCGTCTTACGCCAGGCCGCATAGCGGGCTTTGGCCTCGTCATTGGGTGGATAAAGACCTGGCAACTTCACGCCTTTCTCGACCTCGCCAAAGACCCAACTTTCATACAGCTCCTGTTCGGCGCCTTCGTGAGCGACGAAGTCGACCAAATTCTGAGGAATGACCACCGCACCATCATCATCCACGACAATCACGTCGCCGGGAAAGACGGCGCAGCCGCCGCAAGCGATCGGCTGCTGCCAACCGACGAAAGTCAAGCCATTGACGGACGCCGGCGCAGCAACACCGGCACACCAGACTGGAAGCGCGCTCGCCAAAACACCGGCGCGGTCACGCATGACGCCATCGGTGACCAGCGCCGCGACGTTGCGCTTCTTCATCCGCGCGCACAGGATGTCGCCAAAGATTCCGGCGCTCGGCACGCTCATCGCGTCCGCGACTGCGATCACCCCCTCCGGCATGTCCTCGATTGCGTCGCGCGTCGAGATCGGGCTCGCCCAACTCTCCGGCGTCGCCAAGTCCTCGCGCACCGGCACGAACCGCAGTGTGAATGCCGGCCCGACGATCCGCTCGCCGCCGAGGACAAGCGGTTTCGGACCATTCATCCAGCAGCACCGGATGCTCTTCTTTAGCAACATGGTGGTGATGGTGGCGGTCGTCACCTTACGCAGAATATCGAACGATGCGGCGCTCATCTTGACTCCTCTGGCAGATCAAGCCGGCACGATACCGAGCCGTTCGTCGCGCCGGCGCAGCCACGCCACGAGCGGCATCGACAGCAGCACCATCCATGCCTTACCCACGACTTGCCCGGCTAGGAAATCGAGCGAGCCGAAAGCAAGCCATAGGAATGCAATCGAATCGACGATTACACCGGCACAACTCGACGCAATGACGGCCATCACCAGCCGGCGGCGCGCCAACGGGGTGTAAACCGTGAGATCGGCAAACTCGGAGAGAAAAAAGCGGTCGCCGAAGCCACCACCAGCGAGGTGGGTGCGTACAAGGCCGAAAGACCGCTGCCGAAGAGAACCGCCAGCGCTGATATCGCGATACCGAGACGCCGCTGCACCAAATCGCGCAAAACCAGCGCAATGCCGACCATGGTGACGCCCGAAGGAGCCATCAAACCAGGAGCGACCGGCACGAGACATGGTCCGCTCGGCACGCAAGTGGTTCCTACATGGCCGATCAGCCAGTTGGCGGCCGGAATAGTGAGCGCAAAAAAATAAGAACAATATTCCTTCCCGTGTGCGTTGCCGCTGCGGATTCATGATCCCGCCTTCCATTTTGCATAACCTGCCGCGCGCAAACGGCACGCCGGACATTCGCCACAGCCCAAACCCCAATCGTGACGATGTTCGCGGTCACCGAGATAGCAGGTGTGCGTCTCGGCGAGAAGGATATCGATCAAAGCATTGCCGCCAATCTCTTGCGCGAGCGCGAAGGTCGCCGCCTTGTCGATCCACATCAGCGGCGTATGAATGACAAAACGGCGGTCAGTGCCGAGCGTCAAAGCAAGCTGCATCGCTTTGACGGCATCGTCGCGGCAATCCGGATAGCCGGAGAAATCGGTTTCGCACATGCCGGCAACGAGGTGGCCGATATCGCGCCGGTAGGCGACCGCGCCGGCAAAAGCGAAGAACACCAGATTTCGTCCCGGTACGAAGGTCGTCGGCAGACCGGATCGAGCAATCCCGATCTCCGCCTCACGGGTGAGCGCTGTTTCTGAAATCTCGGCAAGCGCATCGATGCGCACAATGTGGTCTTCGCCGAGCCGCTCGCGCCAATTTTGCGAGTGTGCCGCCAACGCCGAACGAATGCGCGGACGCACTTCGAGCTCAACGGCGTGACGCTGGCCGTATGCAAACCCGATCGTCTCCACCCGGGTAAAGTGCTCGAGCGCCCAGGCAAGACAGACGGTTGAATCCTGCCCTCCCGAGAACAGTACAAGCGCGCTGTGCGAGGAGCCCACTGCGCTTATCCCTTGAGCCAGGCGCCGATCCTTTTGACGGCTTCGCGCATGTCTCCACGCGATCCAGCATAGCAAAGGCGCAGGAAATTTCGGCCGTGGATCGGATCGAAATCGACGCCGGGAGTTGCCGCCACGCCGGCCTGTTCGAGCATGCGTTTGGCGAAGTCAAAACTGTCGTCCGAAAAACGCGACGTGTCGACATATAGATAAAATGCGCCATCGACCGGCAAGAACGAGTCGAGACCCGCCGGCGGCAGTCCGTCCAGCAGAATGCGGCGATTCTCCTCATAACCATGTTTTATGCTTTCAAGTTCATCGCGCCCGTCGAAAGCCGCCTGGGCTGCAATCTGTGAAAGGGTGGGAACGGATATGGCTAAGTTCTGCTGCAGGCGCTCCACCGCGCGAAGCAGTGACGGCGGCACGACCATCCAGCCGATGCGCCAACCCGTCATGCAAAAATATTTGGAGAAGGAATTGACGACGATCGCATTCGCAGACAGCGCGGCTGCGCTTTGAGCCCGGAATGCATAATCGAGCCCGTGGTAGATCTCGTCGGAGATCACGGCGATTCCGGCGTCCTCGGCAGACTGGATAAGTCCGCCGAGCGCCGCTGCGGTCATCATCGTTCCAGTCGGATTGGCCGGAGAGCCGACTACCACGCCTTTGAGGGGACGGGCGCGATGTTGTGCAAGCAGCAGCTCGCCAGTGAGCGCCCAGCGCGTGGCCGCGTTGGTTTCGATCAACACCGGCTCGCAACCCAGCGCGCTGAGAATGTGCCGGTACGGCGGATAACCGGGAACGGACACCGCAACGCGATCGCCGGCCTCGAACAGGGCGAGAAAAGCCAGCATAAATGCCGCTGAGGATCCCGTGGTGACGACAACGCGCTCGGGATCGACTTCGACGCCATGCCATTGCGCATAGGATTGCGCGATGCGCCGGCGCAGCGGTGCGATTCCCAGTGTGGCGGTATAACCATGGGGGCCGTCGCCGAGCGCAGCGCGGACCGCCGCGATTGCACTTGCCGGCGCACCGGCAGCCGGCTGGCCGACCTCCATGTGCACAATGGTGCGGCCTTGCGCCTCCAGCCGCGCCGCCGCGGCCATGACGTCCATGACCATAAACGGCGGGACGCCGCTGCGGGCCGAAGGTTGCAGCAAAGCTTTTGCCCTTTCCAACATGAGGCGCGCTCAATTCCTTGTTTGCTTGATCGGTTTACGCCCCGCTGATGCCGTATTCAGCGGGTCTGGTGCATGTCCGCGATAATTGCCAGCGCGTGTGTTGACCCTGACCCATTCGGTCCATAGGTTGCCGCCGGAACAACCCG
>Ga0335081_10016520_pt1 | contig 11948 bp, 9 predicted proteins | sample Lox_Sample_35_FD_206713 | JGI IMG/M metagenome (GOLD analysis project Ga0335081, IMG submission 206713) | Soil microbial communities from Loxahatchee National Wildlife Refuge, Florida, United States - Lox_Sample_3.5 | ecosystem: Environmental > Terrestrial > Soil > Wetlands | place: USA: Florida... | reverse complement strand
GATCCGGTATGGCGTCCACGGCAATGCGGGCTGTATCGCCGACGACCAAATTGATGATGTCATTCTCTCCCACATCCACCCGTGCTTCCATCCGGGAGAGATCGGCAACGGTCATCACGGTCGTCCCCTGAAACTGGCTGGTGCCGAGAACCCGTTCACCGCGCTCAACATCCAGTTCGCTGATAGTACCATCCATCGGGGAAGTGATGGTTGTCTTGAGGAGGTTTTCCGATGCCTGTTTCAGGGACGCATCGGCCTGATCAAAGTTGGCCTTTGCCAGCTCATACGCTGTCGTCACCTGTTCAAGATCCGCGGTGGATATTAGTCCTTTGCTCGAGAGGTCCATTCCGCGCTTGTAGTCTGATTCGGCTTTCTGAAGACTCGCCTTGGCGGAGCTTAATCCCGAAGCCGCCTGATCGCGCATTGCGACATAGATATCGGGTTTGATTTTCATGAGAAGGTCGCCCTTCTTCACGACGTACCCTTCCTTCACGGGCAGATCGGTAATTTCGCCGCTCACTTCAGGCGTGATGACAACCTGCACTTCGGGGTAGATTTTTCCCGTTGCGGTCACCGCCTGAGTGATGGTCCTCCGCTGCACTTTTTCCGTCTGGATCGTGAAGACCGGCTCCTTCTTGCTGCCCATGATAATGAGCGCCACGAGGACGATAAGAAGAGCTCCTCCGATGGAGAAAATGATGACCTTCTTCCGTGATTTCTTGTTTGTCGCCATAACTGGAGTCCTTTCGGCAAAAACACTTGTTATTTCGAGATCGTTCCGATGGCAAATTCTGCCGTTTTCTTTGCCACCAGATATCCGGCCACTGCGTTCACTTTATTACTCAGCGCCGTCGTATAATTGGCATTTGCGGTCAGGAGGTCGAGCAATGTGCTTGCGCCAAGATGATATTTTTCTTCAGCGATTTGTTGATCCATCAATGCAGATTGAACACTGCTCTGCGCAACAACGACCTGTTTTTCTGCTGACTGCAAACCGAGGAGCGCCTTCCGGATGTCGATACGTACCTGCCGGTCGGCCTCTTTCAGCCCTTCATCCGCATTTTTCCGCGTGACTTCCGCCTGATCAAGCTGACTCTGGAGTGAAAATCCGCTGAAGATTGGTATGGAAACACTCAGACTCAGGTTAAGATTCTTGTTATCGGTGATCGTGCTCAGCTGATCGTTACTGAAGAGGAACGAACCCGACGCGCTGATGCTCGGGAGGAACGACGCCTTCGCTCCGGAAACACCCGCATCGGCGCTATTCAGCGTTTCAACTGCGCTCTGGTAGTCGGGGCGCTTTTCGAGTGCCGTGCTCATGAGTCCGCCAAAGTCTGCGTAGTTTGCATTAACCGAAACAAATTCCGTCGTATCGATATCCGTCGGGATTCCCGTAAAATCAAACTGGTACTCCTTGTTGAAATCCACCCCGAGTGCAAATATCAGATCCATCTTTGCATTCTCATAATTTGTCTGGGCAGTAATCAGGTTGAACTCATCGCTTCCCACTTGTGCGCGCTGACGGTAGACATCCGCCAATGCCGCGGATCCCACCTTATTCGATTCCTCGATTTGCTCCAGCTGGCGCTGGCTGCGCTTGACGTTATCTTCATTCACCTTCATCAACTGAAATGTCCGAACGACATTGAGGAAGAGTGTATGGATCTCGAGGACAGTGCTTTGGATTGTCCGATCGGAAGTGAACTGTGAAGCATTGGCATTCGCTTTTGCCGAATTGATTGCCGCATAATTCCCAAATCCGTTGAAGAGGGTCCAGCGGCTGTCCAGTTCTGCGCTGTAAGCGTCGGACGACGAATGGCCGCCGTTACTCGGCAGCTGAAGAATTCCAAGTCCCGGGATATACTGGCTTCCGCCTCCGGTCACCGGCGCCCAGTTCTGCCTGTTCGAATATGATCCGCCGGCATCCAACGTCGGCAGCAGGCCTCCGTAGGCGGCGGTAACGGCACTCTGCCTGCCTTCGACAGTGTTCTGCGCCTGTATAACCTGCGTATTATTCTGCAGTGCGATCTCAACGGCCTTGACGAGCGTGAGGACGGTCGGTGCCTGGGCAAAAACCGCCGTGACAAAAAACAAACAGATGACTGCGAGAAAAAGCGTCAACTTCATCTCAAAAACTCCTTCATTTGATGATAAAATCAGCGATGGATGTGCTCGCAAGACTAATCCTATTAACGAACTCCCGGGAGAAAAGTTACAGAAGCAGAGAGATTTCTTAAGGATGGTATTCCCGCAAAACCTCGTCTTTAATAGAGAGAAGGTAGGCCAATGCAGCATCGTGCTCATTGGGGATATTTCCGTCCAGAATTGCATTTTCGATCCTGGATTTCAAAATCCCCACCAGGGGACTCGGGCTGATACCGCAGACTTCCATGATTTCGTTTCCCCTGACGGGCGGCTGCCAGTTGCGAAGCCGGTCCTTCTCCTCCACTTCAGCCATCTTCCGAAGGACAATATCGTAATTTTTGAGATACCGGGCAACACGCGCGGGGTTCTGAGAGGTGATATCGGCTCTGCAGAGCACCATCAAATCGTCGATTTCAGGGCCTGCCTCGAAGAGCAGCCGCCGGATGGCAGAATCTGTAATCTCCTCGCTGACAAGCGCCATGGGGCGCAGGTGCAGACGCACGAGCTTCTCCAGGTATGGGAGCTTTTCGAGCGGGAGCTTCATCCTGCGGAAGATCGGTTTCATCATTCGTGCGCCGAGATCTTCATGCCCGTGGAATGTCCAACCTATCCCTTCCTTGAATCCTTTCGTCCGCGGTTTTGCAATGTCGTGCACGAGAGCGGCAAAGCGAAGCCAGACGTCGTGCGTCACCTGCGAGATATTATCCACCACTTTCAGCGTGTGGAGAAAAACATCTTTGTGGTGGTATTCTTTCCGCTGTTCCACACCGACCATATCGACGAGCTCGGGGAAGACGAGCTTCGCAAGTCCGGTTTCATACAACAGCTTCAACCCGATCGACGGAACAGGCGACGAGAGAAGTTTCAAAAACTCGTCGGTGATGCGTTCCTGTGAAACGATCGTCATTCTCTCCGCCATCATCTTCACGGCTTCGAATGCAGATTTCTCCACCGAGAACTGGAGCTGCGACGCAAAGCGGACTGCCCGCATCATCCGGAGAGGATCATCGTCAAAGGTCTTCTCGGGCTCCAGCGGTGTGCGAAGAACCTTCTTCTTCAGATCATCGAGACCGTGGAAGGGGTCGATAATTTTTCCCCAGCCGGCTTTCCTGACCGATGCGGCAAGCGCATTGACGGTAAAATCTCTCCTCGAAAGATCGCTCTCCAGCGACGCCTTCTGCACCGTGGGTTTCCGTGAGCCTCTCTCGTACCGCTCTTCGCGGGCGGTGACGAACTCGATTTTCCCCCCAGCTACCGGGAGCATCGCCGTCCCGAATTTTTCAAATACGACGGGGGTCTGGGCGCGCATCTTTTCTGCAACGACCCGGGCGAAGGCGATGCCGTCACCGACTACCACGATGTCGATATCCTTTCCCGGCCTGCCGAGAAGCGTGTCTCGGACAAAACCTCCGACGACGTAGGCATCAACGCCACGTTCATCAGCAATCGCGCCGATCTCCCCGAGCACAGCATTTTCCATGCCGATGATTTTTTCTTTTGCGGTCATTGCGTCAGAGGACAAGCTTTTGCTGATTGATTTTCTCCATGATCTCGTGTGCAACGGTGAGTGCCCGCAGGCCGTCTTCGCCGCTGACGATCGCTTTGCCCCCGGAACTGACGGTCTTAACGAACAACTCGAGCTCGTAGCGCAGTGCGTTTGTTTCCTTGACAGCGGGCTGTTCGTAAATGATTTTCCGCTTCCGGGCACCCAGCTCAATCTCACCAAGCATCATGGTCGGCGTAGATGACTGTTCGTCAGCATCAACGAGCCGGAAAACTTCTGCAAGCCCTTCGGAAAAATCGATGGAGATATAGGCATCCCGCTGGAAGAGCCGCATCTTCCGCATTTTCTTCTGTGAGATTCGGCTCGCCGTGACATTGGCAACACACCCATTGGTGAACTGGAGGCGGGCGTTGGCGATATCCGTCGTTTCGGAAACAACGGGGACACCGTTCGCTTCGATCTTCTCAACGGGCGAATTTACCAAGCTGAGGATAATGTCGATGTCGTGGATCATCAGATCAAGCACGACCGCGACATCCGTTCCTCTCGGGTTGAACTGTGCCAGCCGATGTGATTCGATAAACATCGGATTGATATGATAGTGCTCGAGGGCGAGTATCGCCGGATTGAACCGTTCGATATGACCGACCTGGATGGTGACGCCCTTCGCGGATGCTTTTCGGACAAGCTCCTCTGCCTGGTCGACTGTGGCGGTTATCGGTTTTTCGATGAACACGGGAAGACCCCGATCGATCGCCTTCGACGCCACATCGAAGTGTGAGCCGGTGGGAGTAGCAATGGTGACGGCATGGACATTCTCCAACAATTCTTCCAGCGAGCCGAAGGGTGTCGTTGCACATTCGGATGCAATACTCCGTTTCCGCCCGGAATCAATATCGAAGACGCCCGCGAGTTTTGCGGAAGGAATATCCGCAAACATCTTCGCATGGAGTGAACCGAGATGTCCGACACCGATAACACCGACGTTGAGCATGGTTGATCGCCTTTACGGATGTGGTGTGACCTTGTAAACCGTGTAATACATTCTCTGTCCCGCGTCGAGGCCCATCTGATCGAACGACCTGATCATCACCGTGACAAGATCGGGATTCGATTTCCACTGATCGGGAACCGGCGAACGGCAAACGATATACGATGCACGGCACACAGTTCGATACAGCCCTTCTTTCATGATGCGCTCTGGAGTCACGCCTCCATGGATGATCGGAATCATCTTCGGGGTGACCAGCCCGAATGCGTCGAGGATGGGCCGGTGGGAATAGTATCCGAGTGCACCGATATCCCACGCCATGATAGTATCAGTCGGCATCGTATTCTTGTCGAGCCACCGGGCGATCGGAATGACCGAACCTTCCATGCTCTCCTCAAACTGATCGACGCCGGGCTTCACCGCCTTCCAGTAACCGATCTGATTCTGCAGAGCGGCAAGCACGGCAACTGCAATGACGATCGTCGGCACCCAGCGGAAGCGTCTCTCATTCCACACCGACCGGAAAAGATGCGAGAACGCAAAGATCGTCACCATGGGGATCACCGGCAGCAGATACCGGGAGACAATCTGAACACCTGAACTGAGAAATATACAAGGAAGGACCATTCCCCACAATCCCCCCACAATCCCGTAACGCAGCAAAAAAGTTCGCTCTTCCTTCCGTTCCGGATTGCGGAGTATGCGCACCAGCGCGATCGTCGCGCCGAACAGTACCACGACGAGCACGCCCTCAGTGAATCCCACCACCTTGATCTGGCTCCAGGCGCTGTTGAGATAATCGGCAAACACGGGATTCGGATCGGCTTTCGCCCGGGCCGTGTTCGGCATAATTGTACCGAACGTGCACAGGGCATAGATCAGCCATGGGACAACAACGACACCGTATGCCGCAAGGAGCCACACGACTCTTCGGAGTGCACGACGCTTGTCGACACTGTTGAAAAAGAAATCGACCAGGATGACCGGGCCCATCACACAACCCTCGGGGCGGACGAGTGCGAGAAGCCCTGCCAGAACCATCGAAACAAGATACTCATTCCGGAAGCAGTAGAGGAACGCACCGAGAGTAAGACAAACCGCAAGCGACGTTTCCATGCCCGTCCCCGCCCACCTGATGAGCCAGGCATTGACCGAAAAGACGACGGTGGCAATCATGGCAGTGCCCGGTTCGCGTATGACCTCTCGAGCCAGGAAATAGAAGACAATAATCGACAAGCTCGCCAGCAGAAGGTCGATCCCTTTCGCGGCAAGCGGAAGATCAGCGCCGATCCGCCCGCCGAGTGCGACAATGAACAACCAGAGCGGGCTCGTCATTCCATACGTCGGCGTCCCGGCGTTGTACGAAATCCCGTTTCCCTGGACGAGGTTTTCTGCAAACCGCAGATAGATGTACGTGTCGTCCGGAGTGTATCCGAAATGTCCGCTTGCGGTAAGAAAAAATATCAGGACGATAACCGGCAGGAGGAAAATTGCCAGCCGCCGCATCATCCCTTCGCCTGTGACGAAGCTGCGGTTCCGGAGACGTTCTTCTTCAACCATGAAACAAATTCAGATACGCTGTAAAATCGGTAATCGACATCCATTTGCATGACTTTCTCTTTCCCGTACGAATCCCACACCACCGAAGCAATCAGCACCCCCGCATCGTGTGCCGCCCGGATGTCGGATACGCTGTCACCTACCATCAAGACCTGCGAAGCCTCAAGTCCAAACCGGTTCATCACGCTGGCGATCCCTTCGGGTGAAGGTTTATGCGACTTCACATCCGTCCCGGTCACAATGAGATCAAAATATTTCCGGATGCCGATCTGCTCCAGGGTAATCAGTGCGGTCTTTCTTCCCTTTCCCGTAAAGATCGCCAGTATCATCCCCCGCTGTTTCAGGAACTCGAGCATTTCCCGGACGCCGCCGTACGCAGACGCCATCGAGGGATGATGGTGTTCATAAAATGCATAGAAATCATCCATGGCCTCACGGCTCTTTTCCTTCCCGAGCAGGCGTTCGATCGCGATCTCTTCCGGCGGGCCGAACAGCCCGGTAATTTCCTTCGGCGTGAAGGTCTTGTTCAGATATTTTTCCGCAACATGATTGAATGTCGCGTAAATCAGCTCATTGGTCTGCGTGAGTGTTCCGTCCAGATCGAAAATGATGCATGAGACTCGCTGCATAGGGACGAAATATACCAAAAATGAGCGTCGTTTCAAAGATATTGAGCTTGAGAAAGCTTCTCGGTATATTGGACTGGTTGCCCCGGGAATGACAACATGAGAACTCATCCTGGAATCATACTGCTCATCGCCTCAATACTTTTCGCGGCCCCTGCGCATTCACAAAGTTCAGATTCGGTGCTTCACGCCGGAAATTCCGGCGTCATACCGTGGCGCGTCGCTCTCGTTGCCGGAGGCACTGCGGGCATCATCGTTGGAGCTCATCTTCAGAATTACGATTCGTGGTGGAAAGGTGACCGCGGCCCGTTCCATCTCAGCGTCGACGACGGACCTCCCCTTGGTGCGGACAAATGCGGTCATTTTCTCTTTTCGAACGGCGCCGCCGATCTTGTCGGCCGATCATTTGCATGGTCCGGCATCGAACGCACACGCGCCCTCCTCTATGGCGCCGGGATTGCGTTTGCCTTCCAGCTTTATGTTGAAATTGAGGACGGGTTTCACCCGGATCTCGGTTTTAGTCCGGGTGATATCGTTGCAGATGCCATGGGCTCATGCTATCCCCTTCTTCAGAATACTTCTCCCATCTTCACCGCCATATCTCCCAAGTGGAGCGCCGAACCATCGACACGCTACCAGCATGGCGCCTACAGAACAATCTTTGACGATTATGAAAGCCAGAACTATTGGTTGAGCGTCAATCTTGATGCGATCATGGGAGAATCCGCACCTTCGTTTATTCCTACCTGGCTCAATATCGCGGCCGGATATGGCGTCACCAATCTCGACCTTCATGGAAGCGGAGAGCGGGAATTGTACCTCGCGCTGGATGTCGACTTCAACAAACTTCCCGGCGACGGCGACTTCCTGAACGCCGTCAAACATCTTCTCAACTACGTGCACATGCCGGCGCCGACGATCCGGCTCGCACCGTCGGTAATCGGGTACGGACTGCGCTTCTGAAGTTTTCCTTTTCACCCGCGATTTTCGTATATTTCCAGTGCGAAACGCTATTCTCTAACTCAACTTGTTGGAACTTCTCCAGGGACTATCCTCATGAATATCAATGAAATACAAAAGCTGTTGGGAAACGATGCGAAACTCTTGCTCGAACACAAATGCACCGGGATCCCGAAAGAATCGATCTGTATGCCGGGACCGGATTATGTTGATCGCGTCTATGCACTTTCCGATCGTCCCGTTCCGGTTCTCAAGAGTCTGAGCTGGATCATTCATCAGGGACGGCTTGCGCACACCGGATACGTCTCCATCTTGCCGGTCGACCAGGGTATCGAGCATTCCGCCGGGGCGTCATTTGCACCCAACCCGATGTATTTCGATCCGGAGAACATCGTGAAGCTGGCGATCGAAGGCGGATGCAATGCGGTGGCATCAACGCTCGGCGTGCTTGGAGCAGTTGCCCGGAAGTATTCCCACAGGATCCCCTTCATCCTCAAGATCAACCACAACGAATTTCTTTCGTACCCCAACAGCTACGACCAGATTCTCTTCGCCCGCGTCAAGCAGGCGTTCGATATGGGCGCAGTGGCAGTCGGGGCAACAATTTATTTCGGCTCGGCGGAATCGAAACGACAGATCCAGGAGATCGGCGCGGCGTTCCAGCAGGCCCATGAACTCGGTATGGCGACCATACTCTGGTGTTACCTCCGAAATTCCGCGTTCAAGACGCCCGAAAAAGATTATCATCTGTCGGCAGATCTGACCGGCCAGGCCAATCACCTCGGCGTTACGATCGAGGCGGATATCATCAAACAAAAACTCCCCGAGAATAACGGCGGCTTCGAAGCATTGAAGTTCGAGCTCACGAGCAGCAACCCGATCGACCTCTGCCGATACCAGGTGGCGAACAATTACATGGGAAGAGCCGGGCTGATCAATTCCGGCGGCGAATCGAAAGGGGAATCCGATCTCGCCGATGCGGTCCGCACTGCAGTGATCAACAAGTGCGCCGGCGGGATGGGATTGATCTCCGGACGCAAGGCGTTTCAGAGACCGATGGCAGATGGCGTGAAGATCCTTAATGCCATACAGGATGTTTACCTCTGTAAAGAAGTTACCGTAGCATAAACGTTTCGATGGCGCACTGTTCCGGCAGTGCGCCACCGATGCTCATTCAATCAATACCACCGCATTTCCGGACCAGGTCCACTCTCACATCGAAGGCAGTCGTTCCGATGACCCGCAGGCAGCATTCCTCCAAAAAGACCACTACGCTGTACGTTAGAAATATGGTCTGCAACCGGTGCATCCGCGTCGTACGGGAAGAGCTCGAGCGGCTTGGCGTGAGCGTTCATTCCATCGTGCTCGGCGAGGTTGTGGTCGCCGGCGGGATTCCTTCTCTTCCGATTCCCGAAATCCGCAGGATGCTGGTAGACAACGGATTCGAACTGATTGAAGACCGGCGGACGCGGATCATCGAGCAGATCAAACATGAAATCATCGGCATTGTCTTTCAGTCGAGTGGGAAAGATCTGAAGGACAGGAAGATTTCGGCATACCTTTCGAGCAGGATAGGGATCGAGTATCACACGCTCAGCTCGCTCTTCTCATCCGTCGAAAACATGACGATCGAACATTATTTTCTTCTTCAGCGGGTCGAGCGTGTGAAAGAACTCATGAAGTATCACGAACAGACACTAAGCGAAATTGCCTGGATCACAGGATTCAGCAGCGTGCAGCATCTCTCCACACAATTCAAGCAGCTCACGGGGATGACCCCGTCAGAGTTCAGGGACCTCACACACTCTCTCCGGAAATCCATTGATAGCGTTGGAAGAAAACGAACTCCAACACCCTTCGGAAAATCTGATATAACAGATTGTCGGATTCTTGTAACGCATTTCCTCCCCAAAAGTGGTATCTTACATCTGTAGCACCTGAAGGAGACTCTATGCAGCACGAAAACTTATCTATCCGGGGCATGAGCTGTGAACATTGCGTGAAGAGCGTACGAACAGCACTCACATCGCTCAACGGCGTTACCGTCAAATCGGTTACCATCGGATCGGCAGAAATCGAGTATGACGAACAGAACATCGGCAGATCCGAAATCGCCCGCGCGATAAAGGATGCGGGATACGCTATTGCCACGGGAAGCGATGAGCGATAAGCATCAAACAACACTCACACTTCCTCTGGAAGGAATGACCTGTGCAAGCTGTGTCGTACGAGTGGAAAAAGCCCTGCACCATCTGGATGGAGTTGAATCCGCAAACGCGAATCTTGCCACGGAAGCGGTAACCGTATCATTCGATCCCGCAAAAACGACGGTTTCCGCTATGGCAGAGGCAGTCGCCTCCGCCGGCTACACACTGGTTGTTCGGGAAGAGCGGGAACGCCAGCCGGATGATACTTCAACAATACAGGAACGGGCGCTCGCAGCACTGCAGCGTGAGCTTCTCATTGCGGCCATCGTCACGGTTCCGATCGTTGCCGCGAGCATGAACTCTTCCTTCGTGCAATCACTCGGCATCGCATCAGAGGATCTTGGGAAACTGCTCTTTCTTGCGGCGAGTGTTGTCATGTTTGTATCGGGCAGGAGATTTTTTTCCGTTGCCTGGAAGCTTACCCGCCACTGGACCGCTGATATGAATACTCTCGTGGCAATCGGAACCGGCACGGCATACCTCTACAGTGGTATCGTTGTTCTCTTCCCCTCATGGCTCGGAAATCATGCCCATGCCGGAGATCTCTATTTCGATTCGGCAGCAGTGATCGTTACACTGGTGTTGTTTGGGAGATGGCTCGAAGCCCGGGCCAGGCGAAAGGCCTTTGATTCCATCCGAAACCTCTTGCGGCTGCAGCCAAAATTTGCTCACCGTGTTCGTGATGGGTGGGAGGAGGACATCCCGACCGAGAGCGTGAAGACCGGCGACGTTCTGGTCCTTCGGCCCGGGGAAAAAATCCCCGTGGATGGCATCGTCATCGACGGACAATCTGCAATCGATGAATCCATGCTCACAGGAGAAAGCATGCCGGTTGACCGGGCCTCCGGCGGGCGTGTTGTTGGCGGTACTCTGAATCTGACCGGAAGCTTCCGCATGCGTACGACAGCCGTCGGAAGCAGTACGGTCATCGCCGGAATCATCCGGTTTGTGCAGGAAGCACAGGGATCAAAGGCACCGATTCAGCGTCTGGTGGACCGCGTTGCCGCCGTCTTCGTTCCCGTCGTCATTGCTCTGGCAGTTCTCACGTTCCTCACGGCGTATTTCATCGGTCATCTCCCCTTTACGAACGCGATGATGAACTTCATTGCGGTCCTGATTGTTGCCTGCCCGTGCGCGCTTGGACTTGCAACTCCCACGGCTATTATTGTCGGAACCGGACTCGGCGCTTCGAACGGCATATTGATCCGGAATGCGGAAATTCTGGAACGGGCGCATCGCATCTCGACGGTGGTATTCGACAAGACGGGAACGCTGACAAACGGAAAACCGGTCGTGTCGGATTTTACGGTCAGTGATCAATCCGACCGGAAGAGCATTCTGCAATACGCCTCATCTCTGGAGATGAGATCAGAGCATCCCCTTGCGAGGGCAATTGTAGCGCGCGCAGCGGAGGAAGGGATACAACATTTGGACGTCGAGTCGTTTGGTGCGAGAGCCGGCATGGGCTCGACCGGTCAGATCGGCCGAAAGGAAGTCATCGTGGGGAACGAATCGCTCATGAACGAACGTGCACTCGGCTATGAGCCGTTCGTTCCCATGATCGAAGAATGGAAACGTGAAGGAAAAACGATCGCCCTCGTCGCCGTTGCGGGAGTCGTCTGCGGCTCCTTCGGGTTCTCCGATACACTGCGTCCCGGTACGCGTGAAGTCATCACGGGGTTGAAGGATAATGGCATCGCAGTTGCGATGATCACCGGAGATAATGAACGAACCGCGGGCGCCATCGGCTCGGAAGCAGGAGTCGGAGAGATCATAGCCGGCGTACTCCCGGACGAAAAGGGAAAGCAGATCAGGCGCCTGCAGCTGGGCGGCAAGGTTGTAGCGATGGTAGGCGACGGAATCAATGACGCACCGGCACTCGCACAGGCAGACGTTGGCATCGCGATGGGCCGCGGAACCGACATCGCCATGGAAGCAGCTGATATCACGCTTGC
>Ga0335081_10016518_pt1 | contig 11948 bp, 12 predicted proteins | sample Lox_Sample_35_FD_206713 | JGI IMG/M metagenome (GOLD analysis project Ga0335081, IMG submission 206713) | Soil microbial communities from Loxahatchee National Wildlife Refuge, Florida, United States - Lox_Sample_3.5 | ecosystem: Environmental > Terrestrial > Soil > Wetlands | place: USA... | reverse complement strand
GGTCTTGAGGCCATCCTCCCTGCGCCGTGGCCCTGCTACATCCGGTACATCGACCGCCCCGCGGTGATCCGGCATGCCCCGGACTTCGTGATCGGCAAGAGTGAGGTCGTCAGCCAGGGAACTGACCTGGGCATTCTCGTCTACGGCGCGCTCTTCCGCGAGGCGTTCGAGGCGACACAGCTCCTGATGCAGGCGGGCCTCTCGGTCCGGCTCGTCAACCTCCGGATGCTCAAGCCTCTGGATGAGATGACCGTGCTCGAGACTGCGCTCACGACCCGCCTGGTCGCCACGGTGGAGGATCATTTCACGACCGGCGGGCTGTTCACCATCCTCGCCGAGCTGCTCCTCAGGCACGGGCTGACGGCCCGAGTGCTGCCGATCGGATTTCCCGGGCGCTGGTTCACCCCCGCGCTGCTGCCGGATGTGCTCCGGGTCGAAGGGCTGACGAGCCCCGAGATCGCCAGGCGGATCACCGCCACGCTGGACGCTCTTCCCTCTCACTGAGCGACGCCATTATGCCGAACGCCGTGCGCACCAACACCCAGGATCCGGACATCACCGAGTCGAACCGTCTCTGGGCCAGAAGCCTCGGCCTCATCCCCGGTGGCACCCAGACGCTGGCGAAGGGGCCGGGGCAATTCATACGGGGAGTGGCGCCCAAGTACCTGCGCCGCGGACGGGGGGCGAGAGTCTGGGACGTGGACGGCAATGAGTTCCTGGACCTGAGCATGGCGGTGGGCCCTCTGGTGCTCGGGTATGGCCACGGCGCCGTGGACACCGCCATCCGGCGGCAGCTGGAGGACGGGATCACCTTCTCGCTGATGCATCCACTCGAAGTGGAGGTTGCTTCGCTGGTCCGCGACGTCGTTCCCGGTGCCGAATCGGTGCGCTTCAGCAAGACCGGCGCCGACGTGACCAGCGCCGCGATCCGACTGGCCCGCGCCTTCACGGGCCGGTCCAGGATCCTGTGCTGCGGATATCACGGTTGGCACGACTGGTACGTCGCGGTCACGGACCGTAATCGGGGCGTCCCCGACGCCGTGCAGGAGCTCACCTGCACCTTCGAATACAACGATCCCGTGTCCCTCGACCACGCGCTCGACGACGAGGTCGCCGCCGTGATTCTTGAGCCGGTGACCTTCGATGAGCCTCGGGATGGCTTTCTCCAGCACCTCCGCCAGCGCTGCACCGCAAATGGGAGCCTGCTCATCTTCGACGAGATGTGGACCGGCTTCCGCCTCGCGGTGGGGGGGGCCGGGGAGTATTACGGGGTAACACCCGATCTTGCGACGTTCTCCAAGGCGATTGCCAACGGCATGCCACTGTCCGTGCTGGCGGGACGGGGGGACGTGCTTTCTCTGCTCGAGCACGAGGTCTTCTTCTACACGACCTTCGGTGGCGAGACCCTCTCCCTGGCGGCGGCCCAGGCCACGATTCGGGAACTCCGGCGCGAAAACGTACCGGCGCGGCTCGCCGCTCTCGGAAGCCGGCTCCGGGATGGGTACAACCGACTCGCCGAGGCGCATGGGGCCGCCGGGTTCACCCGTTGCATGGGCCCCGCATGCCGCACTCTCGTGAGCTTCGCGCCTCTGTCCGGCTCCCCGCTTGAGCTCAAATCTCTGGCCCAGCAGGAAATGCTCCGACGGGGCGTGCTCTGGTCCGGTACCAACACGATCTGCTACGCGCTGCTCGACAATGACGTGGACTACATCCTCGGAGCCTGGGATGAGGTCCTCCCCATGCTGCGCGACGCGGTCGTGGAGGATCGGGTCCATGAGATGCTGCGTGGCGAGCCGGTCGAGCCCGCATTCCGGCGGACGAGCCACTTCAATGTCAAACCCCGTCCCGCCCTCCGAGCTTCGTGACCTTCGACCTGTCAGGGCGAATAGCTGTGGTGACCGGGGCCGGCGGGTTGCTCGGCCGCCAGCACGTGGCCGCGCTCGCCGAGGCGGGAGCGCGGGTGGTCGCCGTGGACTGTGAGGATGCCCGTCTGGCCCATGCCGGGTGGCTCGCGCCGCGGGGCAAGGGCCGCGTTCTGACCTTCGGCGCCGATGTGACCGAACCCGACAGTGTTGGGGACCTCCGTCGGTTTGTCCTTGAGCAGTGCGGCCAGATCGACGTGCTGGTCAACAACGCGGCGATCGATGACAAGGTCGAGGGATCACTCGACGCGGGTGCCGCCAGTCGATTCGAGGAATACCCGCTGGCGCAGTGGCGCCGGGTGCTCGAGGTCAACGTCACTGGTGTCTTCCTGACGTCGCAGGTGCTGGGCGCGGAGATGGCGCGCCGTGGCTCCGGGAGCATCGTGAACGTCGCCTCCACCTACGGGCTGGTCGGTCCCGACCCTTCCCTGTATGCCCAGCCTGACGGCACCCGACCCTTCGTCAAGGCGCCCGCCTATCCCGCCAGCAAGGGCGCAGTGATCGCCTTCACCCGCTATCTCGCCGCCTACTGGGGCGAGTCGGGTGTGCGGGTCAATGCGCTCGCGCCGGGGGGCGTCGAGAATGGCCAGGCGCCGTACTTCATCGAGAACTATGCGCGCCGGACTCCCCTGGGCCGGATGGCCGCTCCCGATGACTACCGGGGCGCGCTGGTGTTCCTCGCGAGCGACGGATCCCGCTACATGACCGGAGCTACGCTGGTCGTCGACGGGGGATTCACCGCATGGTGACGGCCGTGCTGCCGCATGGTGTCCAGGGCCCGGAGATGGAGTCGGCCCGGCGGGTCCGGCTGGTCCTCACCGACTGCGATGGTGTGCTCACCGATGCCGGGCTCTACTACACCGCCGCCGGCGAGGAACTGCGCCGCTTCTCGGTGCGGGACGGGATGGGGTTCGAGCGGCTCCGTACCCTCGCGGGCATCGAGACGGCCATCGTGACTCGGGAAGACTCGGCGATGGTTGCGGTGCGTGGCCGGAAGCTGTTGACCGAGACCCACCTCGGCGTCCACGACAAGCTAGCGCTCGCTCGGCAGCTGGCCGCCGCCCGTGGCCTTTCCCTCGATGCAGTCGCCTACATGGGCGACGACCTGAACGACCTCGCCCTGCTCCAGGCCGCGGGCTTCTCTGCCTGCCCGGCCGACGCGGAGCCGGAGGTTCAGCGCGCGGTTCGAGTCGTGTGTCGCCGCCCGGGCGGTCACGGCGCGTTCCGCGAAATGGCCGAGCTCATTCTGGCCGCCCTGGGTCACGGTTGACCCACCCTCTCCAAGGAGACCGCCATGCAGCTCATTCCTGCGCTCCGCAAGCGACGACTCCGTCTGGGGGACCGCCTGGTCGCCGAGGGGGAGCCGACCTATGTCATCGCCGAGATCGGGATCAATCACAATGGGTCGCTCCAGCTGGCCGAGCGGCTCATCGAAGGGGCAGCGGCTGCGGGATGCGACTGCGTCAAGTTCCAGAAGCGCACCCCGGAGATCTGCGTGCCGCCGGACCAGCGTGACGTGCCGCGCGAGACTCCGTGGGGTCGCATGACCTACCTGGAATACCGTCGCCGGGTGGAGTTCGGCAGCGTCGAGTACGAGGCCATCGATCGGTGCTGCCGGCGCCTGGGCATCGCATGGACCGCGTCCTGTTGGGATGAGCCCTCAGTGGACTTCATCGATCGGTTTGACGTCCCCTTCTACAAGGCGGCGTCCGCCTGCCTCACTGACCACGGCTTGCTCCGCCGAATGCGGAGTACGGGGCGGCCGCTGATGATCTCCACGGGCATGTCCACTCTCTATGAGATCCGCGCCGCCGTGAGGGCGGTGGGGCACGATCGGCTCCTGATCGCCCATTCGACATCGACCTACCCGTGCCCGCCCGCGGAACTCAATCTCCGCATGATCACCACGCTGCACCGGATCTTTCCGGGGGTCCCCATCGGTTACTCGGGACACGAGGTCGAGCTGGAGAGTACCTCCGCGGCCGTGGCGTTGGGTGCGATGTTCGTGGAGCGCCACGTCACTCTCGATCCGACGATGTGGGGGTCGGACCAGGCCGCCTCCCTCGATCTGGACCGCACCGCCGAGTTGGTGCGGCGGCTCCGGCTGGTCGAGCGGTCCCTGGGGAACGGCGTCAAGCAGGTCTACGCCAGCGAGGCCGGGCCGCGAAGCCGGCTCCGGCGGGTGCTGCCCCCGCCCGCGCCCGACCTCCGGCTGGCGGTATTCCGGTGACGGCAGTCGAGGCGGGGAGTGCGGTGGCCATCGTGGCGGCGGCCGCGACATTCAGCATCCTGGAACGCCGCTACCCATACAACCCGGGCCAGGGCCTGCTCCGCACCGGGTTCTGGAACGACCTGGTGCTCTACTGTTTCGTCCAGAGCTATGTCCTCGGTCTCGTCATCGGCCGGGTCATCGCCGCCGTGGACGCGCACACCGGCTGGTCACGCCTTCACCTGGTGAGCGGCTGGCCGATCCTCGGCCAACTCGCCTTCTTCATCGTCACTCACGACCTCTACATCTATCTCTTTCACCGACTGCAGCATCGCTCGCCGCTGCTCTGGCGCCTGCACGAGGCACATCATTCGGTGGAGAACGTCGACTGGCTCTCCGGCGTCCGCTCTCACGCCCTGGAGATCCTGATCAACCAGACCATCGAATTCGCGCCCATCGTCCTTCTGGGCGCGGCTCCCGAGGTCGCGGTTCTCAAGGGGACCATCTCGGCCATCTGGGGGATGTTCATCCATTCGAATCTCGACGTCCGGCTCGGCTGGTGGCAGTACGTGCTCAACGGGCCGGAGATGCACCGCTGGCACCATGCCACAGACCCCAAGGCGCACAACCGGAACTTCTCGACCAAGCTCGCGATCTGGGACTGGATGTTCGGCACGGCCTATTTCCCCAGCCGCGACGCGCTGAAGGCCAAAGGGTACGGACTGATCGGGGGCGCTTTTCCGGAGGAGTTTCCCGCCGGGTACTTCGTGCAGCAGGCCCTGGCATTTCGGCCGATGGACCAGCCCCCGAGCGTCCTGGCTCCGGGACAGCCGTCAGCCGATATCGCGCAATCCTGATCAGCTAACGCGCCCGGCAGGTCACGGTACGACAGGCCGGACGTTCGGCGACCCGACCATGGCAGGATCCGAGACCGCGTACCGTCGTTCCAGGTAGCCCACGACCAAAGCCTGCAGGACCAGCGCCAGCCCCAGCCCGGCGAGTGCATCTACCGCCAGGTGATTCCTCGTGTAGACCGTCGCGAACGGGATGAGGCTTGCGGCCGCGGTGGCCAGCCAGGCGATCCAGCGCGGCCCTGTCTCCCATGCGATCCAGGCGATCGTAAACGAGCCGACGACGTGGCTGCTCGGGAACGCGGTGCCGAGCGAGTCGCCCGCGGCCCGAATCCCGTCATTCCACGCGTACAACCAGTCCGCACCGCCCCCGGTCAGCAGGGTTGGCAGGTTGGTCGGCCCCTCGACTGGAAAGGCGAGATAGACGAGGAAGCACCCGAGATACCCCACCGCCAGGCGAAGCACCAGACGGCGGAGGGAGGTGCGTGGGCCGATGAGGAGGACCACGATGGGAGTGCCGAGCAGTAGGGGGTAGTAGGTGAAGTAGGCGCCCTGCATGAGAGCACTGAGCCAGGGCAGGGGCATTGCCTCCATCCATCGGAGATGGGGATGAAAGCCGAAGATGAGCCAGTCGAGGCGGGTCACCAGGGCATCGTTCGGCAGGGTCCTGATGAAGTCGTAGCGCAGGCCGAACTCGCTCCAGAAGCCGCCGATCCACAGGACGGGGTAGATCTCGCGGATCACCCTGACCCCCGGCGAGAGCTCGGCTGGCGCCCGCGCGAGGAGCCAGGGGAAGGCAGCGGCGGTGAGATGTACCGCGACGAACCACCCGGCCAGTGGAGTCGCCCCGACGAGGGGCATCCAGGTGAGGCCCAAGGCCAGGTTGAAAAAGGCGGTCCAGCGGTCGACTGGGAGAACCAGGCGGAAAGATGCGGGGAGGTGAGGACGGACGGTGTTGATCGGACTCAGGGCCACCCTCCGGTGGAGGTCGTCCCAAGATGCCGTGCCTTCGCTTCGATCCGGCGGCGAGTCGGTGCGGAACCCGTCACGGTCCGATATTCGGTCCGTCACGGGAGAACGGAGCCGGAAGTTGCCGAGTGACCCAATGCGGCGAGGCGGTCTGTCGTATCAGAGGGAGAGCTAGGCAGGCATCCGACTGACTGACATGGAGAGGCAAACGTATGAGGTCGACACTGAAGTGGTTAGGCTTGGCCACGGTGCTGGTGAGCCCCTTGGTCGCCCAGCAGCCCGACCGGGGAGGGGCGATGGGACGGCCCGGGGGCATGCGAGGACACGGACCGTCGATGATGATGTGGCACCGCGGGGGCACCTATTCGCCGGAACGTCTCCTGGCGCGCAATGGGGAGCTTCAGCTCACGGCCCAGCAGATCACCGCGCTTACTGCACTGCGCGATGCGACCCACAAGAGCATGCAGACCGCGATGGATCAGGGCCGCAAGCACCTGGATGAGCTGCGTGTGGCAATGGACGCGACGGCGCCCGATACGGTAGCGATTCGGACCCACTTCCTTGCGGCCCAGGAGGCGATGGGCCAGGCCAGGTTGGCCCGCATGGTCTCCGACGTACGGGCCAAAGCGCTGCTGACCGACGCCCAGCGCGCTCAGGTGGAGAAGTGGGGCCAACACGGGCGCCGGAACGGGTGGGGCCACGGTGGCTTTGGGCGTGATGGCTGGGGCCACGGCCGCGGTGGGCCGGGCGGTCCCGGCGGCCCGGGTGGCACCGGTGGGCAGGCCGGGTCACCTCCCGCGCCGTCCAACTGACGATTCCTGAAGAGACCCTATGACCCCGCCGGAAGAGCCCGGCGGGGTCGTCGCCTAATCTGGTCCGCTCAATTCTGCGTCGCCACCTGGTACTGTTCGAGCTTCCCATCCGGCAATTCGAAGGTCCACACCCGAACCGCCTGCGACGCCAGCGTGACGCGGTAGACCCGGAGTCGCATTCCGCCCCGGAGCGATTCGTAGGTCTGCACGAAGCTCTTGATGGGGCCGAGTGGACCGAGGCTGGAAGCGAAATCGGCGATCGCCTGGTCGCTGAAGTAGGCATTGCCATTGGCAGTGAACAGCGAACGATCCAGGGTGCCCTTCTGCAGGCCTTCGAAGATGCCGCGGGCCTCGGCTTCGTGATCGTGGGTCGTGGAATCATGCGAGGCGAACAGCAGTCCGGAGATCCGCCGGGAGATCACCCCGGCGGCGCTCGCCGCGTCCTGATTGGTCAGCACCACCACGGCGACGTGATCGTCGGGATAGACCAGGTTCGAGGCCGTGAACCCGGACACCTCCCCGCCGTGGGAGATCAGCCGGTGCTCGCCATCCATCCCCACATCGACCCCCAGGCCGTACCCGGTGCCGGTGCCGTTGGTGAGGAGTACCTCCGTTTCCATGGTCCGGTACGATGCCGGGGACAGGAGGCTCGCGTTCATCATGGCGATGTCCCACTTGGCGAGGTCGGCCGGGGTCATGGCCAGCTCGCCCGCGGCAAAGAGCCACCCCGGCCCCTCCTTCGGGGCGGGATGCAGCGGTCCGAGGGCGTAGCGCATGTACCCGGTGGGATCCGAGTCGGGGAGCCGCCCCAGGTCGATATTCACGACGCTCTGCATGCCGAGGGGAATGAGGATCCTCCGGCGGATGAACTCGAAGAACGGCATCCCGCTCACCCGCTCGACGATGAGCCCGGCGATCACGTAGTTCGTGTTGCTGTACTGCCACCGCGATCCCGGCTCGAAGTCCAGCGGCTTCCGGGCCCACTGGTCGAGAATGGCCGCGGCCGTCGTCGGCTGGAGCATGGCCGGCGGGACGTAGTCCTGGGGCCAGTAGTCCTGGTAGCCGGAGGTGTGAGAGAGGAGCTCGCGGACGGTCACGTCGCGCGCCCGGGTCAGGTCGGGCAGCCAGCGGGAGACGCGGTCATCGAGCGAGAGCTTTCCTTCCTGCTGAAGGAGCAGCACGGCGGCCGCCGCAAACTGCTTGCTGATCGAACCAATGCTGTAGCGCATCTCCGGTCGCGCCGCCGTCTCGGGCTCGAGTCGGGCCATCCCGTACGCCTGCGCATAGACCATCTGGCCATTTCGAACGACGGCCACGGAGGCACTGGGTACCCCGGTGCTCTTGAGGACTTCCCGCGCAACCGAATCGACGGCGGCCCCCAGCTCCTGACCCGCCGCCGCATCGCCCTGGGCCGCGAGGGGGTGAGCCGACACCAGCAAGGCCATCAGCCAGGGGAGTGCACGTCTGTTCATTATTGGCTCCGGGGGTCGGGAAGAGTCGCTTGGCCGGGGTGAATCTGGATGGACTCGACCGGCAGGCAAGGGGCGGAGCGCTTCGGCGGGCAGTCTAGCGCGGGCCTCTAGCGGACCCAGGTACTCGTCTTCACATTAGCCCACCCGGATCTCCTAATCCGGGGATGCCCCCCTTGAGCCCAGGATTCCGAGCCGTGCGTTCTCCCCGCCAGCAGCCCCCGCCCCCGGCGCCAGATCCGCTCGGCGCCAGCCCACCTCCGACCCTCGCCCGACTCCGCCGCATCCGCACTTCCGGCGCGGTATATAGCGAGCTCGATCCCAACGGCTGGTACGCGGTGGAGCGCCAGAATCCCAGGACCCTGTGGCTCCTCACCCGCGAGGGGGCGGTGGAGGTGGCCCGCCAGGACGTGGAGATGAAGGAAGCGCCGGCTCCGGCGGCACGGGAGGTCGGTCATGTTTGAAGCGCGCTGGAATCGGCTGCTGCACTACGTTCGCAAGGGACTCGCCGATGCCGGGCACGACGCCGAGCTGCTGGAGGTGGATGACCGGCAGCGCTCGCTTCGCATGCCGATCCAGGGGACCGGCCGCTCGTGGCGGTTCGTGGTGGAAGAGGAGGACATTCTCTATGGAGATCTCACGCAGGAGTCGGCGTTTCTCCTGACGGCCTACCGCATTGCCTGCGCCAGGACCGGCGCCCACAGCGCTATCCCCGCGTCTCCCTCCCAGCTCTAGCCCGGCCACTCGTCTAACCTCCCTTTCATTAAACGGTCCTGAACGGATTCCGACCGGATCCGGGCCGGTCGGGTTCTCAGGCCCGAGAAGTGCATTACCATACGCTCACTCACCCGATGGATCTTCACCTGCACCAGCCGGGACTCGACGAGTCATGCGTGCGCGTGGGAGAATGCGGGGTTACCCGAGGCCACGACTGTGGCCTCTCGCCGGACTGGCCCTGGTGTGCTGCGGAACACCGAACGGCCCTTCCACGGGCGGCGGCGGCCCGAATCAACTCCGTGTCAACCACGTCCTCCTCGTCCTGGAGGAGAACACCAACTATGCCGATGCGGTCGGCGGATCGATGCCGTACCTGGACAGCCTGGCGGGCCAGTATGCCACCGCCACGCGGTACTACGCCAATACGCATCCATCGCTCGGCAACTATCTGATGCTCACCACGGGCCAGGTGCTCACCACCAACGATCTGTACACCGGCCCCGCGTTCACCCAGGACAACGTCGTGCGTCGGCTCGTGGCCGCCGGCAAGACCTGGAAGGCCTACGCCGAGGACCTGCCGGCGGCCGGCGACGTCAGGATGGGCCTCGACACAGGCTCCTATCTGAGCCGCCACAATCCCGTGGTCTACCTGTCGGATGTGCAGAGCAGCCCGACCCAGGCGGCCAACGTGGTGCCTTTCACCGAATTCGCGACCGACCTCGCGCAGAACGCCCTGCCCAACTACGCCTTCATCGTGCCGAATGCGTGCGACGATGCGCATAACTGTTCGCTGGCTACAGCCGACCAGTGGCTGAGGACCAACATCGATCCGCTGGTCCGGGATCCGCAGTTCCAGCAGGACGGCCTGCTGCTCATCCTCTTCGATGAGGCGAAAAGCGATAGTACCAACGGCGGCGGGAAGGTGGCGTGGGTCGCGATCAGTGGAAAATCAAAGCCCGGCTATCGTTCCATGGAGTTCTACCAGCACCAGAGCACGCTCCGGTTGAGCCTCGAGGCCTTGGGCATCACCACCCTGCCGGGCGCCGCCGCATCGGCGCCCGCAATGAACGAGTTCTTCACTCCCTGAGCGCGTCCCCGTACCGGTCGATGGACCTGGCCTGCCGGCGGCATCAAGCCGATCCGCTCCTCAACCTGGTTTCATCGGCCGTCTGAATCTGACGCGCCCCGAGGTGTGACCCTCCCGCGGGCTCTTCCGGCTCCGAATTCCCTCGACCACCCCCATCTTGTCCCGACCGCCTGGACGGGCGGGCTTTGTGCCGCGCCCGATCCGCCCGGAAAGGAAACCGCCTGGGATCTATCTTTAAGGAGGTAGACCCCTCGGCTACCCCGGGACCCGGTGCTTCGGACAAGGTGATGCGGATGAAGCGACCCGCAAACAGGACGGCCAATCAGACTCGCGCGCCCCGGAAGGAGCTCCATGCCTTGCCCCACGGTGGACAAGCTGCGGCGGCTGCTCCAGCTCTCGCGATTCTGAGGAGCAACGAGACGGGTCGGGACTACCGGCTGGATCGTCTGCTGGGGAAGGGGGGATTCGGCGAGATCTATCTCGCGACCCCGGTGCCAACCCGGGGACTCCCACCCCAGGTCTGCGTGAAGATCAGCAATTCGATCACCGGCTGGGTGCGCGAAGCGTACTTCGCGCAGCTGCTCGACCGGCAGGCCCGCGCCCTCCGAGTCTTCGATCGCTTCGTTCAACCCGAAGCACTCTCCACCCGCTACTGTCTGGTCATGGAGTACGCGGAGCACGGGGATCTCGGCTCGTGGCTGGAGGCCAAGGGCCCGCAGCCCGAGGCCCTGGTGCGACGCGAGATCGCCGCCATCCTGGAGACCCTGGACGTGCTGCACCGGGGCCAGGCGCTGCACCGCGACCTCACCCCGTTCAACGTCTTCGTCTGCGAGAACGAAACGCTCAAGCTCGGCGACTTCGGCATCGCGACCCACCAGGCCAGCCGCCGCGGGGTGACGGCGGACGCCTTCAATGTCCTTGGCGCGCCGACCGAGATCGCGTGGGGCCGAGTGCGGAAATGGCAGCAGCGGGACGACATCTATCAGGTGGGCCAGCTCATCGCGATGCTGCTCCGGGGCGATGTCCACAGCCCGATGCGAAGCAAGGATGTGCGGAGGTTGCCGTGCAGCGACCACCTGAAGGAGGTCATCCACCGCTGTCTCGGTGCCCGGGCCCGGCGCTACCAGGCGGCGGGGGAACTGATCGCGGCGCTCCGCAAGCGTCCCCGGCATCTCGCTACCGGCCGGGTCGACCGTATTCGTGGGCGGCGCGTGTCGTTCACCGGGTTCCTCTCGCGGCCCCGTCGTGAGGCGATCACCGCGGCGCGGAGGTCGGGGGCCATCATCCAGGCGAGCCCCGGTCCTTCGACCGATATCCTGGTCCGTGGCCGCCCCAACAAGCAGCAGATTGCGGGGCGAAGCGGCGGGGTCAAGCTGATGGAAGTGCGACGTCTTGCCGCCCAGGGCCACCGCATCACCGTGATCGGCGAAGCGCAGTTCTGGAAATTGGTCGGAGCGAGTCGGCGCGCGTCGAAGCAGTCTGGGACTCGGAGATCCCGCCCATGATCCCAGACGCCGGGAGGGCCGGTCTCCACCGCCGGGACTCCCACGGCGGTCTCCTCGTCGGTGCGGGTCGGTCGGCGGACAACCCGATGAGACTGCAACCAGCAGTCCTGGCAGACACATGAACGTCGCGCTCGATGCTGAATGGCTGGAGGCGGACGGGCTCGGCGGGTTCGCCATGGGGACCGTGGCCGGGTGGCGCACCCGGCGCTACCATGGGCTCCTCACCCCCGCGGTCGTGGTCCCCTCGCGCCGGATGGTTCTGGTCGACGGCTTCGAGGCCTGGGTGGAGATCGAAGGGCAGCGCACCGCGATCTCGACTCAGCATTATCTGCCCGATGTGACCTATCCCGACGGGGCGGACCGGCTCGTGGGATTCGATTACACCACCTGGCCCACCTGGACCTGGG
>Ga0335081_10016517_pt1 | contig 11948 bp, 13 predicted proteins | sample Lox_Sample_35_FD_206713 | JGI IMG/M metagenome (GOLD analysis project Ga0335081, IMG submission 206713) | Soil microbial communities from Loxahatchee National Wildlife Refuge, Florida, United States - Lox_Sample_3.5 | ecosystem: Environmental > Terrestrial > Soil > Wetlands | place: USA... | reverse complement strand
GCTGGTTCACCGCCTGAACGACGGGATACGCTTGCTCTGGGACGACTGTATGAGAAGATGGGGAAACTGTCGATTATCCCGCGTTATCTCATTTATATTTTACCCCTATCCGCGATTATCGCGATTCCCTTGGTTATTGGGGCGGTCTTCCCTGGAACTAGCCTCGGCGTAACGAAATCTCCATCTTTGCCCAAATACGGAGCGCTAACGTGGTTTGTAGGGCGTGCAATTGCTCTGGATATTCATTTGGGTCGAGATAGTCTGGGTGTCCCTATGGGTCTCCAAAATCGTGGCCAAAGTCCTTCCTTTCCTCTTCAAACATCTTGTCGGCTTCGTCTCTGCAGGAACGGCCAAGTATGCAACGATTATAGCTGCTCTCGAAGTCCCCATCACCCTCGTTGCATGGACCTTTGTCTCCTTCGTAACATTTATCCCGCTCATGACTCGTAATCCCCATCAACGCGACATCAACGATACCGACGTCAAAGACTGGGAGGGCACGTGTCGCCAGATCTTGGCTGCCCTCACCGTCATCGCGCTCGTTTACCTTGTACAAAAGGCATTCATCCAATTCGTCGCTGTCAACTTTCATAAAGTCTCATATGAAGAGCGCATTCAAAAGAACAAAGCAGCCGCCCATATCATCGCCCGCCTTTACGAGCAGTCACGGGCGTTGTTCCCGAACTTTACCCATGATTTTAGAGACGATGACCAAGTCCTCATGGGATTAAAGGACACAGCGTATGTCAAATCTGGCAGTCGAAGTGCAAGTGGAACTGCGTCACCGTCAATGAGGGCTGTTCTCGGTGGGGCAAAGAAGGCTGTTAACAAGGCTACGTCGGCATTTGGTTCTGCAGCGCAGGAAATCACGGGAAAAACTATTTTTCAACCGACGACGCCGTATAATGTTGTTGTTGAGGCGTTGGCGACGTCGAGTACTTGCACGAGTTTGGCCAGACGATTATGGTATAGTATTGCTTCGGAGGGGGAGGAAGTCCTTCATCTCAGCGATTTTGAAGAAGTTTTGGGTAACCCGGACGAGGCTAAGGAAGCTATGGATCTCTTTGATAAGGTGCCTCCCCCGCTTTCATTGTGACACTGTGGACGTGACTAACGGCAGGACGGGAATGGGGATATTACGATCGAGGAGACGGAGATGGTTGTTCACGAGGTAAGCAAGGAACGTAAATCCCTTGCGCGATCGATGAAGGACGTTGATTCGGCCATTCGTAAGTTAGATGATGTCCTCGTGGTCGTTGTCTTCATTATCGCGGTATTCATCATGATTTCCTTCTTAAACAGCAATTTTGTTACGACTTTGGCAACGGCTGGCACTGCCCTTCTTTCTCTGTCCTTCATCTTTGCGGGAACATGTCAAGAAGTTCTCGCCTCAATCCTCTTCCTATTTCACAAGGTTCCCTCTGCCTTCCATATGCATCTTGTTACCTAACGCCTGGTTGTAGCACCCCTTCGACGTTGGTGATCGCGTAGACATCAATGGCGCACAGTACGTCGTCAAAGAACTCTCTCTCCTCTTCACAATTTTCAAGCGGGTAGATGGGAAAATAGTCCAAGTCAACAATGCCGTCCTCAACGGCCTCTGGATCGAAAACGTCCGTCGTTCGGCCACCATGTCTGAAAAAGTCCAGTTATCTGTCGACTTTGGAACTACGTTTCTCGCTATTCAAAAGTTGCGCCGGGAAATGCAGAAATTTGTACGGGAGAATTCTCGGGATTATGCGAGTGAGTTGGAGGTTGAGATTATGGATGCCAAGGGGTTGGATAAATTGCTTCTGCAGATTATTATTAAGCATAAGAGCAATTGGCAGAATGATGCCTTGAAGGCTCATCGACGGAATAAGGTAGCCTCCCTATATCATCAATTCCGAGGACCTCGGCTGACATGAAAGTTTATGTGTGCCCTTGTCCAAGCGGTCAGGAAAGTTGGCATTGTCGGGTCAGGACCCGGTCTTGGCGCCGCTGGGAATCCCATGCACATCATCCGCACACAACATTTAGCAGACACCTCCACTACGACTGTTCTCTCCGAAAAACAGACCTTGCGAGGGGACACGTCGTTCGCTCAACGCAATCAAGTCGTCGAGGATCCTGCGACGGCAATCGACGACGATCGTAATCCTAGCACACAATATGCATACTACAATCCCGATACCTTGGAGAGGCGTGTAGACGAGACGGAGAGGGAGATGAACAGAACGAATGATGACGGGAAATTGTCGGGAATGCCGGTCGCTGAAGTTGATCGAGGCAAGAGTTTTGGAAGGAGACGGAAGCAGGTCCCCAATGATTTGGAGAAGGGGGGCCAAACAGCATCGCGAGTGTAATCCTTGGAGTTTCGAGAAGAAAAAGCAGAGCCTTTTGCTGTGGTAATTTGGGGGATAGGGTGATATATAATCACAAAAGCTATATTCCCATTCTAGCAATGTAGTACATAACGATGATTGCTCCATAGCTCATTCTATGAATGCCGCATACCCTTTGTATTCTGCGGGCCGTACCGTGGTGTTGAATTAGAAAATGCCGTTAGTCGAGACTTTATGGGACTCTAGCGGGCTTTGGACGGTCCAGTCCAGCCTATATCGTTGATCTGATAATCGGTACCCCCGTAACTTCTCTGGGATCTCGTCCACGCTCTTAGCTTCGACGACGATATTCGCGTTGCCGGGTTTAATAAACCCATGTTCGACACCCTTGTTAATCCACTCGAGGATAGGACTGTAAAATCCATTCACATTCAATATTATAATAGGGCATGAATGGATCCCGAGTTGCGACCACGTTACAACCTTATTAAGTTCGTCAGTTGAAGGATATTGAAACGAAGGTGTTGGCGTAAGGGCGTTACCTCCATGAGCTCTTCCATAGTGCCAAAGCCTCCTGGCAGAGCAATAAAGGCCTTTGATTCTTTTGCCATGAGTCTTTTTCTCGTGTGCATATCCGTGACAACCGTCGTTTTCCCGTACGAAGGCTTTTCAGTTGTCGTCTCGTATTCTAAGAGGGCCCTCGGGATAATTCCGTGAACACTCCCCCCGAGTTCTGTTAGGCGTCCGGCAATCGCTCCCATCATTCCGTACGTGCCTCCACCATAAACTGGACGCAGTCAGTTCACCTACCCCCAAGGAAGAGCTTGGCGGTACCCAGAGACCAGTTGTTTCGATAAAAGAGATCGGCCAAATCGCGTGCGGACTGTGCGAAAACGGGATCGTTGCCCTCGCCTGCACCACAGAAAACACAAATACTAACCGCAGAAGAGGCCATATCAAGGGATGCTGAGCAAGCTGCTGTTGGTGTCGAAGACGAGTCGGGAGCCATCTGGTCTGGTCACCTGTGCGCCTCGTCGGATAACGAAATTGTCTGAAGTGCCGTGGGATTGTTGGGGGAGCGGTTCCTATTGACGCCTCATTTGAGGGGAATGTGCGTCATCACGGCATCCGGGGTCACTCGACTCGCGGGAAAGCCGCGGCTCCGCGGAAATGGATAATCACCCCTTGAGCCGAGTGCGGGACGCAGTACAGGTAACGGATCTTAATCCAAATTATTTCAATAGCTCCAATAGCGTTGTTACGAGTGACAGGTCATCATTGGCTAATTTGTGCAATTTTCCCGTTCGGGCATTTACGCGACCTCGAATATTCTACATAAGTTCGATGCAGTCGGCAACCGGGCGGAGGCGGAATGAAATGGAGTATTGAATGGGACGACTTGACGGTTTCGGGGTTAGTAGCGGTACGGTCGACCGAAGGAATCGCGGTGGCCCCTCTCTCCGAGGCGTGACTAGCCTTCTCGAGGACAAAGATTATATTCTTCCCCTCGAAACAGTCACGAGAACACTTTTCCCTACCACCCCTGATTACGTTGTACGAATTTGACAAAAACTGGGGCTCATTTCGAAATGCGATCTTGGTAAGCTAAACGCCTTTAAGGAAGTGAACCTACATTCGGTGACTGCGTGCTTGCTGACTATTTGCTGGGATTGCGAGGCCGCTATCTGCGCAATCGATGTCTCCTGAAGTATCGCTTTACGCTTGTCCAACGCCTTTTGGCAGTCCCATTTCTACGACAAATTTCCCAATGGCCATCCTTGGCGCCATTGACGGCGTCACTCCTGAATACGGCACGTTTTCATAGTGGGCCATCTGAAATTGCCACATGGATCATTGGAAGGAAATTGCGGTTTGACCAGCAGAATATTTGTGGGCGCCGCAGGGCGTTTGCATTGGACTAAAGGGTTTTTCATCATCGTGGGTATTAAGAAGCAGAAGCCGGAGGAGGTGATTTCCTTTTTGTCTTTGATGGCCAGTTCCCCATTTTGTGAGAGATTCTAAGACTTTGACGGGGTGACAGTGTGCATTTGTTCAAGGTCTTTCAAATACGGCCATAACCGGGAGTCCGGGAGATTGGACCGAGAATTGAGGTGAACGTGGCAAGAAAAGTTCAAGAGAAGAAAGAAGGATTGTCTTGCCGATTTTCACAATTGATTTACGATCGACTGAGACGACGACTCCAACTGCGGTCGCGCTGTTGCGGTCGAATTCGAACAATTTTGTAGATCAGCCAACGGTCAGCTTGACGGACCCGACCGCATCGCAGCTATTATGAAAGCGTTCACCATCGTGACGGAATATCAATCATTTGATGCGGCGTACGGCAATATCTACGAATCGGGATATATGACGGACAAAGAAATTCGATAATATATGAAAGACAAATTTGCTCATAGAATCGATGTTAAAAAGTTGGTTAGGTCTGAATTAGAGGCATGGGCGAATCTTCAGATGATGGAGACATGGTCGCGAAATAGATCATAGTAAGTAAAGATTCACAGCATAGAGCGGTATTAATATTCATATTTGGAAATATCAATGTCGCCGATAGTTGATTGATTTGTCTGGCAACTTTAACTTCGTTTCTGGTGTTTCATCTTACGGAATGAGTAATCCATTCTGGATGTGGGTAACTTGGAAGATTATCCAAAATGCCATAATGCTTACTTTAGGCGGAGCACGCCGTCCAGGCGGACGCAAAATTTCAGTTCAACTACACACCTTATCGAATATGTATCCTGGGTACAAAACAGAAAGCGCCAGACTCTGATCCCCAATTATCCATGTCAGACACCATCTGCGACCACCCATGTTTCATCAAACCACAGTGGGAATGCAATCCGCTCATCTGGAACATGACGTCGGCTACATCCGTCCCTCGATGACATTCCGGTGGGATGGGGCGAGGGGGGGGAAACGGGACAGGACGATGATTGGGCCGTGCTGCTGTGCGCGGAGCACCAGGACGCACGGACCTCGAGGGTGCAGGACTTTTCCGTGGGTCAGAAAAGAGGGGCCCGTTCGCCCTTGCCTCTAATAATTTTTTACGCCTATTTCCGTTTCCCCCTGACGACCTTCGCGTCACAGAACAATTTCTATCTCCAAGTGAACGACCTCCTCTCAGCCGTTGAGAGGCGCATGTCTGCACTCGATTGAGATACTCAGTCCCCCTCTCACCGCATCTCTCCATCTATTCGGCGTGCGCCACTGTAAATCGATTCAGATACCCCTGAATTTCGTGACCCTTTGAGAGGGGAGGAGGAACATGCCGGCGGCACAGGCAATTGCGCCCAAATGGAAGGCTCTCCCTCGGATGGGCTATGGCATCGTCGTTTACCCCTTCCGGCCTCTTCCAGACAACCAATTCACCGCCTCCGCCGCAGAAGGTGCAGCCGCAGCAACTGCGCGTCCATCTGCATCGGCCAAACGTGAAGTTGCATTTGCCCCAACGCCGCCGCTCGTCAGTGGCATGGATATCGCTGCACAGCAGCTGAGTCTTGATCTCGGCGATGAAGTGTACGTTTTTGAACAGGCAGAGGGATGGTATCGCGGATACGTTATTACCTCGGTTACGCCACCTGTCGTCTTGTCCACGGCCTCCACGTCTTCGTCCCATGGACCAAAGATTGCAACTGAAGTCAAAGGACTCCTGGAGCCTAAAGTGTATGTTGGGATATTCCCTACGAATTACGTTGCTGTAAAGGAATACGTGTCCGATGCCCTGGGAATCCTTGCCAACGGCGACGAAGAAGATGAAGAGTACAACAGCGCCAATGCCTCCAAACGAAGTTCGTATCTCTCCGCCACAACGAATCGTCGTGAAGCCTCTACTTCCGAACCCGTCTCCCCAGCCACCCCCAGCTTTCCACGTCTCCCCTTCCATCGCCTGACCGATAAACTCCAAGCCCCGCAACGAAACCTCTCCACGTCCTCGCGGAAAGGGGAAAAAAGCAGAATGTCGAGACAAACGAAGAATTCCGGCATCCAACGTACTCCGCCGTTGCCAGCGCTCAAAGTACGCGACGACACTGAGGCTGGACTCGAGGAACCCTTGGTCGATGAAATTTCTGCTGCCTTACGAGAATGGCATGGATTGTTATTTGGCATCTTTTTAAAGAAGGATTATCAGTTGTTTGAGGAATTGTCTGGCTTGGTCCTGAAGTTGGAGAGAGCGAGACGGGATTTATTGAGTGGTCTTCTCACGAAATTTGAGACCATGCAACTTCGACGGGAAATCGTCGTTATGCTCAACATTGGAAATAAAATGCTTCCAGGTAATTCTCAACACTCTTCTGGAACTGATCGTAGGTGGAGCGGTTATCATTCGAAACCCAGAGGGTGAAGATCGAGGACAAATTGTCGATGGAGAAGGCTCAATAAGTCCCATCGCTCTCATGGCAATGCAAGCCAGCGTCGCAGCAAGCACGCCGTCACTCGATTCCATGGCAATTTCCCCAGTACCCCCGTCTCCGGGAAAACAATTCTTTGCCCTCGAAGTCCCCTCCCGCCCGCCGCCCGTGCTATCTCATCTTCTCGTCAATATGCGCGCGTTTGTCGGATCTATCTGCAACAGTGCCCACGAGGCTGTGGAACTCATGTTCTCCCTTTACGCCCGTCATGAAAGGCACTTTCTCTCGGAATTCTATCGCGTACGATTGAATCATAACGGTGTTCCTGCAGGCCCGAAACCAGAGGATCTCGTTGGCCGTGTACAGACTCTATTTACCGATTTGACGTCGCGGGACGTGGCCGAGGAGATTTACTTGGTGTGTCGGATTTTCAGGACTGGCGAGGCAAAGGATATCCTGAGACCAGGCACGTCTCATAAAGATGCTCGTAACAGTATTATTGGTGGCGATTCATCGAGAATTTCGACCGGCGCAACACATCGTCTTCAAAAGTCCAATTCGTCCATCCAGAGGCCCAAGGGGTCCAGAGTCAGTCAGATATTCTCCCGATCGACGTCGCCGGAAGCTGAAACGAGTCCCACGAAAACGACGGCGCCAGTAAATGCCAATATACCGAACGTAAAGGTGAATGGAATCGTGAAGGGACCTGTTTATCGTCGACCTTTTGGTTGTGCCGTCCTGGACTTGAGTAAGATTCTACAGGAGAGTGCGCCGGGTCCTCAGGAAGGGGGAGCAGACCATGTCATTCCTATCTTTGTGGCGTCTCAAGATCATGATTTTTATCAACTTCACGACCGAATCATTGAATCGAAAACAAATAAATTGTACACCTCGCATTTATTTGCAATTCTAATGATAGCTCCAAAGCACCCAAGGCCGACAGTATCAATGTCAATATCAAATTGTTCCATGGAGACAAGGTCGACGATGTCGTTAAAGCCAATCCCACCATCTTACATTCCGTTACCAGAACCAATCGCGTCGGGTTCAATGATGCCACCTTTCAATCTCGCTCCGATATCTTTATCACGCTCACGAGAGCCGTTAATAGCGGACCCATTCTGAAGGCAGCGCATAGTCCAGCTTACGTCATGGTATCCGCCGAAGTCCGTCTTGCCAATCGTCCCGATACCATCGTTGAAAAGTGCTTCTTCCGCGGAACAGGGCCAACTGAAGAGGCCGGCTCAAACTACGAATCGTATGTGGTTGGGAACAATAGCGAGTTGTTATGGAATGAGAGATTCAAGTTGTGTTTGCCAGAGGATACTGCGCCGAAGGCACTCCTTGTCTTCAAATTTACCACCATGCGAAGCGTCACTGGTACCGATTCCTCTGAAGCAGAGCCCCCCGTCGCCTTTGCAGCCATGAACCTGTCGAAGGAGGGATTGTTTACGAAAGATGGGGAACATCGGCTCAAGATTCGACGGATCGAACCTGGGACATTAACTTTTGATCAACATTTGACAAATTACATCTTGGAGGAGACTGTTCCTCCAATCCCATCTGATGCGACACTCTGCGTTGAGACTTTTCTTTGTTCGACGCAGTTTACGGAGGATAATACACTGCATTCATTGTTGCACTGGAAGCAAGATATTGGGCAATTGAGTAGCGAGGAAAGTAAGTTCAAGATGAAAGAGATCCTGCGGAAATTCACATTCGTCTCTGAAATCGAAATCCTCAAAGTATCTACCATCTGGGGCATTTCTAATGTAAAGTTTCTCCCGGAAGTGTTTGATGCTCTCTTCGGAATTCTGGTGGAAGGCGGGACGCGAGGAGAACTCGATGACTACGTTTACCGCTCACTTGTCTACGTCCTTATCATGGAATCCGATAGGTTTCTCTCCCTGTCCATACCCTTTCTCACTCTAGACGCTTTACCAACTTCAAAGCGAAACTGGAAGAATACATCACCAAACAATTCAATTGGCCCTTCATCACAAAGAGCATGTTGAAATCCGCCCATCGACTCCTCACCAATTCGTCCGATCCGAAAGCTGCCAAACGTCTCCGCGCAACAATGAAAGTATGGCGTTCTCTCGCTCGTTTCCTTGTCATTGCCCGCCAACAACGACGTGAAAAGGAGCTTGGTCTAGGAATTGAAAATGACCATCCGGAATCGAGTTTCAAGGAGGATATTCTTGGGCTCTTCAAGCTTTTGCAGCAGCTGATGCGGTCGCCGCCGCCATCGGGCTCGGGGGCGGCAATCGTCGGGACACAAACGCTCGCCTTACAACACTTTTCGGCGTTGCTGCCGGAATTGGCCCCGATTTTCTCGGCGGAGGAGTTGTTGGAGATTGCGGTTGGGTTCGTGGATTCATGTGCAGAGCCCAGGGGGAAATTGGCGTTGTACAAGTTGCAGCTTATTTCGAATTTGGTGAGAAATCCCGTTTTTACAGTCAATCCGACGCTCGAGCGACTTCTCATATTTAATATTCCGAGATGGTTGAAGCCACTCTGTGGGAAGGCACCAGACTTTCCTGGGTTGGACTCGGAGAATGCAAAGTCTTTATGGAGGGAACAGATTAGATTGTGTGCGGCAATCGTTGGATTTGCGTTGGATTATTTGTGGGCGTTTATTTCAGGGGATGAAGTTGATGAGGAATTACGGTCTCGAGCGGCCGAGGGCTTTGCATTACTCCAACCCCTGATGTCGGACCTTCAACAATCGTATCTGTCCGTCAAGGAAATAGGAAGTACCGGGAAACCTCACGGCGTCATCTCACCGCTCTTCCCAACGACCTACCCATTCCCCACCAAACCAATCATCCGCAACGACAAATCTCTTGAAGGTGTCGACGAACCCCTCGCTGAACTCTCTGCCGTCCTAATGACATCTGCCATCCGCGCCGAATACGGGAAAGTAGCTGGTCTCTTCGGTTTCCGTCCAACGACAAATTCCCTCTCCCCGCTCCTCATCCAAAGCTTTCAAGTCTATACCTCAATTCTCTCCTCTGAAGCCTTCCCAACGCTCTGGCTAAATTCACACATCCTCGTCCATAAAGCCATCGTAAACCACCTCGTTACCATCTCCGAAGTCATGATCCAATTTTACAACCCTGATCCCGAGGAAGCAGAATCATTTGACACGGGGCTATGGCTTGCGTTTTTTAATTTGCTGTTGAAGACCGTGGGGAGCGATGCGCTTGCTGTGGAACATTTGCCGCCGCAGAGACGAAGGGCCGTATGGCGGATTGCCGGGGACTTGAGGAAGAGGGGCGCAGAGTTGTTGCAGGAGACGTGGGCAGCCATTGGATGGCCTACTGCCGAACAGGAGACCAAGGGATTTCAGATTGAACGGATGGGTGGATATCAAGTTCAATACGTTCCGTCTTTGGTTGCACCGGTGGTACGGCTTTGTCTATCTCATCATGAAGCGTTGAGGAGTGTTGCGCTTGAAGTTCTGCAAACCATGATCGTCAGTGAATTCGTTATCAGCGAGGATCTTGCCATTCTTCAGAATGAGATTATCAACGTTCGTCCCCTTTTCAGGTAGGCGTGACCATTAGGCATTGGATGCAACTTTCCACCATAAACCTGCGGACGCGGATGCGATGAGTAAGACGCTTCTGGTCCAGTCACTACGGGTGGCGTTTGCTCTTCCTGGAATTGATGAGGAATTGTCTGCCAAAGTCGATGACCTAGTGAACTCTGTTGAATTATTCTTTGAGCTTTTGGTCAGTGCGTATGGCGACTCGAATGAAGCAGACGTCGAACTCGAACACATCCTTAAACTCATGGACTTCGTCAAGGGCATGAATCGTCGTGATATCTATCTCAAGTATATGTACTCGTCCTACTTTGATCGAGGCTAATGTAGTCATCAACTCGCTCGCCGACATCAGAATAATGGACATTATGTCGAAGCTGGACTTGCATTGAAATTGGAGGCCGATTTATATCAATGGAATTGCGATGTGCAATTACAACAGACCATGGAACCCGAACATCCTGCTGAATCGGAATTCGCACGAAAACAACGCTTGTACAATCAGATTATCGACCTTTATGAAAAGGGCAAGGCTTGGGAGAAAGCAATTGAATTATGCAAGGAGCTGTCCGAACAATACGAAACAAAGACGCTGGATTACCTCTCCTTGAAGAATATCTTGCAGCGACAGGCTTCTTTCCTCGACCAGATTCTCACTGTCGATCGGCCGTCACCATCGTATTTCCGAGTTCATTGCTGGGGCCAAGCCTGGCCATTGGCACAACGGAATAAAGATTGGATTGTGCAAGGAGCAGATTGGGAGAAGATCTCAAGTTTCAGTGAGCGGATGCAATTACTCTATCCAACCGCACAACTCGTCAACGCCAACACCATGCCCTCCTTCGAAACCATGGACAAAGGACAGTATCTCCAAGTCACTGCACTCGTCCCTATCCCGGACCGAAGGAATCGGGTATTCACGACTCCTGACGTTGCTCCTCGAATTCGCCAGTACTATGAACATCACGAGGTCGATCAATTCAGTTATCAGATCATTAAACGAAATACCCTAGCCAATCGCCATGAAGCCGTGGACTCAGGCCCTGAATCTGTAGCGGACATCTGGACGGAACGACGAATTTTGTACAGCGAAGCATCTTTCCCGAACATTGCAAGGAAAGCAAACGTCATTAATTACGCGACCGTTCGGTCATCCCCAATCGAAAATGCCATTCAAGCGATCAAAAATAAGAACGACGAATTATTGGAGTTGGAGAGGAAGTATGAACCGCTTTCATATGAAGAGAAGCAGGACGTGAATATCAATTCTTTGTCTTTGTCGCTTACGAGTGTCATTGATTCTCCACTGAACGGCGGAGTCCACAAGTATAAAACGGCATTCCTCTCTGAAACCTACGTTGCGCAACATCTGGGTGATAAAGAAGAAAAGGAATTCATTGAGATGTTGAAGAGCGCGATTGAAGATCAAGTTGTGATTGTACGGCGATGTCTTGAGATTCATAAAAGTCTCGTCAGCGCCGAGATGAAACCGTTCCACCAGTCACTTCTTGAATGTACTCACCCCGCCTAACGCAAAATATCCGTTAATAATTAGTATTCCACAAGAATTTTGCCGAAGAATTGGCCGCCGTCCGGCCGGCGACCCCTCGACAGCGTTCAAGACGCGACACAAACGCGATCAAGGACGAACCAACGAAGAGCATCTCAAATGCGACAGAAGCCACCACTGTTCCACTTCTTATC
>Ga0335081_10016516_pt1 | contig 11948 bp, 10 predicted proteins | sample Lox_Sample_35_FD_206713 | JGI IMG/M metagenome (GOLD analysis project Ga0335081, IMG submission 206713) | Soil microbial communities from Loxahatchee National Wildlife Refuge, Florida, United States - Lox_Sample_3.5 | ecosystem: Environmental > Terrestrial > Soil > Wetlands | place: USA... | reverse complement strand
ATTGCACCGTGACCATCGGCAAGAAGCTCGTCGGCTTGCTTAAGCCGAAATGGCTACGCATCGGCGGCTATTTCCATCCGCGCGGCGGCATGCCGATCGACGTATTCTGGCAGGCGGGAAAACTTCCAGCCGACGTCTGGGCTCCCGAACAGGGCGTCGCCACCTATCGCGCCCGCGGATAACCTTTCAGCGTCGCCAGCAGCGCCCTCACCTCTTGCGCTGGGTCGGGCGCGCGCATGATGCCGCCCATCACCGCTATGCCGGCGCAGCCTGCCGCCATGACCTCGCCGACCCGCGCCGTGTTGATGCCGCCGATGGCGAGCACCGGCACACGGCAGTCGCGGGCAATTTCGACCAATCCCTTGCGGCCGATTTCCGGACCGTAGCCTGGCTTGCTCGGCGTCTCGAAGGCGGGCCCGGCCAGCGCATAGTCGGCGGCTTGCGGATCGATCGCGCCGGCCTCGGTGACGGTGTGGATCGACACGCCGATGAGCTTGTCCGGCCCCAAACGCGCCCGTGCCGCCGCGGCATCGCTGCCGGATGGCAAATGCACGCCGCCGACGCCGGCGAGCTGCGCCAGCGGCGCTTCGCCGTGCAGCATCAGCCGCGCGCCGTATTTGCGCGTCATCGGCATGAGCATGCGCGCCAGCACCACCTGTTCGTCTTCGGGCAAATCCTTTTCGCGCAGGCTCACCCACCGGCAGCCGCCCGCCAGCGCCGCGGCCACGGTTTCGGCAAGCGCGCGGCGCGCCTGGGCACGGTCGGTCACCAACAGCAGCGGGGGATCAGGCAGTCGCATCGTCGCTCCTTGTCGCTACCCGGCGAGTATGAGAAGTCTGTTGGGCCGAACGAACCGGGAGCCTGGCGCCGTGATGGCGAGATCAATTCTAACTGTTGTTTTGGGCGCCGCACTTGGCGTGGCATCGTTGTGTCCCGCGTTTGCTGCCAAGCACAGCAACAAGCACGCCAAGGCGACCGGCGCCTGTGCACAGTCCTCCGGGCGCTGCATCGCCGATTGCGATGCGCTGCACTGGTGCCAAGTCTATGCTTGTGTCGGCGGGAAATCGACGGCGGTGCCGTTTTGGCGCTGCTTTGAGCCAAGCGGGCTGTGCGTCGCGCCGCATTGCTGACTCAAAGCCGACTAGCGTGCGGCCGGCGCGTAGCTCGAGATAGCAATCGCCGCGACCGTTGGCGTCGGCACGAGGTGGTGCGGCACGATGATCCGCTGGCCGTCGCTGAGCGGCTCGCGCTCCGGCACCGAATTGAGCTGGGCGAGAGCCCAGAGCGGCACGTGATAGGTCGCCGCCACGGTCTTCAGCGTATCGCCGGCATGGGCCGTCACCGGTAGGCCGGAATCCCATAGTTCGATGGCGGCGTCGGCGGGAACCTCGATGTGGATCGGCACCGCCTCACCTTCGGCGTCGGCAGGGGTCTCGGCGAGCTGGGCGATCTTGGTGACCAATTGCTCCTGGATGCGATCGGCCTTTTCGATATTGATATGAACGATTTCGGGGTGGTCCTTGAGATTGTAGCTCGCATAATCGCCGTGGAAGCGCGAGCCCTGCACGACATTGCCGCCGCCCATGAAGTTGGACGACTGGTAGATATTGATATAGCGCGCGACATTGGGCGGCACGTCGTCGGCAATGCGCGTCGGATCGTATGTCACGAGCAGACTCACCGGGATGCCGGCCTGGTTGAGCATCTCGGCAAAATCGAGGACGCAGTCTCCGCCCATGGAATGGCCGATCAGGATGATGGGCTGCGGATCGCGGCGATAGTCGCGGATCGCCTCCTCCGCGGTGGGCCGCCACAACAGATAAGTCCCGACGCTGGCCGGGATGCCGATGCGCCTGATGCGTGCCGCCAATTTGTCGATGCCGCGCGAATAGATCAGGCCGGCGACGCCGCGGAACAGATAGGCGCGGCCATTGGGCTGGATGATCTTCGGTGCAGCTTGCGGCGGCGTCTTGGGAACCGAAACGTCGGCATCGGCGAGCACCATCGACTTTGCAGCGGGCTTGCCGGTTGCGGCAGCGGGCACCAGTGGAGCGGCGATCTCGGCCTCGGAGGTTTGCGAGAACAGCGAGCTTTGGGCGGCAGACTGCGTCTTATTCGAGGACGCGGGCGTTGTTTCGGTGGTCTCGTAATCCGCGACCTGCGCCGCCGAAGCCTGACCGCTATTCTTCATCCAATCGGCTTGCTTAGCAGGCGAGGTGAATGCCGCGCTCGGGTCGAGCATGGCATAGCCGCCACACCCGCTAAGGCAGGCGGCCAGCAGCAGGACGAAAAAATGCCTCGGTTGCACCATGATCTTGCGGCGTCCATTTTGGCGCGCGCATGCCGAAACGGCCGGCCGATCAGCCTGCGCTGCGCCGGTTCGTTCGCCAAAGCTTCCGAAAGGACGGCATTCCAAGAATCAGGACCCACCACTCGCTTGGCGGAGGAGACCGTCAAATTCTTAATTTCCCCCGAATAGGCCACCACCATGCCGATGGCTGCGGGTGAAATCAGGGTGCCGAACCGGCTTTTTCGTGGCGAAATGTGGTTACCCGCCCTATCTGCGCGGTTAAGCCAAAGCCAGCCCTGCGACGTCGGCCACCATGCTATGAACCGCCGCAAATGAAGCATTCTCCCCGCATTTCGTTCGTCTCTCTGGGTTGTCCTAAAGCTCTGGTCGATTCCGAGCGCATCATCACGCGGCTGCGCGCGGAGGGTTACGAACTCACCCGCGAACATGCCGGGGCTGATCTCGCCATCGTCAACACCTGCGGGTTCCTCGACAGCGCGCAGGCGGAATCGCTTGCCGCCATCGGCGCCGCCATGGCCGAAAACGGCAAGGTCATCGTTACCGGCTGCATGGGCGCGGAGCCGGAAAGGATCACCTCGGCCCATCCCGGCGTGCTCGCGGTCACCGGACCGCAGCAATACGAGAGCGTACTCGAGGCCGTGCATCGCGCCGCGCCGCCGGCACACGATCCCTATGCCGATCTCATTCCGCCGGAAGGGATTAAGCTAACGCCGCGGCACTACGCTTATCTAAAAATTTCAGAGGGTTGCAACAATCGCTGCACCTTCTGCATCATCCCCAAATTGCGCGGCGACTTAGTATCGCGGCCGGCCGCCGACGTGCTGCGCGAAGCCGAGCGGCTGGTCGCTGCCGGCGTCAAGGAGCTCCTGGTCATTTCGCAGGACACTTCGGCCTACGGCGTCGATCTCAAATATGCGCCGAGCCGATGGAAAGATCGCGACGTACGGGCGAAATTTCTCGACCTCGCGCGCGAACTCGGCGAGTTCGGCATCTGGGTACGGCTGCATTACGTCTACCCCTACCCGCATGTCGACGAGGTCATTCCGTTGATGGCGGAAGGCAAGATTCTCCCCTACTTGGACGTGCCGTTTCAGCATGCGAGTCCCGCAGTGCTCAAACGCATGCGGCGCCCGGCGGCGCAGGAACAGACGCTCGAGCGCATTCGCGCCTGGCGCGACATCTGCCCGAACCTGACCATCCGCTCGACCTTCATCGTCGGCTTCCCCGGCGAGACCGAAGAAGACTTTGCGCTGCTGCTTGATTGGCTCGACAAGGCGCAACTCGATCGCGTCGGCTGCTTCCGCTACGAGCCGGTCGCCAGCGCGACCGCCAACGACCTTGCGGCCCCGGTGCCCGATGCGGTCAAGGAGGAGCGCTACCACCGCTTCATGGCGCGCCAGCAGGCGATCTCGCACAAGCGGCTCAAGCGCAAAGTCGGCGGCCGCGAGCGTGTCATCATCGATGAGATCGACGCCAAGCAGGGCTTCGCCAAGGGCCGCAGCAGAGGCGACGCACCGCAGATCGACGGTACGGTGTTTGTTTCGAGCCATCGGCCGCTCCGCGTCGGCGAGATCGCCACGGTAAAAATCGAGCAGGCGGATGCTTACGACCTGCACGGCGCTGTGGTCGGTTTCTAAGAACGAGCATTCGAGCCGGTTGGCTTGCCCGCCGGTGGCCGTGTAAAGCTTGCGGCCTTCGCAAATTGCAAGGTCATCCTCTCATGCCGCTTTCCGAGACTATCAAGACGCTCATCCGCAATGCCTGGGACGACGGCTGTCCCTGCCTCGTCGCCACGTGCGGCCCTGCCGGTCCGAACATTTCGGTCAAGGGCAGCATGATCGTATTCGACGACGCCCACCTCGCTTATTGGGAGCGTTCCAAGCGCACGGCGCTGGAGAACCTGGCGCACGACAAGCGGGTGTGCGTGATGTATTCGAACTTCAAGGCGCAGCGCGACGGCGTTTTGGAAAGCGGCTTCCTGCGGTTTTACGGCAGCGTCGAGCTGCACGAGAGCGGGCCGATCCATGACGCTATTTTCGCGAAACTGTTGCCGCGCGAGCAGACCCATGTCGGCGCCGATACCGGCATCGGGGCGCTTTTGAAAATCGAGAAGGCGATCGACATTCGCGGCAAGCCGATCATGTGAGGTTGTGACGATCCGGCGACAAGCACATGCCGGGGAGGAACGCCAATGGAAATGCGCACCTACGGCCGGACCGGCCTGCAGCTTTCGGTGCTTGGTTTTGGCTGTGGCGTAGTCGGCGGATTGATGGTGCGTGGCGATCCGCGCGATCAGGAACGTACGATCGCGCGTGCGCTTGACGTCGGAGTGAATTATTTCGACACGGCGGTGCAATACGGCAACGGCGAGTCCGAGAAAAATCTCGGCCGCGTCCTGCAATACCTCAAGCCTGCCAATGCCATCGTCGGCACCAAAGTCCGCTTGCCGAGCGCGGATTTCGGCCGCATTGCCAATGCGGTGACGAAGTCGCTGGACGACAGCCTCGGGCGACTACGCCGCGCTCACGCCGACATCTTCCACCTGCACAATGCCATCACCGAGCATGGCGGCGGCGAAGCGCTCGGCGTTCGCCAAGTGCTTGATGAAGTGGTGCCGGCGTTCGAACGGCTGCGCCACCAAGGCAAGATCCGTTTTCTCGGACTGACCGCCGTGGGAGACACGGCGGCGCTGCAACAGGTGATCGATGCACGCGGCTTCGACAGCGCGCAGGTGGTTTACAACATGCTCAATCCGTCAGCCGCGGCGGCGTTGCCGGCAAATTATCCGGCGCAGGATTACGGCCGTCTGTTCGATCACACCAGAGCCGCAGGCACCGGCGTCATCGCTATCCGTGTGCTCGCCGGAGGCGCCTTGTCCGGCTCGGCCGAGCGTCATCCGATCGCGAGCCCGCCGCCGTCGCCGATCGGCTCGGCCATGAGTTATGATGGCGATATCGCGCGCGCACGCCGCCTCGCGCCGCTGGTGAGGGAGGGTTTCGCCCAAAGCCTCACCGAAGCCGCCACGCGCTTTGCAATCAGTGAGCCGGCAGTCGGCACGATCCTGGTCGGCATGGCGACGCCGCAGCAGTTCGAAGACGCGTTCGCTGCAGTCGAGCAAGGTCCACTGCCCATCGCCGCGCTCGGGCGGTTGGCAGCTTTGCGCCAGGGATTTGCCGGCGAGAGCAGATAGTTCGGCCGAGCGCTCGACGCCTTATGGCGAAAATTGCTCGAGCAAGAGTATTGCCGGCGCAATACAAATCCTTGTCAGACGCATCCGCTAAGCTCCCACAAGCGAGGCCAACGCGCTATTCTGGGCATGCGGCGCTGCAGAACGGCGGTCTGTAACGGGCAGCGCGGTTGCTGTTGGCCGCGGCAGAGGGTCGGTGATCGTCGCCGATGGGAGTTCCTCGTGATCGTCACGAACTTTCCTCGAGCCGTGCGGGTCATCGAGCATACTTTAATCCCGTTGAAAGACGGCACGACGCTGGCGGCGCGCATCTGGCTGCCTGAGGATGCCGAACAGAACCCAGTTCCTGCGATCCTGGAGTATCTCCCCTACCGCAAGCGCGACGGGACTTACGAGCGCGACGCGCTCACTCATCCTTATCTCGCAGGCCACGGCTATGCCGGCGTTCGCGTCGATCTTCGAGGCAGCGGTGAATCGACCGGCTTGCTGTTCGACGAGTACGCCAAGCAGGAACAAGACGACGGCGTCGAGATAATCGCATGGCTCGCTGCGCAACCCTGGTGCAATGGCGCGGTTGGCATGATGGGAATTTCCTGGGGTGGCTTCAATGGACTCCAAATTGCCGCGCGCCGTCCTCCGGCACTCAAAGCAATCGTCACCATCTGTTCGACCGACGATCGGTACGCCGACGATGCGCATTACATGGGCGGCACGTTTCTCACCACCGCCGGGCTTGAATGGGCTTTTTTCTTTTTCAGCCTGATGTGCCTCCCGCCCGATCCGGCGCTGGTCGGCAATGACTGGCGGTCGATGTGGTTGGAACGCCTGCAAAACATACCACTGTTCCAGGAGAATTGGCTGCAGCACCAGCGGCGCGACGCCTATTGGAAGCACGGCTCGGTATGCGAGGACTACGGCGCGATCCAATGCCCGGTCTATGCCGTCGGCGGTTGGACCGACGGTTATAAGAACGCGATTCCGCGTTTGCTTGAGGGACTAACGGTCCCTCGCAAGGGCCTCATCGGGCCCTGGGCACATGCCTATCCGCATTTCGCGCTGCCCGGGCCCCAGATCGGGTTCCTGCAGGAAATCCTGCGTTGGTGGGATTATTGGCTCAAGGGCATCAATACCGGCGTGATGGACGAGCCGATGCTGCGTGCCTGGATGACGGAGAGTGTGAAACCGGCGACCCATCATGACACGCTGCCGGGCCGATGGGTCGCCGAGCCGTCGTGGCCGCAGCAAACAGTGATCAGCCGCCGGCTGTTCCTGACCGAGGCGGGACTTCGAGAGACGAGCGCGGCTTTGACGACTCGCGCCGTGTGCTCGCCGCAGACGCTGGGCAAGACCTCGGGCGACTGGGTTCCATTCGGTCGTGGGCGCGATCAGGCCGGCGACCAACAAGAAGATGACAACCGCTCGCTGGTTTTCGAGACGGAGTCCCTCGATACGCCGATCGAGATCCTTGGCGCTCCGGTCGTCACGCTCGATGTCGCGTCCGATCGTCCGCTTGCGAATCTCGTGGTGCGGTTATGCGACGTGCATCCGGCCGGTGAATCACTGCGCGTCAGTTATGGCGTGCTCAACCTCGCGCATCGCGACGGCCACGAGCACCCCGCCCTGCTGGCGACAGGCGAACGCTATCGGGTGCGCATCAAGCTCAATGATGCCGGCTCGGCATTTCCAGCCGGGCACAAGCTAAGGCTTGCGATATCCACGGCGTACTGGCCGATGATCTGGCCCAGTCCGGAGACGGCGACCGTGCAGATATTTGCTGGCACGCTCGATCTGCCGCTGCGCCCACCCAACGCGGCAGACGCCCGGCTCGCGCCTTTTCATGAGCCGGAGACGGCGCCGCCCGAGAAGCCAACCATCCTTCATCGCGACGGCGTGCGGATCGAACGCATCGACCGCATCGGCCTGGACTTGGGCACCCAGTGGAAAACGCAGTATCACGTCGAAGAGAACGATCCGCTCAGCGCCGTCGCCGAATTGCGCAATATCCAGACTATGTCGCGAAACGAATGGCAAATCCGGGTCGAGACGCAGATGCGGCTGTCATGCACGGGCAACGCCTTTCGGCTCCAGGCAAGCTTGCGCGCTTTCGATGGCGCCAACGAAGTGTGTCGTCACGATTGGGATCGCTCTATTCCTCGAGATTTCATGTGACGCAGAAATCGGAGGTCCATCATGCCGGACTACGACGCGATCATCATCGGCGCCGGACAATCCGGGCCGGCCTTGGCGCGGCGATTGGTGACTGCGGGCCGCAAGGTGGCAATCATCGAACGCAAGCTGTTCGGCGGCACATGCGTGAACACAGGTTGTACTCCGACCAAGACGCTGGTCGCGAGCGCCTACATTGCACATATGGCACGCCGTGCCGGTGACTACGGCGTCAGGATCGAGGGGTCGGTCGATGTCGACATGAAGGCGGTCAAGGCGCGAGAGGATGCCGTCGTGGCTTTTTACCGTAACGGCGTCGAACGATCGCTGAAGACCTTGCGGGGATGCGCGGTTTACGAAGGCCACGCCCGGTTTGTTGCAGGAAAAAAAGTGGCGGTGAACGGTTCCGAGCTCGAAGCCGAGCAGATTTTCATCAATGTAGGCGCACGAGCCGCGATTCCGCCGATACCCGGGCTCGACAAGGTTCCGTACCTCACCAACAGCTCAATGGTGGACATCGATTTCCTACCGTCACATCTCCTGATCCTCGGCGGCAGTTACATCGGCCTTGAATTTGCTCAGACCTATCGCCGTTTTGGCAGCGAGGTAACCGTGATCGAATACGGGCCGCGCTTGATAGCGCGGGAGGACGAGGACGTCTCACAAGCGGTTGCCGGTTTCCTCGAGGAAGAAGGCATCGATGTGCGCGTCGATAGCAAGGTCATCGGCGTGGAAAAGCAGGGAAACTCCATCGCGGCAAAAGTCGAAACGACTGGCGGAGTTTCGCAGATTGCCGGCAGTCATCTGCTGGTTGCGACCGGCCGGCGACCGAACACCGACGACCTTGGCCTCGACAAGGCCGGCATCGCTACGGACGCGAGAGGGTATATCCGGGTGGACGACGAGTTGCGCACCAGCGTTGCCGGCGTCTGGGCCATGGGCGACTGCAATGGCCGAGGCGCGTTCACGCACACGTCGTGGAACGATTTCGAGATCGTGGCGGCGAATCTTCTCGATAACGATCAGAGACGGGTGAGCGATCGTATAACCGCCTACGCGCTCTACACCGATCCGCCGCTTGGCCGCGCCGGAATGACGGAAGCGGAAGTTCGCAAGATGGGCAAGCCTGCGCTGATCGCGACCATGGCAATGAAGGACGTCATGCGTGCATATGAGAAAGACGAGACCAAGGGTTTCATGAAAATCCTGGTGGATCGAGACAGCAAGCAAATCCTGGGCGCCGCCTTCCTGGGACTCGAAGGTGACGAAGTCATCCATTGCGTCCTGGATGTCATGTACGCCAAGGCGCCCTATACGGTGATCCAGCGCGCGATGCACATTCATCCCACCGTGTCGGAATTTATTCCGACTTTGATAGAGAACCTCAAGCCATTGCAATGAATCGGACAACGACGAACTGGGCGGCGCGCAGAGGAAGTTCCGATGGAGTCGACGTCAGCGACAACGATCTATCACCCTTGCGTTCCTGGCCAGACTTTCCGTCTGATCGGGTGACAAGACTACGGCAAGCGCGGGTAGCATCATAATGAGCAGCGTCAACGATGAGTTCATTCTTGGGGCGCGCCTTCTTCTCGCGGCGCTGTTTCTGATTTTCGGCTGCAGAAAGCTGAGGGACTTTTCGGGCACCGTAAGTCAGATGGTGCAGCTCGGCGTTCCGACTCCGGCCCTGGCGGCCGCCGTAGCGACGTTCATGGAGCTTCCGGTGGCGTTCGCGGTGGCCATCGGGGTGTTTACGCGACTTTCAGCGGTGCTGATGTTTTCTTACACGCTTGGAACGGCACTGGTCGGGCATCGCTATTGGACGGTGACGGGCGCGGATAAAGTCGACAGCATGGACAGCTTTTACAAAAATCTCAGCATTATGGGAGGCTTCCTGCTGTTGTACATTACCGGTCCAGGTAGATTTTCCGTCGATGCATTTATGGGCATCGCCGCGCCATGACGCTTTTGTGTCTTTAGCGCCGCGGCTCCGTTCATTGCTAAAGCACGGCGCCAGCCGTATTCTGGTTGAGGCGACGGAGAAACACGATATCCGAATTGGAGTCGTTCATGAGCCAAGTACAAGTTGGACAGAAAAACTATCAGATGCCGCCGCAGGACGGCATTACCGTCGCACACTTCATCACCGTCGCCGACATCGAACGATCGCTTCGTTTTTATGAAAAGGTCTTCGAAAGCCGCGTCCTGAGCCGGGGCGACAGCGAGGGCGCGCCAGGCTACCTCCAGATCGCGAACACATGGCTCATTGTCAATGTCGGCGGCGGTCCGACACCTGATAAGCCGACGGTCACCCTCAGCGTCCCCCCGGATCGCGATCACATCAGCAGCTTTATGAATATCCGTGTTGCCGATATTCAGGCGTGCTATGAATTGTGGCGAAGCCGCGGAGCCGAATTTATCACCGAGCCGAAGCCCAAATACGGCGAGACGCGCTGTTACATTCGCGATCCCGATGGCTACATCATCGAAGTCGGGCAGAGCAATCCGGGCATCGCTTACGGCTAGACGGTACGCCTCGCGAAAGCAGAGAAGCACTCCTATGAAGTCAGAGCGGGACGGCATCGACCCGGCCGCCAAGCCGAGCGGAACGGGTTGCATCGAATGCCAGGCCGCCGGCGGATGGTGGTTCCATCTTCGCCGATGCGCCGAATGCGGGCATATCGGCTGCTGTGATAGTTCACCAAATCAGCATGCATCCAAGCATTTCGCCGCTACGGGTCATCCGATAATCACGAGCTTCGAGCCGGGCGAGGACTGGTTTTACGATTATCGTACGGAGCAGTTCATCACCGGCCCGAAGCTTCACGCTCCCCACGCACACCCATTGGACCAACCGGCGCCCGGACCGGCCGGAGCGGTGCCTTCGAACTGGAAATCGCTGCTTCACGAATAGAGTGCGGCGACAGCTTGAACGTCAGACGCGGTGGCTGAGCACACGGTGGATCGCGCCCGTGAGTCTGGCGAGTTCGTCTTCAGCGATGGTGAAGGCCGGCGTCAGATAGACAATATTGCCGAAGGGACGAATAAAAACGCCAGCGGTGATAAAGCGCTGGCGCAGGTCATTGAGATTCAAGATGCGATCGAGCTCGACCACGCCGATGGCGCCTTTCACCCGCACGTCCTTGACACCGGGAAGGTCCCGGCAGGGATCGAGGCCGGCGCGCAAGGCGGCGGCGATCTTCGCCACCTGATCGAGCCGCGGCTCGCGCTCGAACAGATCGAGCGAGGCGTTGGCGGCGGCACAGGCGAGCGGGTTGGCCATGAAGGTCGGCCCGTGCATGAGCGCATCTGCGGGATCGTCCGACCAGAACGCGGCGAAAATCTCCTTGCTGGCGATCGTGGCGGCAAGTGGCAGCGTGCCGCCTGTCAGGGCTTTGGAAAGCGTGACGATGTCAGGCACCACGTCGGCGTCCTGCAACGCGAACATCGCGCCGGTGCGGCCGAAGCCCGTGAAGATCTCATCGAAGATGAGCAACAGGTCGTATTTGTCGGCCAGTGCGCGAAGCCGGCGTAGCACTTCCGGCTCGTAGAAGATCATGCCGCCGGCGCCTTGGACCAATGGTTCGACGACGATACCCGCCAGCGTTTCCGCGTTGCGTGACAACAGCTGATCCAAGGCAATCAGATCGTCCTCGGTTCGCGGCAGATCGACGACAATCTGCTGCGGCAGTAAACCGGCGAACAGCTTATGCATGCCGTGTTCGGGGTCGCACAGCGCCATCGCGCCTGTGGTGTCGCCGTGATAGCCGCCCTTGAAAGCGAGGAAACGGGTGCGCCGGCCAGTGCCGCGATTGAACCAGTACTGCAGCGCCATTTTAAGGGCGACTTCCACCGCCACCGATCCAGAGTCGCTGAAAAACACACGGTCGAGATCGGCCGGCCCGAGGAGCGCAATCAGCCGCCGTGCCAGCGTCAGCGTCGGTTCGTGCACTATTCCACCGAACATCACATGCGGCATTTGCGCCAGTTGGCGCTCCACCGCGGCGCGGATATGCGGGTGATTATAGCCATGGCATGCGGTCCACCACGACGCGATGCCGTCGATCAGTTCGCGCCCGTCGGCCAGCCTGATCCGGCAGCCGTTCGTGGAGGTCACCGCAAGCGGCGGGCTGGCGGTCTTCATCTGCGCATAGGGTAGCCAGATATGGTCGAGGCCGGCGGTATACCAAACCGGTTGTGTATCCTGTCCCATCCCCTTGTTTTCGCTGGTATTGCCCGGCATTCGGCGCTTTCATGGAAGCTACGGAAGCGCCATTGTGCCTC
>Ga0335081_10016514_pt1 | contig 11948 bp, 11 predicted proteins | sample Lox_Sample_35_FD_206713 | JGI IMG/M metagenome (GOLD analysis project Ga0335081, IMG submission 206713) | Soil microbial communities from Loxahatchee National Wildlife Refuge, Florida, United States - Lox_Sample_3.5 | ecosystem: Environmental > Terrestrial > Soil > Wetlands | place: USA... | reverse complement strand
CCTCGTGGCCGAGCAGCGCGACCATCCACCGGATGGGCCGGATAAAGCGCGGGCCGTTCTTCCCGGTCCAATACATGGTTTTCGGGAAGTAGATCTTGAGGATCATCCCGGGGAGCGCCTCGGCCAGGACGTCGAGCATCATGCGGCCGGGGATCAGGGTGGAGAACACCCAGCGGCCGCCCTCCTGCTGCAATTCACGGGGGGAAACGGCGTGCTTGCGCGCAAAGCCGGCAACCGCGGCTTCGGGGGCAGTGACCGCCGGTCCCGAAATCGTCTTGAACTCGTCGTCCTGACGGCCGGGCAGATTCTTCGCGCGCAGCACGAGCCGGCGCGGCGTGGCGTCCGCCACGGGATCGAACCCCTGCCCAACCGCCTCCTCGAACAGCGCCCGGAGATTTTCGAGCGCCGGGGGAATCATCCAATCCGGAATCTCTTCGGTTCCGATCTCGAGCAGGAAGGGCAGGCTCACGGCACGACCTCCGCCTCGGCTCCGGGCGCTGGAACGCCTGCGCCTTGCTGATCCAGCCAGGCCTCGGCGACCCCCACCGCCAGTTTGCGAACGCGGGCGATGACGGCGACGCGCTCGGTGACGGAGATGGCGCCGCGGGAGTCGAGCGTGTTGAACAGGTGGGAACACTGGAGGACGTGTTCGTAGGTGGGCAGCAGGGGAAACCGCCGTTTGTCCGGCGACTTGGCATCGTACAGCTTCAGCAGCCGCGCCGCTTCCTTTTCGTGCAGATCGAACAGCTTCCACAGCGCGCCGACGTCCGCCATCTCGAAGTTATAGACCGAGAATTGCAACTCGTCGTCGAAGCGCACGTCGCGGTAGGTGACCCCCGGCGCCCATTCGACGTCGTAGATGCTGTCCTTGAGTTGCAGAAAGGCCGCCAGGCGTTCCAGGCCGTAGGTCAGCTCGGCGGGGACCAGATCCAGATCGATACCTCCACACTGCTGAAAATACGTGAACTGGGTGATTTCGAGACCATCCAGCATCACTTGCCAGCCGATACCCCACGCGCCCAGCGTGGGCGCTTCCCAGTTGTCTTCCTCGAACTTGATATCGTGCTTGCGCAGATCGATGCCGATGGCGGCCAGGCTGCCCAGGTATTGCTCGATCACGTCGGCGGGCGCGGGCTTCAGGATCACTTGAAGCTGCGTGTGCTTGTAGAGCCGGTTGGGATTGTCGCCGTAGCGGCCGTCGGCCGGGCGGCGGCTGGGCTGCACGTACGCCACCCGGTACGCCTTGGGGCCGAGCACGCGCAGGAAGGTTTCCGGGGTGTTCGTGCCGGCGCCCACTTCGAGGTCGTAGGGCTCCTGAATGATGCAGCCTCGGTCGGACCAGTATTTCTTCAGCTTGAAGATGATCTCTTGATAGGAGTCCATGCGCTAAGCAGCTTCCAGGGCGGATGCGGTGATGAGCCGGCGCTCGATGTGATGCTCGATCTGCCGGACCAGAAAATGGCGCAGGTCGGCGGCCGTTTCACGGCGCCAGTTATCGTGCGTTAGTTGTCCCACGGGCTTGTGCAGCATCTCTTCGGCGATATCTCTAGAGTGAATAGCCAGTTCCCAGGTCTTTCCCAAGTCCTCGGATTTGCGGCAGTGCCGGCAATACAGGCCGATTCGATACCGGCTGAAAAACGCCGGCTCGGGCGCCTCCGGATTGTCCAGCCAGTTGCCGCAGGACAAACAAGCGTGCAACTCCGGCAGAATGCCGGCCAGGCGCACCGCCCAAATGCTGAAATACGTTACCGCGCGCCAGACGCTCCCCTCGCCGCCCGATCGCAGGTGCTCCAGGACGGCCAGCAACAGCCGGAAATAGCGCTCGTTCGGCTCCGCGGGCGGCAGCAGTTGCTCTGAGATTTCCGCCAGATAATCCAGTGCCACCGCCGCGCCGTAATCTCCTAAAAGTCCAAACTGCGACTGGATCAGCTCGCACGAGTCCAGATTGACCAGCTCCCGCGTTTCCCGCTGAAAGTAGGCCATCTTCACGTACGAGAGACGCTCCAGGCCGGAACCGAACCCGCCCTTCGGACGTCTTGCGCGCTTGGCGACGCCACGCAGCTTTCCCTGGTCCCGGGTCAAGAAACTGACCACAAGATCCGATTCTTTAAACGGGTAGGTTTGCAGAACGATGGCTTCGCTCACGCGAGCGGGCATAGCTACGACATGGTTGTAACTTCAAGAGTAACACGGCTGCGGCAGGTGGGTTTGAGTGAAGGCTGGCTGTCCACGTTGCGCTGCGGGGAGGCGTGGGTTGAGGCGGCCGCGAAGATTCGGGTCTGACACGATACGCCGCGGCTTTTATGGAATATCAGCGATTTAGCGGCAAGTAAATTTTTCATGGAGCTTTTTCGAATGATTTCCGTTAAAATAGTCGCAATTAAAATGGTGATATTGATCACATTTTTGTTACTCTTTGTTAGCCTGGGAAATGCCGCGCCACCGGCGTCCCGGAATCGCGTCGCCTCTCTGGCGCCCGTCGTCACCGAGGAACAGGTTCACGACTGGCTTCGCATCTGGCAGAGGCGCCTGCGCCTGGACGACTGGAAGATCGATGTTAAGGTAGTCCGAATCTGGGAGTTAGAACAGGGCACGCTGGGCCACATCGACTGGTCTGTGCCGCATAAGAACGCCACCATCAAAGTGCTCAACCCCGTGGACTACGAACTCCCGGCGGATAAGATTCCTGCGGATATGGAACTATCGGTGGTGCATGAACTGGTCCACCTCCACCTGTCGGTGCTGCCTCTGAACAAATCTTCGCGCGACACCGAGGAGCGAGTGGTCACTATGATTGCGGACGCGCTCGTGAATCTGGAGCATCACCCGGCGGACAGCGTCGAACTCGGCACCGGCGACAGCCATTAAGGCTCGTGGGGCCGTGCATGCCCGGCGGCTCCGAATGGCTGCTACGGAACCGCGGGAAGTCCGAACGAGACGATGCTCGTAACGTCGGACTTTTGAAAGCCGCTGTTCACCACCGAAATGGCAATGGTGCGCTTGTAGAAGAAAACGCCGCGCACATAGAATTCGCCGCCGTAGGTCACCGGGAACCACAGGTCATTTTCGAACTTCTGGTAGGCGACCTTGAATCCTACGTGCTTGATGGTGGTGCCCAGCAGAATCTGGACCGCCATGGGCAGGTTCTTGGCCAGCCAGCTCGTGACGAGCACGGGCTGGAATTCGCGGGCGTCAATGAGCGCTTCACCGGCCCAGCAGGTGCCCTCATCGTCGTCATCGCAGTCCAGCAGCGTGGTTTTTTTGGGGCGGAAGGTGATGCGATACACTTGATTGCCGCGATAGTCCTCTTTGCCTTCCAGCTTGAAGTTGAACTTCCTCTGCTTCGCCCCGGTCAGGGGGAAAAGATCGTTGGTGATGCCGTCGCGCGACGCTTTATCGTTGGCCAGGTCATTGGCCAGATCATTCGCCAGGTCGCCGTCAATGTCCACGCCCTTGTACTGGTAGCCCGGTTCGTTGTACTCGATGAGCTTGCCGCTCTTCTCGTACTTGCCGGTGAAGTGAGTCAGCTCCTTCTTGAAGCCTTTTTCCGACGGCATGACGGTGTATTCGCGCTCTTCTTCGCGGGCGATTTTGCCGTTGCTGCGCTTGAAGCGGATCAGCACGTTCTGGTGATACACAAAAGCCGAGCGCGCCAGTTGCGCGCGGTCCTGGTTCAGGGCGACTTTCCACATGATGATCTCCGCCGCCTCGGGATGGCTGGCGGCATACCAGGAGAGCGCCGTCAGCATGATTCCCAGGGTTCCCATGATCAGTCGTCCTTCTTTGGCGGTTTGGATTTTTCCAGCTCGACTTTCGGCACGCCCAAGTCACCCAGTTCGCTCAGTTCGTCCAGGTCGATCTTGCCGACGATGTTGACGATGGTCAGCTCCTTCGGATCCGCGCAAATGATGGCCAACCCGCCGTCGGGACTGTGGGTGTTGATGTAAACCTCGGCATTTTCGCCGGCCTTCTTGCTGCGCACACCCACAATGCGCGACCATTCCTTGGATTGGAGCTGGCTGCGGATGGTGGTGATGTCCGCCTCCGAGTACTCGCCTTCCTTTTCAAACTCGAACGACCGGACGTAGATGCCCTTCAAGCCGTCCACCAGCTTCTTGATCTTGTTCTGTTCCGGATCATCCGCGGAAAGGAACTTGGTTGCCAGCTTGAGCAACGCGCCATCCAGCGTGACGTCGGCGACATCGTTGGCCTTCGCCTCCAGGCGGTCCAGGTGCTTTAGTTCCAGCGCCTGGCCGTAACCGCCCCCGGCCAGCGCCACACACAACACGAGACTCCATAGGGTTTTCATAAACGAGTATCCATTCGCCCGATTTCCAGAACTCTCTTACGCACATGCTGCAATTTGTTTCCAGTCACGCGGACGGCAAACAAGAGCTGTTCTTTGGCTCTTTCACCTTCGGCGCGGAGCCGCTGTTCCCGGTGATAGTGAACGCTCACTGCCGGGACCAGAATGCTGATCACCAGGCTCAGGGCGACCCATTGAATGCGCGGCGGCTGGATCAGCACGGCGAGCGCCTCCCACCAGCCCCGCCGCGGAGCCGGTTTCCGGCCCTGTACGCGGGCCATGACCCGCCCGGCAAAATCCGGCGGCGGCTCCTTGCGCCGCAGCGCCATTCTCAGGTCTTCTTCCAAATGACTCATAACGCAATTTCCCCGACTGTCCGCGCCAGTTTCTCGCGCAGCATATCCAGTGAACGGTGCAGATGGCTTTTCACCGTCGCCAGCGGCATCTCCAGAACTCCGGCGATTTCCGACGGCTCCAAATCCTCCTGATAGCGAAGAATGACGATCAGCCTCGCCTTCTCCGGCAACGAAGCCACCAGTTTTCCAAGTGCCCGCGCGAGCAGCGGATCCCGCGGACGCGTCTCGCTGGCCGGTTCCGGGATCTCGTCCAGCCGGAACTTCGGCCAGAAGGCCCGGCGGCGGGTCTGATCGATGCATCGCCGGCTGGCCACCTTGCGAAGCCAGAAAACCAGGTGCGCCGGCGACTCGATGGCGCCCAGATGCCGATGCAGTTCCAGGAAAACCTCCTGCGCCAGGTCCTCGGCGAGCGTCCGGTCGTGCAGAAAATGCCAGGCAATGCTGAAGACCATTCCCTGGTGCTCACGCACGATGCGGGCGAAATCGGGCAGTTCGCCAGCCGCCGCCGCTCCGCTGTCTTCCTGCACGCGAACTGCTGTTCCTCCCGTGCCAGTTGCCGTCACTTCGCGCTTCTCATTGAAGTATTACGCACGTAGACACCCGGAAGAACGCAAAATCGCCGCCGGTTTCCAGTCTTAGCCGCTTCTGGCGTACCATTGATGGTTATGTCAACTCCGTCTCAAGGCCAGGCCCCCAGCCCGGCGCTGTTTTTCGACACCATGAACGCCCACCAGCGGACCGCCGCTCTGAAGGGCGCCATTCACCTGGATGTATTCACAGCGATTGGCGAGGGTAACGCGACTGCTGGAGCGATCTCCGCCCGTTGCCAGACCTCCGAGCGGGGCATGCGCATACTGTGCGATTACCTGACGATCGTCGGGTTTCTCTCGAAGGAAGGGGCGAACTACCGGTTGACCCCGGAGAGCGCCATGTTCCTGGACCGGCGGTCGCCGGCGTACCTCGGTACGGCGGAGCGGTTTCTGACGTCGCCGCTGCTCATGGATGCGTACAAAGACGTGGCCGCCATCGTCCGGAACGGCGGGTCGGTGCTCAGCGCGCACGGGACGATGGAGCCTGACCATCCCATTTGGGTCGAATTCGCGCGTTCCATGGCCCCGATGATGGCCATGCCCGCGGAGATGATCGCGCAGTTGGTGGGCGCCTCGGAGGGCTCCACCTGGAAAGTGCTGGACATCGCCGCGGGCCACGGGCTCTTTGGCATTGCCATTGCGCGGCACAACCCCAACGCCAGCATCGTGGCTGCGGACTGGCAAAAAGTCTTGAGAGTCGCCAGGGAGAATGCGGCGAAGGCCGGAGTTTCCGCCCGTTACCAGACCCTTCCGGGCAGCGCCTTTGAAACCGATTTCGACACGGGCTACGATCTGGTGCTGATCACCAATTTCCTGCATCACTTCGACCCGCCCACTTGCGGGACGCTGCTGCGCAAGGTTCACGCCGCCCTCAAGCCCGGCGGGCGCGCCGTCACGCTGGAATTCGTGCCCAATGATGATCGCGTATCTCCTCCCGCCGCGGCCATGTTCAGCTTCATGATGCTCGGCACCACGGAGAACGGGGATGCCTACACCTTTGCGGAGTATGACGCCATGTTTCGCCACGCCGGCTTCCGCCGCAGCGAGCTGAAGCCGCTTCCGCAGATGCCGTCGCAGGTGATCATTTCGTATAAGTAAGCCGGCGGCGGGTATTCCCTACGGATAGTGATCGCCCAAGGTTAATCCATGCCTATTTCCTATGAATTACTCTCTAAATAACCAACGTTATCTGTAATTAAACGGTTTTAGAAGTTATAATTCACTGGGAAAGGTGGCAACTTGAGCAACCGAACCAGCCGCCGGGCTCCAGGACCGCGCCTCCGCAGATCGTCTTTTGACCCCCCTCCCAACGTGCAGACCCGAGGGCTGACCGCTCTCGCCGCCCTTTGCCTGTTCTGTTTTTGGTCTTGCACGGCTCGGGCGCAGGAGGAACCGGAAAGCGCCCCGGCGATCCCGGCAAAGCTGGAGATTGACCTCGATGCGCGCGGCGGCGCTGCCGTCGCGCTCAACATCTTCGAACGGCAGATTTCGTCCCCCTTGCAGCCCGTGATGGCCCAGGTGGCGGGCTGCCTGTTCGTCAATCCCAAGGACCGGGAGGCGAACGGCGATTGGGTATTTTCGGGCCGCTGCTCGGGGGCGCTCCTGAAGCGCGGCTTGTTGATCGGCGGTCAACTGCGCTTCGCGCCTCTGCTGCAATTTCTGAAGCAGGCGGGCGTGGACAAACTGGACGTCGTCATCCGGCATCCGCGAACCGCATTTTCCGCTTTTACGGAGAGCGGCTGGACGGTCGAGACCACCGCGCAATCGGTGGAATACCTCAGAAGCCTGAACACCTCCACAGTGCCGGGGGAGCCGGTCCGGCTGGCATTCGGCTATCGTCCGGCCAACTTCCTGGCGCTCACCCTTCTGCTGTTTCCCGTCGGGCTGGCCCTGATCATGCGTCTGGTGGCGCTGCGCGCGAAGAACACGGAACCGGTCGTCATCTGGTTCACGTATTGGCGGCTGCTCGGCTGGGTCATCACGGGATCGTGGCTGCTGTGGGTGCAGGGCTCAACGGTGTTCGACTGCGCCGCGCTGGCGCGCTTTCTGCTGAACGGCGCATCCTGGGCGCCGGTGTTGCAAGTCGCTTTCTACCTGGTGCCTCCGGTTCTGGTGCAACTGATCTGCACCATATCATCGGGAGCGGTCCTGGCGCGCGTCAGCGGAGAGCGGTGGGTTCTCCCGGTCTCCATCAAACATGCCTTCTGGCATGAGCCCGTGACCATCTGGCCGGTGCTGTGTCTGCTGGCGGGCGTGGCTTCGCTGGCGCTGTACAACGAATTCCTCTTGGGTCTGGCGTGCCTCGCCATTGCGTACGGCGCGCACAGGCTGCTGGTGTGGCTGTGGCTGCGTTTCGAGAATCTGGGGCGGTACAGCCTGCCGCCGGGCGAGCTGTGCAGCCGCATCCTCGAGTTGGCGGAGAAATCCGGCGTGCGGCTCGAAGAGATTTATCTGCTACCGGCCGCGGAAGGCCGTCTTGCGGGGCCGTATATGCTGCGCCGCAGACGGCTGTTCCTGTCCGATGCGCTGTTGCGGATGTTTCGCAAGCCGGAAACCGAGGCCCTGCTGGCGCGCGAGTTTATGCAGGTGCGCCGTCACCACCGTGAAATCCTGCTGGGCGCGGCGGTGGCGTCGCTGCCGCTTATTTATCGTTTCTCGCACCTTTCATGGATCGCCGGGGTGCTACCCTGGGCGGTTCGCGGGCCGCTGCTGGTATGGCTTACGCCAGTGGCTCTTTACTGGCTTTGGCGCCGTTTCGAGCGCGACGCTGAAGAACGAGCGGCTGTTGTCACCGGCGACGCCGAAACGCTACGGGAGGCGGTTGCGAAGGTCGCGCAGTTGAATACCCTCGAGGCCTACTGGCGGCGTTTCGAACGGCGATTCCTGGCAAACTTCGGGGATCGGAAATCCAGCGCCGTGATTTCCGTGCCGGCACGGGCCGCGGTCGATCCCGGAGATCCTCACAAGGTGGTTTCGGGAGATTGAAGACGGCCTTGCTTCAGAGAGCCGCCTAGTCACCGCTGTCGCGCAGCACCCGATCGAGCGCCTCCAGGAAAAAGTAGTCGCCCCACGCCACGGATTCATTGACCCCCAGGTTTTTCTGGAGATGGTAAACACCGCCCTTGAGGATGCCTTCCCATTCCGGATCTCCCTCCGCCAGATATTGCCAGCAGAGGGTGCTCAGAATGCGGCGCGCGGCCGCATCGCAGTATCGTCCCAGACTCTCGTCGGGTACCAGGGTGGCGAGCTGGACGAGCCCCGAGGCCGCGATAGCGGCGGCCGAGGTGTCCACCAGCTCCCGGTTTTCAGGCGGCGCGTCCAGATCCCAGGGCGGCACGCCGTTCGCGGGCGTGTGCTCGATGTAGTAGCTCGCGCAGGCTTCGGCCGTGCGCAGGAACCGCGGGTCACGCGTGTACCGGTACACCGTGCCGAAGCCGTACAACGACCAAGCCAGCCCGCGCGACCAGCAGGAATCCCCGCGCCAGCCCTGGTGCGTGGACTGTCCGAAGAAGGCGCCGGTCTCGGTATCGAACAGACCCTCGTGGGCGGTTGAGCCGTCGCCGCGCACCAGCACGCGGCGCGTTGTGAGGCAATGACGCATGGCGATATCCGTGAGCCGGCGGTCGCCGCACTCGCGGGCGGCGTAGAAGATGATCCCCACATTCATCATGATGTCGATGAACAGGGAGGCCTCCGAAATGAACGAGTGCAGGTACTCGCCTTTCTCCCGAAACCGCATGGACATGGTGCGGCCCGCCTGAATGAGAACGCTTTTCAAGTTCGGGTCGGGCGAGAGTTGATGCCAGCGGTAATACGTGGACATGAAGATGAAGCCCAGATCGTGCACGTCGCGGTCATATTGCCGGGGCTCGAGCGGCTTCGAGTAGCGGATGGCCTGATCGCGCCACCAGCGGCCGGCTTCATCGTCGGGCTCGCGCGCGGCGATGATCCACAGCATGCCGGGCAGGAACCCGTCGCACCAGTGCGTCCATGCTTCGCCTTCATGACGCCATTTGCCATGCGTGGTGTACATCGGGTAGAAATCCGGATAGCGATCGACCAGCGCGCGCAGTTGCCTGCGGGCGAAGCCCATGGCGTGCTCGTAAAGGGTCCGGTCGTTGTCTTGGATTTGGATCATCGGATATCCCGCGCGCCCAACAGTATCATGCGATCATTCTCGCAATGGCAAATGCGGCAGCCGCCAGCCCGCCGAGTGGTGCCAGGCATGAACCTTGGTCGATTCAGGCTATCAAAGTCGGGGAGCCGGCGTGATGCGGACATCGAGAACCTCTTTTTGACCGCAGAGGCGCGAAGACGCGGAGAACGCTGAACCGAGAGCCACAGAGAACCGGTTTCAGCGTCTCGGCGCCTCCGCGGTGAAAGTCTTCCGAATGCAGAGCTACACCAGATGCTTCTCCTGCGGCGACAACTCGGGCGAGTCCTCATTGCGGTCGCGGAAGTACGCCCGGATCTGGTCGCGCAGCCGCGGCTTGTTTCCGGTCAACTGATACACTCCCTGCCAGTCGCGCGAGATGTCGGTGCGCGGGTCGTACCCGTTGTCGAGCAGGACGCGCCAGCGGCTTCCGTACGCGCGCGCGGACTTGGAGCCGTGGAAGTGGTGGATCGCGTGGTTTTGAACATACCCGATGTTTCCTTTCAACACGGCAGCGCGCTCCTGCCAACGCAGCACCGCGTCAACGTACGGCTTGCTGCACCGCCGCAGCTCGGTCGCGGCGTTTACGGCGCCCACCAGGCCGAAGGCCATGTGCCAGTCAGCCGACCCCAGAATGCAGATGTCGAGCAAGCCGCCGACGGCGTCCAGCGCCGACCGGCGGAAGGCCCACGCTCCGCCTGTCGCTCCTACGGCAGCGCCGCGAGCTCCATAGTAGGCATAGGGCGCGCCGGCCGCTGGGCGAAGCGTCGCCCGATCACTCAGGCCGGAAAGGCCGCGCACGTAATGGAACGCGAAACCCGGCATGATGCGGAACGGGCGGTGCTCGGCCGAAAGATCGGAATAACTGGAGAAGAGCTGGACAAAGTCAAAGTGCTGAAGCTGATGTACGGCCTCCAGCGCCCAGTCACGCCGGGTCATGTGGAAGTCTCCGTCGATGATGGCGCCGTAGCGCCAGCCTGGCGGGAAGCGCTGGATCACCAGGTTTAAGATGTTCTCTTTGTGCCAAAGCTCGTGCGAGGTTCGGAGCTGTACGTCATTCGGGTCGCCACCAGTGACCTCGAACGGCCGGTCGCCGTAAGCCAGCTCGCCTACATGCAGAATCACGTTGGCGCTGGCGTGCATGTGCTCGCGGAAATCGTTCATCAGGATGCGGCGGCTGGACCACCGTATCGGGTTGCTATAGGCGCAAGCTACGTGGAGCGCTTGTTCGTCCGACCACGCTCTCCACGGCGCGTGAACGTCGGGATGTTTGGTTTCGATCACTCAGTAAACCTTTCATGAACGGACGGATATACGGGCGGTGGCGCGGGTGGCCATTCCGGCGACAGCGCCGCCAAGTCCGTGTTCACATTGAATGTTGAAGAACGGCAGCCGTCTCCGTGCCTCTCGGCCTGGCTGCCGGTGGAATACCGCTATGGCCCGTCTCTGGCCGGCCACAGTGTACCACGTGCTTCATGAATGGCTTGGCCGAAGGCGGCGGATGCCTGCATAAGTGCAGAAGCAGAACCGGCAGGCTTCCCAGAGCCCCGGAGATCCGCAGATGCATGATATTCTCGGCGGATAACAATTGTCGCGGGCCGTGCAGCGTCCACCCTGGTGAGAAAGGAGCGAGGGGTGAAGAACATTGTCATTTGTTGCGATGGAACAGGAAACGAGTACGGCGACGCTAACTCGAATGTCATTAAGCTATACCAAGCACTCAAGCGCGAGCCCGGCCAACAGTTGGCGTACTATCATCCCGGAGTCGGTACGATGGGCGCCAAAAACGCCCTTACGGAAGCAGGCAAGGTCTGGACAAAGTTGAGAGGCCTGGCGTTTGGATACGGTCTCTCAGAGAACATTGCCGATGCCTATCGGTATCTGATGCAAACATTTGAACCCGGTGACCGCGTGTTCATCTTCGGATTCAGCCGCGGCGCCTATACGGCGCGGGCGTTGTGCGGGATGCTCCAGATGTTTGGACTCCTTGCGGCGGGTGTTGAAGGGCAGATCCCCTACGCCATGCGGCTGTTCAAACGCAAAGATGGAGGGATCATGGCGCGCCTTCGAGGAACACTGAGCAAGTTCGTAATTGCCAGGGGCTTCAAAGCCACGTTTTGCACGGAATGTAAACCTCACTTTCTCGGCCTTTGGGACACGGTCAGCTCAGTGGGCTGGATCCTTGATCCGATCGGGTTGAAACCCGGTGGCTTGCCTTACACGTTCAGCCTGGGAGACGTCTCCACGGTCAGACACGCGGTCTCCATCGATGAACGCCGTGCCTTCTTTCGCCAGAACCTGGTGCGCGAGCAGCCCGAGCGGGATATCAAGGAAGTGTGGTTCGCCGGTGTTCACTCGGACGTGGGCGGAAGCTATCCGGAGGCGGAAAGCGGCTTATCGAAGATCTCCCTGAGCTGGATGTTACGCGAAGCATCGAACGCGGGTTTGCTGCTGGATGACCGCGAGGTCAACCGGACGCTGGGAGCCGATCCGGCGCGCGTGAAACCTTTAGCCAACGCACAGTTGCACAATTCCCTCACACC